>Ga0210021_1000170_pt1 | contig 78201 bp, 128 predicted proteins | sample CryGeymeta201517_FD_183981 | JGI IMG/M metagenome (GOLD analysis project Ga0210021, IMG submission 183981) | Groundwater microbial communities from Crystal Geyser aquifers in Utah, USA - Crystal Geyser metaG 2015-17 (SPAdes) (version 2) | ecosystem: Environmental > Aquatic > Deep subsurface >... | reverse complement strand
GCAATATTCATTCGATTCTTATCCTTCGGTGACTCTGGTATCATGTAGGCCGTGTGCTTATGTAGGATATGCAACACCTCGTGAATTAACACAGCTTCACGCTCTAGATCAGTAAGAGTGCCAAAGAATTCCATGTTGATTAGCATTTCAAACTTGCGAGTCTTCTTATCAAAACGTACTCCTGCGATAGGGAATCTATCGGTTACTTTAGTAGTCATGATTTGCATAAGCCGCCCCAAGTAGGGCTGCTTATTTTGCAAGTTATAAATCGTAGCTTCAATGAGATATTTTGACATTGTTATCTACCTTTCTATTTAGCTTTGTGTTGAGAGTCTATCTTTAAGGTACTCACGTAACTTAGGGTAGTCTTTAAAGAAGAACTCGTTAGCTTTAATCACAGTCTTATCGTCAGTGTTTGGCTGCGCTGCAATTGTGATATCAGACAAGAACTCTACTGCTAGGTCTAGCGGCATATGCTGCGCTACCTCAGCGGCTAGGTCCTTAGTGACGATACCGTTAAATCCGTTAGCCTTAACCTCGTCGATTATAGAGTCTGACGATACCTTAAGCAAATCAGCTCTCCGATTCTTAACATTGTTAAACTCGTCTAGGCGCTTAAAGTTAGCCTTCCAAGCTTTCTTATCAGCAAAGTCCGCTGCATACAGTGGTCTATCGTTAGTCATGAAAGCGTAGAACTCACGACCTACACTAGCCCCCAGTACAGCTACGCAAGACTTAAACAAGATATCCGCATTAGGATTACAGCGTAGCAGCATGTTTAACCTAGACCATGATCTAGGAGATACATAGGTTTCTCCATCGGCTAACTCGTCTGGCCTACGGTAAGTCCAATTACCACTTTTAATGAATGATTGAATAGCCTTGTTATAGTTCTTAGACGCCATGTACTTCTGAAACGTAGACTTGTCATACGCTACGTCGTAGATGATTTGCCTATCAGCTAGTGCTGCGTCCATTGGGTTAACATCATAAGTGTCTCCATTGATAGCTGTGACCAAGATAGCATCTTGAGGCAAAGTATACTCGCCAAGCTTACGATCAGTGAATAGCTGCATACAAGCATTAGTTACTGAAGGATCGGCACGGTTAACCTCGTCTAGGAAGATAACACCTTGCCACTTAGGGTCCGTAGGCCAGTGACTAGGTACTGCGTAGATAGTACGCTGCGTGCCCTCCTCCACAGTTACGTGTGGAAAGCCTTTAAGGTCTGGAGCCTCGTCTAGGGCTAGTCTACGGTCTACCACGGGCATCTCATTTAACGCTGCCCATTGGAATACAATTTGAGACTTGCCTAGTCCTGCGTCACCTCTAAAGCAAGGGATTAAGTTATCCCCATTCTCTCGTGCTAGCTTAGCCATATCCATAACTGCGAAAATGTCACTCGGTTTAATATTCATACTCTATTCTCCTCCGATTTTTTTTGTATGTCTAGTTTAGTTATTATTCTACATTGTGTCAACAAGGCAATTACCATGCCAACGATTTATTTTCATCTTTTACTTGGGCAATATCTAATTGCTCTTCTAAGGCCCGTATTAGCTCCCTGGCAGTCTTTGGGCTTAGTAGGAACTCCCACTCGTTTTCTTCATTTAAACTCACTACGGACCGCCCTTGCGCGTCTAAATGGCTTATGTGAAAGGTAATTAGCTTGCCCAGCTTAGAATGCTCTATGAATACCTTAGCCATTTAGTGCACCTCGCTGCTTTGCGTCGATAGCTCAATGACCTTATCAATCAAGTTATATAGAATATGACTCCCAGTTACTTGCGTGATATCGTCTAATAGGCTACCGTCCCATGTGCTAATCAATGCTAACTCTTCGCTAGTTAGTTCCATGTTATACCTCATATAGTTTAGTGTGTTGTTGAAAATAGAAAGGCCCCAGGTTAGTTGAGGGGTTGGGAGGGAATAGAGGCAAACTTACTAGATGATTATCTTGATGCGAAGCTTACTTACTAATTACTAACCTAGGACCTATCTAACAGCTTACGTGCTACTTAGTTGATTGTCAAGTGTTAAAATGGAGCGTCTGTTTTTTTCTTATCATATACCCTATTCAAGGTATCTCCCGACTCTTCATAGAATAACTCTAGCGAGATATCAGGGAGAATATCCAAAGCCACTAGTGCCTGGATAAACCTAGTCTTGTCGTGCTTGTCTATGTAGTCTTTTAACCGGCCTAGTAGTATCTTATTATCTAAGTTTCTAGCAGTTACCTTGTCTTTTAGTTTGCCCATTATGCCTCCAATGTAGCTAAGAAGAGTAGAATAGCTCCGTAGCTTATTAATATAAATACAACTAACATTAAGTATAAATTATCTAGTAAGTTACTCACCTAACAAGTCCTCCCTTAAACTATCACGTATTAGCTTAGGTCTAAGATCGGCTATTTCCCAGGAGGTTAGTTCGTCTAGGTAGTAGTACCCTCCGGCACCTTCAACTATATGCTCATCGTCTACTACGTCCCAATACCCTCTATTATCTTGCGGAGTATAAAAGAAGTCCCAACCTGTTTTAGCATTTAGTATCTGGACTATGGTATCCTCCCAATGATCGTCATAATTGTAGTTAGACTCGTTATACTTCTCCCCTATAGCCTTAGCTATAAAAGTTTCATCGTTGACTTGTACGTGCAGGTAGACGCCATTGTCTACGCTACCTTCGCCGCTATACTTAAACCGTTTCACTTAACAAGTCCTCTCGAATCGCATCCCTTACTACTTTAGGTCGCCTAGCTTGCGCCGCTGCCTTACGCTCAGCATATTGAGCTTTGCGGTGCGCTTTGATTCTAGCGTCCGAGTCTAGTTCTTCGTGTAGGTCGCTTGCGGGTTCGATATCAAAGCTATTATCCATAGGAGTCCATGACGTTACAGCCTCCCTACCCTTGCGGATAGTGTAGAATCCGTTACGCACGGTAGCGCTAATGCCTAACTCGTCTAGATACCTGTTAACCTCGTGGTTGTAGTCCTTGCGTTGCTCCCAGGTAGGCACGTCCGTAAACTTGTAGCCTTTGATTGTATCTTGCCACCTAGAGTCGCGTCTACCGTTTCGACCTAGCATAGCCGTGTTAATTCTAAAGCTACCTCTATTTAAGCTTAGTCTAAAGGAGCGCTTGTTAATTAAGTCATAATCTGTAATGAACCCTAGCGCGGCTAACAAGTCCTTCAAAGTAGCGGCCATGATTACAGTCTCATAGGTAGTCAAAGTCTTACCGTCTTTATTTCTAATATTAGTGAATCTCATTAGTCCTCCAAAGTTTCGAACAAGTCTAGTTGCTCGGCATTATCTAAGTTATAGGGTAGCACATAGCCGAAGAATACCTCCTCAGCTATACACTTACAGTCTGTTAAGTCCTCAATGCCGTAGTCTAATCTATTGCGCATCGTTTGCATATACCACCGCTTAGCTGGGTAGTCCATATTTAGTATGAAGTCTCTAACTTGCATAGCCATAATCCTCCCCGATATAATTTAAGAATAGCAAGGTTAACACCTAGCGTCAAGTTAAGTTTTAATAAAGGCCCTTGCTAGATAGTCTAACAAAGGCCCGCTAATATTATTCGGAGTATTGTCCGTTAGTGATTCTAAACCTACAAGCTTGTTCGTCCGTAGTAATGTAATTACGATTGCCTAGTAGTACTAAGCCAATGTCCTGGTACCAAGCTGCTATGCCTGAATCAAGTTGAAAGAGCACCTCGTCCGGCTTACCTGGATTATCTCCGCAAGGGTCGATAATGGCTAAGATAGGACTTACTCCATCTTGGCCGTCTAGTCCGTTAGCGCCATCCTGTCCATCGACGCCATCTAAGCCATTAGTGCCGTCTAGCCCGTCTACTCCATCGACTCCGTTAGCGCCGTCTAAGCCGTTAGAGCCGTGCCTAACTAGTTCGGTCACGTCACCACAAGTCATGGCTACACCTTCGCTAGTGTCCTCAATGCTACATGATTGTACGATAGTAACCTGATCGCTGCCGCACGCGGCTAGTGCTAAAAGTCCTGCAATTGTTAGTGTTTTCATTAGTTTCATACTAGTTCCCTTCAATTATGTGATAGCCTAAGCTAATTAGTTCCCGTTTAAGACTGTTACGCTCTACCCTATCAGCATCCTCTAATTCTGTCAATAGTTCAATACTAGCTGCCCCATGTTGCCCTATTCGCTGATAACTCATGATATCAGTGCTATGATGATTGTATGCTTCCCTAGGCATTAAGGCTATTACGTCACCTTCGGGGAACTTCTTAAAGTAAACCAAGGTAGGTAGCGGCTTAACGCATACTATCGGCTCAGCTTCGCCTCGTTCAATTGCCCCTGTCACGTGGTATTCTAGTAGCTTCATTCTTCTAAATCCTTCCTTAATGCGTCTCTGATTAGCCGCAGCCTTCATATCATATTTTCTAGATATTAGTATAGTGCCTATAGGCAGCTTGTGTATATCTTGACTAGTTAACATTATATTTCTCCTAAGCCTTGCATAGTAGCAATGCTTCTAATCTAAGTCTAGCACAATATCTAGGCTAGTGTTATTAAGTTATGGTTATGTTTAATTAAAAGTTACGTTTAGTGCCTGGTTAAAGATCGGTACTCTTTGACAGGGCTATTAGCTTGCCATGAGGCGCTCTAGGCTGCCTTCTAAGCCACGATCTAAGCTAAAAGCTAGGGTTACTAGTGCCATCTTTAGCCTTGCTTAGAGAGCCTTTAAAAGCCTCGTAACGCTGCCCCTTAAGTCGCCATATTCCTAGTTAAGCCTATCCTCCTAAGTACTTGATATCAGGTATAGGGCAAGCGGGTAAGTCTATAAGGATATCTAAGGTATATAAGAGTATTGTAGTAAGGTATAATAGCTATGATACTAATATACCCTATAAGTAAACTAAAGTAAGCTAAGCTAAAGAATATACTAAGCATAGACTAATATAGAAGCATAAGACTAAGAGAAGCTATAGTACTAAATAACATCCATAAAACAACCATAAAGCACCTATAAGATATAAGAGTCTAGGGAGTATATTAGAATACCCTGATAGAAGTACTGCATAGTATCTGTGATATGCCTAAGCAGTGCCAGGAATAGACTTGAATAGCTGCCCCAGAGTACCAGGATAGTACTACTTAGTAAACCCTAATAAACCCTGAGTTGATACTCACTAATACCCTGAAATTGATACTGAATGACAGACCTCCACATTTCTCCCCATTCCCCTAGTTACACTCCAAATCTGCATCTAAGTCTCCCTGAAGCGTAGCTAGCTGCTCATCGGTGAACTCATAGCAGTCATGTAATACCTCAATTAGCTGGGGTTGGTGCCTAATGCTGTACAAACCCTCGTCATTGAATACTAATAGGCTTAGTTCTGCCTCACTATACTGTGTTATGTCTTTTCTCTTATGCATTGCGTCATTCTCCTTCTTTTCTTAGTACTGATACGCCGCTATTTATAGCCCTAAGCGTCAATTATAGCCGTTACGTCAAGGTTTAGTCACTGATGCGCTGCATTATAAATACAGTGCGTTAGGCTAAAACGACCTAGTGAAATTCTAATTTGACCTCTTATGTTACGTTAAGGTTCAATCAGGGTATAAATGAATCCCCTGGGAGTAGCTACCCTAACCCCTAGTGTAGTGCTGTTAGATACCCCACCGTTAGCTATTAGACGCTCTAGGAGCGCCGTAGCTGCTTTAGTATGGGTATCCTTAGCACCATGGTCATAAGGTAATACTATCGCTGTAGAGGCGTATAAAGCCTTAATACGGCTACCTTGTCTATTCGTGGGACCTAAGTATCTAGTTTCAATTGATTGTACTGTTTTAGTCATTGTATGTCCTTTTCTGATAATCACCGCTGATATCATCCACTAGCCTGTTTAGCCTAGCTACCGTGAATCTAAGCTGCCTAAGCTTGGGCTTAGAGTCCGGCTTAGTTTCCCAAGTCTTGGCGTATTCATTAGTCAACGTCTCATAAGCCTCATAGTCTTGAGGCTGCAGCAAGGCTACACCAAAGCGCTCTATAGCGACAATACTAAGTAGTAACTGATTATGGTAGTACGATACTTGCCCCTCGATTGTTTGAAGTCTATGTATCATGATACCACCTCATAGATGAATACTAGGAACACTAGACCTAAGATGCCGAGTACAGTCAAGACCCCAGCGCTCCCAGCGATTAGATACCCTAGCAGCATCAAGCCAATTAGTACAGTTAAGATTAAACCCATGATTATTTACTCCCTTCGATTGTAGCGGCTACGTTCGCCACTGTTTCCATTATACTAGGTACGTCTACCAAGTAGCTACCGATACCCCATACTGCCAGGGCTACGAATATCATCATTACTAGACCATCGTTGTCGTACCAAGCTCTGCGAGTCCCTAGAATGTACCAAGTCAAAGCGGCTACAGTTATTAGAATCATTAATGTCATAGTCTATTCCTTTCCTATACGTATACTACAGTGTAGCCTAGTTTTACTAGGATGTTGTGTGAAGTTATGGTTATTTTCTTAACCCGTACGATCTTAGCCATTACGCCGCTACCTCAAGTAGACGCTCTTGCGCTAGTTCCGTGAGTCTAGGAATATCCTTGCGCGTCCCTTTAGCTGTGACGAGTATCCAAGCTTTGTACATGATTACGATTGTATTGTCTGATAGAAGTATTGTTTTCATTTTCTATGTCTCCCGTTTCTATCATAGTACGTTGCACATGCCGTGCCAGCACGTAACGCATTGATATCATTGGATGCAGGAGGATTAGTGGTGTCGAAGTTATTGACGCTTCGTTGTAAGTGTGTGATATGCTTGGTGTCTAAAAGTTATACAGTGTATAGTTCTTTGACAGGCGATCTGGTCGGTCTACATATTAGAGGATACGCGTGCGCGTAGCAAGTTCCATGCCAGCTCCTTAGGTATAGTTATTGCAGGGGGAGCAAGAAGCGTGCCAAGTTAGGTGGCATATAAATTGCTATTGCAAATAGCGTGCCATAGGGGGGGGGTGGTTGGGGTTATTGGGTGGTGATCGGTTTCGATACTCAAAAAATCACGCTCCCGTCATTTTGGAGAATAATAACACCTACTTAACTTTCATCAAACCCTTATCACATAAACGTTAAATATAGCCTTCATAAATAGCAAATAGCTGATATTGCTAGTCTAACAAGTCTTTTCTCAAGGCATCCCTAACTACTTGATGACGTTGATCTGCTAAGGTAAGACTCTCTGGAACTGCTCTCCAACCCACTCGTGTATCAGAACGTAGCTGTATCAGTACGGTATCTGTGCTAGCATCATAATCTAGTACCGTAAATAACTGCTCTTTTCCAGAATAATTGCCTTTAACAATATCCCCCGGTTTAAACTTAGTCATTAGCTAAATCCTCCCGTAGCGAGTCCCTAACGGCCTTAGGCCGCTGATCTGCTAGTTTAATCTCGTAGTAGGTCTTGTAGATGCGATCAGCACGGCCCGGCTTAGGGGATACTCTAAGTAGATCGTATGTAAAATTGTTAGGCTCTGGATTGAACTCATATATAGCCGCAATCTTAAACAAGTCAGCGCCAGTGTAAGATATAGCGGTTACTATATCACCTACTTTATATTTAATCACCTAGTAAATCCTCCCGTAAGGCATCTCTGACTAGTTTAGGGCGGTTGTCTGATAGTTCAGTTATCCCGTTCGCTAACCAAGTATAATCAGCATTGCCATATTTATCTATGTGCGGTTGTATATCGTGGCTTAGCCTACGGAGTCGTTTCACGTGGCTTAGCCCAGAATGCCCTAGTCCTGGCAAAGACGGCGATGGCCAAGCTACCGCTAATATCATATCATCCTCTAGGTCATAAGCTAATACCTTATACTGCTTATGTGGAAGTTCTATAAACTCCGCCTCTTGTATAATATCCCCCGGTTTAAACTTGTATTCCCGCTTTTTAGTCATAAACCCAGCTTACCCTAGTTAAGCCCAAGATGCAAGGACTTAATGCCCGGTTAATATAAAAAATAACGGGGGGAATACCAAGCTAGGATACAGCCCATACCTTAGTTCGCCACCAGACGCCCTGTACGGCTCTGTAATGCATTTTAATGTGTGGTTAAGGGGTAAGGTCATTCACTAGAAGAAGAGCGCTTAGAAGGCATTGTAGGGGCTAATATAGGGGATTACTCTGTATCAGTAGCATAGATAGCTCATATACCCCAAATACTAGCGAATATCAACCAAATAGCGGTGTTTTATACTACAGCCTTAAAGTCTTCAATTAAGTGATATCGCAGAGAATTAGCTAAGAACTCAGTTATCTCAGAGTCCGAGGCTTTTCTAAGGTGTTTAGGTTCCCACCAGCTTTCAATGTAACGGTCCCTATCTTCAAAGGAAAGCGGCATTACGGCTATGGGAAGCAGACCTTCATCGTTCTCATCTTCGAAGTCTATTTCCACGATATAACCTAGGGTTTGATTGTGTTTAAAACTAACTATATCGCCTACTTGTATATTCTTCATATTATTCTCCTTATACAAGCTCATCCCAGTTACCTTCAGGGAAGATCTCCTCAGCTACTGACAGCGCTAGTTCCCTACGTCTGTGATAATCCGCAGACTCTTCTTTGTAAGCTTCCAATTATTCTAGGCTTTTAAATACCTTAGCTCCTAGAACATCTAGGGAGCCATAGTCGGTGAATACTCTAGGCGTCTTATCAGAGCCCGCTGGCTTAGCTAGGTAGCTGGAGTTAATGAAAGCGTCGCTGTAATAGTCCACTACCTAAAACTCTGTAACGTCGCCTACGTCATCATTGGTGTAATAGCCCGATACCCAGAATTTGTCGCCTATGTTTAGTTTATTCATCTGTAAAATCCTTTCGCTGCTTGCCAAGAGCCTATGCTTATACTTAAGTCTGTACTATCAATGCGTTTCTTAGAGCTTTCTAAGTTTCTCAGTATGTCATGTAGAATTATGCTATCTATAGCTCTGTGGTAGTAACCCGTCTTGCGGTAAACCCAAGACCAGAATCTTATGTAAGAGTCTTTTTTATCTATATTCATAGTCCTTTACCTCTATATCTAACCTTAGTGCTATCTTTAGTGTGTTTTCTGTGTCTAAGCTTAGTGCCTAGCCATTGACCTATAAATATAGCTAAGCCTCCCAAAAGTGTAGCAGGCCACAACATAGATATGAAAAATGTAAGGTCCATATCAACTTCATTAGAGTCTTGAATCTGATAAGCAATTGCCCCAATAAACACTAATAACCCTACTAAAACATAAGTACCTAAAACTAGAAAAACTGGTTCCATAAGCAAGCCTCTCCTTTAAACATAGCAGCTACAGCATTGAACTGCTCAATAGTAATCCTGTGTCCCTTGTAAAACATTATACCAGTATATAATTGCTTAGGCCATACATATCCGTGAAAGTAAGCGGCTTCTCTAATTATTGAGTTATTCACTAGCCAAGTCCTCCCTTAAAGCAGCTCGTACGATTTTAGCCCTGCCGTCGTATTTAGTGACGGAATCCTGCTTTAGCCAACGCCAGCTCGTGTTTGGTCCATAGTTATCGATATAAGGCTGCACATCATGGCTTAGTTTATAGTACCCAGCTAAAATAGATAGAGAGTTATCGGGCTTTGTATGTGGAGCTTCTGGATAAGGAATAGCTACCATCCAATAGTCGGCTAAATCATATGCAACTACCTCGTACAAAAACTCATCGGGGTTTGAGTTATCTTTAACTATGTCTCCAGGTTTAAAAAACTGTGTGTGCATATTCATATTATAGCCAATCTAATTACTAAAGGCAAGTTATTAATTAAAAAAAGAAGAGCCGGGATACCCTAAGGTATCTTAGAGAAAATCAGCTTACCAGTATGCACGGCAGCTGCTTGGCTAGTACCTGATAGCTTAGGCCCGTAGGCACCTTGTACGCCTTTGCCTATCTCCCAAGTATTGACTAGGGGTCCCTTGTTAGAGAAGCTGTGAGGTCTACCAAATAGATCTGCGCTGCCTACCACTTTAATCCTAGAATCATACATAGCTGGGTAGTAAGTAGATTCTGTAGGGCATACTGAGTTAGGAGTACAATGTGCTAACAAGGCTCCGCTATTACCTGCGGCTGTTACTACAATAATATCTTGATCTAAGGCTTCAGTTACTGCTAGACGCTCTGCATATGAAAACTGAGCCCCACCGCTACTGATGTTTATAATATCAACCTTGGCTGCTACCGCAGCTCTAATCGACCGTATCATCCAATCTAAGGTTTGGGCTGGCGTAGCTTGCTCACTCCAGTATTTATAAATGATCTGGCAGTACTTAGTATTACTAGCAAACTTATGAATAATCCCTGATATGTTAGTGCCGTGCTCTCGGTAATCTGAGTCATGCAACCCAGTACCAGTGAAGTCTATGTGACCTGTAGGGCATAGGCCGTTGGCTTCTTTGTTATCTAATATGGCTAAATTAATACCAGTATCTATTACCGCTACTTTTATAGTAGCTTCAGCTTGAGCGCTAAATAGGAATAGAAAAAAGAATAACCAGCGCATTGTTAAGCCCGCCTGTCAATCAGAGCTGAAAGTACTCCCGGCAACTTAGACTTAGCTAGTGCCTGTTCGATCTCAGGATGTAAATGCGTATTACTAGCTAATGCTACGAGTATGCGTGGGTTATCCGATTTTAGTATAAGCTTTTGTACTTCTAGATCTTCTGTGCTGCGGGCTACTAGAAGCTGTGCTCTGATATCTCCTGACGAGAACGCAGACTCTTGTGCTCTAGCTCCAGTAATCATTGGTGATGCGGCTGATTCTATTTTCATATTGATTCCTCGTTAATGATCTTAACTAAGCTCCAAGCATCATTAGGTATTTGTATTACGTGGCCATCTTCGCATTCATATAAAGCCGCCTCGCTCTTTGGTTTAGCTTTATGCCATTTAACTAAGCCGTCTAGCTGCTGTAAACATTTAAGCTTACGCGTCTTGCCTTCAACATCTATATAAGTTACTATCGTACCAGTTTTAATCCTCATCTGCAATAGCTCCGTAGGCGTCTATAGCAAGCTCTGTTAGCTCGCCGTGCAGCTTAGCTTTTTCAGAGTCGCTAGGTTCTAACAAGAAGCGTTTAATCAGATTCTTAGCTTTAGTGTGCTTGGTAGCTAATTTTATATGAGCTTTAACCATAGCTTCACTAAGCATAAAGTCGTATATGGACTCGTTAAAATACATACGCTTTTCGGAATCTGAGAGCTTCACTTAAAAGTCCTTACCAACAGTTCCTAGGACAGTTCCATTAGATACACCGAGTACGCCTAGGCTATAACCGTTGCCGATCTCTTGTTGAAGCCCAACACCCCATACAGCTTTGTTTCTCATCTCTACCTGTGTAGAGCTTCCTACGGCCTTTGTAGAGAGTCCATCAGGACCGCCGCCTACCGCTAGCAACAAACGAGTTCGTTTAACTACGGGGCTCACAGGAGCTTTAACAGCGATTCTAGGTACAACCTTAAACTCTTCTGATTTAAAGCTGTGAGTTTCACCGTTAGCTAGCGTTACTGTAACTGTAGCGCCTTTTAGATACGCTGGCATTTCTGCATAAGCAGCTCCGGTTAGTAATAGTCCTGCGGTTAATAGCAATTTAGTAATCGTCTTCATCTTTGATCTCCCGTGTTTCGAATATTTCATTAAAATGTGTTTCAGCTCTAACTAGTTCGAAGTTAGATGGAAAATGCCTTAAGCACCAGTAAGCTCTAGTACGATACTCTTTGGGTACTCTAGGAGTTTTCTTAGGATCTAATAGATCTCGTAAGAATCTTCTAGCATTTACTATTGCTAATAATCGTTCTGAAGGCACTGTCATATTTGTATATTAGCTTATGCTTTAGGTCTTGTCAACCATTAAATCATCTCGTAGTGAGCTTCTAACTGAAGTAGCTTTAAATTTAGGCATTTGCTCTTCTAGCAGCTCTAGCGCGGCTAGCCTACGTCGCCAATCTCCAGCAAATAGAGTGAAGTTATTGTATACAGGAGTAGCGCCTTTTGTAGATAGCTTCAAAGTTTCTCTTAATTCGTCGGCAGAGTAGTCTTTTAAAGAGGTTTTATGTATATATAGCAAGTGCTGTAATAAATGCTTGTCAAATATATGATCGGAGACTGCTATGCCCCCACTACGAATAAGTTTAGGCTCTAATAACATTAGCTCAGGAAACATACAGCTCCTGCAATCATTGGTGGAAGTATTCTTTTAAATGCTTTAGTTAGGTCCATAGTTATTCTCCTTTTAAGTCGTCACGTAGTGAATTCCTGACAGCTTTATATCTCGCGGCCTCGGGTTCTAGTATATAGTCTTTCGTAGTCAGTAATACGAAGGGCACGTCAAATCTACCACTGGTACTACCATAAGCTAGATCTTCACTTAACACTTCGATCACTTTATACTTAGTTGCGGGGGTATGCTTACGTACTACGATATCCCCGACTTTAAAGCTGTAGTTACTCTTTTCCAAAAAAGCTCTTCTCCAGATAGTATTGATATAGCATTGATCGGTAATGGCAAGCGTGCTTAACTGCATCGGACGCTTCTTTAGGTGTCTTAAATTTCTTAGGTCTTCTATACATATCAAGTTTAATTACTTCCATAAAGCCTTCAATACAACCAGCATATAGGCTAACTACCTTATGGTCAACTAAATTATATTTACTCTTCTCGTCTATTACGGCTTTTGTAGCGCAGGCTCCTAGAGATAGGACTAAGGCTATTAAATAAAGCTTCATATCAAGCCTCTCTTATTCCGAGCTATTTGATCTACTAACTCAACGTGCTCTTTACAAAGCCTCTTGTAGTCTTCTGGTGAAGACACGCATCTAGGGCTACTAGCCCATAAGGAATCCCAATCTAGTCTAAAACTTAAGGGTAGCGACTTATTCTTTGGTCTGCCGTGGTGAATGAAATAGAAATTAGTGGGGTCTAATGTTTCTACGAAGAACTCTTCCACTAACCACTTAGAGGTCTTTACCATTACACGTTCATTATGTATTTCCCACTCAGATCCACCGACAAAGTGGTAAGGCTGGATGGAGTTTTCATTAGGTATAACTAACCCCATTCGGCCCCTCTTCCACAGCATAAACTTAAGGTGGAGCTTACTCACTAGCTGTAGAATCTTCAGTAGCATCTTCTTCCTCATATAGTCTATCTACATTTAGTTCGCTATCATCTCCTAGAATTAGAATTAGCTGTTGCTTTTCTACTAGGCAGTCTTTAACGAGCAGTTTTAGTAGCGGAGCAATTGGTATTATTTTAGAACAAGCTGCTACTTGACCCTCACCGTGTCCGGTTTTATAGGAAAGATATGACGAAGCCCCTGTGATTAACAGGAGAATCGCCACTAATGTTAAAACTTCTTTTACTCTCACAATAACCCTTACAGGCTATTTAGCGGGCGATCAAGCTCACTAGCCTTGATAAAGTCGTTATACATCCTAGCTGCGTCGGCTTGTGTTTTAAAGTAGCCTAAGAAGATAGTACTGCCGTTGATAGAAGCTCTACTTCTCCAAGGATTAGTACGGCCTGCTGAAAAACTAACTCCAATATAACGTGATTTTTTACTCATATTTATCTCCTTTTATGATAAGCAGTTTAGAGCCTTGCTTAGGGCTTTATAAGACTATAACACTGTTTACTTAGGTTGTCTAGGAAAATAGTAGAATTTCATAATAAAAGCTAAAAAGAATAGATTACCAATATAATTAATCATCAACGGGACATCAAATCCATGCTTTACATATACATAAATAATCATTAGAACTTCACCAAGCCACCACATCCACAGCAGCCAAGGATTAATCCCAACAGAGTGTCCAGATTTATAAGACTGATAAGCTTGTGGGAAGGCGCAGAAGGCGAATAGAATCCCGGCTACCCAGCCGACAGCTTCAATCATTATTTAATACCTTGTCTAAAGCTCGCAACATAGCTACCGCATTAAACGCAAATGCTAGCATCGCTATCCAATTAAACGTGCCTACTGAGGCGCTAATTAGCAGCGCATATATACACAGTATGGATAGTATAAAATGTAGTACAGTTACTGTTCCTTGCATGTTAGTCTTCTTTCTTTGGTATGTAAAAATAAGACTCGTCATCTGAAAAGTCTCTAAAGTCTTCGCGTTCAACTAGCCAATATTTCTGCATTGCCTTATAACTAGGTACTCCGGTAGGCTTACCTGTAAAGTGCTCATCAACCCATAGCAGCGTGTTATTAGGCTGTAGCGCTAGATTGCCGTTCTCTAGCTCAATCAGATTAAAGTCCTTGTGTTGATCTGGAGTCTCTTCTAATCCTCCGCTGGGCGGAAAATCGAAGGTAAGCAAGTATCTACCCCAATGTGTACCACTCTTCAATTTAACTAGCACTTCATAGTTCTTGAAATAGTTGTACTGATGGCAGCTTACTTCTGAGGCTAAGCAGTCCCATAACTCCAAGTCTCCAATAACCTCTAAAGGCGCATCTTTCTTAGTACAAAAGGCGTTGATAGGTAGGCGTATAAACTTAGCGCCGCTCTTTAGATGTACGTGAAATAATAAGGGTCTACTCTTCATAGCACAAGCTCCAAAGATATAGCCCTCTTCAAACTCTCCATGTCCTTCTTCAAAGTTATGTAAGAATTCCTTACGGACTAGGACTTTGATTAAAGGCTTTACGTCTACGTTAAATCCCACCGTTAGCCTCCTGAAGACATTGAATGTTTAAATAAAGCTTTCGATGCTTCTGGGAACTTAGCTTCAATTATTTCTAAAATCGGCTGCGCAACATCCCTTACTTCTTGCTGTGCATGGGAATCAACTCGTAAATCTAAAAAATGAATCCAATTCCTGAGATTACCTGTCATCCAAAACTCAGTCATTAGGTTCTGTGGTAATATGCCCCTAGCCATCTCTCTAGCAACGCCTTTATCGATCATTTCATTATAAAGCTCAATACTCTCTTTATGTAGCTTCTTAGTTTTATTGACTAGCACCTCGTTGTCAGAGCTTTCAAAATTACCACTTGAGCACTGTTTACTCTTATCGTGCTGCTTCCTATAAACTTTAGGAATGTAAAATTCAAGCTTCTCTGCCGTATATCTTCGGCTAATTTCATTGTAAGAAAATGTCCTGTGTCTATGTATCTGACTTCGGGTAAATAGCGGGCATTTAACAAGCACCGTAAGCGTACAATGCTCAAATGGCGTATAATGCTTGTGCTTTGCTAAATAATTAAGAAGCTTAATATCAGACTCATCTAACGTGGTCTTAGTTTTACCAAAGGAAACCCTAGCTGAATTTACAACAGTCAAGTCATTCCCCATATGATCTACGTAATCTACTTTTATGTTGCTCATTTTAACAGATCCTCTCTTAAGCTATCTCGGACTAATCTATGCCTGAGATCTACAGGCACTAACTCTGTAGGCTTTAATCCCCAGCACCCCTTTTTAGGATCAAAGCTAGTTAATACGTTATAACTACTGACATGCTCGAATTTCCAGCCTTCGTTAAGACCTAAGCTATCTGCTGGCTGGATTATAAAAAACTCCATAGCTGTACGTTTAGGGATCGCTACAACTCTAAACACGTTACTTTCTGGAAAAGTGTAAGCTCTTGATTTATACAAAGCGCTGCTCTCCGCAAGCGTAAAACTCATACCAGCTATCTGCTCTTTAGATAAACCTTTCCACCAGTTGTTACTCATATACAAACTATACCACAGTCTTCCAGATTAAGCTACCTAAAAAAGAAGGGGGGTGTTGCGGAACTGGGGGGATGATTGCACTTAGTACATCGCATAACACTAAGCGTCACGCAATATAAAATCATAGGTATCGTTAGTTTCGCAGTACTAAGGTGTTATCTATTCACTAATGTATTCATTGCCTATCGGGGTGTACTTGTAAGTAGCTGAATTTATTAGCATACAAGCTAAGTAAGATCTATTCATAAATGCTATGAATTTACACCCTAAAAGTAGGGTATAACTATCCCCTTCAGCCTAAAGATATAATCGCTATAAAATCTGTGATTGTTGCTATGCATTCGCTGCAATGGCATCATTTATTGGATTTGTTTATGCAACATTGTTCATGTTTATTTGCTGCATTGTTTGTTTATGCTGCAACAGCTCTTTGGTATGCTGCATATGTGTTTAACTTTGCGAATTAAACAATCTATAACTAGATTATATCATATTTTTGTATCATTTTCAATAAGAAAGTGAATAAGGGTTGCATTTTATTTGTATACGTGTTATACTTAGAGATAAGCTTATGTTAATATTAGACAAGCATGTAATTTACTTAGTGACTGATGGATTTAGCTATAGAGTTATGCGGTCTAAGGGAGGTAAGCAGCTAAGTAGCGCTCTACATGCCCTTTGTAGTAAGGTTGGAAGAGAAGTACGCGTTATATGCGCTGTACCGAGTTCTAACAAGGTTACAGCTAAATCAATCAATAAGAGGTTCGCAGAGTTCGATGCTGGACAAGGCTGGCTTAGAGCTGACTCGGCTATCCTAAGCTTCTTCCACACGAGATGGAGCGGCCTATTCCTTAAGGTAGGCAATGATTGCACTACAGGCTTCTATCGGAATCCTAAGAAAGCATTGGATGTCGTGATAATGGATAACAAGAATAGGCTAGAATCTAGTAAGAGGCTGCAGATAGTAGCCGACACTAGACAAGTGTAAACTAATTACGATATAGCTAGTTACAAGGAGGTAACTGCATGACAATACAAGTAAAGCCTTTATTTAATTACGACGAGCGGGTAGTATTACTGCATAACGGTGAGATAGTGTACGGACCTGCTAGAGTATTAGTGTCAGCCAGGGGTCACGATAATAAGTTCAGATACTTAATAATGTCAGAGCAGCTAGATGATAGAGATAGGCGTTATGGCGTTGAAGAAACTGATTTAATGAGCTATGAGGCTTATACTAGGAAGTTAGTTAGAGACGCCTTGGTTGAAGACCTCAATACAGCAGACTAAACAAATCAAGGGTATGGCTAATAATCCAGTTAATAGTGTTAAAAACCTAGAAGGTATGCTAAAGTCAGTATATGGCGATAAACCTAAGAAATTGGAGTCTGGTAATCGCCGTCCTCGGCTCAATAAACTATCAAAACTTCTCAACCGCCTCACAGGAAGTAGTTCTTATGGATCTAAAGAAGATATTAAATAAAGATAAGCTAGCGGAAGTACGATTAGGAGTCCAGCCAGCCGTAGAGCAGTCTCAAATTGAGGACCCTGATGCAGAGCTAGTAGATACTACATTCGGATTCTTGGAGGAACACGAAGGAATGAGTCCTACAGTGTACAAGGACACCTCTCAGATCGACACAATTGGTGTAGGAGCGAACTTAAATAGCCCAGCGACCCAACGTGCCGCCAAGAACTTATCGATCAATACAGGGCAACTGAGAGCGTCTCAGAGCAGTTTAACTCCTGAACAGTCACAGTTATTAGCTAAAGAGACTCTTAAGATCAAATTACCTGAATATAAGCGTAAAATTAAGCGGGAACCGGAGCGCCCACCGCTCCAAACCAACCAACATGCAGCCCTGTTAAGCCTTTATTACAATAATCCGCAGCTTATAGGCCCTATGTTACAGCATAAAGTTGCTACAGGAGATGACATGGGAGCTGCTGCCGAGATTATGCTGCGATCTAATAAAGATAAACTACCAGGCATCACTAAAAGACGCTTAGCTGAAGCTGAATTGTACTTGGGAGATAAATTTCCTGAGATAAAGCAGCAATTAACTCCAGAAGATATTAAATATATCAAGGACTCCCTTAATTCTGTTGAAAATGAGCATGAGCGGGCTCGTCTTTTAGAAAAATACGGTGATTTGTTAAGTTAATACTTGCCAAAGCCCTAGAAATACGCTAATATTGGTGTATGAGTAAGAAACTTATTGAAGATCTAAAAGAACTATTGGAAGTATTAGTAGATAGTAACCTAAAAGCCGCTAAGCATATGAATAGAGGCTCCACAGCTGAGCGAGCTATCATCTATAAGACTATCAAGGACATTAACGAGCAGTTTTTCGATGTTTTCGAGGTTATAGGCTCTACAGAAGATGCTAAATCTAGAAAAGCTCAGTTAGAAGCTTTAGAAGATACTATGAAGGTGTCGGACATGATGAAAGAGGTAGAAGAGTTTGTAGATAGATCCTCAGCTAGAATTAAACAGCTAGAAACTTCAATTGAAAATAACGAACAATCAACTAAAGATGCCTTTGACGGTGAATTTATGTTTAACGCTAGTAAAAAAGGGGAGATTCCTAAAGCATGAGTAAATTCGCATTGTCTAAAAAGCAAATGTTGACTGAAATTGCCAAACTCCTAGAGAAAAAAGGCGTAAGGGATGTTCCAGTACTCGAAGAGATTAAGGTCGCAGATGGTAGTACCTATGCACAATTGCAGAATCACCACAAAAAACTAATGAATGTGTATAGCAGCCTGCCAGAGCCTCTACTGTGGCAGGAGTATAATATTATGAAGCATCAAGTAGAAAAGAAGGAAGCTCAAGATGTTAACAGCAGCAGCGATTAAAAAGTCTTTAAAAGACGGCACTATTGTAATCAATCCGATTAAGCGCTCTAATATCAATGCCAACTCCGTAGACGTTACCCTACACCCCGAGATTAAAGTGTATAAACCTCTAGTATTAGACCCTAGAGTGGACAATAAAGTAGAGATTAGGGAGATTCCGTCAGAAGGCATGGTATTACATCCACATGAGCTATACTTAGCTAGAACTAATGAGTGGACTGAGTCCCACAACGTAGTTCCCATGATTACAGGCAAGTCCTCTCTAGCTAGGCTAGGCATTAGTGTACATGCTACGGCAGGATTTGGAGACATTGGTTTTAGAGGCTTCTGGGTCCTTGAGATTACTGTAGTTAAGCCTACCTTTATTTACCCTAATATGAAGATAGGGCAGCTATACTTCCATAAGCCTGAAGGATCTATTGATATGCTCTATAACGGAAAGTATCAGGATCAAGAAGAAGTAGTCCCTTCAAAGACTTATATAAAGGAATAACTATTAAACTCCGGTATAACAAATACGAAGCAAGTAAGATTACAGCTAAGGGAGAAACCCTGTTCGCAGATGTTAATACAAGCTCATCACAGCTCAGCATCTTAACTTAATAAGCTTAACCTCGTAAGAGGCTAGCATAAAACCAAAGCCTACCTCGTAAGAGATGGTTGAGAGGAAACGACATGACAGAAGAGCAATTAGCCAAGGTACGAGCGCATACTGCGCAGCTTACACAGTACCGAAAATCCATCCAACTCTGCACTATTCCAGGCAGCGAAATTCACCACATCTCCAGTCTAGATAAATATCTAGTAGACGTACTGCAGCAGCTTCAAAAACTACTTAGTGATAACCTAGCTCAACAACAAGCTCCAAAAGCTGATGAGGTGAAATAATGGAAGTTAACAAGCATATCCCAACAGTAGTTATCCTAGGCTTTGCAGCTTTGGTAATTAAATCATTTATTAATCCCCTTTCATTAGCCGAGAGTATTGCAGTAGTAGGTAGCTTAGGTTACTTAGGTTTCTTGCATTACACTCAATGGAACCAAGCACGTAAGATTGAAAAGGACATAGTTGATAGAGTTCAGTCTATGGAGAACAAGCTAATGTTCTTATCAGGCGGCGCTATCCTAAACAACCAAACTAAACGTCGATAATATGTCTAGTATAATTAAGATGTCCAGACCCGAATATGAGATTGCTCTACAGCAGCTGGATAGACTTAATGAAATTTCAAGAGACAGATTATTAACTACTGATGAAGTTAGAATGTATGACATGCTAGTAAAGAACTTGCGGTTGATCGAGGAAGATCCCACAGTAATTGAAGGCACGTCTAAGAAATCAGAGGCATTGTCCGTAGAAGATGCCTTAGCTCTCATGATGCCGCCGGAAGGCGTCTTAGATGTTGTAGAACCTAAACAGACAAGGAAGTCTAATGCCAAAAAAGTCAGCAAAGCCAAAGACCCAGCAGGGCAAAAATCTAAGCCTAAAGCCGACTAAGAATGAGGCAGTAGCTCTTCTATGGAAGAAGGGTATTCTACACTGGAAACTCAACTCGGCTCAGAAAAAAGTTAGACAGCTTTTAATAGATAACGCATACAAACTACCAGTAGTAAATCAATCTAGACGTACAGGTAAGAGTTACGGCCTTTTAGTACTAGCTATTGAGACTTGCCTACAAACTCCCAATGCTACCGTCCACTATGTATGCGGAACTTCCGTAATGGCTACTAAGATCATTAGCCAGAATATGCCACAGGTATTATCAGATTGCCCAGAAGAAATCAAACCAAGATATTACAAGCACGATAGGTGCTACAAGTTCCATAATGGAGCTAAGCTTCAAATCGAAGGGGCTGATGAAGGCAATGCTGAAAGACTCAGGGGAACTAGTACCGATTTAGGTATTATAGACGAGGCAGGTTTCGTAAAGGACCTAGAGTACCTAATTAAAGATATTCTATTACCTCAAACCTTAACCACAAAAGGCAGACTAATTCTGTCTAGTTCTGCGCCTAAATCTACAGGACATGACTTCGTAGACTTTATACGAGAAGCTAAGCTAAATGATGCTTACATTGAGCAGACTATCTATCAAGTATTAGACGCAGTTAAAAACGATCCGCCACATCTCAGATCTCATCTAGATGCAGAGCAGGTAGAGATATTAAAAGAGCTATCTGGAGGAGAAGACTCATCTACTTGGAAACGTGAGTATCTATGCATGATAATTTCCGAACTTGAGTCGATGGTAATACCAGAGTTTACGCATGAGCTACAGACGCATATCGTCAAAGAAAACCCAAGACCGTCTTATTACGATGCGTATACTTCTATGGACCCAGGAGTCACAGATAATACCGGAGTCCTATTTGCATATCTAGACTTCAATCAAGGTAAGCTAGTAATTGAAGATGAATACCTTGCTAACGGAAGTCAGGTAACTAGTGAAGGAATAGCCACCGAGGTAGTACGAAAAGAGACTGAGCTGTGGAAAGATATTAACGGTAATATCAGGCCAGTTTATCTTAGGGTAAGTGATAATGAACCTATCTTATTAAATGACTTAGCACAGCTACACGGCCTTACTTTTGTACCAGTGCCTAAAGATGATAAGGCTGCGGCTATCAACAATCTTAGGATTAAACTACAACAACATAAAATTATAATTCATCCAAGATGTAAAAATTTAATATACCAACTAGAAGCGGCGACTTGGGCCAAGAATATGCGTACTTTTGAACGTACAGCGAAGGCAAAACACTACGATCTCCTGGATGGAATGATATATTTAGTGCGTATGGTGGCTTGGCATAAGAATCCGTACCCCAACAAAGGCGTAGATCACTCCTATCAAATGGGAGCTGTGAATCAGACTTACCTGACCCCAACCCAAGAGGCGTTCAAGGGCCTCTTTATAAAGAAGCGTAACAAATAAACCGAGGTTTCATTATGGAAGAAGATAAAAAACAAAAACGATATCAGTATTTTGCGGCTAAAGACACAGACGAATGCGTAGACGTTCTAGTAGGTAAGGTGCAAGACTGGGAAGCTTCCTTATTGGACTCCGGGCTGCTATCTAAGATGTACAAGAGCTGGAAGTTCTACCACGGTAATTTCAGTGAGTTAGACGATTTTAACGTAGAATCTCACCAACTTAACATGACTGGAGAGCAAGGTGAGTTAGTATTCTTCCCTGTAAATCACTTCAGGAACATCGGCGAGCATATGATTAACCTCACGACTAGCCAAAGACCTGCCCTACAAGCACAAGCTGTTAATACAGACAGTAAATCCCTTAGCCAAGCCTATCTAGCTAACGGACTCCTAGATTACTACATGAGAGAAAAGAACATGGAACGGGTTATGAAGAAATCCGTAGACTATGCTGTAGTATTGGGAGAAGGTTGGGTTAAGATGGGCTGGAACGCTACTTCAGGCGAAGTAGTAGGCTTTAATGAAGACACAGGTACTTATATACATGATGGGGATATTGAATATGAAGCCCTACATCCATTACGTGTTATCCGAGACGTACATAAAGACGACTCCCAAGAGCATGAGTGGTTAATCGTAAAATCATATATCAACAAGGCTAACTTGATTGCCAAGTACCCTGAGTACGAAGAGCAGCTTATTGCTATTGAGACTAGAGACAGCGAAAGCAGTTACCGCCTGACTATTGGACGTAGTAACGAAACAGATGACATCCCAGTATATGAGTTCTTCCACAAGCGCACAGAGGCCGTTCCTGAAGGCCGATACATGATGTTTGCAGACGCTGAAACTCCGCTAATTGACATTCCACTACCCTATAGATTTATTCCATGCTTTGATATCCGATATGCCGATATTATGGGAACTCCGTTTGGATATACTTCCCTGTTTGACCTTCTTCCGATTCAAGAAGCTATCAACATGCTAAACAGCACTATCATCACAAACCAGAATGCCTTCGGTGTGCAGAATATTATGCTACCTAAGGGCTCTGATATTAACCTAACGCAGCTTAACGGCGGTCTTAACATCATAGAGTACCAACAAGGCATGAACAAGCCTGAGGCTCTAAACCTAACTCAAACTCCAGCTGAAGTATTCAATATGCTCAATAAGCTAGAGTCTACTATGGAGACTATCTCAGGTATCAACAGCGTTACTCGTGGTAATCCAGAAGCCAGCTTAAGATCTGGTAACTCCCTAGCCCTAATCCAAGCTCAGTCTATTCAGTTTATCTCTGGACTCCAACATTCCTATATCAAACTCATGGAAGACGTAGGCACTGGTACGATTAACTTGCTTAAGGACTTTGCTGAGACAGAGCGCGTAGCCGCTATCGTAGGTCAAAACAAACGAGCCTTGCTCAAGAAGTTCAAAGGCGACGATTTGCAATCAATTAACCGAGTATTCGTAGAAGTAGCTAACCCTGTCAGCAGAACTACTGGCGGTAAGCTAGAGATGGCCAACAACCTAATTCAGTACAACATCATTGACAACGTAGAGGACTACTTTACTGTACTTAACACAGGCAGCCTAGACAGCATGGTTGAAGGTGCTCAAAGCGAGCTTATCTTAATTAGAGCTGAGAACGAGAAGCTTATGGATGGAGTATCCCCTCCTGTAATGATTACAGACGATCATATTGCTCACATTAAGCAACATAAGGCTGTATTTAATGACCCAGCTCTTAGAGACAATCCAGAACTTATTGCAGCTGCTACTCAGCACATCAATGAGCACATCGAAGCTCTCAAGACTACAGACCCTAACATTCTAGTAGCTCTAGGTCAGCAACCTATCCCACCAGACGCTCCACAAGGCCCTGAGGGAGCACCAATGCCTCCAGAAGGTGGAATGCCTCCAGAAGGAGCCCCTGCTCCTGTAGAGGGTTCTGGAGCCTCTCTAGCTCCTGTAAATCCAGCAGCTGCTATTGATGGAGTAAGCTTACCTAATATGCCAGCTCCAGCAGGTAATCCAGATTTACCTATTACAGCAGCTGAGGGTATGGCTAACATTATTGGCGAAGGATTCTAATAATGAACGCACATCAAATATTAAGGTGGACACTAGCTGTATTGCTGTGGCCTTTGAACATGATATTCGTACTGCTTCAAATGTTGTATACGCCTTATTTTTATTTGAGGGTAAGGAATGACTTCGGTGATATAGAAGTCCTACCAAGCCCTAAACACGATCTAGAGAGCCTTATCCATAGCGCTAAGGAGACTAAGCCTGGAGAACATATATTCTTAGGTAAAGAGACACATACGCTACTAACGCAGTCTGGATTAGGACTATTTAATCCTATAGCAGCACAGTCTCTAATTGAGCTAGTAGTTAAACCTAACGGATCGTTATATCGAGAACGTAGACCTGATGGCTCTGAAGGCGAGCCCTATCTAGGACCTAGCGGAGATGGGATGAGTAGTTGGGTATTTAATTATATCTTGTGGAACATAGACAATAAGCCCCTAGTTAAGAAAGTGGCTACGCATTATCTAAAGAACTGCTTTGGTATTCTCTGGAATGAAAAGGGCAAAGTTTCAAATAGAAGCTCTAACTTTGGCTTAAACGTAACAGCCGAAGAGTGGACAGTTAAAGGTAAGAACATAGGATTTAGCTTAGCTAACCCGCTAACAGGCCCTGGAGTATTAACTAGCCAAGCTATACTAGAGCTAGCTGCTAGTGAGCTAGGAGGAGTATGGAAACTAATTGCTAAGCTGCATTATGTACTAGCTGGAGTTTGGTACTTTAAGCACGTACCTGCAATGTATACTAAAGATGTAGCTGGTCAGATATTCTACACTCAACACATATGCGCTTTAAATCTATGGTCTTTGTGTAAGCTTGGTAAAGATTACAAATCAGGACTTTCTATGATAGATAGTAACGGACCTAGAGGCAGACCTCAACCGTGGATTACTTCGCTAGCCTACAATGTAGGTCTTGTAGATCAGGAACGTAAGCAATTAACTATTAACTACCTACGATCATACACTGGAGCCGTAACGTGGCCTCAAATGATGATTGCAGACAGCAACTTCAAAACTGGAGAAACCGGACCAGACGTTAATTATACCATGATGGGATTAGCGGCTCTGATGCTAAGTAAGTAACATAAGAGGTCTACCGTAAGGGCGACCCCTTTAAATCAGCCCACCCTAAATCAGGCGGCTTAAAAAAGGAGACAAGAATGTCAGAAGAAAACGGAAACATAGAAGTAGAATCACAGGTAGTAGAGTCTGAGGACGTAACAGCAGAAGACCTAGAAGCCTTAATGGGCGATGAAGGTAGCGATGCTATTGCTGTATCAGCAGAGGGCGGAGAAGCTGATTTATCAGATTCTGCTCAGGAAGAGCTACAAGCAGCTGAACAAGCGGTAAAAGACGCAGCCTCGTCTAAGCAGAAAGAAGCAGCCAAGGCTAAACTAGAGAAGGTACAACACAAATACAAGCTTAAAGTAGACGGAGAAGACGTAGACTGGGAAGGCTCTGAAGAAGACCTAGTACGAGAGCTTCAGTTATCTAGAAAAGCTCGTAAGGATATCCAGAAAGCTAGAGAGTATGAAAAAGAAGTACGTTCCTTAGTAGAGCTACTTAAGTCTAATCCAGCAGCTGTGTTATCAGACCCCGCTATTGGAATTGACGTAAAAGAGTTTGCTCAGAAGATTATTAATCAAGAGCTTGAAGAAGAGATGAAATCCCCAGATCAACGTGAGCGGGAGCGTCTAGAAAAAGAGCTGGAAGAGATCAGAGCTAAAGCTAAAGAAGAATCAGAACTACGTCAAAAGATGGAGTATGAGAGAGCTGTACAGGAACATGAGACTAAGCTAGAGGAAGGCTTTATTAGCGCTCTAGAAGAGAGTGATATGCCAAACAGCCCTTATCTTATGAAACGTATGAGTGATGTAATGCTTACAGCCCTTGAGCACGACAAACAGATTTCACCTAAGCAAGCCCTTAACATCGTTCGTAAAGAGATGCGTAAGGATTTGGGAGAGATGTTTGGAGCCAGCAGAGAAGAGATCTTAGAAGAGCTTCTAGGTAGTGACGTGGTTAAACGCTTTAATAAATACCAAGTAAGCAAGTACAAGAAATCACAAGCTGTACCTTCTACTAAGAGCATTAAAGATGTAGGCAAATCTAGCAAGGACAGATCTGAGCAGGAAGCCAACAAGAAACCAGCTAAGAAACAGAAGCTAAGCGACTGGATGTATAGCTAATAACGATTATTAACTTGGGGCACAACAAATGCCCCTTTGTAACGACCTACTATAAGTTTAGCTTGTAGTTAGTAGTATACGGCTCTCAGATACCCTTAATAGGGCTCTTGGATACCCGAACTCTGGCTTAAGAAGGCTTATTTAGTTGGTATGAAAATAACAAACTAAGTAATTCAAATGGTATTTAAGGAGAAATTAAAATGGCACAAAATGTAACAGTATCACAACTTGATGGACTTTTTTAACTTTTAGAATAGTTGAGGTTAGACCCCTCCTAGCATTATGCTAGAAAATCTGGTGAATTGCTGGAAACCCTAGTAATCTAGGGCAATCAGCAGCCAAGCCGACAAACTAAGTCGGAAGGTTCATCGACTAAAAAGCTAAGTAATCTTGATCGCTATAAGCGGGTTAGAGGTAAAAAATGAATAATAGAGATAAACGTAGTCTAGTTATGTGTTTAGCTATGGGAGACGGTTGTTTGCATTACATAAGAAATGCAGGCAAGCTATACGGAGGACTTACAATAGGTCACTGTAAAGAACAAGCCGATATCCTTAAGTGGAAAGCTTCCTTACTATCTAAGATATTCAACCGTACTGTTAATGTAAGACCTCAATCAAATGGAGCCTTACAAGTTTCAGTATGCGTTAAGCGTCTTAGATCATGGAGAAAATGGTGCTATCCAAATAACTCCAAGGACCTATCTAGAATGCTAAGGTTCGTAGAGCATCCTGAAATGGCGTTAGCTATGCTTTTAATAGATGACGGGTATATAGAACCCTCGATATCTAAAATTAAAAGCGGAAAAAAGTTATACGGAGGTAGAGTTAGAATCTACCTATGTAGCGAATCTATAGAATCTCTAGATAAGATTAGACTTTGGTTTAGCGACAATTTTAATGTTAATGTTAAATTTGGATCGCAAAAAAGCTCTAAACGTAACAAGCACTACCCTTACCTTAAATTTGGACAGGCGGACTCACTTAAACTGTGGGAGTATGTTAGAGAGTTTATTCTTCAATTCAAATCTATGCGCTATAAATTTAGATACATAGAAACCATTTACCAACAAAGGCTTTTACAGCGCCAGACCCTTGAAAAAGGTGATGATATAGTCAGTGCCCGTAGTAATACGGGAATATAACGAAAAAAGTATACGCCGACAAGGTAGAAAACCTCATCCCGGACAACGTAGTTCTTTATAACATGGTTAAGTTCAACGCAGCTAAAAAGCTCGGTGACGCTTACCAACAACCAGTAATCGTTAAGCAATCTCAAGGTTTCACTTATGGTGGATCTGACGGTGACGCTTATGACCTCAACGATGCAGTAGCTGCTCAAACTAAGAACGCTTCTATTAAAGGTTACTCTATGGTAGCTCGAACTAAGCTTTCTTACGACGCAGTATCTCGATCCGCAGCTTCCCCTGCAGCTTTCGAGCAAGCTACTAAGCTCATCGTAGCTGACATGCTTCGCTCTTTCGCTAAGCGTCTAGAGATCTCTATGTTCTACGGACAAAAAGAAATCGGCCTAGTTAACGCTAACACTTCAGCTGTAAACACTCTAGTAATCAGTGACGCTTCTTGGGCTCCTGGTATCTGGAACGGTTTGGAAGGTGCTAAAGTCGAGATCTTCTCTTCTGACCTAGCTACTGACCGTACTTCTACAGCACGTACTATCACAGGAATCAACCTTGATACTAAAACTATCACTGTTGACGGCGCAGCTCTTACTTTGACTGCTGGTGACAGAGTTATGTTCGAAGGCGCTTACGACGACGCTGCTACTGAGTGGAAAGAAATGCTGGGTCTTCATGGTATCATGACTGCCTACTCTGATGGTTCTACTGACTTGTTCGGTATCAACCCTCAGTCTTTCAACGTATGGCGTGCAACTGAGTATGCTGCTGGTGGCGCTGATCTTTCTTTCGAGAAGATTCAAGAAGCTATCTCTAAGGGCGCTGCTCGTGGTCTTGATTCTGGAGTTAAAGTTCTAGTTTCTAACCGCACTTGGGCTGAGCTTCTTAGCGACCAAGCTGCTCTTCGTATGCTTGACAGCTCTTACAGCCGCTCAGTTTCTGAGAATGGTTCTGAGTCTATTAAGTTCTACGGTCAGACTGGTCCTATTGAAATCGTACCTTGCAGCTACGTTAAAGAGTCCCTAGCGTTCATCATGCCTGATAAAGCGGTTCAGTTGATTGGTTCTACCGACATCACGTTCCAATTGCCAGGACACGATAATGATAGGTTCTTCCGAGAATTGCAAGCTAGTGCTGGGTTTGAGCTCCGCGCATACTGCGACCTAGCTCTATTCTGCCACGCCCCTAACCAACTTATCTTGGTTACTGGCATTACTAATAGCTAACCCTACTAGCAACTAACTAAGAAGGCCCTCAGCACTAACCTGCTGGGGGCTTTTCATTTGCCTTGACTAAACACACCAAGTACGATAAAATACGACTATGAAGTACGAACTACCCGAAGGAGTTAGCCTAGCTCAAGCGCTACCAGAGCGCTACACCAAGGAAACCAAGCTAGACTTCCTAGATTCCACGTACGGCGCATTTAAAAGCTCTATAAAGGCCATGGAAGACGCGGGTAAGCGAGTATCTACTGGACCTATTTCAACGCATCCTGAGGCAATACAAGCCCGCAGAGAGCAAACCAATATACAACGATACGGAACTACGCACACAAGTAGTAACCCAGAAGTGCAAGCAAAGCGTAAAGCTACTACAAAGCTTAGGTATGGCGTAGAACACGCCGCTCAGCTAACAAAGTTCCAAGAAAAGGCAAAGAGGACCCTACTAAAAAACCACGGGGTTACGAATCCTATGCGCTCCCAAGAGATTCGAGATAAACAGCGAGCTACTACATTAGCTAATTACGGCGTAGATAATCCAGCTAAGTCCAAAAAAGTACAAGCTAGAATGAGAGCAACTAGCCTAGCCAGATATGGACATGAGAATCCTATGCATGACCCAGACATTAGACAAAAGCAATTAGACAAGGTGCTATCTAAGTACGAAGCTAACGACAAACTAAATGTACTACCTAACGGCAAGTATGTCAGCCAGTATTGTGCAGAGTTTGACACCAATCCCTGCCCGCAGTATGCTAACCTTATCTTTAGGACTATAAGCCCACAAGCAGCTCAGGATTGGATAGATAATCATAAGTCTAATATTAGTAATCTAGAGCTTGTGTTCTTAGCCCTTACTAAGGACTACCAGTCTGCCCGAGTTAATAAAAAGATACACCAAGATTTCGACTATAGGCCGGATGTTAAAATCTCAGACACTTTGTACGTAGATCTAGATGGACTACTTTATCACTCTGAGAAGTATCGAAAAGATAACCAATACCACAAAACTAAGAGGCTAGCTTATGAAAAGGCAGGCTTAGTATTACTACAATACCGAGCTGACGAGCTTATCAAAAGGCCACATATCATTAAGTCTATGTTAGACGCTAGGCATGGCAAGAACATCACTAGACACTATGCTAGGAAATTAGATATTAAACCCGTAGATACGTACCAAGGATTCGACTTTCTAGAACTAAACCACTTAATGGGCGGTATACACAATACCCAGCATATAGGCTTATGGAATGGGGATGAGCTGCTAATGATTATAAGCTATAAGCACTACAAGAAGGAAGATAAGGTAGAGCTAGATAGAGTTTGTACTAAGCTCCACACTGTAGTAGTAGGAGGACTTAGCAAGCTCCTTAAGTATATAATAGGGTTAACCAGTACAAGACAAGTTGTAAGTTTTGTAGATTGTAGATATGCGGACGGCCACTCCCTTACGAAACTGGGCTTTACTAAGGTGTCTGAGTCTCTAGGGTGGAAGTGGACAGACGGTAACAATACATATAACAGGCGCAAGGCTAAGACTAGAGCTGAAGCTGAAACTAAAGGCTGGTATCGCATTTATGACGCCGGACAAGCTAAATATACATTAACATTAGGAGATTCTCTACATGAGTAACAAACGCAAGCCCGTATTCTTCACAGCAGATCTACACCTAGGCCACGCTAGATCAATTGAATATGATAAACGACCGTTTAAAGACGTAGAGCATATGTTTGAAGCCTTGGTAGTTAGATTCAACAATACTGTACCTACCAACGGCATTACTTACTTTCTAGGCGACGTAGGCATTGATACACATTCAGTACAGAACTTCTTACGTCAAACCCACGGTACTAAATTACTAATCGTAGGCAACCACGATAAAGGCTACAATGCCATGTATGAAGCCGGATTCGACGCCGTTATGCACGGGGCTGTTATTTATGTCGGAAAGCAAAGAGTTACCCTAAGCCACTGCCCACTACTAGGGGTGTATAGAGAAGACACTTCTAATTATACTAAAACAGGAGCCGACCTTGTTACAGATAATTGGCACGGGGAAAATAGACCTAAGCACAGAGCCTGCTCTACTCCTGACAATGGGCAATTTCATATCTCAGGTCATATACACTCAGGTCCTAATAAGAAAGAGGCGACTAAGATTCTAGGCCGCCAATTCGACGTAGGCGTGTGCGCTAACAACTACGCTCCGGTAAGCCTTTCTACCATAGAATCTTGGATAAATAGCTTCCCCAACAAATAGGGAGCATGTCTAAGAAGCCTACTCATATAACCCTAGACCCCAATAGCCGTGAGAAGCTCTCAGCTGCCTTCAGTGCGCACGAATTGACTTGTAAGTGTGGTAGCTGCCCCGTAAGTTTCATCGCCTTAGAATTAATCCTGAAGCTTCAAAAGCTAAGAGAAGAGTATGGAGCCCCAATCACCGTAACTAGCGGCTATAGATGCCCAGCCCACAATGCTAAAATAGGCGGAGCTAAGGCTAGCCAGCATATGCTAGGCACGGCAGTGGATATCACAGGCCACGACCTAGATAAGCTATACGATCTATGCGAGAAGCATTTTAACTCCGTAGGGGACGGCAGACCTAAAGGTTTTATACACGTAGACCTACGAACGGACCGTAGGCGCTGGACTTACTAAGCCCAGTTATTACTATCCCAGACAACAAATAGCCCACTAGAACTAGATTACCAACCTTTAGCCAAAGGGAGAAACTTAAGTGGCCGTAAATTTAACAGTACAGGGCGTAACATATAGATACCCCACCTCTAACAATGAACAGTGGGGAACGGACGCCACTGATTGGGCTATTGCGGTATCAGACGCTCTAGCTTCAGTGGCAGTAACGGGCGACTTAGCTCCTCCTACAGCTTCTCAAGCCGTAATCTCAGATAACCAAGCAGTAGCCGCTAACGTGACAGGACTGTTATTTGATTCAGCCGTTACTAGAGCCGCAATCGTACACTACTACATATACCGCAATGATAGCTCCTCTGAGCTAATGGAAGCTGGTACGCTAACCCTGCGCTATAAGAACTCAGCCTGGACCTTCTCACAAGAATACCAAGGAGATGATACTGGAGTTACTCTATCAATCATCTCAGGCGGCGCTAATGATGGCCAGATTCAATACACTAGCGATAACATGGGCGGCACTCCTTACACGGGCGTAATGAAGTACCGAGCACTCGCCCTACCTAAAGAAAGTTAAGCGATGAGTAAAGTCGGAAGAATAATTGATAAAAAGATCACTACTGATAACATCGTCATAGACGGTGAAAATTCTACTATTGAGAACACTAGTGGTGATTTAACTATTGACCCAGGTTCTGGGCAAAAGGTAATTATCGAAGAGTCAGTAGAAGTTGATAATATTAAACTAGACGGTAATACTATCAGCACTACCAACACTAACGGCGATCTTATATTAGACCCCAATGGTACTGGTAAGATTGTAATGAACGGTGACGTTGAGCTAGATGTTGAAGATCTAACAGTCAATGGAGTATTGAACGTAGATAACTTAGAAGTATCTGGCAACAGCATCACAGCTACAGATACTAACGGAGACATTAACTTAGTACCAGATGGTACAGGTTCCGTAGTACTAGGAGATTTATCTGTAACTGGTACTGAAGTGACTTCTACAGGAGTTATTGAGCTTACTACTACAGGCACTGATAGCATTGTATTAACTACAGAAGCTGGCGGTAATGTAGACATTGATAGCGATTTAGTAGTATCAGGTGATACTATCACACTAGACGGTGGAGCTAGTACCTTAGAGTCTACAGCAGGAACGCTTTCAGTAGAAAGCTCTGCCGCAATCAACCTAGCGCCTACAACTAAAGTAGAAGTTACGGCTGGGGATTTAGAAGTTACGGCTGGGGACTTAGTCCTACCTAATGTTACAATAGACACTTCTAATAACATTACAGCAACTAATACTAATGGCAGTTTAACCCTAACTGCTGACGGTACTGGAGTTATTAATTTAAGTAATGATCTAGTTGCATCAGGAACTAGCATACTAACTAATGGCGGTACTACAACACACACACACTCTAGCGGAGACTATACGATAGATGTAAGTTCAGGTGATTTAAACTTAACAGCCACTGAGGTTGTTATAGATAATATTGTATTAAATGCTAATACTATCTCTACCTCTACTGGAGATTTGACGATAGACCCTGCTGCTACAGGTAAAGTTATAATGAACGCAGTGTTAAACATTGATACTATTAACTCAAATGGAGCAGACTTAACCCTTGATGCTCTAAGTGGCGCTGTGTATATTGATGGGCTCTTCGTTAGAGTTAATGATCTTTTCATTGGAACTAATGGAGCAGTAGCAGGGGCTGGCGCTAATACTGATGTACGATTAGTGCCGTCAGGCACTGGCGAAGTTAAATCAGAAGCTACCCACACCTTCGAAGCAGCTCTAAAAGGCACTCAACAAGAGGATAATACTCTTTACGGATCTTCTGACCCGGTATCTCTACCAACTACTTATATTAAGAAACTCACCAATGTAAGCTCCTTTACTAATGAGGTAGGGGGCATTACAGCCCCAGCTAGTGATTCTTTATTCTTTGTGTTGACTAATGACGGCGGTGATACGTTTACTGTTAAAAATGAGTCTAGTTCCATAGTTACAGCAGCTAACAGGATTCTTACAGGCACCGGGCAGGATATCAGATTAGATGACGGCGCTAGTCTTTATATGTTCTATGATACTACGGATTCTAGATGGCGTGTTATTGGAGGCTCAGGCGGCGGCGGCGGCGGTAGAACTGTAACAGGTACTTCAGCAGCTCCTATCGAGATAGACGCTACGGGCATTACAGCCACAGCGGGGACTGACGAGGATATCTACGTTGACACAGCTAGCGGTATTGTAGATGTTACGACTAACCCGCAGATAAGTGCTGGTACTGTTGATGGACAGACTCTACGCGTCATAGGCACTTCTGATGATAACGCTATTTTACTTGAAGATGGTAATGGTATCGCTATGAGCGGTTCATGGGTTTCATATGCTGGCGCTATTCTAACATTACGCTGGGATGACAGCGCGTCTCTTTGGAGACTTTCTGCGAGAGAGGATAACATTTAATGAGTTCCAACAGGCAATTATTAGCATCATATATCCAAGGTATTAATTCACCTAGGAATTTTATACTAAACCCTAAGGCATCTAAGAATATAGCCAATGTTACTGACTCTGATAGCATTGTAACTAGGGATACTACGAACACACTAGATGGCGTAAGCTCTTTTGCTATTAATGCTGATGCTAGCGGTGAAAAGGCTCTGTTCTTAGCTAGTGCTTTTACTAAAGAAGTACAAGGCAAGAATTGTGAAGCTAAGTTCGACTATTTCGGAGACGCGTCGTTATACAAGGCTTATGTCCAGACAGACTCTACTGTTGTATCTCAAGAGCAGCAGCTTACTAATGTATCCTCTGGTACTCAAGCTATATCATTTAACTTCCCATGTTATTCTAGCGGCACTGCTGTACCTGCTGTTGTAATCGAAGCTACTGATAACGCTGCGGCTGCTTTTAACGCTGGTAATTTCTACATAGGCGAGGCTACTAACTTGGGGACTGTGGCTCAGGCTGAGAGTATAATAAGAGCCTATGCATCCACGCCCCAGACTGGAATCAACACAAATGCATCATATGTTGCTTTGGAGTTAAATGCCGAAAATTGGGACAACTATGGGGAGTGGAATACTTCTACATATAGATTTGAACCGAAAAGACCAGGTAAATATAACGTATATGCCATAGCGTCTATTTCTCCAAGTAACGTATTAAATTCGACCTACTACGTTTCTTTCTTTGATTACAATAGCAGTACTGATCTTTGTAGAGGGCAGCGCGATACGCCTCAAGCCGGGGAAAATTTAACGCGATCTGTTGAATGTGAGTTTGAGGTAAAACAATCGGATATTGATGCCGGGTTCAGTGCTGGCTTTAGGTTTTTTGGTTCAGGTAATAACTCGTCCTCTACTCTGACTATGGAAGGGCAGGCGTCCGGGAACACTTCATACCTACAAATCAAACGCTTCCCCTCCGCATCCTCGCAGGTGCAGAAGATTGGGCAAACCGCAGACGTAATGGGAACGGTGTTCTACTCTGCAAAGTCAACGTGCCCCGCAAACTCTTTAAAGGCAGACGGAAGCGCGGTATCTCGCTCAACATACGCGACTTTATTTAATGTGATCGGTACAACTTTTGGTGTTGGCGATGGATCGACTACTTTTAACTTGCCGAATCTTGAAGGTGTGTTTGTTCGAGGTACTGGTAGTCAGACCATTAACGGTAGATCGAAGGGAGGTTCTGCACTTGGTGATGTGACTGAGGATCGTCTTCAAGGTCACTATCACAACAAATCAGAAACACCTCACAGTCATACATGGCAGCAAGGTGGGGCTTCTTATTTTGCTGGAGCATCAAATCTTGGCATTAGAACAGACGCATATGTCGCCAACGCCACAACTGGTGGAGCTACCTCAAACGTAGCTATTACATCACCATCATCAGATGGTTCAAACGGAACGCCAAGAACAGCAGCCGAAACATACCCTTCAAACATAGCAATGACTGGCTGTATTTGGAACGCGCACACTCCCGCTCCTTTGCTTAAGCAGGCGGTGACTACTAGCAGTGAGGGGGTGGAGAAAACAGATAGGATTAAACTGAACTGCTCTTCAAGCTCCGCAATTCAAGAAACTTCTATCGATGGGGTGACTGTAGGGAATATATCGGGCAACAGGTGTGCCATTACTTTCCCCGTTGGAACATATTCTGGAAACCCTACCTGTGTTCCCAGTGTCAACACGACGGAAACAACAACTATTAGAAGTGCGCATATAAATATTACAAGCCCCACTGCTGCTTCTATCGGATGCGTGTCTCAAACAGGGTCCTCAACAAACGCATGTACCGATAACGAATTTTACATTTTATGTCAGGGGCCAAACTAATGAAAACCCTATACGCAATCCTAATCATCACGCTAGCCTCGTGTGCTAGTGCTTGACAGAGCCTCTCTGGTATGCTATACTAGATCGGTATGATAAAAGAAGTAGACCAAGCTAACTTATCGGCTCTAAAAGAAGCTACCGTATCGGTACTCCTAGTATATATGCCAGGCTGTCAGGCTTGTGAGATGGCTAAGAAGCCTTATCAGCAGTTCTCTGAGACGTATGGCAACATTAACTTCTTCCAAGCAGATCTAAACAAGATCATGGAGTTCTACACTCAATATGCAGACACTCAAGACACTGTAGTACCAGAAACTGACGATAAAGGTACTCCAGTTCAAGACGCAGCGGGGAACATCCTAACCAAGGTCTTGCTAGATGACCTAGGAGTACCAGTCAAGTCCCCTAAAATCGTAGCCCCTATGTTCTACGTATTCGTTAAAGAAGAGCAATCCCCTGAAAACGAGTATGGACATTGCGGGGGTATCGATGGCGCTGATTTACAGGGCCTACAAGGGGTCTTAGAGGCGTTAAATCGTGCCGGATGACAAGAAGTACTCCGTACTAAAGAGTGGCCTTAAAAGCCTGTTTAAAGCCGCTAAAAACGCAGCTACCGGGGTAGATCAATACGTCAGCGAAGAAACAGCTAAAGCTCGTCAGGATATCTGCAATGGATGCCCTAAGCGCATAGCCCTCACCAACCAGTGTGGGGTCTGTAAATGTTTTCTCTCAGCTAAGACTAAGCTAAAGCAAGAGTCCTGCCCAGAGGGTAAGTGGCTAGCCGAGGACTATAAAGCGGATACCAACAAATAGCCCGTACAATTTAGTACCAACCTACGCTTATGCGTACAGAATAGAAGGAATCTATTTAACATGGCCGGAAGATTAGACGCAAACCAAGCAATCAAACTATCATATGATAACACCGCCCGGCGATTACGCGTAACTACTGCCGTAGACGCTTCTGGAGTTTTAACTGCCCAGACCGCAGCAGTAGGGTCTGATTGGGCAGCCTTCGCAGACCAAGCCTGCAATCAGCTAACAATCTCTAATCAAACAGGGCAGACAATTGAAGTACGAAAAGGCGGCGCAGGAGCGGGGTTCCAAATACCAACAGCTACCTTGTTTACCTTTCGCGGCATCACTAATGCTAATGAGCTAGAGATTAGACGAGTCGATCAAAACAACAGTCAAGTTACTGTATCGGCTACTTGGGAATCGTAATTCCATGAAGTACCTAATAAAAGATTCCACTGGTAAGCCCTCAGTAACACATACTGCGTTTATTATAGGCTTTCTAGCAGCTACTGCTAAGCTCCTACTATCTGGTATTACTATAGGCGATTTAACCGTAGAACAATTTAACGGGGTAGAGTATGGAGCCGCAATTTCAGCGCTCGGTGCTATTTATGTACTAAGGCGTAACCTAGGAAATACTAAGGATAGTAGTGATGAGCAAGGAAAGTAAAGGCGTAACTGTCTTACCAGTTAAGAAGAATAAAGACACTGGAGCTATTGAGAAGCAGATCCCCGTTACCGTTGAAGTCACTAGAATCAAGATAGAGCGCAGATTACCTATTAAATACAAAGTGTTACTCGTATTACAGAGCTTACTCATCCTAGGATTAATAATAGGCTCATAAACAAACCATTAACTAAGGCTAATAAGCCAACTACAAGGAGATAGCAAATGGCACTATTACAAATAACCCTAAGAACTAACGAGTCTCAAGCTCAGCTAGAGGACGACGCATTATCAGGAGCAGGTAATCCTCAAAGACAAGCTCAAAAGATCAAGAACTATATTAAGAAGCTCCAAGCTGGCTCTACACATGGTCAGATTGACGTAAATGTATCTCCTGTAAAAGCTTCCGGCACCCTTACTCTTGATACTGTAGTTGAGAACGATACTTGCGTTATTGCAGGGGTTACGCTTACCGCTAAGGACGCCCCAGCTACTAACGTACAGTTTGAAGTAGGAGCTACTGATGCAGATACAGCTACTAGTCTTGCAGCTATTATCAGTGCACACCCCACACTATCCTTGTACGTAACCGCTGCTGCGGTGGGAGCTGTAGTTACTGTAACTGCTGTTGAGCTTGGCGTAGCTAGTAACCTTATCACTCTAGTAGGCGACACTACTATCACTGCAAGTGCTGGAACTCTAGCTGGCGGAACTCTTGGAACTGTACGCTCCTCTGTATTCGGCGAAGCTGCGGTATAAGGAAGGATAGACCATGAAAAAAGGATTAGACGTAAGTATGCAAGCACAGAAGGATGTCCTTAAGGCCATCAAGAAGCTTGCTAGCGAAGCAATGATGAAGAACATGGATGAAGACGAGGCTCTAGTAGCTGAACTCGACATGCAACGTATGCCTAAAGAAGAAGCTATGGAAATGATGGCTGAAGACATGGATGATATGGAAGAAGAAGACGACCTCCAAGCTCTATCTAGTGTTGAAGAACTCAGCGAAGACGATGAAGAAGACGACGAGAAAGCTCGTATTAAAAAAATGCTGGGCCTTTAAGACCTAACAGGAGGTCTAAATGGCTGGCAAGAAATACACAGTTGACGATCTAGTAACGAGTGTCCGAAACCGGGCCTCTATACCTGACTCTAGCGGTAACATCACGGATGAGGATATTCTACGTTTTGCTAACGAGGAAATAGACGAGAACATGGTTCCGCTAATCCTCAGCACTCGTGAGGAGTTCTTCCTTACTTACACAGATGTCGCGGTTAACCAAAACACCCTTGAATATGACTTACCATATCGTGCCATTGGTATGCGAGTTCGTATCATCAAGCCGTTAGATAACCAAGGCGGTGAGCGTGCGGCTCTACCAAACGTACCGCTAGATTACATTGACGGTTCAGGGGACGGGTATTATGAGTCTTCATATAGCAGAGGTTACTACCTAAAGTCCAATAAGATCGTACTAGCTAAGCGCGAAGCGTCTGTAGGTACTCTCAGAGTGTATTACTACCTTAGACCTAATGATTTGGTACTAACTTCTAGAGTAGGTACTATTACGGCTATAGATACCGACACCAACACCGTTACTGTAAGCAGATTCCCAACTAACATAACTAGCTCCTCATCCGTTGACTTTGTTAAAGCAGTAGCTAACCAAGAGATTTATGATTTCGATATTAGCGTTGCGTCTGTTAGTACAGGAAACAAGACTATTACTACCTCTACAGCACTGCCCTCTGAATTACAAGTAGGAGACTATGTATGCTCAGCTGGAGAAGCCCCTACACCTCAGATTCCTACAGACGTAATCCCTATCCTAGAACAAGCAGTCACTTGCAAGGTGCTAGAGTCTATAGGCGACACTGAAGGGCTTAAGAATGCAGCCGCTAGATTACAGAAGCTAGAGCAGAGACTATTAAACATACTAGATGCTAGGATAGAGGCTCCTGGCCGCAAAGCAGTACAACAAAACAGCCTCCTAGTAAACAGACGACGAAGCAGATTCGGCTCATAAGGAGTATACCGTGGCAGACAGGCTGGTATTAAAAGCTAAAGGTATATACACACAGGCAAACAATAAGTCTGCTGTACCTGATGGAGCCCTTCTAGAGGCTAAGAACGTAGTCATTGACAAGGATGACCTCATCGAACCTCGCAGAGGCTTCAAGCTTTTCGGAGATGCCGTAGGAAGCTCTACAACGACCCTGAATCAACTTTTATCCTACGATGATAGAATCCTAAGACAGTATGAAACAAATGCAACCACGGGCTTCCTAGAGCGTCAGAACACGCCTGGAGGCGAGAGTTTTACCAAAGCTTCAGAACTACGGCTTTTAGAGCTGTCTAGCCTCACTTCTACAGGGACTGCGGTTACGGCTGCTACCATATCAGCTCACGGACTTGCTACTGGAGATTCAGTGGTTATTGCGGGAGCTGCTGACGCAGAGTACAACGGCAGCTTTACCGCTACAGTGACTAGCACTACCGAGTTTACTTATACAGCAGCTAGCGCCCCGGCTGTTAGTCCAGACACAGGGGACAGCTTCTTATTAGAGGCCACAGCTAACGACATCCTAGAGCCCGACAGTGGCGTTAAAATACAAAGCGCTGAGGTTAATGGTAACTTATACTTTACTACTAAAGAAGGTGTTAAGAAATTAGATGCCTTCAACTCAACTATAGTACCAGCAGGTGTTCCTAAAGCACTAGACTTTACCGTAGAGTTAGATAATACTACCTCAGCTAACTGGTTCGCAGACGATCAGCAACGAGGCTATAGAGTAGTATGGGGCATCAAGGATGCTAACAACAACCTAATTCTAGGGGCTGGCTCTAGTAGGTCGTTTATTACTAACCCTAATGCTGGAATTGCACAAGCTACTAAGCTTACTATCAGCATCCCTGAGAACATAACTACAGCACACTTCTATCAGATATACAGAACTAGTGGTTCTCCAGATGAGGCTACTCCTCCTTCAGAAGATTATCAACTTGTTTATGAAGACAATCCTAGCTACGCAGACTTAGCAGCTGGGGAGCTTAGTGTACTTGATATACAACTAGACTTGTATAGAGGCGCAGCTTTTTATCAAAACGACACTCAAGAGGGCGACGGGCAAGCTAATACGCAACCTCCTTTTGCTAAGGATATAGCGCTTTATAATAACATTACATTCTATGCTAATACCAAGACTAGGCATCAATTCAGCCTAGACTTAACCGGATTAGACTTCATCTTACCTGAGTATACCATTAGCACTATCTCAGTGGACACAGCAGCCGTAGTCACTACTTCAGAAGCTCACGGACTCACTTCAGGACAGTCAGTAGATATCACTGGCACTAATTCCACTCCAGTAATTGATGGCACTAGAGTAGTCACTGTATTATCAGCGACTACATTTTCAGTACCAGTCACTACGTCTGGAGCAGGCAGCGCTGGAACCGTTACAGACACTAACACTACAGTCACCTTTACTGGAAGCTCTACTACATTTGATATAACCTTTGCTAGCAGTGAAAACCTAGCTAGTGGAGTAGCTAAGAAATTCACATCAGGTACAGTAGCCGAGAACATCGAAGATACTGCTAGGAGTATCATACGAGCTATCAATGGAGCTACTGCTAACTCTATTGTTACATCTTCTTATGTATCTATGCCTAATGATCCCCCAGGTAAAATAGTTATAGAGAGTCGTGAATTGAACGACGGCGGATTTACCCTACAGGCTTTTAACGCTTTTAGCGGCGGCTTCTCAGCTTTTAACCCAGCCTTGACCAATGCAACTAACTCCGAAAACAATGAGAAAACTAACAGGCTATATTATTCTAAATTGAATGAGCCTGAAGCCGTACCAGCCTTAAACTTCTTTAGGGTAGGAGGAGGCGATACTGAAATCGTTAGAATTAAAGCTCTTAGGGATAGCCTCTTTGTATTTACTACTGAAGGCATATTCCGTGTTACTGGAAGTACTCCACAACAGCTGAACTTAAGTGGATTCGACCAGACCGCTAAAATTGAAGCTAGAGAGTCAGTAGCTACCTTAAACAATACTATTTATGTATTTACAGATCAAGGCATCACTTCGGTATCAGATACTGGAGTTAGCATTGTAAGTAGGCAGATCGAGGACCAGTTATTAAATCTACTAGACCCGGATTTTACTTCCTTCTCTACAGCTACTTTTGGAGTGGCTTATCAATCAGATAGGAAGTATATATTATTTACAGTCAAAGATGAGGCTGATACTACCGCCACTATAGCGTTTGTATATAACACCATAACAGAGGCTTGGACTACTTGGGACTTGAGTAAGACTTGCGGTATTGTTAATTCTTTTGACGATAAGCTCTATCTAGGCGCGTCTGACACAAACTACATGGAACAAGAGCGTAAAGAATTTAATTATAAAGACCATGCCGATAGGCAGCATAATATAAATGTAACGGCTGTAAGTAATCAGATAACTCAAGTACAGGCAACTAGTCCTGCAATTATAACCGCAACTAACCATGGACTTGAGAACGGCGATATCATTACCATCAGAGACTGCGACGCTATCCCTAGCATCGACGACGTAGAGTACGAAATTACCATAATTGACTCCAATACCTTCACTATTCCAGCAGCGGTCACTGGAGCTGGAACTACTGGAACTTGGAGTGCTCTTAATAGAGAAGTTCCCGTATCCCTAGAAGTAGATATAATTACAAACATTCAGGTAGGCGATATTATCGAACAGTCCTTATCTAGAACCGTAGTAACCCCTTCAGGGTCTACGACATATAGCTACGAGCTAGAGTCTGAAGTTGTAGCTGTAGATACAGATAATCTATTAGTTACTATGAACAGGAATCTTAGATTCCAAGTAGACTCGGCTATAGTGTATGATGGCTACGAAAAGAAAGTTACTTATGCCCCAGTACACGCGGGCAATCCAGCAGCTACTAAACACTTTAGGCAAGCGCATGTGATGTTCGATGACTATAGAGGCTCTGAGATTAGCTTAATATTTAATTCAGAGACTAGTCGAACTGAAGACACTACTAGCATTGAAATTAACCTATTCGGTAACTGGGGTATGTTCTCATGGGGCGAGCTAGCTTGGGGAGGCGATCCCTACGAAGAGGCTATGCGAACGATCATACCTAGAAATAAGCAGAGATGCAGGCTGCTAAACGTAACATATAAAACCTCAGTTGCCAGGGAAAAGTGGGAACTAGAGGGGATAGCTTTGTATTACAGAATGGTATCAGATAGGACAGGAGATCCCTAATGGCTAAGATTAGAAAGATCAGTAAGATTCTAGCCGAGGACTTTCCGCAGGAATATAGTAACTTAGTGAACAAGTTGGCATTCACGCTCAATCCGTTCCTAGATAACCTCCTAGTATCTTTAGATAAGCGACTAAATATCACAGATAACCTAGATGGCGAAGTTAAAGTAATTACAGTAACTCCCGATAATGATTTACCGCTAACTCTAAGAACTAACCTAAACTTCTGTGATAGCGTCCTAGTATCTAGAGTGACTAACTTAACCAACTCCACAGCTACTCTAACAGGAGCCCCGTTCGTAGAGTTCTCTAACGTAGAATCCAACGGACTTAAGAGTATAAGAATCAACAATATAACCGGATTAACCGGAACCAGTCAGTATCGTATCAAGCTGATATTACTAAACGAGTAAACAAACTAAGAGTTAGGAGTTAAACTAGTGCCTACTATAAAAGACAAGAACTTACTAGAAGAAGAGCAGGGTCAGCAGGCTGGCGGAAACTCTCTACAGACCACTAGTGGCGACTCAGCTACGGCTGGCGGAACTACTGGCGGAGTAAGCAGCGGTCAGACTCAATCTGGCGGAGGCTCCTTTGCAGGACGCGAAGGCTCCAGATCAGGCTCCTTTACTAACCTTCGTAACTACATGGAAGGTAACAAGAGAGGCTCAGCACAAACCACTCAGAAGCTCCAGGGAGCCTCACAGCAGCGTTCAGATACCGCCCAACAAAATATCACGGGAGAGCAAGATCGTTTAACAGGAGCGACCACAGGCATTCAGGATACAGCTATGGGCAAGATCGGAGCAGCTAGCGGAGCTGTTACTGATTTCAGAGCTTTACAGGACGATGGCACGCAGCCTAATCAGCCAGAGCAAGCACCAGCTCAACAAGAAGCTCAACCTCAACAAGCAGCTCCAGAAGCTGGCCAGCCTACCGCTTGGCAACAACAAGCTACTAACCTGCAAGGTACTATCCAATCAGGTGTAATGGCTGGAGATGAAGCTAAGCGCGGCCTAGAGAATGTAAACGTAGAAGGCCAGGTTGACAGACTTGGCCAAGTACAAGAAGCCAATGAGTTTGCACGTAGCTTGACCTCAGAAGCGGGTAGACAAGAAGCTCTTAAGAGAGTAGCTAATAGACCTAATACATACAGCAGAGGCGAATCGGCCCTAGATACTGCCTTAACTGGAACTGATACCAACATGCAGAGATTACAACAAGAGTCTCAGCGCGTACAGGCTATGAACCTACAACAACAAGCTACTGATCTAGAGACTAACTTACAGACTGAAAAAGCTAAGGTTATGGAGGCTGTTAATGCAGGACTTATTGGTACTGAAGAAGCTGAAGGCTTAATCGGACAGATTGAGCGTAATGCTAACGAGATGAAGCAAGAGCTACTCGCTAGCCAAGCGCAGTTATTTGCAAATGCTGAATCAATGGCAGCTGCTGACAGCGTTACTGGAGTTGGTCAAGTAGAAGCGCTTAGACGCTCTGGAGTTAACGTAGTAGATACTCTACAAGGTCAGATGGTAGACTTAGGCGGCGGTAATCTCATACCAGTAGATAAGTTTATGCAAGCCAATGCCGACCCGGAGTCTAAGCTAGGATTCGACATTACTAACAGACTAACAGCTGCACAAGATATAGGACTTGAGACTGTAGATAGGGAACGAGCTGCTAAGGTTAATGCTCTAGCTAATATGCTTAATCTACCAGTAGAAGCTCTAGAGGGTGTAGACTCTCAACAAATTCAAGATATGATGGCTGGCAACGCTTCTATTGAGAATATAGAAGGTATACAAGAGTTCGATCCCACAGACGCTATGCAGTACAACAGCAGCGTGGCTAATCTCGGAGACGTGTTTACTAATCCGGCTATTGGTCAGAACTTCGAAAGACTCAAGGGAGTTTCGGGAGACGTTGAAGGCGCTCAGCACTATGCATCTAATTTCCAGTCTGCTCGTAATGACGTGTTTAATGAAGCTAAGGCTGGAGGCGGGCGTACTATTGAATCAATGCTGTCAAGATTAGACCCACAACAACAGGAAGGGTTTCGAAATGCTGCAGCCGAGTACCAAAAACAAGCTGCAGCAGTGGACGCATATAGAAATTCATTTGCAGGTCGCAGACAGCCCACTCTTCCAAAAGAGCTGAGTAGATCCTTCAATGCAGCGTCTAATGCTCTTGGAAACGCGACGCGATCCGTAGTTGACCAAGGATTAACCAATGCTCAAACTAAGAACGCAGCTATCTCAGCACTACAAAATTCATATGGAAAAGGTATTTCCTATGAGGACATTAGAACAGACTTGAAGCCTGTAACTACAGGCATATACTAAGGAGAAGATCGCATGGCATTACCATTACTAGCAACAGCAGGGCTAAAAGGCTTAGGCAGCTTAGCCAGCGGCCTTATTGGTAGCAACGCTAAGAAGAAAGCCGAAGAAGCTCAACGAGCCGCCTTAGCTAAATATGTACAAGATATGCAGAATAATGCATTATCTCCTGAAGATTATGTAGCTGATTATGAGCAATTAAATGCAGCGGACCTAGAGTTCTATGATCCTCAGATGGAAGTCGCTGAGCAAATGGGGGACACTGAGTTAGCTAACATCACGTTAGATCCTACCTTCAAACAAGCTCAAATGGACGCACTAGCTGCCATGACTCGTAGAGGCCAAGAAGGATTGACTATTGAAGAAGAAGTAGCTCGTAATGAAATTATGAATGCCGCAGGCGCTGCTAACCAAGGTGCACAAGGAGCAGTGCTACAACAAGCCGCTAGGCAAGGACGCTTAGGCGCTGGAGATACTCTAGCAGCTCAAATGGCTGCTGCAGGCAGTGCCTACTCAGGTGCAGCTCAAGAAGCTCAGAACTTAGCAGCACAAAGAGATAGACGCGCTATGGAAGCTGTGCTACAATCAGGTAACATGGCAGGTAATATTAGAGGACAGGATTACTCAGAAGCTGCTAATGTAGCTCAAGCTAGAGATAGCATTAATCAGTTCAATACTAAGTACCGAGCTGACGCTAACACAAGAAATGTAGGAGCTACTAACCGAGCAGGCGAAGGTCGTGCCGGAGTGCTTAGAAATGTTACTACTGGAAATCTAGATCTTCGTAATAAGCAAGCAGATCAGTTAGTAGGTGGTAGAGGCAAAGCTGCCGATTACCAGAATGTTATATCTAGAACTAAGTATGATGCAGCTTCAGGAGAAGCTGACAGATCTAGAACCGGAGCGGACAATACTAGCAAAGCTATATCAGGGGGTATCAACACTGGAATAGATATCTTGAATAAGACTAACTTATTTGGGGACTCCGAGCCTACGGAGAATAAAGACTTAACTAAAAAAGTTCAATCTAGCACTAATCCCTACGGAGTGCGATCATAAGGAATAAGCATGGCTATCGAAGACGCTTTCAAATTTAATAAGAATCCTGAGGACATGACTGAGGAAGAGCTAGTTGAACTAGAAGCTACGGCTACGCCTAGTTTAATTCAGGGATATCCTAGTACTCCAGAGTTCAATAGCCGATTCCAATCCCTAGCTGGATTAGTACCCCCAGCTCCAGCCTCCATGACTGAGGAAGAGCTAGCTGCTCCTCCGGTAGAAGCGGTCCCAGAGATGGCTACTATGCCTTTAGCTCCTACAGCTTCTCTAACAAGGGACCCTAACGAGGAGATGTACCTAAGTAACGCTAAGCTTTCAGCAATGGGCGCTCAGATGCCTCAGGCTCCCTCAGGTGAGCTTCCAGCTAATGACCAGCCACCAGTTGCCTCGCCTATTAAAAGTCCCGTAGAAGGCAACGTAGAGCCTCAGGCGAGTCCTGTAGGTAATATTATGTCAATGCTCAGCGGAGAGCCTAGCAGACAGTCCTTAGTAGACGCAGCTCAAAAGGCTAGACGTGAAGAAATGGTACTAGCTGACGCTGAAAGACTTAGTAATATTATCAGTGAAGGTATGTTAACTAGTGGTGGAGATCGTGCTTATAAACCTGATTTTAGCCGAGCTGAAGAGTTAGCTAAACGAGCTGAGTTGCCTATGCAAGAGCTTACCGAAGATATGAAGCTTAAGCCTGAAGAGCAGATGCAGGACCCCGCTTCTCCAGTATCAGCTCAATATAGAGAACTGGCTGGTAAGCTACTAAGAGGCAAAATCCCAGAAGGCTTCGATAAGCTATCTGCCGCGCAAATACAGAAAACGCTACCAATGCTACAACAAATATCCTCAGCAGAGAAGAAGTCTCAAATGAGTCCATATGAGCAGATTATGGCGCAGTATAGGCTAGGTATGCTAGATAAAGCTCGTAAAACTGAGAGTAGATTGACAGATAAATTCGGACACTCTAAAACTCAGAAGTTCCAAGACGACGCCAGAAATACTCTGAAGGATTTAAGAAGTAAACCCGGTTACAAAGAAGCCGTCACTAGATTAGACGGAGTTGAAAGAATTACGCCTCTGTTAGATGACGCATACGAAAAAGGCGGCCAGTCACTAGCCATGCTAGGACCTACTATTGCTAAAGGCATTGCAGGTGAAGTTGGCGTATTGACAGAAGCAGACGTTACTAGGTACGTAAAAAATCCAGCCTTAGTAGAAGGTTTAATGGACAGCTTACTTAAGATTAAGAGTGGTCAAGTAACTAAAGCTAGCTATGATAACATCAAGCGCTTAATGGAAATAACTAAACAGGCATCTAAAGATAAGATTAGAGGCTTAGTAGACGATGAAGCTAGATTATTTTCTAGAAGAGAAGAAATTCCTTTTGAGTATGCTTTGCAATTTATTGACTCGGAGTTCAACGCGCAACCTCTGCAAAGAAGCGCAGCTTCAAATGACTCTACAGCAGGAGCAAGCAGCGCAGAAAAAGTTGTAGTGGAAAAAGACGGTAAACAATTTAGGCTTCCAAAAGCTCAACTAGACGCAGCCTTAAAACAAGGATACAAGGAAGTAAAGTAATGTCTGATGTTAAGTTAGATCTTGAACCTCTAGACCTAGAGCCTATCGAAGAATCTCAAGCGGAACTAGATCTTGAACCTTTAGAGCTAGAGCCATTAGAAGAGTCTCAAGAAGTCAGCGGACTGGAGTCTGGAGCACGCGGCTTACTGCAAGGAGCTACATTAGGCTTTGCTGATGAAATTGCAGGCGGTATAGAGTCCTTATTTACTGATAAGACTTATGAACAAGCTAGGGATGAATCCCGTAAGAACTTTGCGACTGCTCAAGAAGCTAATCCATTGACATACGGAGCTGGAGAACTAGGCGGCGGTATTGGAACCATGCTTATCCCAGGATTAGGCGCAGCTAAACTTGCTAAGGGCGCAACTATGGGCGCAAAACTAGCTGCGGGAGCTAAAGCAGGCGCTAAGCTAGGCGGACTATATGCGGCTGGGTCTAGCGTAGAAGATTCTGCTGCTGGAGTAGCTGGAGATACGTTAAAGGGAGCAGCAGGAGGCGCAGTCTTGAGCGCAGCTATGCCAGCATTATTCGGGTCTATGGGAAGAGGCGCTACGTTTGCAGATAAAGCTAAAAAATTAGCTACAGCTGGCGGCACAGGAGCTGCAATAGGAGCTGGACTAGATCTAGCTGCGGGCGGCGAAGATGACTTAGTACAAAGTGCGCTACTAGGCGGAACAGGAGCGCTAGCAGCCAAGACCTTATTAGGGGCTGGTAGAGTAATAGGAGATTCTCCTTTCGGAACTACTATGGGGCAGTTGTACAGGCATGGAGCTGAAAAAGGCAAGTCCGTAATGGATAAAGCTGCGTTCGATGCTACGGAATCTAAATACTTTAACGAAGTAGCTGATTATACCAAGAAAGCTGGGCAGAAAGTTTCTGATTTCTTTAGGCAGTTTGAAGGTAATAAGAGCTTACTGCAAGCTGATAGGGAGCTTAAAAAAGCTGGAACACAAGCTAAGCTAGCCGCATTAGCCGATCAAGCGGATGACGCGGTACGCGGCACTGAGAAGTCCTTAAAAGGGTTATTCAATGTTATAGAAGATACTGCTGACTCTAGAGGTCTTAAGTTTAGACCTGCTCAGGATACCGAAGGCTTTATTTCTAAAATGTATGATCCCAAAGGCACTTCTGCTTTAAGACGCTTACCAGATAGCGAGAAGAGCCGTATTGTAGAGACTCTTAGAAATGATAACTTTACTGGAGAAGTCGGCTTTAAAGATGCAAAGGCGTTAAAGTCCACAATAGACGAATTAATCTCTGAATATTCTAAACAAGGAGCTGGTCCTGTAAAAGCTGAGTTAGCTCAACTACGTTCTAGTGTAGTAGATAGAATCTCACAAGACCTGAGTACGCAGGGCGCTGATGATCTAGCTCAAGAACTAGGTAAAGTTAATAAACAATGGGGAGCCTTGCAGCAGGCTAAAGATACACTATCAATAGCTGGAGATGACGCCGCATCTCTTATCAAAGGCCGCTCAGCTAGAGAGAAGCTATTTAGACGCTTGGGTGTAGATGAAGGCTTATTCGCAGCCGATGATTTAGATAGTCTAGCTAGAGAGTTAGGTACTGAAGGCTCTGAAGTAAGTGCAGTATTAGGGCAAGCTAGAAATACAGCAGAGGCTCTACGAGCATTAAAAGCTAGATACCCAGCAAGTCAGCTAGCAGACGATGCTATTAATGCAATGGACGATGCGACTAGAGCACAAGAGACTCCGATAAGAAACTTAGTCAACAAACTTAAACTTAGACAAACCGACCCTATCCGGGGCGGTACTTCAGAGCTAACTCCAGACGCTGCTATTAGACAAGTATCAGACGCGCTAGAGCAACAAGTTAAAGTATCAGACAAAGCATCTCAAGGCACTAGATTACAAAGCTTGCTAGACGATACAAGACCTCTACTAGGAGATGAGGCTACTGACACCTTCCTAAAGAAGGCCGAGCCTTTAGCTGAAGAGCTAGACTTAATACGTCCTTATCTAAAAGACAGTACTACACAAGCTGACATCGGACCTAGGGGTTTAGTTAGAACGGCAGTTGATGGAGCAGATAAGCTCATAGGTAGATCGTTTAATGCTACTGGTAAGGTAGTTTATGATACTAAGCAGTTTGCCAAATCTATAACGAACAATGAAAATCTTCAGGCTTTACAACGACGAGCAGAGGCTCTAGGTTTAACTAGATTAACCAACTTATTCACTTCAATGGCAGCTAAATCCTCTACAGAGCGGAATGCGTTGTTATTTACATTAATGCAGCGTCCTGACTTAAGGCAGGAACTAGACCAACTCTCCGAGGAATAATCATGGACTCTAATACACTAGAAAGACTATTAAACAAAGTAGATGCCTTGCAGGATGACGTATATGAAGTGCGCACTGATCTGCAATTACAGAAAGTTTTAATAGAAGACCAAATCGAACAACATACTGAAGTAGCTAATTGTATTGGGCGTATGGATAAGAATCTAGAAAAGCTAGACATTCTAGTAGGTGAATATAACAAAGAACTGCAGATTCACATTGCAGGAGTTCTAGAGCTTAGAGAAGCTAATAGGATTGAACGTGAGAAGCTGGACATGCATAAAACACTAGTAGCTGCTCAAATGGCTGATTTGCAAAAGCCTATTATAGTAGCTAAAGGATTAGCTTGGTTAGCTGGTATAGCGGCTACAGTGGCTGGCATCTATAAGATGTTCTGGTCTTAACGATCTTCTAACTTCTTCTTAATAAATAGTAAGGTAGTCATCCAGTTTTCTTGCTCAGCTTTGCTAACATCTACACCCTTATAAACTTGCAATCTGTCATCCATGTCAGGTCTGAAGTCGTCTGACTCTTTATCATTCAAGAATACTCCCTTAGCCCTGTATAAGTTATACATATCCCTATTCCTAGCGTTATTCTCTCTGTATAAGGCTCTACGCTTTTCAGGGTCGTCAATAAGAGTTTCCCCGCCATGATTAAAATTAGTGACCACAGTTTCTTGCAAGAACCTATTAAGCCATTCCTTTTCTTCATCGTTGAGTTTATCTAGATAATCAATATCTGTAAGTAGTGATCTTCTATTACCCACTTGGTATTTAGGGTTAAACGATGCATACTGCTGTTGATTGTATTTAGTCTTCTTTTTCTTTGAGTTCTTGCTCATATGTTGCTAGCCTTTCAGGGAAGTTTAACTTAGTAGTAGGTCCGAAGTGATATAATGCGTGCCTGTCATACTCCATAGCAGCCAGCCTGTCGGTCTTAAATTGACCTAGGTAGTGAGTGCCATCTTCTAGCTTAATTCGCGATATGAAGTAACCTGAGGCTTTATAGACGCCCTCATAGGAGCTGTCGAACTTCCGACCCTTCTTGTTGAAGGCTGCGTCTTTATAGATAGTATAGTAAGGAGGTAGCCCCAAGGACTCGGGGTCTAGTTTCATGCAAGTATAGCCCATGATTCTACGTGTTGTGTAGTAGGTTTGCATGATGGAGGTAAACTTATGCTTAGTGCAAGGGTTAGGGCTCCAGTCAGAATATTTCATATAGACCACATCAGACGGGACATAAGTAGCTCCAGCTAATAGCTTTTGCTCCCTGATGAAGTCTCGAACCTGAATATGGTAGGGGTCTAGAGATGAAGCTTCTGTAGAAAAGGTTTCTGATTCGGAGCTAGCCGCTTCGATTAAGTCGTCAATATCTAGTAGAAATTCGTCTTTATTGTTATTAGAGGGCTCATCCATAAGCCTTATCACCGTCCTTGTGTATCTATATTATAGCAAAGATCGTGCCAGATGTCAAGTATATTTACGATAAATAAATTACTTGCATATAATGTTCCAATACTGTATAGTAGTACGTATGAGTAAAAAGAAGTTCGATTTAGAAGCTTATTCAGATTCAGAAGATAAAGTAGACGTAGTATATAAGCCTGACGAGGATATCATCCTACAAAAGGAAGTATCAGAGGCCATAGGTATGCCAGGGCTACGAAAGGGTACTATGTCAGTAGCATACGGACTAAGCAACTCAGGTAAAACTAACCTAATGATACAAGCTGCCGTACAAGCGCAGCGTCAGGGAGTAGTGCCGATACTTATTATTACAGAAAACAAGATGGACTGGACTCACGCACAGAACCAAGGCTTAGACATTTCTAAGTCGGCTGCCATCATACGAGAAGACCTAGAATACCTAGAAGATGTGTATAATTATATATCACAGAAGATCGAGGATGTAAAAACAGGTAAACTGCCTTATGATGTATTATTCTTGTGGGACTCAGTAGCCTCTACTCCATCAGTAGAGTCTATGGAAATAAGCAAAGACGGCTCCATTAAGAAGCGATATGGTCCACAAAAGAATGCCTCTGTAATAGGGTATTACAACCCTATAATTATGAAACGCCTGACGGCAACACGTAGAGAAGACTCTAAGGGAACAGCTACGCTGCTAGCCTTGACTCAAGCTTACGTAAAGCCTGCTGAGTTTGCTGGCGGCATCGCTACGATAGTACCTAATGGCGGCGAGAAGATTTGGTTCCCTCTTAGCATGTGTATTGAGGTTAAGGAAGGCAAAAGACTACAAGCCACAGTAAATGGAAATAAGGTTGTGTTTGGAACAGTCTGTAAGCTTAAAGTAGTAAAGAACCACTTATCGGATTTATCAAGCAGCGGCGAGTATGTAATTACAGGCTCGGGTATCATACCTAACGATCCTAAGGCCATCGAAGACTATAAAAAACAGCACAGAGATAGCTGGGTTAGTACGTATATACCTTACGAAAATGGAGAATTACCTAATGACTAACAAAAAAGAACTAACCGATGAGCAACGCTTATCACGTATTCTAGGGGCTATTAAAACCGTAGCTATACAAGAAGAAATACACCCTAGCCAAGTTACAGCTGCTCAGATCTATAAGACCGTAGAAGGTATCAGTAACTGGGATGTCACTAAACTAGGCGGATTACCTGCCATCAAAAGCTCCTATTTCCCTATGACTGAGAAAGATCTAGTACATATTAGAAGGCAGCAGTCTACTAACAAGTACCTGAAGGAGCTAGAGCGTAAGCTAGGCGATAAGCAGCTACTCAAAGATCAAACCTTAAAAGACATCGAAGCTGCACTAGGTAAGATTAAGTTCAATAAGCCTAGAGCTAAGATTAAAGCTCCTAAACGAAACCCTAAGAAAAAGAGCATGACTATGGAGCTTATGGTTAGCGACATACACATCGGTAAGCTTACAGACACCTTTAATTTAGATGTAGCACGTAGCCGATTAGCCGAGCTTCGTCGAGTATTCTTAGAAGAACATGCCAGAGAGAGCGAGTCTTTTAATGTAGATAAAGTCATCCTAGCACTGATTGGAGATTTAGTTGAGTCTAGCTCTATGCATGGCATGGAGTCTTCTAAAGGCTGTGAGTTCGGTAACTCGGAGCAGATGCGTTGGGCTATTGAGTTATTGTTTGACGAACTTATCGAACCTCTAGCTTTGCTAGGGATTGCTATTGATATACCTTGCGTTACTGGTAATCATGACCGAGTTGAGCGTGAGAAGACTATGAATAAGCCAGGCAAGCATTACATGAGCTGGGTAGTGTACCATACCCTACGAATGCTAGCAGCTGCTAAAGGGTTAACTAACTTAAACTTCATTATTCCTGAAGGCAGCAACTGTATACTATCTGTATACGGCAATAACATCTTGTACGAACATGGAGATAACTTAAAAGGTACGGAGCGTAGAAGCTTAGATAGACTCCTAGCTTCTAGATCAACACAGTTTGGCAAAGTACTGCATATGATGAGATCAGGTCATTGGCATGAATATTTATGTCTAGGACGTGGTAAGTATATTATCAATGAATCGCTCTGTGGACAGGACGAATACGCTGCTATTATGGGCTTTGATAGCCATGCTGGACAAACTATTAACTTTTATGTAGAAACTAATAGCAGACCTACTTGCTTTTATAAATCATTTCCGGTATACTTAGGGTAGCATGTCAATTAATAGTATGTTTAAATCTAGCTATACCTTCCCATATCCGACAATACGCGTAATCCCATCCAATTTAAAAATTGGAGCTAAATACTTATATGATGATACTAACTTCGTAAGTATTTTACATAATAACTTGAAGGGTGCTTCTATTATAGATGTGTGGGAGTTAACTTTAGTAGATATGGACTCAAAGATTTGCACGTTTAGGTTAGATGCTAAGCTTAAGACGAGTCACATAGAAGCCTATTCTAGTATTAAAGTAGGTGACGAGTTTGTTAGAACTAGGGACGACATGAGCTTTTTTCAGTGCATAACTCTAATGCCAGATAATCGACCCAAGGCAGTGCGAGACTCGTTAAGGGAGGATTTAGCTAATGAGTAAGTTTAAGGTAGGAGATGAGGTGGTAATACGCTACTCTGATAGAGAAGTGGGAGTAGGTATTGTGGTGTATAAAAAGAGAAAACCATATGGGCTACTATGTAAAATTTCCAAAGGAAAGTACGGATGGGAGTTGCACCGGTCCCCCCACTTAGGCGATGAGTCTGATTTTGATACGACTAAGTATAACCCCAATGCTAAGATGTGGTGGGCTGATGAGGCTCAACTAACTCTAATAGACAGCCGTCCTCAAGCAGTCAGAGCTGCGTTAAGAAAGGACCTACTAAAATGAGCAAGAAGCGTAAAACTTTATTAGCAATTGACCCCTCAGCTAGTCACCTTGCATATGTAGTAGCAGACCTAAATCCAGATGAATTGTACATAAAAGCAGCGGGTATGTTGTGGACTAGAACTAAGTGGTCTAGAGGGCAGCGCTTCTTGTACATGGACTCGGGACTAGACTTATTAGTGGGAGGAGCAGCTAGCGACTTGATTACAGAAGAGGCTACTACTGAAGCTTATTTTATGAATCCTAAACAGTTAGGCTCTGCCGCTGTGATTCCTACCATCAACGCATTCGTTGAGAAGTCCTGCGCTAAGCACCGAGTAGCTTATAACGAGCTGTCAGCCTCTAGTTGGAGAGGTATCTTAGGAATCAAAGCTATTACTGAAAAAGTAAACGGCAAGACTAAGCGAGACTATAAGAAGCCTACAGCAGACTGCGTGCGTTCCTATATCCCACTACTGCCTACTGAGATTAAATCTAACATTACACTGAAGAATCGGGAAATACCACATGACTTAACGGATGCTTTGGCTATAGTAATTGCTAGGGCTAAGCAAGAAGGTGTAAGTAAGGTTACTGTAGCCAATGCCGCCTTCTACCCTAGCAGAGTAATTGAAAAGCTGAATTTACTAGCCCATCAGGTTACGGAGTTCTAGGTATAAATGTCGGACCCTAATAACTACATATGGATTAAAGGTGTACACCTAAAACAAGGACAGTGGGTGTATACAAAAATCCCCAACCATCCGCGATATATACCAGTAGGTAAGGTGGTAACTACTATGCCTAACAAACTAAAGCTGGCTACATCACTAGGGATCGTTGAATATCAACCGTTCGAGGATTATTTAGTACAAGACGAAAGACCACAAGCAGTTAGAGCTGCGTTACGAAAGGATTTATTAGATGACTAGACTTAGAGAAAATATATTTATTGTAGGACTACTGACCATAAGCTTTATAGCAGGGGCTTTTATGGTACTAAAGGCTCCACAGTATCATTCCAATTACATTAGAAGTAAAACACAGAGTAGTACCTTGTTAATGAAAAATAAACACGGATATCCAGTAGGAACGGGCTTTGTGCTAGAGTATAAAGGTAGAACCTTAGCTGTCACCAACGATCACATTTGTGATCTACAAGAGGATGCAGCGCAGGCTACCTATACGCTTAATGGAAAAGAGCGCATATTAGCCTTAAAAAAGACGCATGTAAAAAGCCCCGCTGATTTATGCTTACTTGAGATTCAAACTGAACACTCAATAAAAGGTTTGCAGTTAGCTAGCCGCTATGAGCTAGGAGAAGAGGTCATGGCAGTAGGGCATCCAGCTGTAATGCCGTTTACCTTGTCCAAAGGTCAACTCATCGGACTACATAAGTCTAATACCTTATTAGCCTTGATTTTATCTAAGGAAGATCATGATTACTGTATAAATAAGACTGGCACTGTAGCCGTAGTAATTCAAGGTATGGTAGTATGTATTAGGGTAAGTGAGTCCTTACATACTACGGTGCATGGTCTGGGAGGTAGTATCGGCTCTCCTACAGTAAACTTCTTCGGTAATGTAGTAGGCGTAATCTATGCGGGTAATGACGCAGGGTGGATGATAGCAGTTCCTAAAGAGGATTTAGTTGAGATGCTGGAAAGCTATTTACGCTCTTTAGAAGCCCAATAAGCTTCGACTTGCTTAGGAGTTAATCCCGACGGGGGCTGAGAATTTATCAGCTCCTGTTTTTTCTTTTCTAAGTAGATTAGATTTTCTCTTATATTAGCGCGACTACCTTCTAGCTCAGCATGTTTGTTATTAGTATCGCTCAAGGCAGCCTTAGCTTCAGCTGCGTTCTTTTTAGAGTTGCTAATCTTTAAAGCTACGAGTAAAAAGCCGATAACAGCAATTACCCACGCCCAGATGTTTTTTAAAACTTTCATTACTTAAACAAGTTCCTTAATCTTTTTAGAGCAGGCTCTTTCTTTTTCTTCTTTTCGTCTTCATCGTCTGAAGCGCCACGATTAAAGAATCCTTTAGAGGCGTCTCCGTAATTCTTCTTAGCTTCTTCGCTATAGCCGTATTTATTCTTTTTCTTCTTATTTTCACCAAACATATTATTCTCCTTTTAACATTTCCAATTTTTCCGTGACCAGTAGTTTGAACTGAGTTTGTCTTTAAGTTTACCTAGTCCGCCACTTCTAGCACAGTAGGATTTCTTACGCTCAGGAATATGACTTTTAACACTAAGATTAGGGTCGCCAAAGTGTATGATCTTTTCCTTACCGTCTTGGCAAGCCTTAACCATCTTTACCTTATCATCTCTATTAGACCTAGTAGGCTGGTTACACTTTAGCCGTTCTCGAAGTCGTTTAAGCTTAGACATATCTCTAATTTGTTCTAACCTGTTATAAACCTTGATGAATAAAATACTTGCCAACCAAAGACATTTGTGGCATAGTAGGTAGTATGCGCAATAAACTCCTAGCCTATGTATTATCAATAACTTACAGTATTGGTAGTTATGCTGCTTGTGGCAAGCCAGTGACCTACTTAGAAGAAGGCGCTCAGACGCCCTGTACGGGCTTCCTGTTCACTTTAGATGCTGAGAAGGAGGTACGCCTCAATAACTACGAACTCGGCGTACAGAGCAACCTCGTGCGTCTACAGACAAAGCAAATAGCCTTGATACAAGAGGACAATCAGGTACTAAGTCAGCAGGTTAATTTATGGAGAACTAGAGCTGAGGATAGCACTAAAAAGCTCATAGAGTCGGAGAATAGCAAGACCTGGGAGATCTTCTTGTACTTCATGGCTGGGGCAGTAGTGACTACAGCTATTACGTATGGGGTGAATAGGTGAATAAGTTTAAGCCAGGGGATATAGTAAGGTCAGATGGTAGATGGCTTCCAGATCAGCTATTTGAAGTAGTCTGCTATGATATTGCCGATGGCACTGTGTTAATCGTTTACCCCACGCTTCTAACGCCCGACTACCAAACCCTAGCATCTCTATTAACTGTTACCGAAGTAGACCTCAGCTGCGATTTAGCTGCTTATATAAATAGTAATGGAGATAAAAACTATACCTGGGCAAATGAGGAGGAGTTAAGATTAGTAGACCTACGCCCCAAGGCAGTGCGAGACTCGTTAAGGGAGGATTTAGCTAGTGAGTAAATTAAAGGCTGGAGATGTAGTGACTTTTGCAGGCTATATTTGCCTATTTAGAGTAGTAGCTAGATGGGAAGACTGTAAAGAGGTAGTGGATTATACTTACGGCAAAGCTATAGAGACACGCCCCAACGACACTTTCCCGCAGCCAGATGATTACGTACTACTACAATACGTTGAAGGTAGCGGTAAACTAATGTCTACCTACCCCCCAGTCGGCATAGATTTCTTTGATTTCAGCACGACAGAAACCGCAGTATTACCGGAATGCGTAACCCCACACGGTGTTTATGGGTGGCACGATGAAAAGCATTGCAAGAAAATAGACCCTAGACCACAAGTAGTCAGAGGTGCTTTGAGAGAGGATTTGCTAAAATGACTTGGTTGTATGTAGTATCGGTAGTTTGGGTAATTGTTAATCTACTAGCCGCCGCAGTGGTAGTAGTAGATCGCAGTGTAAAGCAGCCGCCTATAAACCTACTAACACTGGTAGGAGTACCCTCTACCTTAGTAGCCAGTTATTTAATACGCAAGAACGTCCTGAACCTCAAATGGGTAAGCATCCTTAGGTTTATATGCTTAGGTGACTGGACGCTAAAACCACAGTATAAAGCAGGTGATATAATAAGCAAACCTTACGGAAAAGCTACAGTTTATATCAGGATAGTAACTGTTAACAGGTTCACTGCTCAATATGAAGTAGTTAGGTGGATTGATTCAGTAACGCCAAGTAAAGAGGAATCTGACGTATTAGGCTTTGACTACTTTGAGCACACGTCATATGAGCTTGACGTAAAAATGACTGAAGCATATAAAAAGCAATTATCAGCAACTGCGGTACGTAGCAGTCTTAGAGAGGATTTATTGAAATGAGTAGACTAGAGCAGCTAGAGAAGATGTACTTACTAGGGGTGGACTTAGGGAGACGTACTATGTGGCTTAATCCGCTATCAGAGAACGAGTCTGAATCAGATAGGCTACATAAGTTCTTAAAAGATCTCCATGCTCTGGACTCTAGCGCTCCTGCTGGAGATAAGCCTATAACCATCATAATGAATCATGACGGCGGAGAGATATATGCAGGAATGGCTATATACGACGCAATTATGCAAGCGGCTAATCACATTACTATTATTGTACGAGGTAGTGCAAGTAGTATGGGGGCAGTTATCCTACAAGCAGCCGATCACAGGATAGTATCAGAACACTCCATCGTAATGATACATAAAGGGCAGGTAGGGTACTCAGGACATGAGGCAGACGTAGAATCTTGGCGTAACTTTGAGCGGAAGTATCTAGCTAAGATAGATAATATTTTAGTACAAAGAATCAAGCATAAAAAGCCTAGATTTAATAAAAAAGCACTAGATAAATTACAGCTGTTTGACAGGCCATATACAGCCGAGGATGCGGTTAAAGAGGGGTTAGCAGATGAAGTCTTAGCTAACGAATAGCTTACAGCTTTAAATACTCTACAACAAATAAAAGAACCCACTAAATTCTACACGCAGGAGCTACTATTGAGCATGAGTAAGTTATTCAAGGCAGACGCCGTTTTTAAACCGTTTAAATATCCCAAAGCTTATGAGTATTGGGAAAAACAACACAACGCACACTGGAGCCCTTTTGAAGTTTCAATGGAACGCGATATACAAGATTGGAAACATAACCTTACCGAAGCTGAAAAGCAGATTATAGGGCAGACGGTTAAGACCTTTGTACAAACAGAAATATTCGTAGCGGACTATTGGACTCAAGTAGTGGCTAAGTATTTCGGACCCACTGAAATTAAAATGATGGCCGCTTTATTTGGCGGGGTCGAATCAACGCACGCAACGGGGTACGATTACTTACAGAGTAGCATAGGGTTAGACGACTATGAGGCTTTTTTAGCTGACGATTCAGTTAAAAATAAGTTTGATATGTTAGCTGACCTAAAAGGTAAAAGCCGTAAAGACCTAGCTAGAAGCTTAGCTATATTCAGCGGCTTCGCTGAGGGTGTACTACTATTCAGCTCCTTTGCAATTCTAATGACTCCCTCTAAGTACGGCAAGCTAGAGGGTGTAGCTCAAATCGTAGCTTGGAGCTTTCTAGATGAGCGCTTACACGCTGAAGCAGGATGCTGGTTATTTAGGACTATGGTAGAGGAAGATCCTAACCTACTAACCGACGAGCTTAAGACTGAAATCGTAGAGGCCGCTAGACTAGCTGTACAGTTAGAGGACGCTAGTATTGAAGCTGCGTTTAAACACGGAGAGATGCGTGGTATTACTGAATACAACCTTAAGCAGTTTATTCGTATGAGAGCTAATTCACAGCTTAACGAGTTAGGTTTAAGCTCTAATTGGAAGAGTGTAGATGTAAAAGCTGCTAGTAAAGTAGCGGCTATTTTCGAAGAGGCTGCTGGGGTTGAGTTTCGTGATTTCTTCAGTGGAAGAGTAACGGCCTATTCAAAGTCTAATATGACTACAGAATCAGTTTACGGGGAGACTAAATAGATGAGCAAGAAGCAACGAGACTTAAAAGCAGAGCTAGTAGAACTTAAAGCAGCCGGAGAAGCTCCTAATTTTTTAACGGAAGAAGGTTTAATTACTTTATCTGGAGGTTACTTACTTGAAGGAGAAACTCCTAAGGGTATGTATAAACGTGTAGCTAAATCTGTCGCTAGTTACATAAACCCTGCTATGGAAGATAAGTTTTTCGACTATATGTGGAAGGGCTGGCTATGCCCAGCAACTCCCGTATTAACTAACTCTGGTACTGATAGAGGATTTCCTATAAGTTGTTTCGGAGCTGACATTGGAGATAATCTTGAAGAGATCGGGGAAGGTATGTCCGAGCTTATGGGACTTACTAAAGCTGGCGGAGGCGTTGGAGTGAACTTCGATAGGATTAGAGGTCGCGGAACTCCTATTAAAGGCGGAATAAACGGGCAATCTAGCGGTGTCGTACCTTTTATGAAAATGTATGATAGTGTTATTCTAGGGACTAACCAGGGCAGCTCGCGAAGAGGTTCTGCTGTAATTAACCTAAACATCGAACACACTGATTGGGAAGAGTTTATTAGAACTAGAAGACCTGAAGGCGACGTTAACAGGCAATGTCACAATATACATCAATCAACACTTATCAATGATAACTTCATGGAAAAAGTAAAAGCCGGAGATCAATTAGCTAGACATAAGTGGGTAGAGCTACTTAAGACTCGTTTAGAGACTGGAGAATCTTATATCATGTGGCTAGACAAGGTAAATGAGGCTAATCCACAATGTTATAAAGATCGTAACTTGAATGTGGAGATGACTAATCTATGTGTACACCCTGATACTGAGATACTAACTAAAAAAGGACTAAAACGTATACAGGACCTAGAGAATAAACGTGTATCCGTATGGAACGGTATAGAGTGGTCTACTACTACGGTATTAAAGACTGGCGAGAATCAAAAATTACGCACAGTGCGGTTTAGTAATGGTGAAGAGCTTAAGTGCACACCGTACCACAAATTTAGACTGCAAACGTCCTATGGCAGAGGTGGATTAGCCTATAGCACCAAGAATCAAAAAGAAGTTAGGGCAGCTGAGCTTAAGCCTGGAGATAAGTTAATTAAATGGAACCTACCTGTAATTGATATGGAAGGTGAAATTGAAAGTCCTTACACTCAAGGATTCTTTAGTGGAGACGGCTGCTCACATAAAGGTAAAAACCACATTGACTTATATGGAGAGAAGAAAGAGCTGCTACAGTACCTCGATTACAAAGAGCACAGATCTATGCGAGAAGTTGCAGGAAAGCTCCGAATCCATATAAACAATAACTTTAAGAAGTTCGAAGTTCCTACAGGTAGCATAGAAACCAGACTAAAATGGCTTGCTGGTTTACTAGACTCTGATGGTACGGTAGCAATTAACGGAAATAATAAATCCTTACAAATCGCCTCTATCAATAAGCAGTTTCTACTAGACACTAAAAGAATGTTGATGACTTTAGGCGTAGAAGCTAAAGTAACTTTAAATAAAAAAGCAGGCAAGACTTTAATGCCTGACGGTAGAGGAGGCGAGCGTCTATTCGATACCAAAGAGATCTACAGACTACTCGTACCTACTGGAGGACTCCTACAGCTAAAGGATTTGGGAATAGAGTGTCATAGACTAAATCTAAATATAAACAAGCTACCAAATCGAGAAGCTAAGCAGTTTGTGAAGGTTATAGAGGTACTAGACCTTAACGAGGTATCTGATACGTATTGCTTTAACGAGCCTAAACGTAATATGGGCATGTTTAACGGTATTCTAGCTGGGAACTGCTCGGAGATCACACTACACACGGACTCACAACATTCATTTATATGCTGCCTAAGCTCTTTAAACGTGACTAAGTGGGATGAGTGGAAAGATACAGACCTGCCAGGAGTAGCTACTTACTTCCTAAATGGAGTACTTAACGAGTTCATAGATAAAGGCAAAGATGTGTGGGGATTAGAGAAGGCTATCCGCAGTGCTGTTAAAGGTAGAGCTATCGGAATCGGTATCCTAGGCTGGCATACATTACTACAAAGTAAAATGCTCCCTTTTGGTAGTTTTCAATCTATGCAGCTCAATAACGACATATTCGCTACTATAAAAGAAAAGTCGGTAAAAGCCTCAAAGGAGTTAGCTGCTAAACTAGGCGAGCCTGAGTGGTGCAGAGGCTCCGGCATGTACAATTCACACCTACTTGCTCAAGCTCCTACGAGATCTAATAGTATCATTAGCGGCGATGTTAGCTTTGGTATTGAACCATACGTAGCTAACGCCTATGCTGACAAGACACATAAAGGTAAGTTTAGCCGTAAGAATAAACAGCTAGCACAATTGCTGGATAGTAAGGGTAAGAATACTGCCGCAGTGTGGAAGAGTATTAATGAGAATCAAGGCAGCGTACAGCATCTTAAGTTCCTAAGCGACTTAGAGAGAGACGTATTTAGGACTGCGTATGAGATCGACCAAAGAGTGCTAGTACAACAAGCCTCTCAACGTGGTAGACATATTTGCCAAGCTCAGAGTCTTAACTTGTTCTTCCCACACGATGTAGACCATAAGTATTTTAACGAGGTGCATATGCTAGCCTATGAGCTACCGCATGTCAAGACTTTATATTACTGTAGAAGTACCTCTGGCCTAACTACCGCTGTTAAAACAGGCGACGATGAGTGCGTATCCTGCGGCGGCTAATTTAGCTTGACTTTAGGGCATGTCTAGTGTAAAATCTATGCATGTCTACTAAACTAAGTCATAGTGCTGTAAGCCGCTATATTAAATGCCCTCAGTCCTATAAGTACCACTACATCGATAAACTGCGACCAGACGCCACCAGTAGCGCTCTGCTGTTCGGTAGCGCTTTAGACGCAGCTGTAGAGGTTGTACTAAAAGATTCAACTGGGGACTATATGAGCGCTTTCAGAGCAAACTGGGAAGAAGCATTCATTACTAATACTAAAGAGCAGCTTCGTACCAATACTAAGATAGCATATGCTGAAAGAGATATGGATATAGACCTACTACAAGAAGAAGACTTACAAGAGCTAGCTCAGTTTATCACAGACCATGATTTAAAATATGCAGGTAATACCCCATTAGAAGTTTACAAAGCTTGTTCCGACTTTAAGAAGCAAAGAGCCCATAGAAGTTTCAAAGAGGCTGAGCATCAGTATTTAAATCTAGCTAATTGGCTATGTATGGCTAGAAAAGCACCTATGATGGTTGAAGCTTTTAAAGAGAAGATCCTACCTAGGATAAAAGAAGTACACAGCACACAAAAGCATATAAAGCTAGAGAATGATTCAGAGGATATTGTACAAGGCTACATTGACATGGTAGTGACTTTAGATGACGGTAAGAAGTATGTACTAGATCTGAAGACTTCAGCTAGAAAATACGATGAGAATGCAGCTAATGAGTCACCACAGTTAACTTTATATGCATACCATGAGGGCGTTGAAGATATCGGATTTATCGTACTATACAAGAACATAGCTAAGGATAAAACTAGAGTGTGTACATCTTGCGGTAAGCAGGAGATGAATAACAGGGTTAAGACTTGCTCTAATCTAGTATCGGATAAACGATGTGGTGGGGAGCTAGGCGAGGAAGTTATCCGTAGAGCCGAGCTAGACCTAATCCTAGGTAGAGTTAATTCTAGGTTAGCTGAGTCTGTAATATCTAACTTTGATATAATCAATCAACAGGTTAAACATGGAGTGTTTTATAAGAATTTCGACTCTTGCTCGAACTGGTATGGCGGAGATTGTCCGTTTAAACGGCTGTGCTTCAGTGGTGATGATTCGGGCTTGATTTGCACTAAGAAGTAGTGTATTACCTGTAAATAGGAGGGAAGCTTATGAGTAAATGTATAAATAAAATATATATCGTGTACATACGAAACGACGATTATCAATACGAAGAGTTACAAGTCTGTAAATCACTTGAAAATGCACAAGACTATATTCGAGGTCGAGAAGGTCCCTTGTTTTCAAAAGAAAAAGATGGAGCATGGCACGGCTTTACTGTAGCTAGGAGCTACCGAGTTGAGGAGAAAGAAGTGCGATGACAAATAACAAAAAAGAGCAAAAAGGAACCTATATATCTAATAGCTACGCGGCCCCCATTGTAAACGGGAGGATTCGAGCTAACAAAGTAGAGCAGGTCGATGAAAAGACTAAAGAATTAGCCAAATTGCTTCAATAAGCAATTAGACATCTAGGGATTACAATAATTGATTGTGAAATAAATGGTCGTGGAGATTATGAATTTTATAAGGACGTTAAGAAGTTTCTTAATAAAAAAACTATTAGGAAAATAAACAAAGCACACGCAAATGGACTAAAGCCTTTTGAGGATATGCTAGAGGAGCTATTAAAATGACCAAAAAATCAGAGCAAGCAGACCGCCACGCTGAGAAAGCTAGGGAGATCGTAGCTAAGTTTCGAGGCAAGTTTATAAATTGGGAAAATGCGGAGCCATTAGTTGCTGAAATAGCCCAAGCCATCCGAGAATCAGAGCAACGTGGTGGCGAGAAGCCTTGGCCTACGATCGGAGAGTTTGAAACGTGGGCATATAGTGAATTTGGTGACGCAGCAGAGGTTGATGCCGCCATGAAGGTTCACGACTACCTAACCCAGCACGCAGCACCTAAGGCGGCGGTGAGTGATGAGGATATAATTCTTAGACCTAAGTTTTTTGCCTCGTTAGAGAAGTTTCAAATCGAGAGCATGAACAACATTAGAACAGATCAATTATCTAAAGGATGCTTTTGAAAGAGCGTTAATTTTCGGCGCAGCAATTGAGGCTGTTGTTGAGAGGTTAGAGAAACTTCCTAAAGCAGCCCTACAATCCCACAATGCGCAGGACGTGAGTATTTTGTTAGAGGCTTTGGAGTTTTATGCTGGCCCATGTTGGTCAGATCCCACGCATGATGGTGATCAGAAAACGGCGATTGCAGATTCAGAACACTTTAGACCCAAAAGCGGATTGGCCTATTATAGGGCAGGTTACCGAGCCCGAGAAGCACTAAAGAAATGGAGAGAAAGATGAGTTTAATACATGGCGACCCATCTATAACAGAGGAGGCTAGAAATGTTAAATGATAAACAATTGGCTAGCCTTATTGAAGGCTACGAAAAAGCTATACAGCCAGACGAAATTATGCTAACAATGTTAAAAGAGTTACAGGCTCGCAGATCTAAGGATTATATCTTAAAAGATATTAAGACTTGGGCTAGTAGACTTAACACACATAACGGACAATGCCGCAGTAACGGCGATAGTGTGCGTATGGATTGCTACCCTTGTAAAATTAAAAACGAGATCGTAGAACTAACAGAGATACTACTTGACAATAAAGACAAAAGCAGCTACAGTACGGATAAAGGAGATTTATAATGGGTAAAATCGGTAAATCAGTTAGAGAAGAATTAGGTCTGATTAACACAGACGAGCAGAAACGAGAGGCTCAGTTAAGTAAGCCAGCTGCCAGCGTAAACGAGGCTGGATCTAGAATCACAGCCTTTGGAGTAAAAACCACTACAGACTCAGAAGGTAAGAAATCCTATGAGTGCGTAATGCTTACTTTACAAGGGGACGAGGTAGTCAGTGAAGAGTTGCTATCTCCAACGCCTAGACAGAGAAAAGCTTTGGTACTAGAAGATTGGCGTAGACAAGCTGGTAAATTCATGCTAGATAGATATAACTGGTAAAAGGGGAAATATATGAAACTTTCAGAAAAAACAGATCAGCTATTCGCAGCACTTGCTAAAGTTAAGAAAGAACTAGGTCCTGTAAAAAAGGGCGCATTCAATCCACACTTCAAGAGTACGTTTGCTGACCTAAACACGCACATTGAGACTATTGAGCCTGTCCTAGAAGCTAATGGATTGATGCTGCTACAGCCTACCTCTGGAAACGCTGACGGTAGTAACTCGGTAATCTCCTTACTTGTACATACAGAGAGTGGGCAATGGATTCAGTCCTCTTTGCAACTCATCAACGTACAAGATATGCAAAAAACCCTAGCAGGGATTACTTATGCTCGTAGAGGTATGATGAACTCCTTGTTTAACCTAGCTAGTGCTGATGACGACGGTGAAACCTCAGTAGGCCGTGGTAGTTACAAAGCTAAGTCAGAACCTAAAGCAGCACCTAAAGTAGAAGCTAAGCCAGCTGCTAAATCAGGCGGCTTTAAGAAACCCGAAACTAAAACAGAAACAAAAACAGCTCCGGTTAAAGATACTCCGGCAGCAGGAGGATGGAACTAATGGCAAAATTCACTAAAGTAGGCAGTATTACTAAAAACAAGGATTCAAAAGGTAAAACATATCACAAGATGGTATTAGATAAGTCGTTCCTAGACAACGCGCCTAGTTTGATTAAACAAGCTTACCCACTAAAAGACGGCGGACGTAGCTTTTACCTATTCGAGCCTAAGAGTGAGAATGCGCCCTCATTCCTAGTATTCGACATCTGCGTAAAAGGTGAGGACTAATGCGCTTTAAAAAAGCTAAACTAAAGCGTAAACTCAAGGCTGGCCAAAAGCCAGCCAGTCACGCTATGCAAGAACTAAAAGAGTACACCCTAGCAGCTGAGGCTAAGGCAAAGCTAGACAATTCTGTAGCTAGGGACGTGTTCACTCAAGTAGCCGAGCAAGCTGGTAGCCAAGCCCCTAAGGTATTTAGCTACACTGACTGGAAGCTGCCTAAGAGAGAGCGTATGCGCCGCCTAATGGCGATGTATAAAGGCCCTCAAAGCGATAACGTACTAAAAGAAGCTGCTGAGGATGCTAACGCTGCTTTGGCAGAAGATTAGACGCTCTATACGCCCTTCTAAGGGCCTCTATTTTAGCACGACCTTACCCCCACAAAGGAGAATTAAATGCAATACAAGCGAATCTGTAGCTCCGTAGAGGACCCTGGACTTTTAGTACCTGAGGATGAACTCAACGAGCATATTACTGACCACGATAAGGATTGGTATAGAAGCGTTTACAACTATACAGATGAGCATTTTAAGGTATTTAAGGCTAAGAATACGATAGCTGGTATTGTAGATGTAACTGGTAACATACTGCCGTTTGACTTTGATAACAAGGAAGACCTAGAGGCTGCTAGAGCCGATACCTTAGAGCTGATAGCTAGGCTGCTAGCTCAGGGAGTAACGGAAGATCAGCTAAATATCACATTCTCGGGGCATAAAGGCTTTGGCGTAGAGCTACTACTAACTCAACACTTCAAGCCTAGTCAGATTAAGAATATGGCCAAATCTATTGCAGGAGATCTATCTACCTTCGATAACAAGATATACAATGCCAGCAGAATCCTAAGAATACCCTACACCAAGCATCAAACTACAGGGCTATACAAGCTACCAATCTCCATTAGTACGTTATCAGAGCACAGTGTAGATTCGATCAAGGAGTTAGCGGCTACTTTAGATGCGGCAGAAGAGTGGAAGGATATCATAGTAGAACCTAGGTCAGAGTGGTTAATTGAACGTGAAGTTGAAGTACCTGTAAATAAGGTTGCTTATGACGTAGGCGATCTAGACATGAGCCTTAAGCCTAAGTGGATGCCAGCTTGTCGGTTCGCTATCCTAAATGGATTCTTTGAGGCTGGTAGTCGTAGTAACGCACTAACCTCTCTAGCCGCCGTAATTAGAGCACAAGGTTTTCCTAAAGAAGTGTGCCATAACATGCTTAAAGGAGCGGCTAGGCTACAGTCAGCTAGGACAGGCCAAGAAGTATTCGCTAAGGAAGAGATTTGGAATAAGATCGTTAGTGTGGTATATGGTGATAACTGGCAAGGTAAGACTTTCGGCTGTAAAGACCACGAGTTCTTACAAGAAGTATGTCCTGCAATTGGTACTAGTAAATGCTCGGCCACTAAGCATGAGAATGTCGTACGAATTGACGATGTGAGTTCCATATTTGAGAACTACGCTATTAATATTGACAAGAATACGGTTAAGACTGGCATTAAGTCGATAGATGCTAACCTAAGACTACAAACTAGCAGCCATGCGGTAGTAGCGGCGGCTAGCGGATGCGGGAAGACCAACCTAACCTTAAATATACTAAATAATCTAAGTAACAGTGGTATGTCGGCTTTATTTTGTAGTATGGACATGGGCGCACCTCTGATTTATCAAAAGTTAGCTCAACGTGTTACTGGATTTACAGATAAAGAATTATATCAGATATACAAAGATAAGCAACGCGAAAAGATGAAAGAGATTGAGCAAAAGATCTCCGATCAGTACAGAAACGTACGATTTGACTTTAGGCAAGGTGTAGATCTAGAGCAGCTTAGGGAGAATATCTTAGAAACCAAATACAAGGTAGGTTCCGATCTAAAACTAGTGGTACTAGATTTTATTAACCGCATTAGAGGTCCTTATAGTGATGAAACGGCTAATCTTAGTTACATCGCTCCTAGGCTAGCTGACTTGGCTAATGAGACTGAGACGTTGATTATGTCCCTAGCTCAGATCGCACGAGCTAAAGGAGGACCATCTACGCCCATCACTGACTCTAGGGTAGCTAAAGGTAGTAGTGCTATTGAAGAATCTGCTACAGCATTAATCGGCATGTGGCGGCCTGGGTATAACATGGGCAATGATGATAAGTATATTGCTATGGCAGCTGTTAAGACTAGGCTGGGTAAAGAATTCACTGAGGTCTTGCACTTTGATGGACTAACTGCTACAATTAGAGATATGACTCCAAACGAGCAAGTGGAATACGAGGAGTTCGTTGAAAGAGTAGAAGCGCAAAAGGAGAAGAAATCTGATGACCCCTGGTATTAGTGAAGAGCTAGAAACTAAAGTAAAAGAACACTTACATAACTTGTGGGTAGACCTAGGAAAACCTCCTGTAAGATTTAAAGGCGGCTGTATTGCATCTCTTATACAAGGCGAGACGCCTAATGATTACGATATGTATGATACAGTATATCACGGGCAGACTACAGATAAAGTAATAAAGGGTCTACAGGCCGCTGGAGCTAGACTAATTATAGAAACTGACAATGCGCATACGTTAAGTTTTAAAGGTAAAACCTTACAGCTAATAAAGCTCCTAAACCCACAGAACATAACAAACTTTGATTTTAAACATACAATGAATAGCTTCAACCCAGAGATGTACACACTAAAAGTATTACATCCCGAGCACGTAGTAAATAAGGTACTAGAACCTGCCAGACCGTATAATAATTTAAACGCTATCTACAGAGCCTTTAAGTTTCTAGAGCGTGGCTATAAGCTACCCTCTAATGCAGCTAAGCATAAGTTTGTAACTGATGTTATAAGTAGCTTTATAAGCAGAAATAGTTGCACCCTAGGCACTACTGAAGAGTTAGACGCGGCTATACAACGCGAGCTTGGTATGTATGGAGGTCACGACCCTGCGCTAGAACAAGCGTTAGTGCATACATCGGTAAGAGATTCCCTACGGAGCGACTTGTTAAGTGAATAAGCTCTTAATAGCCTACCAAGGTGAGCTAGTAGACATAATCATTAATAGACCGCAAACTGTACTAGCTCAGTCTGAGGATGGCGTGGCCATAGAAGAACCTACTACGACTCTAACGGGCTACTTCAATGATTGTGATGAGTTATATGTGTATCTAAAGCCAGAGGAGTCTTCCGAAGCTGTAATGGCAGTAGCTCATGCTAGCATTATGTTTATACTATTGCATGAAGAAGTAGAAGATACTATGATAATGGATACGGGAGAGTTGCTAAACTAATGAGTAAGTATACAGCGGATGAGCTTCGAAAGCGTTTAGACGGTAAACCTACTCCAGTATGGAAAGTTAGCTGCGGTAATTTATTGTTAATTGATCTGGGAGTTGAGAGAGTCATTAGTGAAGATGAGGCATTTAAGTTAGGTGCTCAAGTAGTTAAACAAGCAGCTATTTATACTAAGCTATTATGGTATGATGGAGTTGAGCCTACAAAGCCTATAATACTTAGCCATCTTGGAGAGTCCTCAGACTTTTTAAACTTAATAGGAACTACTTTTTATAAAATAGAGCAGGACGTATACACTAAGTTCATCGTTAATGAAGCTTTGAGGGGAGATTTACTGAATGATTGAGCTAGATAAGCTAGAGATAGGCAAAACTTATGAGTGCGAGCTATTTTGGTATGGCGGTCATCGTTATCTAGCTTACGTAGTAGGGCGACAGGTAGAACTACCTAATGCTTTTATTTTAGAGTTTGAGCGGCATGATCTAGGTTGGATATTAGATGATAAGCCTGAAATAAAAGACGCTATTAAAGTCCCCCTCAAATTCCATTCCAACTCCTACTATTTCGCACTTAGTGCTGATGTAAAGATATTACGGGCGGTAGACTCGCGGCCTAAGGCCGTTAGGGACTCCTTAAGGAAGGACTTGTTAGGTGAATAACTTTAAAAAGGGCGATTTAGTGGTGACTCAAACCTATGGCGATGTGATGTTTGAGGTTATATCTAGCCGCAGCACCTTTGATACTATCGTATATAAGCTGCTTAGAAAATCCCCTAATCCTGACGGTGAAGCTCCTTGGATTCGAAGGCGGGGCTTTGAAATTAGGCTAGCAGATCAGCGGCCTAGTATAATCAGAGACTCATTAAGGGAGAATTTACTAGGTGACTAAATTCAAGGTTGGAGATCGAATCAGGTTTAAAAGCGACCCAGTGTCTAAAACGCTCCTAATAGTTGAGATAGATGTTGAGCAGAGGGACGACTTTATTTATCGAGTCCAGGAAGGCGTACTTGGCTTTCTAGTGCGCGAGGGCGACGTTGAATTAATAGACGAACGTCCCAGTGTAGTAAGGGACTCACTCAGAAAGGATTTACTTAGTGACTAAGCCTATCGTTGAAGTAATCACATCTACCGCTCGTCTACTAGAATATTCAGACTTGATTAGCAACGCTAAGTTACTGGCAGTAGACACTGAGACTAACGGACTGAGACAAGACTCGATAGCCATTGGAGTATCATTCTCACCAAGCTCAGACCTAGGTATTTACATACCACTATTAGTGTATAACAAGGAGATAGACTCTCTAGTAAGCCCCTGGAGTTTAGAAGCTGATGAACTAGTACGAAGCTGGATAACCGAGCAAGTAACTAAGTCCCAAAGACTCATAGGCCATAACGTACCATTCGATGCTAGAATACTCAAGACTTCACTAGGAATAGAAGCCTTGCAGTATTTCAAATATGACACGCAGCTCATACATCACACGGTAGACGAGAATCCACCACACGGCCTAAAAGATTTAGCTACTAAGTACTTAACTGAGGAAGCCTCGGCTCCCCAGGATGACTTAAAAGCTAGTGTTATAGCTAACGGTGGGGAATGGAAAGCTACTAACAAAGAGTTTTATAAAGGCGATGTGCTGCTTCTAGGAACCTATGGCGCATATGATACTATCTACACCTACGGTTTATGGGAAAAGCTCTGGCCTCAGATTGAAGCTAGCGTAAAGCTACTTAAACTATGGAATGAGGAAGTGTGGCCGCTTAATGCTGTTACATATGAGCTAAACACTACAGGTTTTGACGTAGACATCCCCTACTTCGAAGGTTTAAAGAAAGATATTACTGGTACCGTTGAGTCCATTGAGGATGAGATGTATGCTATGATTGCAGATAAAGTAAACGAATATGAAATCGACTCAGTGATTGCTAAGACTAAGTTTACTAAGCGCAGTGTTATGGGCAAGGCATTAATGCAGCACGGCTGGGAAGAGGGTCAACCTCTAGACGACTACCGTGATCTAATACTAAAGTTATTTTTAGATAGTAAAGGATTAAAGCGCAAGTTTAACTTCGATAGTAACGATGATAAAGCTGTACTACTATTTGATGTATTAGAATTACCTGAGCAAGGCACTACTGCTAAGGGTAAGCGTCAAGTTACAGCCGCAGTAATTGATAAGCTAGTCAATGAATATTCCGAGAGCAGCGAAATATTAAAGCTCATGCTATATCGCAGTAAAGAAAAGAAAGTGCTATCTACTTATGTAGAGGCTGTGTTGAATGGCCATGAGGACGGTAGAATATACACCTCCTTTAAACAGACAGGCACTACTGGAGGAAGATTTAGCTCAGCGCAGCCGATTAACTTTCAGAACCTACCTAGGGATGATATTAGAATTAAGCTAGGATTCAAAGCTCCTATAGGCTATAAATTAATCTCTTTAGATTTTAGCAGTTTGGAACCTCGCATATTTAGTGAAGTAGCTGGCGACCCTAAGCTGCAAGCCGTATACTCAGAGGGCTTAGACTTCTACTCTAAGATTTATGTAGACATGTTTAACAGTACCGAATACTCAGCACGCCCCGATGCTCCCAATTACTTAGGTAAGTTAGCTAAGGACAAAAGGCAGCAAACTAAGCCGATTGCGTTAGGCATCCCGTACGGTATGCAGGAGTATAAACTAGCTAAGACGCTTAACATAGAAGTAGAGGAAGCTAAGGCGCTCATAGACGCTTACCTAGCGGCCTATCCTGACCTAGCTAAATGGATGAACACTACACTCATACTAGCACGTAAGCAAGGCTACATCGAGTCTAAGGTAGGCCGTAGACGTAGAACTCCTATGCTAAAAGAACTACATGATAAGTATGGCATTAAGCGTCCTGATAAGTTTGAGATTAAACGCAAGGTACGAAGGCCGCTACTAGGAGTAGAGGACCCGTTAAAGATATTCATTAGAGCTAATGGCGAGCTTAACAACGCCCGTAACTTTCAGATTCAGTCACTAGCTGCCAGTCTAGTTAATAAGGCTATGATAGACTTCGTGGCTCGTCGAGGAGATTTAGACGCTAAAATTGTATCCACTGTACATGATGAAGTTATCTTAGTAGTAAAAGATGAGCACGTAGATGCAGCGTCTAAGCTGCTAAAGGATTGCATGGAGAATAACGAACTAACTAAGCTGATTACAGTGCCTATGGAAGCTGACCCCGTAGTAGGCAATAACTTAGCAGAGGCTAAGTAGTTAGTCTTCTAGTAGATCTTGCCTTAAGCTGTCACGTACTATTTTTGGCCTTTCATCTACTGCACCAACTACACTAATGCCAATCTTATCTTCATATAAAAATCGAGAATACTTATCATGTGGTAGGAGTATATTCGCCTTGCCCATGTTAGACCGAGCCCAGCCTAACGCTGAGCTGCTAGACTCTAGCATGAATAAAGGAGCTTTGTTATACCTACTGCTACTAAAAGTTCCACAATAAGTTCCTATAATATTTTTGCGTCCCCATGAAGCTAAAACATATTTACGCCCCAATTCAAACTTTATATCAGTCATCTAGTAAATTCTCCCGTAACGAAGCCCTCACTGCTCTAGGTCGGTTGTCTAAGGCATGTAACCACTCCTCCCTAACCCATAGCACATAAGGAAAACCTTCGACTGCAACTCGGTAAGGGAGCTGGAACATAGGGTCAGGGTAATCTATTTTTGTGATTTTTACTAAGCCTCTTTTCATTCCAGCTATATCTATCCCCAGCTCTACTATATCCCCCACCTTAAATTTAAGCATATTAATCCCAAAACCTTTCTATATTATCAGCTAATAACTTAAACAGCTTAGTACGTCTGCGCTCATGTCTTCTCTGATACTTGTCGTAGATAGTCTTGCGTTTACTGAATTCAGCACTGTTTCTAGCAGATCTAAAGGAGCTAGCGAAGTCTAGGTTAATAGGAGCATCTAGTTCTCTAAGCTTATCTACGTCCTCAGTATTTAAATGCCAATATACGGATTCATATACGCCCCTATCGGGAGAGGTAATTTCCCACACGCTATATAAACCCTTAGCCTCTAGTTCAGCGTGTGCTTGCTCAGAGGCTTTCTCATTACTAACGTAGTCGAGTAGCAGTAGGATACGCCGCATAGCCTTAGGATCGTATTCAGCCATACCACTTCGTAGACACTTGTCTACCCGCTTAAGTTTAAACTCTAGTAGCTCGTATATAAAAGTGAAGTCCCAATCCTCATTACGCCATATGGTGGGAACATAGGCCACAACTCTACAGAGCTTAGTCCAGCCCCTATGCATAGCCTTGTAAACAGCCTTAATCCGGTCTGCTACCGCATCATTGAATACGCCCCTCATATGTGCTCTCAGAAGCACGAGCTTGGCTTGTACGGGAATATCTTCTAGTAAGTACCTCATTCCATCAACTCCTTTTCGATGTCTTCTAGAGCCTTCTGAAGGTCGCTAGAGCCCCACATACGCTTTTCAGGGGCAAACTGTACTCCTAGGCTGCGTAGGTGTGCCTTAGCTGCCTTTTTAACGCTGTGCCTTGTGTTACTTCTACCGCTAGCCTTAGATTTATGCGTCTCGGGGTCTATCATGGCATAACTTAGCTTATCCAGGTCTATTAGTACCTTGATTCTACCTAACTTGTCCGTATCGAAGGACTCCTTTGATATTAACGTATTCTTACCATATGCCAAGTACCGTATTCTTGCTACGTAACCTTTACTCATTTTAGCAAATCCTCTCTTAATGCGTCTCTAACTAGCTTAGGACGTTTATCGTGCTTTCTAATAAACCTAACTTCCAGGTTATGTCCAAAAGCATCAGTAGGTAGACCGCTCAATACCTCGGAAGGTAGGCCTAGCAGTGATATATGTACCCCAGCTTGTTGCGAATCTCCTCCAACTAGAATACCAGTAACCCAGGACCTAGAGTGCTCATCCTTATCTACATAAACTACGTCATATACAAGGCCATCCCTAGTGTCCTCTACTACGTCACCTACCTTAAACTTAGTCATTCATTAAATCCTCCACGATACCGTCCCTAACCGCTAGTCTAGTCTGCGCTTTGGTGTAGCCTCGTAGCGTATTCACTATTTCCACTGCGTCTGGTTCATTATTCTCTTGTAAGAAAGCTTCTATCATACCAATGATATTATTCTCTAGCTTGTAAATGTCAAAGTTAGCGCTTCGAGAGCGGGTTTGGCAGCGCATAAGCGCGGTACTGATTCTATTATCAGGTAAATCCTTTTCGACACAAAACTGACTACTATTAACACTAATATAGAGAATGCCCTCGCTTATAGCAGGAGACAACTTATTCTGATTAGCCCGTATAGTGCGCATTAAGCTAGTCAAGTTAGTTACAGATAGGTTATATGTAGTAGTTCTAGTGTTACTCACCTAACAAGTCCTCCCTAATCGAATCGCGTATGATCTTGAATCTTGTATCGAATAGCTCTAATTCAGCCTCATTAACCCACCACATCTTAGCATTGGGGCTGTGCTTAGATGTATCAAAGTCCTTGGGTAAAGATCCTGCCTTATTATGCAAGCCCCAGCCAAGGCAGCCTTCAATTATTGTGCATAGAAATCTATCGTCATGGGTCTTGTCCTTATACACTATGGTTCCGACTCCACGCACTCCGTAGTCGTTAATATGTACCTTATCTCCTATCTTAAATTTACTCACTTTAACACCTTCCTATACTCACAGTCCTTGCAGGATAATAGACTACGCACCCCTAGATCAATACTAGTAAGCACGCCGCCGCATACAGGACAATCCCCTTTATCGCTACGCTTATTTTTAGGTACGTCTGGCATATCCTCATACTCCTTGGTATTCTTATCTAGGTTCCTGTTTAGTTCTTTTCTAAGCTGGCTGTTATCACGAGTGAGTTTATTTACCTGCTTCTTTAGTTGGCGTATTAAGCCGTTTAAATGCTCTACTTCACTATGTGACTTACTCTTTGTTTTCGACATGCTGAATTAACCACTCCAAGTAGACCTTAGCTTTTTTTAAATCTTCAACGCCGTTTTTAAATTGATACCTTAGTATGTACTTCTTTATATTACCTGATAGAAAGCCCTCGAACTCACTAGAGCTAGAGCTATCTTTGATTACGTCTATCACCTCTAGTTTACCAGAGTTATAATGCTTGGGTTTATTTACTGCGTCACTCATTATCTAAATCCTCCCTTAAACTATCGCGTACTACAGATGCTCTATTGTCGTATTTGTATACGCAGTCACTTAGACTTACGATAGGTCCGTGATCTTTTCTACTGTCATCGGTTAAATATAGACACCCACCTTCAATATCATGTACATAATAAGCGAGGCTGCTATTAGGTTTAAGCTGACTAAGTATGCCGTCATGCTTATACATTAGATATAAGTCTTCTGTACATACTATATCGCCTATCTCAGCCTCGCTAGCTTTACACTTGTACCAGCTCTCCTTTCTGAGGGCGTCCCTTACTGCTTTAGGTCTATCGTCTACTAAGAATACCAAGACATTATCTATGTATAGATACCTGAAACTAGCATGATGAGTCATTTCAATATTGTCGCTACTCTCTAGTGACGACCAACCTAAAATAATATCAGTACTCCTAGGCAATTCCACAATGAATTTTCCGCTATTAATACTCCGCCCACAAACAAGCGCTTCTTCAATCCTGATTGGCTCTATCGAAGAAGGGCCTACATCTATAGTAACAAAGTCCCCTATCTTTATACTCATACTCAACACTCCTCGATTTTATCTAGTGGTACGTGTAGATGCGTGCTACCTATACGCACTAACGCCATGCCCTTAAACTCACCAACTATGACTACCTTAATGAATACCCCGAAGGCATCGAACCTATCCCCGTCACCGCTGAGCTTCTTAAGGCCCTTAATGCGTATGGGGGTGTAGGCTTTTAACTTAGCCACTAATGACCTCGTATATAAATACCAAGAACACTATAACAAAAGCCGCCGACACTAAAAGTCCCATATTAGTTAGCCTCAGTCTTGATTAGGTCATGTAAATATTCTACACTAATTTCATCATTAACTTTAGCAAAGGCTCGTCTAAGCACCCTAGTAGTGATATCTTCACCACCTTCGTACTGCACTACGCGTACTTGCTCCCCAGCTTTAACCATCAACACTACGTCACCTAGCGTTACGTACTGACTGGCTGACTTGGAATATAGCTTCCTGTTATTGTATCTCGTTAATTCATGTTTCATTTTAATAAATCCTCTCTTAAACTTTCTCTTATTACACTAGGTCGTTTATCAACTAACACAATCTCGTTATCGGTTACGTTCCAGCCCTTGCCTATGTTGCCTGGATAGTTCGGCTCTAGGTCCCACCCATAGCCGCTATCATCAAGTGGCTTCCCTACCCAGTAATCTTTATTATACTTGCATTTAAATAGTAATATCATTTCACCTGCTAGCCCGTGACGAATAGTATCTCCTACCTTAAACTTACTCATTAGCTAAATCCTCCCTCAGTGAGTCTCTTATAAGCTTATGGCGGTTATCAAGTAACTCTAAATCTCCTTCTAAAGTCCAGTCAAACATGGTATCAGGACTAACGTGCGGCATAAGTAAATCAGCATGAACACTATCAGCTACGCACAGCCCACCGTCGGCAGTCGCTACGGCATAGTATCGTTTCATACTAGGATGCTCACACAACACTAGACACTCTCGGTCCATTCTAGTATCTCGTACCGAGTCTTTAGGCTTAAACTTACTCACTTTAACACCTCTAGGCCGCTAGTATGCACGTAGAGTCTCCCCGCCCCGTACTCTTTGACTAACTTAATGCCATCCTCGATTAGAGTTATGCGGTCAGCTTGTAGCGGCAACCGCACGCGTAAGTGCATACCTAACAGGTCCTTAAGCTCAGAGCCTGAGTTGCCATGTAGAAGCTCTACGCCTTCTAGCTTAGCTTTATTTACTAACTCTTCGAATAGCATATTACCTCCTTAGTTATTTCGGCTATCAAACTTATAGTTAATCACCTTAGCAAACTTAGCCAAGGGGTGATTCAAGTCGCCCCCTTCGCTAATCACAGTGACTAACTCTGGCAGCTTCTTAGTGTTTATATTAGGCATACCAAAGTATCCGTCAGTTAGGATAACCACTAGATCAGGCTGCTCGTCAATAACTTTCTGCATTGACGTAGTCAGGCAAGTACCTCCGATCTGAATCGAATCCTCGGACAGCTTAAAGTTACGCTTAACATTACTAAACACCTTGTACAAGTCCGTATGGAACAGCCCTACCTTAGACTTAGTTACTCCACTAGTCATAAACTGATTAACTACACCTAGGAACTCGTTAGCTTCTTTCATGCTAATACTACCGCTAGTGTCAATCAGGAAGTATAGCGAAGGGTATTTACCGTTACGAGTACCTTTAGCATAGTTACCGTAATGTTTGTTAGGTCTGTGCCATGACTTAGTACGAATGCGGTTAGGTGAACTCTTACGCAAAGTGTTAAGTAGGATGCGCTTGCAGTCGAGACTCTTGAGTTTACGATCAATCTCTTCGATTGCATCTCTAGCAGTCTTGGCGTGCTCGTCGAAGCTTGAGCCGTCTAGCTTGTCTAGTGAACGCTTTAGTAAGTCTTTAGTAGCTGCTAGCTGCTCTTGCTCGCCAACATCGCCATCGCTCCACTCGTGTGCATCCATGGAGCCGTGCTCCTTTAGGAGGTCGCCTACCTTAGCCCACTTTTTACCGTCACCTTCGCCAGTGTCTTCGCCTTCTACTGGATGCTCCTTGTCTACTTTAGTCTTGGCGTCATCCTCTAGGAGGTCATAGTATTGCTCGTGGATACCGTTAGGAGGGAAAGGCTTACCTTTCTTATCCTTGAAGTTTTCGATGAACATGCAATCCTTTGGTAGGTCGGTGATTAGCTGATTAATCACTAAGTCCATTGCAATATTCATTCGATTCTTATCCTTCGGTGACTCTGGTATCATGTAGGCCGTGTGCTTATGTAGGATATGCAACACCTCGTGAATTAACACAGCTTCACGCTCTAGATCAGTAAGAGTGCCAAAGACTCCCATGTTGATTAGCATTTCAAACTTGCGAGTCTTCTTATCAAAACGTACTCCTGCGATAGGGAATCTATCGGTTACTTTAGTAGTCATGATTTGCATAAGCCGCCCCAAGTAGGGCTGCT
>Ga0210021_1000167_pt1 | contig 79016 bp, 74 predicted proteins | sample CryGeymeta201517_FD_183981 | JGI IMG/M metagenome (GOLD analysis project Ga0210021, IMG submission 183981) | Groundwater microbial communities from Crystal Geyser aquifers in Utah, USA - Crystal Geyser metaG 2015-17 (SPAdes) (version 2) | ecosystem: Environmental > Aquatic > Deep subsurface >... | reverse complement strand
TTCAAATTTTAATTATTGATTTTATTTTCTCTATAGATTCCATTTTAACGGCTGTAGGAATGACCAATGGTTTACATGAAAATCATAATTACAATTTGCTGTTAATGATAATAGCCGTTGTAATTTCAATAGGCATTATGATTGGGTTTGCAAATCCTATTCGCAAGTTTATTGATGAGCATCCTAGTATGCAGTTATTGGGTTTGTCTTTTTTAATACTTATTGGATTTATGCTTATTACAGAAGCCGCGCATTTATCACATACCAAACTATTTGGAAATGAAGTTGGTGCCATACCTAAAGGCTATTTATATTTTGCCATTGCATTCTCCTTGTTCGTGGAGTTTTTAAGCTTTAGAATTAATAAAAAGAAAGCAGAATAACAATGACCTATGAAACTTTAATGTTTGTACATCTTGCTACCGTATTTCCTGCATTTATACTAGGAACAGTGAGTTTAATTTTAAGAAAAGGAACACCTGTTCATGTTGTGATTGGTAGAATATACATGGTATTGATGTTATTTACTGCTTTTGTAACTTTATTTATGTCTGCCAAAGTTGGCCCTACCTTATGGAATCATTTTGGATGGATTCATCTCTTTAGTTTTTTGACCATTTATACAGTTCCGACAGCCTATTTAGCCATAAAAAATAAAAATGTTAAAGCTCATAAAAGAAAAATGATATTGCTTTATTTTGGCGCTATTATTATTGCTGGTGGATTTACCTTTGCTCCAGGACGCTATTTATATTCGGTGTTTTTTGAATAATTAAAATAAGAATAATTATGAAACATACACTAAACTTACTATTTTCCATAGTGTTAATACTTATGTTGGCGTCTTGCAAGCAAGCGAACCAACCAATAAATACAAGCAAAGAAGGCCATTATATAGGAACTTTTTCTTACGGAAATTTTACTGATAATATTATTTTTGAAGTTGAAAGAGATTCTTCTAATTATCAAGTATTTTTCACCAGCTTAGAACAAAATGCCAATAGAATTCCATTGCAACAAATAAGTGTGGTTGAAGATTCAATAAACTTTAAACTTCAAAGTGATTATTATACCTATACCTTTAAAAACAAATGGGTTGAAAATAATGAAAAACTACAAGGTTCTTTAACTGTTGATACAATTACTGTTAATTATTCTTTAGAGAAGGAATTAAAAAATGAGCAAACTCTTAAAAATGAAGACATCGTTTTCAAATCAAATAACTTTAGTATAAATGGCACTATTTGGTATCCACAAAAAAGTAATGGAAATGCTCTAGTTATAGTAACATCTTCTGGAAATGCAGATAGAAGCTCATCAAGAGCAGAAGCCATTCTTTTTGCACAAAAAGGCTACACAACATTTCATTATGATAAACGTGGCACGGGAAATTCTGAAGGAGATTGGACCTCATCAACTATTGAAGAATTATCATTTGATGATATTTATGCCATCAATTATTTTTCAAATAAAACGCATATTCCTATTTCAAAAATTGGTATTAAAGGCAGTAGTCAAGGTGCTTCAAAAGTTCCTTTTATCTTAAATAAACTACCTGAACTTAATTATGGAATTGTAGTAAGCTGTCCTGGCGTTACTTTATTAGAAAGTGATTTAAATTACTGGAAAAATTCAAATTCTCATGACATTGGTGATAAAATAGATGAAGCAGTTAAATTGCAAGGTGACGTTTTTAGATTTATCGCTGGTACACTTTCAAAAACCGATTTAGAAAAACTAATTAAAAGTAAACAAGATAAAGTTTGGTTTAAAAATATTTGGATACCGAATTTAGATGAAGTAAAAATTGATAAGAAATTATTGTACTCTCCTATTCCTTATTTTAAAAAAGTTAAACAACCTATACTAATAGTACAAGGCACAAAAGATAACATTATTCCTATAGAAAGTTCTGAAATAATAGCTGAAGCACTTAAAAAAGCAAATAATAATAATTTTGAAGTACATTTTCTTAAAGGCGCTTCACATGCTATGAATAATGTTGACGAAAGTGATTTTCCGTATTGGTCTAAGTTGCATTCCAACTACATAGAAACTTTGGATAAATGGATGTCTTCAAAAAACTAAAATAGCGTAATTTGACCTTTATCATCAATTTCAGAATCATCTATATCCAAATCTTTTGTAACCGCCTTTTCATCATCATTAGTAGTCACGGTTTCTTCATCAATCACTTCAAGTTCATCCGCATGAATTTCTTCTGGCGCTTCATAAGGTAAAGCATCGAGCAAATTAATTTGTTTTACTTTATCGGTAGTTAATTGGTTTCCTTGTGCTTTAATGCCTTTTATAGCAATAAATTCGTTTAGGCTTATCTCTAAATTATCTTTTGGGTCTTTACCTCGTTCTTTAGAAAAAACAACTTCGGCTCTTGGAATCCAATCGGTTGAAACAATTTCTAATTGCGATTTTTGATGTTCAGAAATAAAAATTTCTTCTTTATTTTCATTTTCAATTAAGAATCGTTTTACAAAATATCGTTCTTTTTCTCCATCATAATAAATGGCTGAAATTGGCTTTTTTGGAAGCCATTTTTCAAGCACAATCATATCATTATCAAAATGTGTGGTAAGTTCTGGCAAAATAGTTTTTATGGTTCCAGATTGTGTGATGATAAGCAATCTATCTTCGCCCCTAAACTCGCCTATCAACTCGCCTCTTCCATCCACATTTAAGCGTTGAACAGAATCATCAAACCAAATTTTTCTGGGTTTTAAAGTTGAAATGCCTTTTTCTTTTAATTCAACTTTTTTAATGGAATATTTGGTTACCAAATTCCCTTTTGAGTTCCTTCCTTTAATGATGATATCAGCAAAATCCAAGTCCCATTTAAGTTTTTTAATACTGCCTACTTGTCTTAAAAGAATGGTAACAACTTCGGCCTCTCCATTAGGATTGGCAGAAAAATACAAGATGGTTGAGCCTTTACTTCCATTGGTTAAATCATACTCCTTATCTCTGGTAATACTTGTAACTGCAAACCGTTTGATATATGATGGTCCTTTTGCTCCATCTCTGTAAATTAAATTATAAATGGTTCGATTATCTTTCTTATCAAATACCTCAACATGAATAATATCTTTTCCTATAAAGGTTTTAGCATCTACTTTAGTGATAATCATTTTACCTTCTTTTGTAAAAACTATGATATCATCAATATCACTACACTCACAAACATAGTCGTCTTTTTTAAGCGACGTTCCAACAAACCCTTCTTCTTTATTAACGTACAATTTAGTGTTACGAATCACCACTTTTGTAGCGTCAACATCATCAAAAGTTCTAATTTCTGTTTTGCGTTCACGACCAGTACCATAATCCTTTTTTAATCGCGTAAAATAGGCAATAGCATAATCGATAAGATGTTCAAGATGATGTTTAACCTGAGCTATTTGGTCTTCTAAAGCTTCTATTTTTTGTTGCGCTTTATCAATATCAAATTTTGAAATACGCTTGATTCTTATTTCTGTTAAACGCTCAATATCTTCTTGAGTAATGGCACGTTTTAAATGTTTGATGTGTGGTTGCAATCCTTTATCAATCGCATTGATAACACCTTCCCATGTTTCTTCTTCTTCAATATCATGGTAAATTCTGTTTTCAATAAAAATGCGTTCTAATGATGCAAAATGCCATTGTTCTTCAAACTCATCTAATTTAATTTCAAGATCGCTTTTTAGAAGTAGAACTGTATTATCTGTTGAGCGACGTAACATCTCTGTAACACCAATAAACAAAGGTTTATTGTCTTCAATAACACATCCTAAAGGAGAAATAGAACTTTCACAACTGGTAAATGCATATAAGGCATCAATGGTTTTATCGGGTGAAATTCCTGAAGGCAAATGCACTAAAATTTCAACATCGGCAGCGGTATTATCTTCTATTTTTTTGATTTTTATTTTGCCTTTTTCATTGGCTTTTAAAATAGAATCTATTAGTGATGTGGTATTGGTTCCGTATGGAATTTCAGTAATTACCAATGTAGATTTATCTAACTGTGATACTTTGGCTCTGATGCGAATTCTTCCTCCACGCAAACCATCTTTATAATCGCTTACATCAATAATTCCTGCTGTTGGAAAATCTGGAAATATAGTAAACCCTTTTCCTTTTAAATGTTTTATAGAGGCATCTATTAATTCAATAAAATTGTGTGGTAAAATTTTAGTAGATAATCCTACGGCAATACCTTCTCCACCTTGTGCCAATAGCAACGGAAACATAACCGGTAAATTCACAGGTTCTTTTCTACGTCCGTCATAAGATGCTTGCCATTCTGTAATTTTTGGATTGTAAACAACGTCAAGAGCAAATTTTGACAATCGTGCCTCAATATAACGCGAGGCTGCAGCACTATCGCCTGTTAATATGTTTCCCCAGTTACCTTGAGTATCAATTAATAAATCTTTCTGACCAATTTGCACCATAGCGTCTGCAATACTGGCGTCGCCATGTGGATGATATTGCATGGTATGGCCAACAATATTGGCTACTTTATTATAACGACCATCATCTAAATCTTTCATAGAGTGCATAATACGCCTTTGAACAGGTTTAAAACCATCTTCAATAGCTGGTACAGCACGTTCTAGAATAACATACGAGGCATAATCTAAAAACCAATCCTGAAACATTCCAGTAATTCTGGTAATGGTTTCTTTAGTATCGCCTTGCGGATTTATCAAATCGTCGTTTTCTTCAATCATTAATTACTTGGTTTTTCTTTTGTAAAGTGAACTTTAGTTAATCAATTTTAATTACTTTATCTTTACTTGCTTTTTCAACAGCTTCTTTAAAATCAAAATATCCATCATACCATACATCAATCACAAAAATACCTGAATATTTATCATTTATTGCTGAATAAATTCTAATTTCTGATTCCCTTTCTAATTTATCAAAATTAACTTTATATCTATAAATTTTAGTTGATACTGAATCGGTTAAATAATCCGCAAGTCTTAAATTTTTAAAATCCCCATTCTTCTTTTTTATAGAATCACATTCCAGCATTAAAGAGGTTTTCCAATTTTTTCTAAAAGATCTATATGTTGTATTTGATAAATCATTTTTAAATATTTCAGTATCAATACATTTATTATATGCCTTAAAAGCAAACTCTTTGTTTTTTGCTAATATAGAATCATTTAATAATTCAGTGCTTACTTGATCTAGTTTTGGATTTTCATTATATTTATAAAGAATATCAGACCAATAAGTTTTATTAATTATTGAAATAAATTTCCCCTTATCATTTATTGTTGTTCTAATTTCCGAAAAAGAATCCGACTTACTACGATTAACTAAATATCTAAATATTTTGTTTTTATTTTCATCTATTATAACTTCTTTTAAATTCATTTTCACTATAGACCCATAGCGTTCTGTGAACCAAAAACAGTTTTTCAAAATTCTACCATTTTCATAAGCCATTCTAAAACGCAACTCAGAATTTATAGAATCTAACTTTGGAAACTCATTGCTTTCACAAGCTGTATAACTTAAAAATGAAAACTTATATACATCTTCCTTTACTTTAGCTGCTATACTATCAATAATTATCTTTTTATTTTGAGCAAAAAAATTTGCTTCTCCAGAAAACAGTAAAAGAAGTAATATACATTTAGACAGTTTAATCATTAATTACTTGGTTTTTCTTTTGTAAAGTGAATTTTTTGGTGCTACTCCTTTTAATTTTTTTCTTTTATGATAATCGCTTACTGGATGTGCAATTCCCCTTTTTTTGATTTTAAATTCTTGATATAACATGATAATATTAATTAAGTTTATCTACAATATCTAACTCAACTTTAAGGTTATTAATAATAAATTCTTGCCTGTCTGGTGTGTTTTTGCCCATATAAAATTCTAATAATTCTTCAATAGATAAATCTTTATCTAACATGACAGGATCTAATCGAATACTTTCCCCTATAAAGTTTCTAAATTCATCTGGAGAAATTTCTCCTAAACCTTTAAACCTGGTTATTTCTGGTTTTGGTTTTAATTTTTCAATAGCATCTTTACGTTCTTGCTCAGAATAGCAATAAATAGTTTCTTTTTTATTTCGAACCCTAAACAACGGCGTTTGCAAAATATATAGATGGCCTTCTTTTATTAATTCTGGAAAGAACTGTAAAAAAAATGTTATTAAAAGCAATCTAATATGCATGCCATCTACATCGGCATCTGTGGCAATAACGATGTTGTTATATCGTAAATCTTCTATCGATTCTTCAATATTTAAAGCGGCTTGAAGCAAATTAAATTCTTCATTTTCATACACAATTTTCTTGGTTAATCCGTAAGAATTTAAAGGCTTTCCTTTTAAACTAAACACAGCCTGGGTATTAACATCGCGAGATTTTGTGATACTTCCAGAGGCCGAATCTCCTTCTGTGATGAATAAGGTAGATTCTAAATTGCGTTCATTTTTGATGTCCCCAAAATGCACACGACAATCTCTTAGTTTTTTATTGTGCAAACTGGCTTTTTTAGCTCGGTCTTTTGCTAACTTTCTAATGCCGGAAAGTTCTTTTCTTTCATGTTCAGCTTGAAGGATTTTACGTTGAATTTTCTCTGCAGCTTCGGTGTTTTTATGTAAATAATTATCTAAATGCGTTTTTACAAAATCATTGATAAAAGTTCTAACCGTTGGCAAACCTCCACCCATATCTGTAGACCCTAATTTTGTTTTGGTCTGGCTTTCAAAAACAGGCTCTGTAACTTTTATTGAAACTGCCGAAACGATGGACTTTCTAACATCGGCCGCTTCATAATTTTTACCATAAAATTCTCGTATGGTTTTTACTAGTGCTTCTCTAAAAGCCGCTAAATGCGTTCCTCCTTGTGTGGTATTCTGACCGTTTACAAAAGAATGGTATTCTTCACTATATTGGGTTTTACTATGGGTTAAGGCTATTTCTATATCTTCACTTTTTAAATGAATGATAGGGTATAATCTATCTGACTCCGTAATGTTTTCAGACAGTAAATCTTTTAAACCATTTTCACTAAAATATTTTTCACCATTAAAAATAATGCTTAACCCGGTATTAAGATACACATAGTTTTTAAGCATTCTAATGACGTATTCGTTTCTGAATTTATAATTTTTAAAGATACTTTCATCAGGAATAAAAGATACCTTAGTTCCTTTTCTTCTTGAACTGTCATCTAATAAATCTTGATTGGTAAGATTCCCTTTTTCAAACTCAGCTGAAGCTGACTTATTATCACGAGTCGATTCCACTCTAAAGAACGATGATAAAGCATTAACCGCTTTGGTACCAACGCCATTTAAACCAACCGATTTTTTAAAAGCTTTAGAATCATATTTTCCACCAGTATTCATTTTAGAAACCACATCAACCACTTTTCCAAGCGGAATGCCCCTGCCATAATCGCGAACCGTAACCTTGGTGCCTTGAATGGAAACATCAATGGTTTTACCAGCACCCATAACATATTCGTCAATGGAGTTGTCTAAAACCTCTTTTAAAAGGACATAAATACCATCATCTGGAGAAGAGCCATCACCTAACTTACCAATATACATTCCTGGACGCATACGGATATGTTCTTTCCAGTCAAGCGAGCGTATATTATCTTCGGTATAATTAGTTTGTTCAGCCATAGATTGGAGTGAAATTTTGTGATTGGTCGCTAATATAATATATCAAAGTAAAAAATGAAACAGCCTTTTGAGAAATTAATTAACAATGAAAAAATAATGTTGTTGAGAACATTAAATTTCACTAAAAATCGACCAAAAACAACTATTAATTTTTCTTGCTTAAAGATACTAATGAAATTCCAATTATAACAGCAAATGCGCCTAATAATTGTAATAAAGTTAATTGTTCATTTAAAAAAATGGCCGCTAAAATTATGGTTGAAATAGGTCCAACAGCGGCAATAACAGCAAAGTTTGATGAGCTTATCAGTTTAATAGAAGCAGAGACTAAAAATGAGGGTATTACAGTAGCAAAAACAGCTAATAAAAACCCTAAAAAATATACCTGCCAAGAATAATTTAACAAATCCATTTTATGGGAAATACCATAATGAATAAAGACACAAATGCAAGATACTATCATAACATAAGCTGTAAATTTTGCAACACCAAATTTTGGAATTAACCAACCACTACCAGATAAATAAGCCGCATATGTAACAGCACAGAGCACAATAAAAAATCCACCTAAATACGTATCATTTCCAGAAATGGCCACTTCATTCCAAAAGGCAATAATAATACCTATGTAAGTCAATATGATGGCATATATTTGATTTTTAGATACCGCTTGTTTTAAAAATACCCTATTAAACAATATCACAATGGTTGGATAAATAAATAAGATGATTCGTTCTAAACTTGCCTTAATATAAATAAGTCCTAAAAAATCGAAATAACTGGACAAATAATAACCAACAAAACCAAAAAAGAAGACCCATAAATAATCTTTTTTAACTAAATCTGTGTCACTATTTTTATGTCTGAAAATTATAGCAATAACCACATAAAAAGGAAAGGAAAATAACATTCTAAAAAGTAAAACGCTTATCGCATCAACCTCATACTGATAGGCCAATTTAACCATCACTGCTTTTGAAGAAAACAGGATGATACCTATCAAGCCTAAAACAATACCATATACGAAAGACTTAGGCGATTTCATGAAATTTAAGCTATATGAATATTACAAAAAACCTATTCTGTTTTATATAGGAAAGATTAAAAATCTTAAAAGTAATTAAAGAGAAACATATCTAAACATTAAACAAAAAATGCATAACATCGCCATCTTTTACGATGTAATTTTTGCCTTCAACACGCATTTTTCCAGCTTCTTTTACTTTGGCTTCACTACCATAAGAAGCAAAGTCATCATAGGCAATCACTTCAGCCCTTATAAACCCTTTTTCAAAATCTGTATGGATAACGCCTGCAGCTTGTGGTGCTGTGGCACCAATATCAATGGTCCAAGCTCTCACTTCTTTTACACCAGCTGTAAAATAGGTTTGCTGTTTTAAAAGCTTATAAGCAGACCTAATTAACTTAGCAGAACCTGGTTCGTCCAAGCCAATATCTTGAAGAAACATTTTGCGTTCTTCATAATCATCCAATTCATTAATATCTGCCTCTGTTCCAACGGCCAATACCAGAACTTCAGCATGTTCATCCTTAACAGATTCTTTTACCAAGTCAACATATTTATTACCAGAAACTGCGGAACCTTCATCAACATTACATACATACATCACTGGTTTTTCTGTAATAAATTGGGCAGGTTTTACAAAATCGTTGTAATCATCTTCATTAAATTCAAGAGCTCTTATTGAAATACCAGCTTCTAAATTGGTTTTTATTTTAAGCAATACTGCTTCTTCTTTTTGAGCCTCTTTGCTACCCGTTTTTGCTGCACGCTTTACTTTTTCAAGCTTTTTATCAACGGTTTCTAAATCCTTTAACTGCAATTCCATATCAATGGTTTCCTTATCGCGAATAGGATTTATGTTTCCATCTACATGCACAATATTATCGTTATCAAAACAACGTAATACATGCAAAATGGCATCTGTTTCCCTTATGTTTGCTAAAAACTGATTTCCTAAACCTTCGCCTTTACTGGCGCCTTTAACCAATCCGGCAATATCAACAATTTCAACCGTTGCTGGTTGAACTCTTACAGGTTTTACCAATTCTTCCAGTTTTTCTAAACGTTTGTCCGGTACATTTACCACACCTATATTGGGCTCAATAGTACAAAACGGAAAATTTGCACTTTGCGCTTTGGCATTTGATAAGCAATTAAACAAGGTTGACTTTCCTACATTTGGTAATCCTACTATTCCAGCTTTCATATTTTCAGTATTTTTTGCGAGTGCAAATGTAATTAATTCCTCTTTTATTTAAAGTAAAAGCTTATGATATCTATTCATTTATATTTGTAACATCATCGAGTTTTGTTCGTCAATTAAATGAAGCCATCTATTATGAAACTTATTTTTACTTATTTTTTGCTATTTCTCAGCAGCGTTTCTGTGTTTTCACAAACCGTAACTGCTCAATTAATTGACAAAGCAACTCAAAAACCCATTCCTTTTGCAGCTATTAAAACAGCAGAATTTAGTGGCGTAATTTCAAATGAAGAAGGCTTTTTTACTCTAAATGACATCCATGATGATACGCAAATAACCGTTTTATGTTTAGGGTATAAGAATAAAACCATAAGTATTGAAGATATAAAAAATCAAAAATTTGTTGTTGCTTTAGAAGAATCTCTTAATGAACTTAGCACGGTTTTTATTAGCAACAAAAAACCAAATGCCGATTCCATTATCGCCAAAGCCAGGCAGCATCTTTTAGATAATTACGAAAATAAATTATACAAACACAGCTTTTTTTCAAGAGAAACTGCCTATATAGATTTTGATCGTTTAGATTTTGAAGTCGAAAAATCATCACATGTTAAAAAAAATCAGTTAGAATCTACCAATAAAAGTTTAGACTCCTTATCGAAAGCTATTGTGAATAGCTATACCATTCATTTTAAAGATTTTAAAGGCACCTTGTTTATAGACGATTCCTTAAAAACTAAACTCATAGTGCAGAAAGCCACAGAACTTTTAGACCAGAAAAACAACTTGTCTATTGAAGAAGTTCAAAGCAGAGCACAAGGTGTTATTTTAAAATATTTAGACACGACCTTAACCTATAAACTTAAAACCGGCTTGTTTAAAATTGAAGATTCGTTATCATTAAAAGATGAAGCCTCTAAAGAAAAACAAAAGCAAGAATATCAAATTAAAAATTTAAAAGGGCAAACCAGTAATTTATTAAAACGTGCTCAATTTTATGATAACTCTATGCTTTCAAAACTTCTGGATGCCGATTTATACGAATATAGTTTTCAAGACATTTCTTATTTTAATGACGAATTAATATACATAATCCAATACAAGCCAAGACGTTCTAAGTCTAAATATGTGGGCACCATTTTTATTGTTGATGAGTCTTTTGCCGTGACTAAAGTAGATTTTGAATTTGCTGATGGCAAACGTGGTGAAAAACTTAATTTAAAACTTCTGTTTGGTGTTAAATATATAGAAAACATGCGAAAAGGCACCATCATATTTCAAAAAGACACCTTAAACAAATACCAACCGCAATATATTAAATTTGAAGAAGGCCGATATTTTTATGTTAGCAGACCTTTAAAATTTATTGAAAATAGCACGGAGAAAAACAAAACCAATTTTGAATTTACCATTGAAGGTTCTGTGATTACCAAGCAAGAATTATTGCTAAACCAAAGCACAAAAATAGCCTTGGATGTTTTTGATAACCTTACCGAACAAAAAACGGTGCCTTATGTTAAACTTCATGAATACGACGCTTCTATTTGGAAACAAGACCAAACCCTTGAACCACTTACCGAGATGAAAGAGTTTAAAGGTGAGGAATAGTTTTACGGTGGTAATTGGATGATGTAATAGGTATAGTATAAAAAATGTTTAGGGTTAAAATACACTTCATTTTCAGCCTTCTACAAAGTTTTATTTCTTGTATCTCATTCAATTTATTACAAAACCTGAAATAAATATAGCCTTTTCATAACATTCTATCCCCACTCAGGAAATTGAGTCTTATTGATATCTAAAGTGGCAATAGTCTTCATATCTGTTTCACTAAGTTCAAAATTGAAAATATCCAGATTTTCAATCATATGTGCTTTTTGGGAGGACCTAGGTATGGCAACAACGCCTCTTTGGTAATGCCATCTTAAAGATACCTGAGCATTACTCTTATTATATTTTTTGCCAATTTCAGCCAAGGTTTGGTTTTTCAAAAATGCCGTTTCGTCCCGCTGCAAAAGGAGACCAAGCTTCCATTTGTGTCTCGGAGTTTTTCAAAAATTCATAGGAATTGTTCTCCTGAAAGAAAACATGAGTTTCAATCTGATTGATGGCTGGTGTTATTTTTGCATATTCCATCATATCATTAAGTTGATCAGGTAAAAAATTGCTCACCCCAATAGCTCTAATTTTGCCAGCTTTGTAAAGTTCTTCCATGGCCAGCCATGTACCTTTTACATCACCTCGTGGACGATGGATAAGATATAGGTCTAAATACTCTGTACCCAACTTGTTTATAGAAGTTTCAAATGCCTTTTTAGTACTTTCATAGCCAGCAAAGTCAACCCATAGTTTTGAGGTAATAAACAATTCTTTTCTATCAATTCCACTTTGTTTGATTCCTTCTCCTACAGTTTCTTCATTCCCATAAATATGAGCGGTATCTATAAGGCGATAACCCACTGAAATGGCATCAGACACACTTTGTGTACCCATAGCTCCTTTAAGAGTATTGGTGCCAAAACCAAGCCTTGGCATAAGAATACCATTGTTAAGTGTAACAGCTGGAACTGAATTTTTTAATGGGGCAAAAGAGAAAGCGAATAGCTTTGAACTTCCTATACCCATTAACATGGTTGCTGCAGTAACCTTTGCGCTGCTTTTTAAAAACTCTCGCCGTTTTATTGCATTTATATGATTTTCCATGTTTAATTTATTGCTTTTTGATTTTTATATAAAAATAAGCAAAAAACCATTGCATGGCAATCCATAATAACTAAGAAAATAAATAGGTTTAATTTGAAAATTAAATATTGTTAAACAAAAAATACACAAGTTAAAAGCTCAGGATTCATGGTTAATTGCCAATGGTTCATGGTAAATTATTCTTAGTTACTTTCATTTCATCAAACACAGCAAATTGAACTGATTCAACCTACCAAGGAAGATGGAGATGTTCAACTTCATTTTTATAAAAATCCCTTAATGTTTCAACAAGTTCCCTTGAAATTGGTTTGTTAGCACTTTCTAAATTATTTTTTAGCTGAGCCATTGTTGTGTTACCAGGAATAACAGTAGAAACGGCATCGAAGGACAAACAAAAAGACAAGGCTGTTTGAGCCAAATTATTCTCTTTTCCAATAATCTGTTTTACTTTTTCTATTAAATTACTTCGTGTAATGATATCCATTTTTGACCAACGTTTTCTGATATCGTTAAAGGTGCTTTCAGCGTTGTATTTACCAGATAGCCAACCAGAATCGAGCGGAATTTTTACAATAATACCAACCTCTTTTTGTTGTGCCAAATCAAATGCTTTAGCCGAATCTTGATGAAGGACATTAAAAAACGCTTCAATAACACGACCGTTTGTTGTGTCCATAAAAAGCTTCATATCATTGTAAGTATCTAATGAAGCTCCGTATGCACAAATTTTTCCTTCCTCGACCAAACGTTCTAAAATCTCGTAATGGGGATTATTATTGCCATCAAGATATTGTGACGGAGGACTGTGTATAATAAAAGAATCTACATAATCTACTTGTAATCTTTTCAAGCTGCCTTCTAAAGATGTCCGAATGTAATGGGCATCATAGTTTGTTTTTCCAGTATCAGTATGGCCAAATTTTGTGTTAATAACCAACTGACTTCTATCAAAACTCTTTAGTGCTTTTCCAAGTCTTAATTCGCTAGTTCCACGGCCATAATTTGGAGCGGTATCAAAAAAATTAACTCCTAACTCAATGGATTCACAGACCATATCAATAGCCTCTTTTTCAGACATACTTTGCCAACCGGAATTTTCTCCAAGCTGCCAAGCTCCTAGACCGATTTCAGATACTAATGGTGATTCTTTTATGTATTTATTATATTTCATCCATGATAATTTTAATTGCAAAAATGATTTTTAGGTAGAATATCTAAGATATAATATTCTCAATAAAATAATGACAGAATTCCATTCATTAACAAAAAACCTGAGTATTTGGCTCAGGTTTTTTTATTTATTCTCGATTATCTACTAATCTTCTGGATGCATAAACCGTTGTTTTGCCAAGAGTTCTTCTTCAGTTTCAACATGATTGTCATCTGGCACACAACAATCTACTGGGCAAACCGCAGCACATTGAGGCTCATCATGAAAACCTTTACATTCGGTACACTTATCGGGTACAATATAGTAAACCTCATCACTAACGGGCTCTTGAGCTTCATCAGCATCCACTTCCTTTCCACTGGTTAAAACCACTTTACCTTTTAAACTGGTGCCGTCGTTATAGCGCCAATCATCTGCAGCTTCATATATGGCGGTGTTTGGACATTCTGGCTCACAAGCACCACAATTAATACATTCATCTGTTATTATAATTGCCATAGCATTTTCTTTTTCTAAATTTGCAATGGCTAAATTAACGCCAAAACTATAAAAAAACAAATGCAGAATGAATTTACAACAAAGAATTAACGCTTTTGTAAAATTAGGAGAATTTTTAAGTCAATTTTCAAATGAAATCGTTGAAAAAAAAGAAAGTGTTCAATTTAACGATTTGTTTTTTGATGGTTTTAAACATCAATTAAAATTAGCCGAAGAACACAACGGATGGTTTACCAAAGAAAATATGGCATTTGCCTTAAACGGCTGGGTGGAATCTTTAACCACAGAACAATTAAGTAAATGGTTATCGCCTTATAATTTAACTATAAAAAACCCTAAAATAGTAGCTATTATTATGGCGGGCAATATTCCGTTAGTTGGCTTTCATGATTTTTTATCGGTGTTGATAAGTGGTCATAAAGCATTGGTAAAACAATCATCCAATGATAAATTCATCATTCCTTATTTAGCTAAGTATTTGGTATATGTAGAACCTAAATTCAAAGGTGTCATTCAGTTTACTGAAGACAAATTAGAAAATTTTGATGCCGTTATTGCCACCGGAAGCGACAATACGGCACGTTATTTTGAATATTATTTTAAGAATAAACCTTCCATTATAAGAAATAACCGTAATTCTATAGCTGTTTTAAACGGACAAGAAACCTTGGAAGACATGCAGGCACTATCCGAAGACATTTTTAGATATTATGGTTTAGGATGCAGAAACGTATCAAAACTCTATGTTCCAAAAGGTTATAATTTTGATTTATTTTTTCAAGGTATGTATCACTGGCATCCAATTATTGAAAAAGCAAAATATGCCAATAATTACGACTATAATAAAGCGGTGTATATCATGAGTGAATTTGATATGCTTGAAAATGGGTTTTTAATGATAAAAGAAGATTCGAGCGCTGTGTCTCCTATAGCAACGGTTTTCTATGAATATTATAACCATGAGGGTGAACTAAAAGAAAAATTGCAACAAGAAAAAGCTTCCATTCAATGCATGGTTTCTAACGGTTTTGTTGAAAATGAAATTGCTTTTGGAATGACTCAAAAACCTCAACTTTGGGATTATGCGGATGATGTTGATTCTATTGAATTTTTATTAGCAATTTGACGAAAAAATTATGGATTTTATAACATAAAATCCTCAATTTATTAGGAACTTTGCATCTTTAAATTCTTAAATAAAATGAAAAAACACAACTTTAGTGCAGGACCTAGTATTTTACCTCAAGAAGTTTTATTAAAAGCATCACATGCCGTTATAGATTTTAACAATGATGGGTTGTCCTTGTTAGAAATATCACACAGAAGCAAGCCCTTTGTAGATGTTATGGAAAAGGCCAGGGCTTTAGTTTTAGAACTTTTAGGCTTAGAAGGCAAAGGTTATAAAGCCTTATTTTTGCAAGGTGGCGCCAGTACACAATTTTTAATGGTTGCCATGAATCTTCTAGAAAAAAGAGCTGGGTATTTAAACACCGGAACTTGGAGTAAAAAAGCAATACAAGAAGCTAGGATTTTGGATGATATTTATGAAGTAGCGTCCTCAGAAAGTGCTAACTTCAATTATATTCCAAAAGGTTATGATATTCCTGAAGATTATGATTATTTTCATTGCACATCCAACAATACCATTTTTGGCACACAAATAAAATCATTCCCAACGTCACCAATTCCTATGGTATGCGATATGAGTAGTGATATTTTTTCTCGTGTTTTAGATTTTTCAAAATTTGATTTGATTTATGCAGGTGCTCAAAAAAATATGGGCCCAGCAGGAACCACATTAGTCGTTATTAAAGAGGATATCTTAGGAAAAGTGTCTCGTAAAGTTCCTGCCATCATGGATTATAAATTACATATATCAAATGGAAGTATGTATAATACACCTCCAGTGTTTGCTGTGTACACCTCCATGCTAACCTTAGAATGGATAAAAAAATTAGGTGGCGTTGCAAAGATTGAAGAATTAAATGAGAAAAAAGCACAATTGATGTACTCTGAGATAGATTTAAATCCATTATTTAAAGGATTCTCAACCAAAGAAGACCGATCTATTATGAATGCTACTTTCACACTTCAAAACGAGAATTTAAAAGAAACCTTTGAAACCATGTTAAAAGAAGCTGGTATTAGCGGTTTAAGCGGTCACAGAAGTGTGGGCGGATATAGAGCTTCTATGTACAACGCTTTGCCTATAGATAGTGTAAAAGTACTCGTAGAAGTCATGAGTGAATTAGAAAGTAAAGCTTAAATAAACACCGTCATTCCGAACGAAGTTAAGAAATCTCATCATAGGATTTATAAGTCATACTTCATCGGAATGATAAAAACAAAAAAAATAATTTGAAGTTGAATTATTGATAGTTCCCAGAACTTTTAACTTTTAACTTTTAACTTTTAACTTAAACAATGAAAGTATTAGCAAACGATGGTATTTCTAAAACCGGAAAAGAAGCTCTTGAAAAGGGTGGTTATGAAGTTATTACAACTACGGTAGCTCAAGAACAATTAATAAATTACATCAACGAGAAGGACATTAGTGTTATTTTAGTGAGAAGCGCCACGACCGTTCGTAAAGACTTAATAGATGCCTGTCCCGGCATAAAAATTATTGGTCGCGGTGGCGTTGGTATGGATAATATTGATGTTGATTATGCCAAAAGCAAAGGCATTCATGTAATCAATACACCTGCATCTTCCTCACATTCTGTTGCAGAATTGGTGTTTGGACACTTTTACGGCCTTGCAAGATTTTTACACAACTCAAACAGAGACATGCCTTTGGAAGGCGATGTAAATTTTGGGAAATTAAAAAAAGCCTATGCTAAAGGAACGGAGCTAAAAGGAAAAACTTTAGGGGTTTTAGGTTTTGGTCGTATTGGGCAAGCCACGGCTAAAGTTGGTTTGGGCGCAGGTATGAAAGTTATTGCTTTTGATCCGTTTATCGATAAAGCAACTTTAGAATTAGATTTTTTTGATGGACAAAAAGTGAGTTTTGATATTAAAACCATTTCTAAAGAAGAGGTTTTAAAGCAATCCGATTTTATAACATTGCATGTTCCAGCACAAAAAGAATACGTTATTGACGAAGCTGAATTTAATATCATGAAAGACGGCGTCATTATAGCCAATGCCGCACGTGGTGGCGTTGTAAATGAAATAGCCCTTGTAAAAGCTATTGAAAGTGGAAAAGTTGCAGGCGCTGCTTTGGATGTGTTTGAAAAAGAACCGAAACCAGAAATTCAATTATTAATGAACTCTGGGTTGTCATTAACACCTCATACAGGCGCAGCAACCAATGAAGCTCAAGATAGAATTGGAACTGAATTGGCAGAGCAAATCATAAATATTCTTGGTTAAATAAATTGTGACCAAATGGTTATAATTGAGTCCTAACATATAAACGTTAGGACTTTTTTTGTACATTGAAACTCGAAAAAAACTAAACCATTAAACTAAAAAAATAAAATATGTCAGGAATTTTAGACTTGTTAAACAGTAATCTTGGAAAAACAATCATAAGCGGTGTTTCCAATCAAACCAATCAGCCACAAAACAAAACTCAAGATGTTTTAACTATGGCATTACCCGTTTTAATGACCGCCATGAAACGAAACGCATCAACAACTCAAGGTGCTGAAGGTTTATTGAGCGCTTTAGGAAGTAAACACGATGGTAGTATATTAGAGAATCTTGAAGGCTTATTTGAAGGCGGTGTAGACTCCAATGTATTAGATGATGGAGGAAAAATATTAGGTCATGTTTTAGGAGAAAAACAACAACATGTACAAATGGCATTAAGTCAAAAATCAGGGATTGATGCTGAATCTGTCTCACAAATTTTAAAAGTAGCAGCACCCATTTTAATGGGACTTTTAGGAAATCAAGCAAAAAAGCAAAACGTTAACAGTGCCAATGGCATTGAAGGATTGTTAGGCAATTTACTTGGCGGAAGTTCTGCAAAAAATGAGCAATCCTTTTTAGAGTCTATGCTTGATGCTGATGGAGATGGCAGTGTTATAGACGATGTAGCTGGAATGGTATTAGGTGGCTCAAAAAAGAAAGGTGGTCTTGGTGGTTTATTAGGCGGTCTTTTTGGCGGAAAATAAAACCATTCATTTTTAAACATACCATGCGTCAGTCTAAAAGACTTGACGCATTTTTTATGTTAAAATATTATAAAACAATGCATTATAAAATCCTTTTTTGTAAATTAATGCTAAAATAATTTCCTATGAAATGATGTTAAACAAGTTTAGGTTTGACTGCCAATTTGTTTCATTACAAATATCATTTATTAGTAGGTTTAACAATCATTAAGATAAACAAATGAAATCTTACTTATACTTTTTAATGGTCTTAGGGCTTATTGTAAGTTGCAGTACAAAAAAAATTGTCAACAAAAAAGATACTGCATTAAACCAAACAACATCCAATGACACCATTAGAATTGCAAATGATGATTTAGAGTACGAAATCATTATTATTGAACCCGGTTTTCAAACTTGGCTAGCCTCAACAGCCAGACCAGAAGGTTTTTATTCTCAAACTTATTTAGAAAATAGAAATATAATTTATGTAACAGAATGGAATAACAGGGTTTTTCAACCTCAACGCTTCAATCCTAATTTATATGAACTTCAAATTGATTATCAACGCGGTATTGATTATGGCTATGACGTAAATTATAAACTCTACAATTACTTTATTTACTTTCAACTAACCTACAAACAACAATTAGACGGCAGAGTTCCTAGAATTTAATTTGATTTTGGTTACTTTTGCGGCTAAATTAAAAAATGTGAGAAGGTTTAAAGACTATTGGAATATAACAAGCAATTGGCAATTCATATTTCCCATATTGGGCGTTCTTGTTTTATTTTACAGTTCCTATAAAATAGCCAATGCCTTCCTTAAAAATGAAGCCATCTTATTCATCTTACCTTTAGGCATTATCATTTTTTTAATCCTGTTAAAATTCTCATTATTCCTATTTAAAAAACTGGAAACTAAATGGAAACTAACCTACAAATGGGAATTTATAAGTGTTTTTCTAGTTTTTGCCGTAACTGGCACTTCATCAATTTTTATAGCAAGACCCATTATAAAACTCATGGGCATTACTAAAGGAAACTTAAACCTCTTTGTTTATTGGGTTTTATATATTATTATTGGCTTTGTTTTCTATCAAATATTGTTGGTTTTAATAGGTTGGCTTTTTGGTCAGTACCAGTTTTTTTGGACATTTGAAAAAAAAATGTTGGTTAGATTAGGGTTTAAGCGCTTTTTAGAATAATGACTTTTATAAAAGAACATATTATTTTTAGAGTTTTATCTTTTGCGTTAGCCTTAACGCTACTCTTACCAAGTGCCGTAAAAGTTACCCATGCTTTTAATCATCATAAGCATGAAGTATGCTTGGGCGAAAAAAGCACACACTTACATAAATTAGACATAGACTGTAAATTTTATGATTTTAAAATAACGCATCAATTCCTGTTATTTGATTTTGATTATAAAATTTTTATCCCCAAATCTTTAGCTTACAAAGATAATATCTCATATACTTTTTTAAGAACCTTCCAACAACTTCACTTTTCGCTTCGTGGTCCACCAAACCATGCTTAAAATATTATATTAAGCATTTATAAAAAATTAACTTTTAAAATAGTTACAACAAAAGAAGCATTATTCATTTTGTTGTAATCGCAAAAACATTTATATGAAATCATTAACAACTATCATGTTACTATGGGTAACATCTTATATATATTCACAAAACACCTTAACTGGAACCATTACTGATTTTGAAACAAAACAGGGCATTGCCTTTGTAAACATATACATACCCAATCTTGAAAAAGGAAGTATTTCAGAAGAAGGTGGATCATATAACCTTTCAAACTTGCCTTCAGGAAATTATACGATATTATTTTCAATGATAGGTTATGAAACCTTATCCATCAAGGTCTCTTTGCCTATGGCAGATGCTTTAAATATTGAAATGACTTCTTCCGCTATTGAAATGGAGGATGTTATTATTTCTACACCATTTCACAAATTACAAAGTGAAAATGTTATGAAAGTTGAACAAAGAAAAGTTGCCGATTTAAGGGCCAGTGGATCTGTTACACTTTCAGACGGTATAACCAACATTGCTGGTGTTGAAAGTATTTCTACAGGATTGAGTATTGGAAAACCTGTTATTAGAGGTTTAAGTTCTAATCGAGTTTTAGTATACACACAAGGCGTAAGATTAGAAAATCAACAATTTGGTGACGAACATGGACTTGGCATTAACGATAGCGGTATTGAAAGCGTTGAAGTTATTAAAGGTCCAGCGTCATTACTGTATGGAAGCGATGCTTTAGGAGGCGTTTTATATTTAAACCCTGAACGTTTTGCTCAAGCCAACACCACTCAAAGTGAAATAAATGCCAATTATTTTAGCAACACTCAAGGATACACAAGCGGAGCAAGCCTAAAAAAATCTGGTGACCATTTTAAATTTATTTTTAGAGGGTCATTAGCCGAGCACTCCGATTACGATACTAAGGCCTTTAGGGTTACCAATACACGCTTTAAAGAACAAGATTTTAAAACAGCTTTAGGCTATCAAGCCAATCAGTTTAAAACAGAATTTAGATACAATATCAATCATTCAAAATTGGGTATTCCAGAAGGCATCGGTGAACAATCTACTGATAAAACCCCTTTAATCCCATTTCAAGATATAACCAATCATGTGTTTAGTTCAAAGTCGAATTTATTTTTCAATAAATCAAGCTTAGATATCAATTTAGGGTATTTATATAATGACAGAAAAGAATTTGCAGAAGAAGCCATGGATGGTCTTTTAGAGTCTGAATTACATCTAAAACTAAAAACGTTTAATTACGATGTAAAATATAATTTACCAAAACTTAGTGGTTTTGAAACCATTATAGGCGCTCAAGGAATGAATCAGACAAACACCAATTATGGACCTGAGGAGCTAATACCAGATGCAACAACCAACGATATAGGTTTTCTTGCAGTAACTCATGCCCATTTTAACGACATTGGCATTCAATTAGGAGTTCGTTATGATAATAGAGCAATTAATCTGGATTCTGGAGCCAACAGAAACTTTAATAGTTTTAATGGTGCAGCAGGTATTAAAATAAATGTGGTTAAAAACCTAACGGCGCGCTTAAATTTAGCCACAGGTTATAGAGCGCCCAATTTGGCAGAACTAACATCAGATGGCGTTCATGAAGGAACTAATAGATACGAAATTGGAAATTTTAATCTTAAAAACGAGCAAAATTTTCAAACAGATTTAGCGCTAGAATATAAAAACGACCATGTTGAATTTTTTGCAAATGCTTTTTACAACAAAGTAAACAACTATATTTTCTTATCGCCAAATGGTCAATTTATAGATGCAAACCCTGTTTTTACCTATCTTCAAGATGATGCCAAACTTTATGGAGGTGAATTTGGTTTTCATTTACATCCGCATCCTTTAGACTGGTTGCATTTAGAATCAAGTTTTGAAACCGTTACAGGAAAACAATCCAACCAAAGTTATCTGCCATTAATTCCTGCTAATTCTTTAAGCAATATTTTAAGAGCCGAGTTTAACAATGAGTGGATAGGTAAAGGCTATGCTTTTATTAAATTAAAATCAACCTTCAATCAAAATAACATCAGTGATTTTGAAACCAATACTGCGGGTTATAATTTGTTAAGTGCTGGTTTTGGTGGAACCGTTAAACTTTTTAATAAAGATTTGAACATGAGTCTTTCAGGAACCAATTTAACCAATAAAACTTACATCCATCACTTATCAAGATTAAAACCAGATGGTATATTTAATATGGGAAGAAATATTAGTTTAGGATTTACTTATTATCTTTAAAACCATAAGCACCTTTAATCATATTTTAAAGGTGCTTATTTAATTACTTTTTTTGTTAAAAACATAAGTGTATAACCACATTAATGTAAAAGTAGGAATCACATCAAAACCAGGTAAAGCTTCTTCAACAAAGGTAATAACACCGGCAATTTTACCCGATTTTCCTTTGTAAAGTTTAGTCATTAACCAACCTGAAAGTGGTGCCCAAACAATATCTGAAAACTCGCCTATTCCAGGTATAATAAACGATACCAATCCTAAAGCATCAAACAAAATTCCTAAAGCCAGTTTTTTGTATTTATTCATCGTAAAAAATTTAACATCCGCTAGAAAGCAAGAAACATACCAAACATTATTTCCCTATAAGCTTTAAAAATTCATTTCTGGTTTCACTTTTTTCAAATTGTCCTCTAAAACCAGACGTAGTGGTAATAGAGTTTTGTTTTTGTACGCCACGCATCATCATACACATATGGGCCGCTTCAATAACAACGGCAACCCCTTGAGGTTTTAAGGTATCATTGATGCAATCTAAAATTTGTTCGGTTAAACGTTCTTGAACTTGCAAACGCCTTGCAAACACATCAACAATACGAGGTAGTTTACTTAATCCAACAATATAACCGTTGGGAATGTAAGCTATGTGTGCTTTACCAAAAAAGGGTAACATATGATGTTCACAAAGTGAATACAACTCAATATCTTTAACAAGTACCATCTCATTGTAAGACTCTTTAAACATGGCGCTTTTAAGGATTTTAACTGGATCTTGATGATAGCCTTGCGTTAAAAACTGCATGGCCTTTGCAGCACGTTCTGGTGTTTTTTGCAGGCCATCTCGAGAGATATCTTCACCTAAATCTATGATAATATTTTTGTATCTATTTTTAATATCTTCGGTTACTTTAATGTTATATTCTTCAAAAGCTTTGTTAGACATCATTTTTCTATTTTAATTTGGGTTTATAGTACCTCATTAATTTTTCTATTTTTGGCTGAATTACGTATTGGCAGTAGGATTGTTCTTTATTTAAATCGTAATAATTTTGATGTTCATCTTCTGCTAAATAAAAAGTTTCTAAAGCCGTTACCTCAGTAACAATTGACTGCTCAAAAATGTTTTCTTTTTCAAGAAGTTTTATAAATTTTTCTGCTTCGGTTTTCTGGCTTTCATCCTTATAAAACACTGCAGAACGATATTGCGTACCCACATCATTCCCTTGTCTGTTCAAGGTTGTTGGATTATGTGTGGCAAAAAACACCTCGAGCAATTCTGTAAAACTAATAACAGTTTCATCAAACGTAATTTGAATGGCTTCTGCATGTCCGGTTCTGCCTGTACAAATCTCTCTGTAAGCCGGATTTTTTATATGGCCTCCTGTATAACCAGAAACCACTTTTATAACACCTTTCAACCTTAAAAAAACGGCTTCTGTACACCAAAAGCATCCGCCTGCAAATGTGGCTAATTTAAAATGTTCATTCATCTGTTTATAGTTATTGTTTTTTAATTGTCAGATGAAACACCCTAAATAATCTCCTTGGTAGGTGTGAATGAAATTCTAAAGGGTGTTTCATAGCATTAAAGTTAAGTAATTTTTAATGGTTTGAAGTGTTAAAAAAGTACTTATCAAGCCTTTTTTAACGTTTAGTTATGACTCGTTTTTAAAATGCAACGGTAACTTTGTAAAACTTATTGTAACATTTTTTTTTATTGGTAGTCTTTAAAAAGCATCCATCAAATAAACCCTTGTAATGAGATTTTTTATCATTATTTCCTTTTTAATTGCATTTGCCTTATCGGGTTATTCACAAAATAAAAAAACGTATCAAATAAAAAGAACCCATAGAGCCCCTAAAATAGATGGTTTTTTAGATGATGAGGTCTGGAAAACTGCCGATACGGCTAAAGACTTCACACAGTTTAGACCCGAAATGGGAATAAAAGATACAGATAGCATTAAAACTATGGTAAAAATAGCCTATGATGATAAGGCTATATACTTTGGGGCTTATCTGCATGACAATCCTTCAAAAATAATGCGCCAACTCACTACCCGAGATGATTTTGGGCAGTCAGATTTCTTTGGAATTTTTATCAACCCCAATAATGATGCGCAAAATGATACCGAATTTTTTGTATTCAGTTCTGGCACGCAAGCAGATGCTATTGCAAATCCAAGCATTGGAGAAGATTTTAGTTGGAATGCCGTTTGGGAAAGCAAGGTACAAATGGTTGATGATGGTTGGATTGTTGAAATTAAAATACCTTACAGAGCGCTTAGGTTTTCTAATGAAAATGTTCAAACTTGGGGACTTCAATTTCACAGACATTTTAGAAGAAATCGTTCGCAATACACCTGGAATCCAATTGATAGAACAAAAGGAAACATGGGTTTATATCATGGTGAGCTTAAACCGTTGGAAAATATTGAATCTCCTACCCGACTTAGTTTTTATCCGTTTATTTCGGGTTTAGTCAATACTTTTGATGGCGAAACCGAAAGCGACATAAATTTTGGGCTGGATGTAAAATATGGCATTACAGAAAACTTTACCTTAGATGCTACACTGGTTCCAGATTTCAGCCAAGCTGGGTTTGACAATTTAGAGCTAAATTTAGGTCCGTTTGAGCAAACCTACTCCGAACAGCGTCAATTTTTTACAGAAGGCGTCGATTTGTTTAGTAAAGGCGATTTGTTTTTTTCCAGACGCATTGGTAGCAGCCCAACAGGCGACGTTGAATTGCTCGAAAACGAAGTCATTCAAAATTATCCAAATTCGGTCAGCGTTTTAAATGCTATTAAAGTATCGGGGCGCACTAAAAACGGTTTGGGTATCGGGGTTTTTAATGCATTAACAGACAAAACATTCGCAACCATAAAAGATACTATTTCTGAAGAACTAAGAAACGACGTTGTAGAACCTATAGCCAATTACAATATTCTGGTTTTAGACCAGCAATTCAATAAAAACTCATCCATAAGTTTAATAAATACCAACGTTACCAGAGATGGTCATTTTAAAGATGCCAATGTTACAGGGTTAATTTTTGATATTTCAAATAAAAGAAATACCTATAACACCTATGGTGAGGCTAAGATGAGTCACCTTAATTTAGAGGATGAAAATTCTACTGGATTTAGTTCATTTTTTAGAGCTGGGAAATCACATGGGAAATTTAGATATAGTTTTGATCACAGTTACGCAGACACAAAATATGACATCAACGATTTAGGACTATTATTCAGAAATAATTACAATAATTTTGGGGTTGACTTTAGTTATAGAATTTTTGAACCAACAAAGAAACTGAACAACTACTTTATCAGCACTTACTTAAACTACACCAGATTAGCAAATCCCGGAGAATATACTGGGACTAGTTTAGGATTTAATTATAATGCCGAAACAAAAACCCTTCACAATTTTGGAGGAAACTTAAGGTTTGAAGCAGGCAAACAATATGATTATTTTGAGCCTAGAACAGAAGGCCGTTATTTTATTTATGAAAACAGAATCAATTCAAACTTCTGGATTTCATCCAATTACAATAAAACATTTGCCATAGATGCCAGTTTAGGTGGCGCAACCCTTTTTGAAAAAAACAGAGACACCAAGGAGTTTTGGTATGAGTTAAGCCCCAGAATACAGTTTAATGAAAAACTAACCATTACCTACGCTTTTGAATACAACAAAGAATTAAAAGATAGAGGTTACGTTACAACCGTTGGTAATGATATTATCTTTGGTGAACGCGACAGAAAAACCCAAATTAACAGCATAAGAGCAACTTATACGTTTAGTTCTTTTCATGGCTTATCTTTAACCTTTAGAAACTATTGGTCTACCGTAAACTATAATAACCGTTTGTTTACTTTAGAACATAATGGCCGTTTAAATCAAAATTCAGGATACACCGTAAATACTTTAGAAAATAACCCCAATATTAACTACAATACTTGGAATTTAGATTTAAACTATTCCTGGCAATTTGCCCCAGGTAGTTTTTTAACAGCTTTGTACAGAAACCAATTGTTTAGTTTTGATCATGCTTCAAAAGATTCTTTTGGCAACAGCATAAAAACCTTATTCGATCAACCCATTCAAAATACTTTTTCATTGCGTATTCAATATTTTATAGATTATGCCAGCATAAAAAATGTGCTCAATAAAAGAAGTACATAATTGTACATAAAACATTAAAGTAGTAAATTCACCATTCGTAATTACTAGTTATGATTCAGGCAAAAAACATTCATAAATATTACAATGATTTACATGTACTTAAAGGTGTAGATATTCACGTTAAAAAGAGCGAAGTTATTTCAATCGTTGGCGCATCTGGAGCCGGAAAGACTACCTTATTACAAATATTGGGAACTCTTGACAACGCTTCAAAAAAAGAAGATTTTGAACTTATTATAAATAACATCAACCTTAAATCGCTGAATGAAAAAGCGTTGGCTAAATTTAGAAATGAACATATTGGTTTTATCTTTCAGTTTCACCAATTATTACCAGAATTTACCGCTTTAGAAAATGTCTGCATTCCTGCTTTTATAAAAGGAACCAAAAAGTCTGAAGCAGAAAAACGAGCTTTAGAACTTTTAGATTTTTTAGGATTACCACATCGCACACATCATAAACCCAATGAATTATCCGGTGGTGAACAACAGCGTGTGGCCGTTGCGCGAGCTTTAATTAATAATCCTGATTTAATTTTTGCCGATGAACCTTCTGGTAATTTAGATAGTGAATCTGCCGAAAATTTACACAATCTCTTTTTTAAACTTCGTGATGAATTTGGTCAAACCTTTGTAATTGTAACCCACAATACAGAATTAGCCAATTTGGCCGATAGAAAATTAGTGATGGTTGATGGAAAAATTATTAATAATTAGTGACTAAAACAGAATTAAAAGACTTTCTAGACCTTAAAGTAGAGCAATACAACAACCCAAAGTTTATTGAGAGCGACCCCATACAAATACCGCATCAATTTTCATTAAAAGAAGACATTGAAATTTCAGCTTTTCTTACAGCCACCATAGCTTGGGGAAATAGAAAAAGCATTATTAACAATGCCAAGAAAATGATGGATTTGCTTGATAATTCACCTTTTGACTTCACCATGAATCATAATGAAACCGATTTAAAAAAACTAATCCCTTTTATACACAGAACGTTTAATGGCGATGATTTTATCCAGTTTATAAAATCGCTTCAACATATTTATAAAACCCACAACGGATTAGAATCCATATTTTCAAAGTACGCCAACCAAGATTCTTTACAGTTTGCTATTCATGAATTTAAAACGCATTTTTTTGAAATTGAAAATTTACCAAGAGCCCAGAAACATATCAGTGATCCATTAAAAAATTCAGCGGCCAAAAGAATTAATATGTATTTAAGATGGATGATTAGGAATGATCATTCTGGCGTCGACTTTGGTATTTGGAAAAGCCTGTCGCCTGCTCAACTATCCTGCCCGTTGGATGTTCATTCAGGTTATGTGGCCAGAAAACTTGGTTTATTAAGTAGAAAACAGAACGATTCTAAAGCTCTTTTTGAATTAGACACTTCTTTAAGAACATTAGATGCCCATGATCCTGTAAAATATGATTTTGCCCTTTTTGGTTTGGGTGTTTTTGAAGGATTTTAACAACTGTTTTCATTATCTTTAAACCTTAATTAATCTTTTCTATAAATTATGAAAAAGTATTTGTTTCTTTTTTTCACCCTTTCTGTGTGTACCGTATTTTCACAAAATATTAAAATACCCGTTGATACAACGGTGGTTACCTCGCATACCTTAACTATTAAAAATCAACTCATTTCATACCTAGCAACCACCGGAACACAACCTGTTTGGAACGAAAATGGCGAACCTATTGCTACTCTATTTTACACCTACTACGAACGAACCAAAACCGATAAAAAAAACAGACCACTCATTTTTTCCTTTAATGGCGGACCAGGTTCTGCCTCGGTATGGATGCATATAGCCTATACCGGACCTAAAGTTTTGAATATAGATGAAGAAGGTTACCCAACACAACCTTATGGCGTAAAAGACAATCCAAACTCCATACTTGATGTGGCTGATATTGTTTACGTCAATCCTGTAAATACGGCGTATTCAAGGATGATTGCTGATAAGGAAGGAAAATTACCGAAAAGAGAAACCTTTTTTGGTATCAATGCAGATATTAAATATTTAGCCGAATGGATGACAACATTTCTTTCAAGAGCAAACCGATGGGAATCTCCAAAATATATTATTGGTGAAAGTTATGGAGGAACCCGTGTCATGGGTTTAGCCAACGCGTTACAAAATCAGCAATGGATGTATTTAAATGGTGTCATTATGGTATCTCCGGCAGATTACAAACTTTACAGCACCAATCAACCCATATATTCAGCTTTAAATCTACCCTATTTTACAGCAGCAGCATGGTATCATAAGGCATTACCAGCTGATTTACAAAACAAAGATTTATTAGACATTCTTCCGCAAGTGGAAGATTATGCCATTAATAAGTTAATACCTGCACTGGCCAAAGGTGGATTTATTTCTGAGCAAGAAAAACAAGACGTAGCCGAAACCATCAGTTATTATTCCGGTTTAACTAAAACATCTATTTTGCAAAACAATTTAAATGTTTCAACAAGTTTCTTCTGGAAGGATTTATTACGACATAAAACAGGTCAAACCATTGGTCGTTTAGATTCACGTTACTTAGGCATTGATAAAACGGAAGCTGGTGATAGCCCTGATTATAATGCCGAGTTAACTTCATGGATGCATTCGTTTACGCCTGCCATAAATTATTACATTAGAGAACATTTAAACTTTAAAACAGATTTAAAATACAATATGTTTGGCGATGTACATCCTTGGGATAACAGAAATGATAATACCAGAGAAGGACTAAGACAAGCAATGGCACAAAACCCTTATTTAAAAGTGCTTATTCAATCGGGTTATTATGATGGTGCCACCACCTATTTTGGCGCAAAATATACCATGCACCAAGTTGATCCTAGCGGCAAAATGAAAGATCGATTTACTTTTAAAGGTTATAGAAGTGGCCATATGATGTATCTACGTCAGGAGGATTTAAAATCTGCTAATGAAGATATAAGAGCATTTATACTTAGCACCTCTTACCAAGGAAAAGCGGCCAAATACTAAATAAAAAATGCCAGAGACCGCTAAGTTCTGGCATTTTTTATGTCATTTTTTAAAAATTATCCTTTTAACCAAGCTTCTTTTAAGCTTATTTCAGCTTGCGTAGCATTGGACTTAGGCATAATACCTTTGCCCATGGTGTAAGATGGTGTTGTTATTGTTTTAATAATAATCTCTTCTCCATTTCTATCCAGTTTAACCTCAATGTCTTTTCCCGGTTTCCACATAAAAACATTTTGCAATATTTGGTTGGCGTTTTGAAGCGTCATTGGTTCACCATCGATTTCTTTAATAACATCGTTTGGCTGTACCCCTTGCTCAACCCAGAAACTATTGTCTAAAACTAAATCGGTGAAAAAGATGGTGCCTTTTTGTCCGTCGCCACTAATAATTAATGCACCTGCATTTTGAATGTAGTTAGTTTCAACCTTTCCCTCATTTATTTCTAAACCAACTTTATTTAAAAACTCATTATAGTCAATAGGTGTTGTGCCAATAACATGTTTATCAAAAAATAATTTTAAAGAAGGATAGGTCATGGCCTGAATGTCTTCAAACAATTTATCGTCTTCAAAAGGTTTGTTTTTACCGTATTTATTTGATAATTCTTTCATAAGAGATAAAATACCACGTTGGCCATTACTTCCTTCTCTCATTAAAATATCAACGCACATACCAATTAAAGCGCCTTTTTGATACACATTGTAATATTGTTTTGAATAAGGCTCATCTAGTACGTTTTCACTCATTTCAGTAAAACTCATACTATCATTCATTTGAGATGATGTTTGAATTTTTCCCATCATTTTACTATAAAATTCTTCTTCAGAAATCAAGCCTTGATTGATTTGGAACAGATTGGCAAAATATTCTGTAACTCCTTCATACATCCATAAATGCTTTGAAAATGTTGGATTGTTGTAATCAAAATAATGAACATCTTCTGAGTGAACAGACAATGGACTTACAATATGAAAAAACTCATGAGAAACAGTTTCAATTAAGCTCTCTTCTAAAGCATCTTCTGGCATGGCTTCTGGCATGACTACCACTGTTGATGTATGATGTTCTAAAGCACCAAAACCTTTTGGAGATTCCTTTTCTCCATCAGAAAGGTATAAAAATATATCATATCTAGGCGTACTATTAATATCGCCTAAAAATGTTTTTTGTGCCTGCATCATTTTATACATAGCATCTTTTAATGAGGCTGCAGAATGCGTTTTATTGGGAGAATATACACTTAAAACCACTTTAATATTACCAACTTGAAATTCTTCAACACTTAAGTTGCCATACATCATCGGGTTATCGGTAATGTCAAAATATCTTGTTGCTGCATAAGATGTTGTGATATTTTTACCATCTGAGCTCGTTTTAGCATCCACTTTTTGTAAGGCTGAAGAACGAATAAAATCATTTGGAGCTGTAACATCTAAGGTATATTGGTTGTTTTTTAAACTATCAAAATAGCCAATAAACCCATGCAGATTTAAAACATAATTATCGGACTCAATGTTTGTGCCTGCCGGAGAGAAAGGTGTATCGCCGCCTATGACACCGGTTACTTCTACATCAAACGTATCGTTAACGTAATAGGTTATGTAATCTAAATTTGTTGCGCCATTAATCACCCATGTATTGGTATCGGTTTTATTGAACAACAATTCATTTCCTTTGTAATCAAAGGCTTTAAAATCATCAATGTATTTTCCAAAATCACTAACCGAATAGGTTCCTTGAACCACTTTAGGTAAATGATAGGTTACAGATTCTGTTGTAAATCTTCCAGGATTGATGGTTACAGGTACTTTATCATTGATGACTTTTGATAAATCAATTTGAGTTGTAATAGGTAAACTGACTGCTAAATCGTTACCTGCGTTTTTGGTTGAGCTACAACTAGCAAATAACAAGGCTGCAAATAAAAAGGACACTACTTTAATTTTCATATGGATTGAATTTATAATCATGTTTAGACGTCAAAAATATAATTATGTTACTTCTTTATTTCTTAATGTTATGTTAATACTTAACATATTTAAATACACTCGCTTTTTCTTATAATTTTTAAATTTTAGGGATTAGTGACTACTAAAAAATGAAAAAAAATATGTACGTTTGAAAAATCTAAATACGACATGCAGTTTAAACATCCAGAACTTCTCTACGCCTTATTTTTACTGCTTATCCCTATTATTATTCATTTATTTCAATTTAGAAAATTTCAAAAAGAAGCCTTTACCAATGTCGCGCTTTTAAAGCAAGTTATCTTACAAACCCGTAAAAGCTCTCAATTAAAAAAATGGTTGACCTTATTGGTTAGGTTGTTAATGCTTGCGGCCATTGTTTTTGCGTTTGCGCAACCTTTTTCTTCCAAAAAGAACATCATAAACTCAGAAAACGAAACAGTCATTTATTTAGACAATTCCTTTAGTATGCAAGCTAAAGGACCACAAGGAGAGCTTTTAAAACGTGCCGTTCAAGACCTGATAAGTAATGTTCCTGAAGACGAAAGCATTTCATTACTTACTAACGAAACTACTTTTAAAAACACCACCATTAAGGCTATTAAAAACGATTTGTTAACCCTTGGTTACACCTCTAAAACACTGTCTTATGATGCCGCTTTACTAACATGCAAAAAACTTTTTAAGTCGTCAAATTCAACAAAAAATATTGTTTTTATTTCCGATTTTCAACAGAATACTTCTGAATTTAACCCAGAAAACGATTCGCTCTATAAACTCTTTGCTGTTAAACTAACGCCTATTAATACCAATAACATATCTATTGATTCGACCTATATTTCAAATACGACTAACACAGTCATCGATTTAAAAGTAATTTTAAAAAATACAGGGGAAAGTGTTGACAATATACCGGTCTCTTTATTTAATAATGATACCTTAATAGCGAAAACCTCTGTGACAATTAATGAAACATCCGAGACCACGTTTTCGTTACCTGTAAACAAGCTTATTAATGGTAAAATACTAATAGATGACGCTTATTTGCAATATGATAACAGCTTGTTTTTTAACATCAATGAAACGCCCAAAATAAATGTTCTTAGCATCAATAATCAAGATGATACTTTTTTAAAACGCTTGTATAGAGAGAATGAATTTAACTATACGTCTTCTGAATTAAACCAATTGGATTACAATGTTGTAAATGAACAACATGTACTTGTTTTGAATGAGTTAAAAACAATTCCAAACAGTTTAGTCAGTGTTTTAAATGCGTTCACAAAACAAGGTGGTTCTATTATAATCATTCCATCTGAGGCGATTGATTTTGATTCTTATAACGCTCTATTAATGGATTACAACACATCGTTTAAATCTTATATAAAAACCGAAAAACAAGTAACCACTATAAATTTTTCAAACCCCATTTATGCCCATGATGTTTTTGAAAAACAAGTAACCAACTTTCAATATCCTAAAATTAACGGTTATTATACCTTGACCCATCATTTGGGTTCGGAAATTTTAAGTTATGAAGATGGCAAGCCCTTTTTATTTGAAAATAAAAACGTATATCTATTTTCAGCACCTTTAAATGATTTAAATTCAAACTTTAAAAACTCGCCGTTAATTGTCCCTACATTTTATAATATTGCCCGATTGAGTTTTAAAATTCCACAGTTGTATTACACCATTGGAAACGAAAATACTTATGATATTGCGGTGACTTTGCATCAAGATGATATTTTATCTCTTGTAAATGCTGAGATTAATTTAATACCCAAGCAGCAATATTATAATAACAAGGTAGTTATAACAACGGATGAAGAACCCTCATTATCAAACATTTACTCCATTAATGAAGGCCAAGAATCCATTCAAAATGTCACTTATAATTATGATAGAAAAGAAAGTCATTTAGAATATCAAAACCTTTCTACTATTAAACATGTTACCATAAATAATTCCGTTACAGATATTTTCAATACATTAAAAAGTAACACAAAAGTTAATGAGCTATGGAAATGGTTTGTTATTTTTGCATTAGCGTTCTTGATTATTGAAATGCTCATATTAAAATATTTTAAATGAACATACTTATAAAATCAGCTAAAATTATCGATTCAAAAAGTGAATTTCATAATACCATTCAAGATCTATTAATTGAAAAAGGTGTTATTTCACAAATAGGAATTCACCTAAAAAACCCAAAAAAATATCAAGAAATTTCGTTTAAAAACTTGCATGTTTCTCAAGGCTGGTTTGATAGTAGTGTCTGTTTTGGCGAACCTGGTTTTGAAGATCGAGAGACCATTAAAAATGGATTGAAAACAGCTGCCTCTTCAGGTTTTACTGCTGTTGCCATGAACGCTAACACACATCCTATTATTGATTCCAATTCAGATATAACCTTTGTCAATTCTAAAGCAGAGCATCATGCTGTAAAATTACTTCCTGTTGGTGCTTTAACTAAAGATAGCAATGGAGTGGATTTAGCGGAATTATATGATATGAAAAGTGCGGGTGCAGTCGCTTTTTATGATTACAAAAAGTCTGTTGCTAATCCTAACCTTATGAAGTTGGCATTGCAATATACTAGCAATTTTAACGGACTGGTTTGCTCGTTTCCTCAAGACAACAAGATTTCTGGGTTAGGCGTTATGAACGAAAACATTACAAGCACATCCTTAGGATTAAAAGGAAACCCTACCTTATCTGAAGAATTACAAGTGGCAAGAGATTTATTTTTGTTGGAATACACCCATGGAAAACTTCATATACCAACCATTTCGACAGCAGATTCGGTGGCATTAATCAGACAAGCCAAAAAGAAAAAATTAGATGTAAGTTGTAGTGTCGCCATTCATAATTTATGCTTTACAGATAAGGTTTTAACTGATTTTGATACGGCTTATAAAGTATTACCGCCACTACGCACGCAAGAAGATATTGATGCTTTACTAGAAGGCATTAAAGATGGTACTATTGATATGGTTACTTCAGACCACAATCCTATGGATATTGAACATAAAAAGGTTGAATTTGACCATGCAGCTTATGGCACCATTGGACTAGAAAGTGCTTTTGGAGCGCTTCAAACCATCTTTACTTTAAAGAAAACCATTGAGTTATTAACCAAAGGAAAATCAAGATTTGGTTTGGAAAAACATTCAATAAATATTGGCAACAAGTTGGATATCACGTTATTTAACCCAGATATTAAATATACTTTCTCCTTAAATGATGTGGTCTCTAAGTCAAAAAACGCTATTTTTGAAAATCAGGCTTTAAAAGGTAAAGTTTATGGTATTATTTCAAATAACCAACTGTTTTTAAACTAATTATCATGTCAAACCAAACGATAGAAGAAGGAAAAACAACCGCCATTATAAGTTACTTAACCATTATTGGAACTATTATTGCTATTGTTTTGAATATTGAGAAAAAGAATCCGTTTGCCTCATTTCATATAAGACAAGCCCTTGGTTTGTGGCTTACTTTTTTTCTTTTAGGTTATGTTGTTGGCTCATTTGATAGTTGGCTTATAACCCTTGGTTTTTGGATATTTTTTGGAGTTCTTTTTATTTTTGGTTTTATTAATGCCGTAGCTGGTAAGCAACAAACCGTTCCATTGGTTGGAGAATTTTATCAAAAACTATTCTCAAGTATTGGTTAATAACATGAGCCAAACAACACTTTCCTTACATCATATTATTAGAGAATCGTCTTTACAAAAAGATGCACCATTACTCATCATGCTTCATGGTTATGGCAGTGATGAAAATGATTTGTTTTCGTTTGCAAGTGAATTACCCCAAGAATTGTTTATCATTTCGGTTCGTGCTCCTTACCCTATGAAACCCTATGGAAATGCTTGGTATGCTATTAATTTTGATGCCGTACAAGGAAAATGGAGTGATAATGACCAAGCTAAAGAATCACGTGACTTGATTGCAAAATTTATTGATGAAGCTACCAAAACTTATCCAGTAAACAAAAACAATGTGTCACTTTTAGGGTTTAGTCAAGGCACCATTTTAAGTTATGCTGTTGCACTTACTTATCCTGAAAAAATTAGAAATGTTGTGGCTTTAAGTGGCTATATAAATAAAGATGTTTTTCCAAAAAGCATTGAAAACAAAGACTATTCTCATCTGGATTTTTATTGTTCTCATGGTATTGTGGACCAAGTGATTCCTGTAGATTGGGCAAGACAAACACCACCTTTTTTAAGTCATTTAAATATTAAACACCAATATTCCGAATTTCCTGTTGGGCATGGTGTAGCGCCACAAAATTTTTATGAATTTAGAGATTGGTTATCAAAGAGAATTTAATAATTAATCACCTGGTTTTATAAGGCTTTTATATAATCTCTTCCCAGTTATTTAATTGCCTTTGTCAGAAAAAATATCTAACTTCGTTTAATTCTAGATATAAGTCATTAAAACGGACTCATATCATAAAAGTTACCATGCATTTAGAAAAAACGAGCAATAATTGAAATATAAGATAAATATCTCATGAAAAAAACAATTTTAAAATTAGCACTGATATTATTGGCTGTTACATTATTCATTTCTTGTAAAAAAGATAAAAGTGAAAAAGTATATACAGATGCAGAGATTTTGGCAGAATCAAAAAAAGTCAATGATTTTTTTCAAAAATCATTTGATGATGAATTGGATCTTTCTCCAGAATTTCAAACTAGACTTGGAATAAAAAAGGATTACGGAAAACTTAAAGACATTTCTCCACAAGCTGCTGAAAGAGATTTAGAAATAGACAAAAGAGAACTAGCGTGGTTAACAGATTCTGTGAATGTAGATGCACTTTCCAAGGATGCATTATTAAATTATAAACTGTTTAAACAACGGAAAGAAAATAGTATTGCTAATTATAAATATAGATTACATAACTATCCTGTAAATCAAATGAGTGGCGTACATACTGTAAAGCCAACATTTATGATAAACATGCATCGCATTGATAGTATTTCTGATGCTGAAGCCTATATTTCTAGATTGAATGAATTTAATAGATTCTTCACTCAAGTGGTCGAGAATTTAAAAGCGCGGGAAGCAATTGGTATTGTTCCTCCAAAATTTATTTATGATAAAGTAGTGGAAGGTTCAGAAAATATATTGATTGGACAACCCTTCGATAAGTCAGATAAGCAAAGTACTTTATTGAAAGATTTTATGATGAAAGTGAACAAATTGGAAATAGATGATGAAACTAAATCTAATTTAGAAACTCAAGCTAATGAAGCCTTAATAACATCTGTAAAACCTGCTTACGAAAGACTTATTTCCTTTATGAAGGGGCAGAAAGAAAGAGCAAATACAGATGATGGTGCTTGGAAATTGCCTGACGGCGAAGCATTCTACAATGTGGCTTTAAAATTAATTACAACAACCGAATTAACAGCTGATGAAATTCACGAAATAGGATTGAGTGAGGTAGCAAGAATTCATGGAGAAATGGAAGTAATTAAGAATCAAGTTGGATTTGAAGGAAGTTTACAGGAGTTTTTTCAATTTATGAAGACAGATAAGCAGTTTTATTACACTTCAGACCAAAATGGAAAAGACGCCTATTTAGCAAAAGCAGTGCATATAATAGATAGTATGAAAACTAGATTGGATGAAATATTTATAACCAAACCTAAAGCACACATTGTGGTGAAGGCTGTTGAGCCATTTAGAGAAAAATCGGCTGAAATAGCATTTTACAATCGTCCTTCGGCTGATGGTTCTAGACCTGGTATTTATTATGCCAACTTATACGATATGGAAGCTATGCCAATTTATCAAATGGAAGCATTAGCCTATCACGAAGGAATTCCAGGACACCATATGCAATTGGCTATTCAGCAAGAATTAGGTGAAGTGCCAATGTTTAGAAAATTTGGCGATTATACAGCTTATACAGAAGGTTGGGGATTATACTCTGAATTTATTCCAAAAGAAATGGGATTTTATACTGACCCTTATTCAGATTTTGGACGTTTGGCTATGGAATTGTGGAGAGCATGTAGATTGGTAGTAGATACAGGGATACATGCAAAAAAATGGACTCGTGAAGAAGGCATTAAATACTATATGGATAATGCGCCAGACACAGAATCAAAAGCCATTAAAATGGTAGAAAGACACATCGTGAGTCCTGGTCAAGCAACTGCGTATAAAATTGGAATGATGAAGATTTTAGAATTGCGTAAAAAAGCAAAAGATTCTTTAGGAGAAAAATTTGATATTCGTGAATTTCATGAAGTGGTTATTTCCCATGGTGCAATTCCTTTAAATGTTTTAGAAGACTTTGTTGATGAGTACATTAATTCTAAAAAGTAAGTTTAGTCAGTTTTTTTTAATTGGACCATTTTAAAAGTGATACCTTTAAGTGAAAATAACCAAGAACTTAATAAATTATTATAAAAACGTATGGTAACACCATGTCCTAAAAATAATTGCTTGGTTCTCGCCTACTTGGAAAATCCTACATAGATTTTGATACTGATTATACTTTAAAATGCTTCCTAATTAGTGTCTTTAAATCGTTCATTAAAATTGGTTTTGAAATATAATCATTGCAACCTGCGTCCATTACTTTTTGCCTATCAAAAGAAAGCGCATAGGCTGTCTGTCCAATAATCACTACGTTCTTGTTTAATTCACGAATTTGTTGGGTAGCATCATATCCATTTAAATTGGGCATTTTAACATCCATCAGAATTAAATCTATATCGGGATTGTTCTTATAAATTTCAACGGCTTCAATGCCGTCATTTGCTATGAATATTTCTGAAGTAAACTCCTCAACAATCATAGACAGCAACATTTGTGAAGCTTCATCGTCTTCAGCAATTAATATTTTTAATTTTCTGGGTGTGTAGTCCGTTTTAATGGAAGCCTCGACATCTTGAACAAATACTTTTTCCGTTTCATCATTACAAGGAATGGTAAAGTAAAACACCGAGCCCATTCTCTCTTGGCTTTCTACCCAAATTTTTCCACCCAGCATTTCAACATAGGCTTTGGAAATAGACAAACCCAATCCTGCTCCTTGAAGTGCCATTTTATCATGAACATCGGCTTGTATAAAACGTTCGAAAATGGCTTGTTGACGGTCTATTGGGATGCCCATTCCTGTATCCTTTACGAAAAATTTCAGCTGTTTTTTCCCGGAAGAGGAACTTTCATAACCAACCCCAAATTCTATTTTGCCTTTATTGGTAAATTTAATGGCGTTTTTTAATAGATTTGAAAGAACGGCATGTACTTTTTCTGAATCCGTTTTAACGATGGTTTCATTGTTTGGCAAGGTTTGTTCAACAGAAAACTGAATATTTTTTGCTTTGGCCTCTGGTTTAAAGAAATGATATAAGTTTTCAATTTTCTCATTGATATCCGTTTCATTAATATACATTTTCATCGTGCCCGATTCAATTTTTGAAATATCAATAATATCATTGATGATGTTAAGCATTCGCTCACCGCTTTTCTCAATAATTTTGATATATTTTTGTTGCTTTTGCCCTGAAATTCCGGGCTCTTTTAGCAATCCTGCAAAGCCTAGAATGCCATTCATTGGCGTGCGAATTTCGTGGCTCATATTGGCCAAAAAAGCTGATTTTAGGCGGTCACTTTCTTCGGCTTTTTCTTTGGCGGCCACCAAATCATTTAATATTTGTTTACGTTCGGTTATGTCTTCTTTCACTGCCAGAAAATTAATGATTTCACCCTTTTCGTTTATGATAGGAGAGATGGATGCAAGTTCCCAATAAAGCTCCCCGTTTTTCTTTTTATTGTGAAATTCACCACGCCATTCTTGACCTGATAAAATGGTTTCCCATAAATCTTTATATTCACTTTTTGGTTTTTCTCCTGAACTAAATATTCTTGGATTTTTTCCCTTTAATTCATCTAAGTTATAACCGGTAATTTTAAGTGCTTTAGGGTTGGCATATTCAACATTTCCTTTTGTGTCAGTTAAAATAATGGAAGCCGGACTTTGTTCAACGGCTTGAGATAGTTTTAGTATTTCATCCTCAGTATTTTTTCTGCTTGTAATGTCCCTTATCAATCCTTCTGTGCCAATTATTTTCCCTTGATTGTCCTTTAAATATTGTACACTAATTGAAACCCAAAAAGTTGTGCCATCTTTTTTAAGGCCTTCTCCAATAATGTCAGTTAATTTTTCTGACGTACTTAAATTTACAATCAGTTTTTCTCTTTCTACTTTATCCTTATATAAGTTTGAAGTAGGTAGCCCAATCATTTCTTGAATATTGGCATAACCGTAAATTTTTGCTGCTGTTATATTTACGAAGGTAATATTGCCGTCCAAATCAGCCTGCAAGTAAGCATCTTGGAGATTGTTAAGTATTCTTTTTAGTTTTGTCTCGCTTTCACGCAAAGATTCTTCTGCAATTTTACGTTCGGTTATATTAATAATTATTGCGAGGTTATAGAGAAACCGACCATTAGAATCATAAAATGTTGATAAAGTAATTTGTGCCCAGATAGTTTGACCATTTTTATTTAAATACCTTTTCTCGGTTCTGTAAACATCAATTTCCCCTGCTATCATTTTTTTAACCTGGGAAATATCTTTATCCTTATCATCCGGATGTGTAACATCGAGAAAAGTAAGTAGTTGAAGTTCTTCCTCCTGGTATCCGAGCATTTGGCAGAACATACGGTTTGCCATAAGGAACTTAAAATCTTTATTAACCATTGCCATGCCGGTTGCACCGTCTTCGTATAATTTTCTAAAGCGGTATTCACTTTCTATTAGGTCCTTTTCCGCTTGTTTACGGTCTGTAATGTTGGCTGAAAATGCTGTTGTTCCAATAATTTCGTTTTTGTCATTAAAAATAGGATTGTATCTTGTTTCATAATACGCCTTTTGAATATCGCCATATTCCTCAATGGTGATATGACTTTCACCGTTTAGTGCTTTATCATAATTTATTTTCGCTTTTATTCGATCTTCTTCGGAAGTTATACATGCCAATAAATTCATTCCAATTTTCACCTCTTGTCCGTATGCATACAGCATTGTTGATTTATGAAATTCATTAAAATACAGATAGCTATAATTTTTATCTATGGAAAGAACAATCATGTCTTTGGGACTTTCAATGCTGGATTGCAACAAAAGCGCTGCCTTTTTTAACTTTCCCTCAGTTTTCTTTTGTTCGGTAATGTTTGCATTAAAACCATACCAAGTAACGCTTCCGTCGGGCAGTTTTTCTGGGGTTGAATTGGATAAAATCCATTGTATTTCTTTCCCAGGCAATTGCACCCTAAATTCGCAGGTAAAATAAGTTAAATGCTTTGCTGAATATTCAATGTCGTTAATAACCCTGTCAAAATCTTCTGGGTAAATGACTTTGGTAATAGGTGCGAAGTCATTCAAAACATCTTCCGGCGAACAGCCAAAAATATTTTTGATGCCTTCAGAAGCAATCGGAACAAAATAAGAACCGTCAGTTCTTCTTGTAAACTGATAAATTAAATCGGGTACATTTGCTGAAAGTTTTCTAAAGAGCAAATCTTTTTTATGCAACTTTTGTTCATCATCATCTTGCTTTTTTTCTTTCTTTTTATGAGAAGAAACCAACAAATTATTCAATTCTTTCAATTTTTTTAACTCTTTAATGAGTTCCGCTTTGGTTTTATGTTGGTAGTTGCTCATAATACTATACTAAAATCAATAATTTTATTTTTCTGGAAGGTCATTGTTTTAGGGCAAGTTAGAGGCCTATTCCTAACAGCTTTGAACTCAAATTTAACGAAAATTTAAATAAAAAGAAGTGCCAAATTGTACTAATTTAAAATTCTACACATATAATAGATTACAATTTTTAAAAGTTAACAATCAACCATCATGTACTATTTTATTTAAAAATTGATTGAATCTTATTATTTAATAAATAATTTGGTTTTTGGTTTGATATGACTTAAAAATAAAGCAAAAAAAATCCAGCATTAGCTGGATTTTATATTTATAAATTCTTTTATATTAGGTATTAACCACTAACCTAAAACCTTCTCCGTGAATGTTTAAAATTTCAACTTTTTCATCGAGTTTTAAATATTTACGTAATTTGGCAATATAAACGTCCATACTTCTTGAGGTGAAGTAGTTGTCGTCTCTCCATATTTTTGTCAATGCTAATTGGCGTGGCATTAAATCATTTTCATGTAAGGCCAGTAACCTTAATAATTCATTTTCTTTTGGAGACAATTTTACGGGTTCTCCACCTTTAAAACGTAAAAAGCGTAGTTTTGAGTTTAAATCAAATGCACCAATTTTAAACTCAAATTGTTTACTATCTGAAATGGTTTCTGTGGCTTTACGTTGCATGATGGCTTTAATTTTCATGAGCAACACTTCGCTATCAAAAGGTTTGTTTAAATAATCATCCGCTCCTACTTTGTATCCTTTCAGCACATCTTCTTTCATAGTTTTTGCTGTTAGGAAAACAATAGGCACTTCTTTATTTTTTTCGCGAATCTCCTTAGCCAATGTAAATCCATCTTTATAAGGCATCATCACATCTAAAATGCATAAATCGAAATCGTCTTTCTTAAACTTTTCAAACCCTTCCATACCGTTTTTCGCATGTACTACGTCATAGTCATTCATCATTAAATAATCCTTAAGAACAGTTCCGAAATTAGGATCGTCTTCTACTAATAAAATTTTCTTGTTTTGTTCTTCCATAATTATGTTATTAGAGGAAGCTTTATGGTAAATGTGCTTCCTTTGTCTTTTTCACTTTCTACTTTTATATGACCTTGGTGGTCATCTACAATTCGTTTGACATACGCAAGACCAAGACCGTGACCTTTTACGTTATGTATATTTCCAGTATGTTCTCTGTAAAATTTTTCAAACACACGTTTTTGGGCAGCTTTACTCATTCCGCTACCATGATCTTTTATTTTTAATAAAATGTTGGTTCCAACATTTTCTGTATAAACTTCAATTTCGGGTTTTTCTGGTGAATATTTAATAGCATTATCCAGAATATTAACAATCACATTTGTAAAATGTGTTTCATTGGCTAAAATAGAAGATTTATCGGCCTCTAAAAACGTTTTTATATGGCCTTGTCTGTCTTCTACAATAAGCTCAACGTGCGTTATGGCATCCACAATTAAGTCGTGCAACTTCACCCTATCCTTACTTATATTGAGTTCATTTCTTTCTAGTTTAGATATTCTTAATACGTTTTCTACCTGAGCATGCATTCTTTTATTCTCTTCTTTTATCATGTTAAGATAACGTAATACTTTCTCTTTATCATCTATGATTTTTGGATTTTTTATAGAATCTAAGGCCAAATTTATAGTTGCAATTGGTGTTTTAAATTCATGTGTCATATTGTTTATAAAATCTGTTTTAATTTGAGAGATTTTACGTTGTTTTACTAACTGATACAAGGCACTTGAATAGGCAATAATGATGATTAATGTAAAAATGAAGGATAACACTATCATACCTATGATGGATGATAAAATAAATTTATTGTCGTCAGGGAAACTCACCAAAAGCTTATAATTACTTTGATTGTTTTCATCGTAAAAAATAGGCACACTGTAGGTAGACTCTAAATTTTTTTCAAAATTATCACTATGCACTTTGGTGGCTAAATCATTACCATATATAGCAAATTCATAGTCAATATCAATATTGTCTTCTTTTAGCTTTTTAGTTAAAAGACTTGATATTTCTTCTTTTGTTACACGCTGATAAACAGGGACTGTTTTCGCAAAAGCCTTATAATTTTTTTCAAAATAATTTCTTTCCGCATCCAGTAATCGTCCGCTATTAATGAGGTTAACTATGGGCGATTTGCTTAAATCTTTATCTGAAATATCCTCGTTTTTGTACACTTCAAGATTGGAACTTCCTAAAATATTTTTAACGTTAATACTATCTAAACCAATGTCAAAGAGCGACGAAGATAATTTATAGTTCTCTTCTAAAACTCCACTTTTATAAATAAGTGTTTCTTTTGTATTGTTGTTCTGTTGATAAATGAATAATTGTGATACTGCCGCCGAATCAACTTCTTTATCATTAATTAACTTTACAAAAGGTTCAAAATAAGTATCTAATTCTTTTTCTTCAATAGCATTAGAGACATAATTCAATGTTTTTTTTACATTGAATTCAAACCGTTCTTTCTCATTCTTTACAGAATCTTTAATATAATATGCTTGAACAAATATAATTCCAATTAAAGACATGCTCATTAACAGAACCAATAGGACAAATATTCTCTTGCTCATTGTTCAAAATTAACATTTTAACATTTAGTGCTCTTACGTTTTAACCTTACATTAACAAAAATGTTAAAATTTAAGGTTTCTTATTGATTATCAATTATTTGTTGATGGATTTTAACAACTTGTTCTCTGGTTTTTTCTAAATCTGAATTCACTATGACATAGTGAGATAGCCTAATTTTTTCTTCATCAGTCCATTGGTTTTTCATGATGGCTTCAATTTTTTCTAAAGTGGTCTCATCGCGCTTTAACAACCGTTCTAGCTTTAATGTTTTAGGAGCTGTAACCGTAATAATTACATCATATTGCTTATAGCTGTTGTTTTCAAATAAAATAGCGGCCTCGTTAATTACATAAGGTCCTGATTGTTTTTTTATCCATTTTTTAAAATGACTGGCAACCTTTGGATGAATGATGGTATTCATTTTTTCAAGCAAGGTCTTATCATTAAAAATGGCATTCGCAATATATGGTTTGTTTAAATCATTTTCTAAATAAGCTTGTTGCCCAAACAATTCATTAAGCTGTCTTTTGATAACTTTGGATGTTGCCATTAATTTTTTGGCCTCAACATCTGCAATAAAAACAGGCACACCCAAATCATTAAACATGCTTGCTACGGTTGTTTTTCCGCTTCCAATGCCACCTGTTAAGCCTACTATTTTCATATGTTTATGGTTCTTGATTTTCACAAATTACACCTAACATCTATACCATTTAATTTTTATGCCACTGTATTTTTGTTATGGCTGCTTTATTCTGTTATGATAAAATCAATATGTTGCTGGTTTATTTTTGCACTTTTTACTTTTTGGGTCATGTTATTTAACTCAGGCAATAAAAATGTTTGATTGGAACTCACTTTATTGTAATCACAGGTTACTTTAAAATCTTTAACTGAGATATCATTGAAGTTTTTTAAACTGGTGTAAAATATGACGTTGATTGCTTTAGGAAAGTACTTTATTTTTAAACCATCTGGAACATTAATTAATTCAACAGGAACTTTTAAACTGCCTTCTGTGAATTTTTCAACTTTAGCAGTCATTTCAACCGCTTCATTTGAAAAAATTAAATCCTCATTGTTTTTTGGTAATTGAAGCTTTAAGGTCATTGAAATGTCACTTTTTACATTTTCCAACGTTATTTTTTCAGTTTGAATACTAGTAATGGGTTTAACCAATTCGTTTGGACCAACAACCTGAATGGAATCGGGATGCATTTCATAAAGCTTGAAAGTATCAAATCCAGGACTAAAATTAATGGTAGCATTAACAACCACAGGTATTTTCTTTATCAAATTAACATCAAACCTAAAATAAATATTATCTGGACTCACATTTAGTAGTTCTTCCTGGCTTCCAAATTCTGAGTCGCTCTTAAAAAAAACAGCAGACTTGTTCAAAATATATTCTGAACCCTTTTTGGTAACATCTTTCTTAAAATCTATGGTAATTTCAGGTTTTTTAAGGTAGTATTTAAGCCAATTAAACCCGTAGGTTTTTAGGGTAATATTAAGTTTTGCATTGGTGTCATTCAAAATGACATGTTCTTGAGGCACATTTACCTTGTCTATCTCAAAAACTAGGGTATTGGTATACTCTTTTGATAATTTAGAAAAAATTAAAATCAAAAAAGCCATGATAAGAAATAAAAAAAACACATTGATTTTTCTATTCTTAATACCTGAAATAATATTTGATTTTAATGTCTTAATCATTTTAGTTTAAAAAATAAATGAGAAAATATCGATTCTGGTTGCTTATTTGAAATTTTCAATAATATCGTTGATTTTATAAAACCATAACCATAACCAAAAAACTGAACCAATATTGCCAACAATGCCAATAACGTTACCTGTAAGTTTCTCGTTGAAATTAACGCAGTAACAAATAATATTATAAAATACGCTGTATATACGAATAAACCCCATTTTATTTGAAATAAAAAAAGTGCTATTGCCACTAATAAACCCATGCTAAACAAACTAGGAAACCAATACGTTATTTTTTTGGTTTTTGGATGCCAATAATTTAAAATAGGCCTAACCAAACCAAATTTATAAACTTGCTGATAAAACTTTTTCCATGAAATTCTTCGCTTATGAAACACATAGGCTTCAGGAATTAACTTTGTTTTGTAACCCAAATTCCAGAGACGAATGGATAAATCTGGATCTTCTCCCGGATGAATCCTACCAAAACCGTTTGATGCTTCAAATGCTTTCTTAGAAATTCCCATGTTGAAACTTCTGGGCTGAAACGTATTCAGAGTATTTTTGTGCCCTCTAATGCCTCCAGTGGTAATAAACGAAGTCATTGAAAAATTAATCGCTTTTTGAAGGTTTGAAAACGATTTGTGCGCTGCATCAGGACCACCAAAACAATCTACATACTCTTTTTTTAAACTTTTTGAGACTTCTGTTAAATAATGGGAAGGCAAAATGCAATCTGAATCTAAAATGATAAAATAATTGCCTTTGGCATGGGTCATTCCAAAGTTTCTGGAATCGCCCGGACCAGAGTTTTCCTTGAAGAAATAAGAAATATTGAGTTTATTTTTGAAGGTTTCTACAACTTCTTTTGAAGACATCGATGAGCCATCTTCAATGATTACAATTTCAAAGGTTTCATTAGTATCTAGCTGAGTAAAGCTTTGCAAAAGCTCTTGTATTTCGTCAGGACGATTAAAAACTGGAATGATAAATGAAAACTGTAATTGCATACTACAAATGTAACTAAACCAATCAAAAAAGCCACCGTTTTATAGGTGGCTAGTTTATCTTATGTATCTAAAAAATTATTCTTTCATAAATGTTTCCATAATGGCATCACTAACGCCCATATTACTAAAACCTCCATCGTTATAAAGATTTTGTAAGGTAACACGTTTTGTTAAATCACTGAATAATGAAACCGTGTAATTGGCGCAATCTAATGCCGTTGCATTTCCTAGTGGCGACATCTTATCGGCATAAGCAATAAAGCCATCAAATCCTTTTACACCGCTTCCAGCCGTTGTTGGCGTTGGTGATTGTGAAATGGTATTGACACGAACCTTTTTATCTCTTCCAAAGAAATAGCCAAAACTACGGGCTATACTTTCTAAGTACGCTTTATTATCTGCCATATCATTATAATCTGGAAATACACGTTGTGCTGCCATATAACTTAAGGCCACAATACTTCCCCATTCATTCATAGCATCTGCTTTATAAAGGGTTTGCATTACTTTATGAAAAGACATTGCCGAAACATCGGTTCCTTTTTGAGTCCATTCATAATTTTGATCGGTGTAGTGTTTTCCTTTACGTACGTTAATTGACATGCCTATGGAATGCAAAACAAAATCAATTTTGCCCCCTAGAATTTCCATAGATTTTGCCACTAAATTTTCTAAATCTTCTAACGATGTAGCATCAGCAGGAATAATTTGAGACCCAGTTTTTTCAGCTAATTCATTAATTTGTCCCATTCGCATCGCTACGGGTGCATTGGTTAATACAAATTGTCCGCCTTCTTCATGAACGCGTTCTGCCGTTTTCCAAGCAATTGAATTTGAGTCTAAAGCTCCAAAAATGATTCCCTTCTTTCCTTTTAGTAAATTGTATGACATATGTTTTGGTATTTGGTATTTGGTATTTTGTATTTTGTTTTTGGTATTTGGTATTTGGTATTTGGTATTTTGTTTTTGGGGTTTGGTTTTGTCTTTATAAGCGTTCAAAGGTAAAAAACTTTCAACTTTTAAACTTTAAACTGTTAAACTATTTTAATTAAGTAATTCTTTAGCATGTGCAATAGCAGAAGACGACATTTCTATACCACCTAACATTTGAGCAATTTCTACAATACGTTCGTCATGATTTAATTTCATAAGGTTGGTTCTTGTTATGTTGTTAACATCTTCTTTATACACTTTAAAATGCGTGTGGCCTTTGGCAGCAATTTGTGGCAAGTGTGTAATGGAAATTACCTGCATGGTCTTGCTCATTAACAACATAATATCTCCCATTTTATTTGAAATTTCACCAGAAACTCCAGAATCAATCTCATCAAAAATAATGGTTGGCAATTGAATGTATTTTGAAAGCACCGATTTTATGGCCAACATAATTCTTGATAATTCTCCTCCAGAAGCCGCTTTCTTGAGTTCATTAAATTGTCCGCCTTTATTGGCCGAAAACAAAAAGGACAATTCATCTTTACCGTTATTTAAAAATTTTTCACTTAAACTGCAATCAATGTTAAATTGAGCATTGGGCATTCCTAAACCAGATAAAATAGTTTCTAATTGATTGGTTAATTCCGGGATAGCATTTTCTCGGTTTTGATGAATTTTATTGGCTATCGTATTTAATTGTTCGGCTTTAGAATTAATTTCAGTTTGCTTTTTTTGAATCGTATCGTCAAGGTTTTCAGTGATGGATACTTTTTCTTCCAATTCATTTTTAATTTTAATTAATTCTGAAATAGTACTTGCAGAATGTTTTAGCATTAAATTATTGATACGTGTTAATTTAGCATTTACTATTTCCAATCTTTTAGGATCTGCCTCTAAAGAATCGTTGAAATTATCAACCTCTTTAAAAATATCGTCCATTTCAATTAGACTGCTTTCTACTCTGCCATATAACTCTTCATATTTGGATGAAAATCCTTTTAATTTTTGAAAATGAATCTTTAATTCATTAAGTGTTGATAAAATGCCAATTTGTTCTTCACTTAACAGTTGATAAGATGCTGCAAGTTTCTCTTTTATGGCTTCAACATTGCTTAAGGTTTCATATTCTTCTTCAAGCAATTCCAATTCACCTTCAATAAGATTGGCTTCTATGAGTTCATTTAATAAAAACAAATAATAATCATGTTCTTTGATGGCTTCTGCTTGAAAACTAAGCAACTCTTTAAGCTCTTTTTCTGAAGTTTTATATGCTTTTAAATCTAATTTATAGTGCTGCAATAAGGTTTCGTTGTTTGCCAACACATCTATAACTTGAAATTGAAACTCATTACTAACTAGTTGCAAGGTTTGATGTTGAGAATGAATGTCTATTAAGCGTTCGCCAATAACTTGTAAGCTGTTAAGATTTACGGGGGAATCATTTATAAAAGCTCTTGATTTTCCCGAAGGTAAAATTTCTCTTCGAATAATGGTTTGATTTTCATAATCGCAATCCTCTTTTTCAAAAAGTGCCTTGAGATGGTAATTAGACACCTCAAAAACTGCTTCAATAACACATTTTTGTGAAGTATCTTTTAAACTGCTTAAATCGGCTCGTTTTCCAAGAATTAATGACAAACCACCAAGTAATATGGATTTTCCAGCGCCAGTTTCACCAGTAATAATTGATAATCCATTGTTGAATTCAACATGAAGGCTATCAATTAAAGCATAATTTTGTATGGATAATGATGTTAACAAATTGGCTAAACAGTTTTGTGATTTATGAAATTAAAGATCGTTAAGTTTTAAATTTAAAACAACTTAAAACTTAATATTTCTCCATTTGCTGCCATAAGTAGGCGCTACTTTTTGTAAGGTTTCTGTAACTTTGGCAATATCAACACTCGGACCATCACTGAATATTTGTTGAATCTCGTCTGACTTGGCATCAAAAAACGTTCGTAATAAAAATGAATTTGGTCTTCGGCTATTCATAACTTCAAATTGTTGCAGTGCAGAAGCAATAACCTCTTTACCTGCTTTGGCATTATCGCTCATAACATCCAAACCTTCTCTGTGGTAAAGGTACATGACCTCTCTGTATTCTTTAAATGTTGGCGATAATATATTATCAATTAAAGCAAATCTACTTTGCAAACCGTCTTCTAGTTTCCAACCGCTAAAATTTTCTTGTTGAGAATAATTTACGATATTTTGGGCTTGTTTTAAATAGGCTTCGCCACCATTTTTAGAAAACGAATCGGCATCTAAGGCTAAAGCCATATACACATGGAATGCCAATACAGAAACTAAATTAGATTCGTATTGTGTTGGATTAAAAATAATATTTTGAAATTCTAAATATCTGAATGTAAAATCTTTATCGTTAATATTATATAAAGAAGTACTGTAAGAAGATCCAAATATCGGTCTTGAAGATTGCACTTGAATAGTACCTTGAAATACTTCGCCACTATAATCACTAATATTAATGACCATACTGCAATTAATGCGTTCTTGTGGTGCAAATGTTCTATTAGTCCATTTAGTATTATTAACAAACTCTGAGAGTTGTTTTTCTAAATTTTTAAAAATACTTTGGTTCTCATTGCCAGTTTGTTGGGCATTAACCACCACATTGCAATTTAGTTCTTGAGAAAAACCAGAGAAACCTAAAGACAAAAAAAGAATGTATAAGATATTACGCATTTAGTTGTTTTATAATTTCGTTCAATAAATCTTTGGCTACCTCTGCTTTAGATTTTAATTGAAATTCGTTGACGTTTTCATAATTATCAATAAAAGTTACTTTATTGGTTTCTGTTTTAAAACCGGCACCTTTATCGTTTAACGAATTTAAAACAATTAAATTTAAATTCTTAGCTTTTAATTTTGCTTTTGCATTTTCCAGTTCATTATTGGTTTCTAAAGCAAATCCAACCAAAAACTGCTGTTTTTTAATAGCCCCTAAAGAGGCTAAAATATCTTTGGTTTTTTCCAGCTCTAATGTTAACGTGTTATCGTTCTTTTTTATTTTCTGAAAAGCAACTTGTTTTGGTTTAAAATCTGCAACGGCGGCTGAAAGTATCGCTATATCAATATTATTATAATATTGATGAACCGTGTTATACATTTCTTCTGCTGAAACTACTGATAGTACTTTAATTAAACTGTGAGAAACTGTTTGTGCCGTTGGTCCAGATATTAAAATAACCTCAGCGCCTAAATTTGCTGCTGCTTTGGCAATTTCAAAGCCCATTTTTCCGCTTGAGTGATTGCCTATAAACCTAACAGGATCTATGGCTTCATACGTTGGTCCAGCGGTGATGAGTACTTTCTTGCCCTTTAATGGCAATTTATTTAAGATATCGTTTTCAATGAATGACACAATATCTTCAGGTTCAGCCATTCTGCCTTCACCTATCAATCCACTTGCTAATTCACCGCTTGTTGCGGGAATCATAATATTTCCAAAACTTTTTAATATTTGAAACGAACGCAATGCTGTTGGATGTTTATACATATCCAAATCCATGGCTGGGGCAAAATAAACGGGGCATTTAGCCGATAAATAAGTGGCTAATAATAAATTGTCGCAAACACCATTTGCCATTTTAGACAAAGTATTGGCGGTTGCCGGCGCAATAATCATTAAATCTGCCCAAAGGGCTAAATCTACATGACTATTCCACACGGCATTATCATCATCTTCAGAGGTGAATGATGAATATACTGGATTTTTTGAAAGGGTTGATAAGGTTAAAGGCGTTACAAATTCTTTTGAAGCTGGTGTCATAACCACTTTTACATGAGCACCAAATTTAACAAATAACCTAACTAAGGAAGCTGTTTTATAAGCGGCTATACCGGCTGTAATGCCTAAAAGTATATGTTTGCCGCTTAATATTGACATAGCTAAATTATTCCTGAGAGTCTTCCTCAGTATTTCTGTAATAAATTTTGTCTGTTAGCCATTCTTGAACCGCCAATGCATGAGGTTTTGGCAGTTTTTCATAAAACTTAGATACCTCGATTTGCTCTTTGTTTTCAAAAATTTCTTCAAGACTATCATTGTAAGTAGCAAACTCTTCTAACTTATCAATTAATTCTCTTTTAATTTCTGAATTAATTTGCTCTGCACGTCTTGAAATGATTGATATTGACTCATAGATATTTTCTGTAGCTTCATCAATTTGATTTCTGTCATACGTAATAGTGTTAACAGGAGCATTGGTTTTTTTTAAATCTATTTTCATTATATATTCGCTTTATTGCTGTATTGTTTTAACTCTTCTTGAATTTTATTGAACATGGCATTAACCTCTTCTACATGTTTAGAATTTGGATAAGCTTTATTAAAGGTTTCTACACCGGTTTTAGCTGTATTTAATCTTATTTGTTTTTTGCGCTCTACACTATTTATAGCCAATTTATAGGTTGCATCGAGTTTGTAAAAAAGGGCATCTTCACGCAATGTTGAACCTGGAAAATCAAAAATAAAATTATCAAATGATTTTATTGAAGCTTCATAATCTGAAATTTGGTCGTATTGTTTTGCAATACTATAGGCTTTGTTTTCTAATTTATAATCTAATTCCTTAACCAGTTTATTGGCTTCAGCTATATATTCAGAATCTGGAAATGCATTAATAAATTCTTGAAGTTTTTCAATGGCTTTTTTGGTTTCTGTTTGATCTTTAGTGTATATGGGAGATAACATATAATTACTCTTTGCCGATAAAAAAGAAGCTTCGGCCAACTTCTCGCTTTTGGGGTAACTTGAAGCAAAACGCTCAAACTGATAGCCAGCAATGTAATAATCGTTCATTTTATAAAACGATTGCGAGTATAAATACATGAGTTTTTCTGCCTGTGGTTTTCCTCTGTAATTGGGAACTATTTGCGCAAAAAGCTTGTTGGCTTTATCATATTTTCCTTCATTATACAAATCTTCTCCTAATTTAAATTTTGTTGCGGTATCTTCAGATTTTAAGGCCTTTTGATATTCGCTACAAGAACTTAAACCAACCAATAAAATAATAATGTAAATATACTTATTCATAAATAGAAAAACAGTTTGCAAAATTAAGGTTTTATAATGGATTTTAAAAATATTATTTTAATGCTAAAATAAAGCTAGATTTATAGCAATTATTGGGTTTAAGTAATATTTAACTTTTAAATTTAAAAGTTGGCAATAAAATTTTTTATTTTTTCTTTTAATTTATTTGATGCCGGAACCAATGGCAATCTCACGGTATCTTGGCATAAGCCCAAAGCTTGAAAAACAGCTTTGATTCCTGCAGGATTATTTTCTTCAAAAATATATCCAATAACATCCATCAATCTATAATGAATAGCATAAGATTTTTTTGCATCTCCCTTAAATCCTAAACGAATCATTTCCGAAAATTCTTTTGGAAATGCCTGCCCTATGACCGATATAACGCCTGCGCCACCGGCAAGTACAATGCCAAGCGCCAAATCGTCATCACCAGATATGACTAAAAAATCTTCTGGTTTATCTTTTAAAAGTTTTAAATATTGTGATACGTTATTTCCAGCTTCTTTTACAGCAATTACATTTTTAAAGTCATTGGCTAACCTAAGCGTTGTTTCTGTCTCCATATTTTTTGAAGTCCTTCCAGGAACATTATATAAAATAATATCTAATGGTGATGCTTGAGATATAGCCTTAAAATGCTGATACAATCCTTCTTGCGTAGGCTTACTGTAATAAGGAGCCACGGACAAAATGGCGTCAAAGCCACTTAAATCGGTATCTTTAATTTCTTCAATAACTTGAGCTGTATTATTTCCTCCAATACCCAATACCATAGGTAATCTTCCTTTATTGGCCTTTTTAATGGTTTCGATAATGTCCTTTTTTTCTTGTTTTGTAATGGTTACACTTTCTCCAGTGGTGCCACAGACCACTAGGTAATCTGTTCCATTTTCAACATTAAAATTTACAATATTGGTTAAGGCGTCATGATCTATACTTAAATCTGATTTAAATGGTGTTACCAACGCTACTCCAGTACCAAGAAATTTACTGCTCATTTTTTATTTTATTTAATATAGTTAGGTATTTAAAAAGTTCTTTTTTAAATACGTCAAATTCATTTATATGGGTTTTTATTATTAAATCGTTTAAACGCATATCTGTTTGAAAAATACCAATCTTAAAAAGTGCTTTTGACTTTGCCGTCATTAATTTAAGCTCTATTTCATCTTTAGTGTAATAACTAATTAACGCATCAAATTTGGTGTCGACAAACGCTTGCAATTCTAGATTTTTAAGCTCACCTTTCCAACCAAAATCTTTTTCACAAAAGCAAATATCCCAAGAGATATTGCTGTTTTTCTTGTCACTAGAAAAGGCAATCACTTTTATTTGATTGGAATGGATATTTAAATTTTTGGCTAATCCTCTAAATAATTCAAAATCATCAACTTCTTGTAAATGTATAATAACACCTAAACTTTTAATCTTGGTGTCTGTAACATTAACATCACGGTTTAACAACAATTTGTTTAAGTACTTTCTGTTAGATTTTTCCTTAAAACCCTTTAAAATCATTTATCTTTATCCTTTGCGCAAAGGTAACAAAAGTACATTCAAATATTTATCAAAATTTTTAAGTTTAAATTATGACATTCAAACCATTCCTTTGGGTTCTTTTAGCCCTTTTAATTTACAATTGCAAAGAACACGAAACTTATTTATACAAAATTGAAGGCAAAGAAATTTCCATAACAGACAGTCTTCAATCTGATTCCAAAATTAATGATTTTATAAAACCTTATAGAAATCATGTTACTAAGGATTTAGATAGTGTTTTAGCATATGCTGTTGATACGTATTCAAAAAGTGATGGCGATTTTAATACGGCTATTGGAAATTTTATGGCTGATGCGGTGTATGAACAAGCTAACCCTATTTTTAAAGCACGAACAGGACATGACATAGATTTGGTTCTGTTAAACCATGGAGGCATTCGTTCTATTATTTCAAAAGGAAACATTACCACAAGAACCGCTTTTGAATTGATGCCTTTTGAAAATAGTTTAGTGGTGGTAGCACTTAAAGGAATTCAGATAGACAGTTTAATTATGTATTTAAGTAAACGGAAAAAGGCACATCCTATTTCAAAATTAAATTTAGTTATTGATAAGGATTACCATATTGTTAGTGCCACCATAAAAAATAAAAAGGTGGATGCGGGTAAAACCTATTATGTTGCTACTAATGACTATTTATATAACGGTGGAGATAACATGACCTTTTTTAAACCCAATGACAGCTTATATAATTTAGATTATAAAATTAGAAATGTACTGATTGATTATTTCAAAAAGGTAGATACCATTAGTCCTGTTATTGATGACAGATTTATTCAAATTAAATAATTTAACAATGAAGCGCAGAGATTTTATTCAACAAACATCGGCAGGAACCGCGTTAATATCTCTTGGTGGTATTGGTTTATCTTCCTTTACAACATTAGGTACAAAAAAAATCACCATTTTACATACTAACGATGTTCATAGTCATATCGATCCATTTGGTCCAGAAGATGGCAGAAATGCAAACAAAGGTGGTGTTGCAAGACGAGCTAGCTTAATTGAATCTATTAGAAAAGAAAACCCACATACAATTTTACTGGATGCTGGTGATATTTTTCAAGGAACACCATATTTTAATTATTATGGTGGTGAACTTGAATTTAAACTTATGAGCATGCTTAAATATGATGCAGCAACTATTGGAAATCATGATTTTGACAATGGTATTGATGGTCTTTATGCTCAATTACCACATGCCACATTCGAGTTTATTTCGGCCAATTACGATTTTTCAAACACGGTTATGAATTCTCATGTTAAACCTTACAAAACTTTTAGTAAAGATGGCATTAAAATTGGCCTTTTTGGTCTTGGAATAGAATTACAAGGATTAGTGGATCCTTTAATGTTTAAAGAAACCAAATATCTTGATCCTATTGAAATTACTCAAGATATGACCAGGATTTTAAAGACAGAAGAAAAATGCGATTTAATAATTTGTTTGTCTCACCTTGGATATAACTATAGAAACGAAGCTAGTAAAATTAGCGATTTAAAGCTGGCTTCTTTAACAAAAGATATTGACTTAATTATTGGTGGCCATACTCATACCTTCTTGCCAAAACCAACCATTGTAAAAAACATTGTAGGCAAAAACATCCTTGTTAACCAAGTAGGATGCTATGGTATTAACTTAGGGAAAATTGATTTTTATTTTGATTCTGACATGAACAAAGCAGCCAACGGAACCTCTATTTTTGTTTAGGCCAAAATATTTTTAGTAGCTAATTCTTTTGACGTTGTTTCTAGCACTTGCCTACCTCTAATCTTAGGAACTTTATTGTATTCCATGATATAGTTGAATAAAAAGAAAAGACCTATAACATGTAGTACTCTGTCTAACATTGAAAAGCTCCAATGATATACATAATATTGACTTACATAATTTAACATATCACTAAACACAAAGCAAAATGCCATCATCAAGAAAAATATGGATAACCTGGTTTCATTATTAAGATAAACACCTAAAGCTATACTAACCAAAACAATTAAAGAAATACTTTTTATTCCAAATAAAAATACTTCCAAACTATCTGGTACAATGGTTTTTAAAAGATTATAAACCGAGTATAAAAAGTACATATTTATAAAGACCACTATCACTAAATAAAGCGTAATTACTTTATTAAATTCCACAAGTTTAAATTTAGGAAGCATAAAACCAATCAAACACATATAACTCAAAAAATACATGATGCTTGAAGCTCTAATAAAGGTTTCATTTGAAAAAAACATGGATGCAGAATCCCCTAAAAAAGAATACAGTAAAAATAAAATGAATGGAATTTTAAGTGTTTTATTTTTTATGAAAAAGAATATGAGAAAAACTGGTACAAATAAAGGTTTTGTAGATTGTAAAAACAAGGCGTCTTCACTCACAGCTCCAATAACGTTTAAAATGATTAAAAGAAACAGAGCACCAATAAAAACTTTATTAAAACTAAATTTGAATAAGCTTTTCATAATTCATTAACATAATGTAGGTCTTTCAAATGTAATAAAAAATATTATTTAATCGATGTAATTATTTATTTTATCGTTGAAATACATATTTTTATCAAAATCCCATTAATTTTTTGTTAGATAGAAGTTTTTAAATACTAAGAAGCAAATTGATTGACCTCTTCATTAACTAAGCTAGATTGTTTACAATAAAAATAAAAGGCCAACAAGGTTAACGAAGTTGTTAAGAAACTTAATAGGTTTTGTTGCGCAACATACAAATAGGCAACACCAATAACTTCAGAAAAAACAATGGATAAAGACCCTAAAAACATTAATAGTGATTTACGGTCATCTCTGTACAAATAACTAAGCAATGATGAGGTTAACACCAATAACATGGAAATATTATAAGTAATTTCTATAACATATTCATTGGTCATTACCATGTATGGGTTTACAATAATTTGCAAAACATAAGCGATATAAATATTTAAAGCTAACAAAACGACTATGTGTAATTTGAAATGTTTTACGATATGAGAAAATGAAATCGTTTGTAAAATTTTTATCAAAAGTGCAATATATGCAAAAATATAGAGGCCATTTCCAATAAAGTAGTAATATAAATAGGGAATATAATCAACAATAAAAACCATTAGATCTGACACAGAATAACAAATCAAAAAGATTGCAAAATACAAATTGGGTTTGTTTACATTTTTAAAGTAAGCAATGGTAATTAAAGGTAATAATAAAGCATCTAAAACTTCAGCCCAAAACTTATTGTTGGAAAATTGAAAAACAATAAATCCTAAATAAACTAACAACACCAAGCCTACCATGACTTTCGACTTCTTCATGACTATAATTTTATAGTTAAAGCACAAATATATACAAAAAAAATACAATTTAACGATTAAAAAATACTTTTTATCGTTAATATTTTAATTTATTTAATTTTTTGTAAGAAATCATATTCATTTATTATAAGAATATTTAATTGTTCTGCCTTTTGCCTCTTACTTGGCCCCATATTATCTCCTGCTATAATAAAACTTGTTTTAGCTGAAATTGAACTGCTCACTTTGCCCCCATTGTTTTCAATGAGTTGTTTTAATTCATCTCTTGATAAGGTTTCAAAGACACCAGAAACCACAAATATCTGACCTTTTAAGGTATCGGTTTGATTCGCTAACTGGTCCGAAGAAAGTTCCAATTGCACTCCAAAGCGCTTTAATCTTTCCATAATGATCTGGTTTTTTTCTGAAGCAAAAAACGCTACAACACTTTCGGCAATTTTAATGCCTATTTCATCAACAGTCGCCAAATCTATAATTGTTGCTTTAGCTAAAGCATCCATAGATTTATAATGTTTTGCAAGTTTTTTAGCAACCGTTTCACCAACATATCTAATACCCAAAGCATACAACACCCGTTCAAATGGAATCTGTTTGGATAACTCGATACCCTTAATTAAATTTTCGGCACTCTTTTCGGCCATGCGCTCAAGCGGAATGACTTGCTCTTTGGTGAGTTCATACAAATCTGAATAATCATGTATCAATCCTTCATTTACCAAAAGCGCAACCGTTTCGCCACCAAGTCCTTCAATATCCATTGCTTTTCGAGATATAAAATGCTGAATGCGACCAATAATTTGTGGTTTACAGCCATTATAGTTTGGGCAATAATGTTGTGCTTCACCTTCGGTTCTAACCAATGGTGTTTGACATTCTGGGCAATGTGTAATATAAGGCGTTGGTTTAGAATTTTCTAGTCGCTTAGTTAAATCTACGGCTATAATTTTTGGGATAATCTCTCCTCCTTTTTCTACAAAGACCTCATCTCCTACTCTGATATCTAATTTATTAATTTGATCAGCATTATGTAAAGAAGCGCGTTTTACAGTTGTTCCGGCCAATTCTACGGGTTCTAAATTTGCCACAGGTGTTATGGCGCCTGTTCGTCCAACTTGATAGGTAATTTCATTTAATCGTGTGGATACTTGATCGGCTTTAAACTTATAAGCCATAGCCCAACGTGGTGCTTTTGCTGTATAACCTAATTCTTCTTGTTGCTGTAAATCATTAACTTTTATTACAACACCATCCGTTTCATAAGGCAACGCATGCCTGTGTACATTCCAATAGTCTATAAACTCTAAAACGGCATCCATAGAAGTTGCTAATGTTGCAGCACTTGGAACTTTAAAACCAAGTTGTCTTGCTCGTTCCAAACTCTCAAACTGTGTTTTAATTCCTAAATTTGTTCCTATAATGGTGTATAGTAAACACTCCAAAGGTCGTTTGGCTACTTCAGCACTATCTTGTAATTTTAAACTTCCGGAAGCTGTATTTCTTGGGTTTCTGTATGGTTCTTCGCCTATTTCAATACGGTCTTCATTCATTTTGTTAAAACCTTCAAATGGCAATACAATTTCGCCGCGAATATCAAATTTTGGTGGATAGTTGCCTTTCAATTTCAGTGGAACCGATTTAATGGTTTTTACATTTGCCGTTACATTATCACCTTGCGTGCCATCGCCTCGAGTTACTGCTTTTAATAAAATTCCATGCTCATAGGTAATACTAATTGAGGCGCCATCGTATTTCAATTCGCAGGTATATTGTACAGGATCATCAATCAACTTTTTAATTCGAATTTCCCAATCCAAAAGATCTTCTTTAGAGTACGAATTCTCTAAAGAATACATACGATGTTCATGTACAACCGTTTCAAAATTTTTGGTTATTTCTCCGCCAACTCTTTGGGTTGGTGAATCTTCCTCAGCAAATTCCGGAAATTGTGCTTCTAATTCTTTAAGTTGTTTTAATTTGATATCAAACTCATAATCGCTTATGGTTGGTTTATCGAGAACATAATAGTTATGGTTGTGCTGGCGAAGCTCTTCACTCAAGGTTTTTATTTGCTGTTGAATATCCATGAAATAATTTCAGAAAATGTTATATTTAAAGCATCTAATATACTAAAATGCCATTCAGAAAAATAGCCACTTTTATAGTTTTTATCAGTTTTTTATTCAACTGTAAAGAGACTGACATTTCAAGGTCAGAAGTATTCATAATCCCAAAGCCATTAAAACTCATTATTAATAAAGGCCATTTTATTATAAACCAAACTACAGGAATTAACTATTCTGAAGAATTCAAAGTTTCTGCTGAATTTTTAAAAGCGTTTATTGAAGATGGAAGTAATATTAAACTTAAAAAAAATAATACCATAACCTTTGCTAAAGACCAAAATATTTCCAATCCTGAAGGCTATACTATAAATATTCTGCCCAACCGCATAAACATAAATGCCAAAACAGATCAAGGTGCTTTTTATGCCGTTCAAACATTAAGACAATTATTACCTCCAGAATTTGAAAATGGATCATACACCAGTCACACGGTCCTGTTACCTTGTATTACCATACAAGACGAACCGCAATTTGAGTACCGAGGCATGCACTTAGATGTTGGCCGACATATGTTTTCAGTAGCATTCATTAAAAAGTATATCGATGCCTTGGCCATGCTTAAGATGAATACATTTCATTGGCATTTAACCGAAGATCAAGGTTGGCGTATTGAAATTAAAAAATATCCAAAACTCCAGGAAATCGCTGCTTTTAGAAATGAAACCTTAATGGGTCATTACAGTACTGAACCACAGCAATTCGATGGTAAATTATATGGTGGTTATTACACGCAAGAAGACATTAAGGCTGTTGTTGCTTATGCCCAAAAAAGGCATGTAACAGTTATTCCAGAAATTGAACTTCCCGGACACTCACAAGCTGCCATTGCTGCGTATCCTGAATTGGGTTGCACAGGAGAACCCATTGAAGTGGCTACAAAATGGGGTGTTTTTGAGGATATTTACTGTCCGAAAGAAGAAACCTTTAAGTTTCTTGAAGATGTTTTAGATGAAGTACTAGCATTATTTCCAAGTGAATACATTCATATTGGTGGCGACGAAGCTCCAAAAACCAGATGGAAAAACTGTGAACATTGTCAAACACTCATTAAAACAAAAGGTTTAAAAGATGAACATGAGCTTCAGAGTTATTTTATTTCAAGAATTGAAACCTATTTAAACTCTAAAGGCAGACAAATTATTGGCTGGGATGAAATTTTGGAAGGAGGTTTAGCACCAAATGCTACGGTAATGTCTTGGAGAGGTACACAAGGCGCTATTGAAGCCGCCAAACAACATCACAAGGTGGTGATGACACCAACTTCACATTGCTATTTTGATTATTATCAATCTGAAAACGAGAATGAACCTTTAGCTATTGGAGGTTTTTTACCATTAGAAAAAGTATATTATTTTAATCCCATTCCAGAAGAACTTACCAAAGATGAGGCAAGCTACATTTTGGGTGCTCAAGGTAATATCTGGACCGAGTATATACCTAATGAAAAGCATTTGGAATACATGGCATTTCCAAGAATGCTTGCCATGAGCGAAGTGGTTTGGTCAACTCCTGAAAACAAAAATTATGAGGATTTTATCAATAGTCTGGAAAGATTTCACAAGCGATTGGAGATTTTAGATATTAATTATGCCAATCATTTATATAATATTGAAGGGCAGTTAACATCAGAAGGATATGAATTAAAAACTTTAATTAAAGAGAAGTTTATTCGATTTACACTTGATGGTACGTTACCGAATTTAGAATCGGAATTGTATTCAAAACCAATTCCAATTACTAAAAATACCACCATAAATGCTGCTGTTTTTAATTCTGAAAAAAAATTAGGAACAACCTTTTCCCAAACCGTTAATTATCATAAAGCTTTTGGAAAATCAATCACTATCAATACATTACCTCATAAAGCCTATTCTGGAAGTGGTGCTCAAGGTTTAATTAATGGAATTTCTGGAAGTGATACGCGCTATGGCGATAAAGAATGGTTAGGATTTTCAGGAGAAGATATTGAGATTACCATAGATTTGGGTCAGGAAACTGAAATTGGGTCAGTATACACTAGATGCTATGCAGCTAATGGACAATGGATTTATCTACCTAAAGGAGCTCAAATAGATTTAATTGATAATGAAGGAAAAAGTATTTTTGATAGATATATTGAATTGCTTACAGAAGGCTTGGATTCAAAGTTTACTTCAAAAATAGGTATGGAATTCGATGGAATTAATGCAAGGTATATAAAACTTAAATTTCAAAACTACGGCAACATTCCCGAAAGTAATCAAGGCGCTGGCAATAAAGCCTGGACTTTTATTGATGAAATCATCGTTAATTAGTATGAAACTAGAAATCTGTGCTAGTAATTACCAGTCGGCTGTTAATGCCCAACAAGCGGGTGCTCATCGTATAGAACTTTGTACAGCTCTAGTTGTTGGAGGTTTAACGCCTAGTTATGGCTTAATTAAACAGGTTTTAGAAATCTTGCAAATTCCTGTTTTTGTTTTAATTCGACCACGAAGAGGAAATTTTACTTATTCTCAAGATGAATTTGAAAGCATGACAAACGACATCCAATGGTGTAAAAATTTAGGCTGTGCCGGTATTGTTTCTGGTGTTTTAAATGCTGACAACACTATTGATATTGAAAGAACAAAAGAACTCGTTAAACTTTCCAAACCTTTAGCTTTCACCTTTCACAGAGCATTTGATTGTACACCGAATCCGTTTGAAACTCTTGAAACTTTGATAAATTTAGGAGTTGATCGCGTTTTAACATCAGGACAAGAAGCTTCAGCGGAAAAAGGTTTGGATTTATTAAAAATGCTTCAAAAAAACGCCAACAATAAGCTTATTATTCTTCCGGGTAGCGGTATAAATTATAACAATGCCGTATCTTTTAAAAACTCAGGATTCAAAGAAATTCATGCTTCTGCAACAACGCTCAAACAAGTTGATGAGCTTCCTGAAATTTCAATGCTTAACCCTAAGTTTTTAGATGAAACAGAGGATGTTATTTCTGATATAAACCATATTAAAAGCATTTTAAATGCTATTTTACCTTAATACCTTTTATCATTCTATTATTATCAAACAAGTCTTTTTTTAATTTAATATCTTCAAAATTATAATCTGAAAGCAGTTGATACATTTCCTTGCCTAAATACTGATTAATTTCAAAAAATAATGAGCCACCATGATTAAGTTTTTGTTGGGAAAATTCACAGATGGCTTTGTAAAATATTAAAGGCGTATCATTTTCAACAAATAAAGCCAATTCTGGTTCATGTTTTAAAACGTTACCTTTCATTTCCTTTTTTTCAAGATGTCTTACATAGGGTGGATTGGAAACAATGATATCAAATTTTAAATCCTTTAATGTGGTAGTCCACAAATCTTGCCTAAGAATATCTGCCTCAATATATCTTACTTTAACAGTATTTATTAAGGCATTTTCTTTGGCTATTTTTAAAGCCTTCTTCGAAATATCAAGGGCATAAATGCTCGCATTAGGCAAATGTTTAGCTAAGGAAATAGCAATACAACCACTTCCGGTTCCAATATCTAAAACTTTCAATTCTGACTTTTGAGTTTTACATTTTGAAATTATCCAATCTATAAGTTCTTCAGTTTCTGGTCTTGGAATGAGCGTGTCTTTTGTTACTTTAAACTTCAAATTATAAAACTCTGTTTCACCCAGTATATATTGAATAGGTTTTTCTAATTTTAATTGAGATAAGGCTTCAAATAGTGGTTCTTCTTCTTTTTTGGAAAGGCTTTTTGCAGGTTCTAAGGCCAAGTCAAGTCTCTTTATTTTATGGTAATGACCAATAAGCAAATAAAAAAAACTATCAACCTCATCCTTACCATACATAGCATCTAACTCAATATGAAATATATTTTGGAGGTGTTTTAATGTCATTAAAACTATCTTACAATTTTTTAAGCATCCATAAGTTGCAGGAATAATGACCAGTATCTCCCATAGGCTCGTTTAACGTTTCAAAACCCACTTTAGCATATAATTTACGAGCATCTTCCATGTAAGGTAAGGTTTCTAAATAACAGGATTCAAAACCTAACTCTTTAGCTTTTTTTAAACAGATATTCATCATTTCACTACCAAGTCCAATGCCTCTAGCTTCTGGTAAAAAATACATTTTTTGAAGTTCGCAAACTTTGCCATCATAATTTTCTAATGGCGCAATACCCGCACCACCAATAACTTTACCTTGGTTATCAATAACAAAATAAGTTGATGTTTTTTTATTGTACGTACCAGTCATACAATCTAAAGCGGTATCTGCGTAAGCAGTACCAACTTTTGGAACTCCAAACTCAATTAAAACGGTACGAATAACTTGAGCTATTTGAACGTCATCATTGGTCGTTATTTCTCTTATTACAATATTATTTTTGCTCACTTTAAAATATTATTTTTGTGCTTGTGAAGATACATGAAAAATATATAAAACGTTGTATTGAAATTGCCAAAAATGGATTAGGAACTACCAGACCAAATCCTATGGTAGGTTGTGTAATTGTTCATAATAATACCATTATTGGTGAAGGGTTTACAAGTCCATATGGTGGTAATCATGCTGAAGTTAATGCTATAAACTCAGTTAAAGATAAATCGATTTTAAATCAATCGATTTTATATGTAACCCTAGAACCTTGCTCACATTATGGTAAAACACCTCCATGTAGCCATTTAATAATAGACCACCAAATTCCTGAAGTCGTTATTGGAACTGTAGATATTCACAGTAAGGTTTCAGGAAAAGGAATCGAAAAATTAAAAGCTTCTGGATGCAAGGTATCTGTTGGTGTACTGGAAAAAGCATGCCAATGGCACCATAAACGGTTTTTTGCATTTCACCAAAAGCAACGCCCTTACATTATTTTAAAATGGGCTGAAACTTTAGATGGTTTTATAGCACCTAACTATAAAAACGAGCAAAAACCTGTCTGGATAACCAATGAATTTTCAAGACAATTGGTGCATCAATGGCGTGCTCAAGAACATGCTATTTTAGTGGGTAGTACAACGGTTTTAGAAGATAATCCTTTATTGACCATTAGAGATTGGACAGGGCAAAATCCCATTAGAATTGTTATCGACAAAAAAAAGAAACTACCAAAAACTTCAAATATTTTTAATTCGGATGCTGAAACATTTGTTTTCTCTGAATCTGATATAGATTTTAAAGCAAACATAGCATCGCAAATTTGTTCACTTTTACATCAAAAAAACATTCAATCCGTCATTATAGAAGGTGGCAAAAAAACACTTCAAACTTTTGTAAATGAAAATTTATGGGATGAAGCTAGGGTTTTTACTGGTAACGTAATGTTTAACCAAGGCTTAAAAGCTCCCGTTTTTTCTGGGAAATTACAATCTACACAACAACTAAATAAAGATATATTAAACATTTATACCCATGATTAATACCATTATTTTTGATTTTGGAAACATCTTTCTTAACCTAGATTTAGATGGAGCTGTACAAAAGACGCTTGATGTTTTTAAGCTCAAACAGGTTCCAGAAGAAATGACCGCAATAAATGGCCTATATGAACAAGGGCTTCTATCTTCTGAAGAATTTATTGAATTTTACACCAATAATTTTCCAAATATTTCTGAAGAAAAAATTATTGAAACCTGGAATTTTATGTTGAAAGATTTTCCTTTACACCGGTTAGAATTTTTAAAAACCCTTAAAGATGCTTCAAAATACAAACTTATTCTTTTAAGTAATACCAACCAAATTCATATAGATTGGGTAAAAAACCACATACCTTTTTATGAAGATTTTAAAAACTGCTTTGATGCTTTTTATCTGTCCCACGAAATTAATTTAAGAAAACCAAATGTCGCTATTTTTGAATTTGTTGTTAAAAAAAATAATCTTAAAATAGAAAACACCTTATTTATTGATGACAATCCAGACAATATTGAAACTGCAAGAAAATTAGGGTTTCATGTTTGGAATTTAAATCCTAAAAAAGAAGATGTTGTAACCCTTTTTAAAACTAAAAAGCATTTATTTAGTTAGATTTGAAAGAAAAAGACACTTACAAAACCATTGAAAAACCTTCAGAAGAAGTCTTATTTAAGGATAAGAACAGCAAATTTTTTGGATATGCTTTTCCAGTTTCAACAGAAGATGATGTAAAAAATCATTTAACCGAATTAAAAAAAACGCATCATGCTGCAAGACATTGTTGTTATGCCTATCAATTAGGAACAGAGACCTTTCAATTTAGAGCAAACGATGATGGAGAACCCAATAATTCAGCTGGAATGCCAATTTATGGCCAAATACAATCGTTTGAAGTCACGAATGTTTTAATAGTAGTTATCAGATACTTTGGAGGTGTAAAATTAGGTGTAGGTGGTTTAATTAATGCTTATAAAACAACTGCTCAATTAGCCTTAGAAAATGCTGTGATTATAGAAAAAACCATCAATATAACATACCTTATCTCCTTTGATTACAAAAACATGAATAAGGTTATGCGCATTATTAAAGAAAAAAACTTACACGTAGTTAATCAAACCTTAGAACTAGATTGTAAAATTACCATATCTACAAGAAAAAATAACTCAAATATAGTTTTAGAATCCTTCGATAATTTATTTGAGGTAACAATAATTGCTATTTAAATTAGTTATCAATAACATCTAAAATATACTTTGGCGCTCTCACGGGTCTTTTGGTTTTTACATCAATAAAAGCCAAAACCACCTGAGCCGTTGTTATAATTTCACCTTTGTCGTCTGTAATTTCATACTCAAATTCTATCTTAGCTGTTGGCCTATTTTTTAGTTGAGTTTTTACATGAATTACATCATCATAATAAGCTGATTTCTTAAAGTTTAACGACATTGAAATTACGGGCATCATAACTCCAGATTCCTCCATTTTTTTATAAGAAACACCTAATTTCCTGAGCCATTCAATACGGCCCATTTCCAGATATAATGCATAATTCCCGTGATGAACAACTCCCATTTGGTCAGTTTCTCCATATCGAACTCTAATTTGTATTTCGTCGCAATTAAATAAGCCTTTCATCGAATAATTTGTGTGAATTTAAATAATTTTTTTGTACTTTCGACTACTGATTAAACATGAGAAAAAAAATCTTAAAATTCAATAGTATTTGATTTTTTTTTTAAGAATTTTGTTCACATATTTGCCAGACTAAAGGGGATTGAGAAAAAGCTTCTCTATTTTAAATCTAACTAACAGACCATAAAACTAATTTAATGAGTAAAACTGCGCAATCGGTATGGAATAATTGTCTTGAATTTATAAAAGATAATATTCAACCGCAAGCATACAAAACATGGTTTGAACCCATTATAGCAGTTAAACTTGATGATAATGCTTTAAGCATTCAAGTACCCAGTAAATTTTTTTATGAATGGCTTGAAGAACATTATGTAAAAATTCTTAAAGTTTCCTTAACTAAAGAAATCGGTGAAAAAGCCAAACTTGTTTACATTATTAAAATGGAAAACACTTATGGCAACAAACAACCGTTTACTGAAAAAATTCCTAGTTCTAACAGATCATCTGTAAAAGCCCAAGAAGTAGATATTCCTCTTAATAATAAAAATCCCGAATTACGGAATCCATTCATTATTCCCGGAATTAGAAATGTTAAGATTGAATCTCAACTAAACCCTAATTACAGCTTTGAAAACTTTTTAGAAGGCGATTCTAACAGATTGGCCAGAAGTGCAGGTTTAGCTGTTGCTAGTAAACCTGGAGGAACCTCTTTTAACCCTTTATTAATATTTGGCGGTGTTGGTCTTGGTAAAACACATTTAGCTCACGCCATTGGTGTAGACATCAAAGACAAATATCCAGAGAAAACCGTTCTATATATTTCTGCTGAAAAATTTACGCAACAATACATTGATTCTGTAAAGAAAAACAACAGAAATGATTTCATTCATTTTTATCAAATTATGGATGTTTTAATTATTGATGATGTGCAGTTCCTTTCAGGGAAATCTGGCACCCAAGATGTCTTCTTCCATATATTCAATCACTTACATCAAAACGGAAAACAGGTTATATTAACAAGTGACAAAGCACCTGTTGATATGCAAGATATTGAGCAACGTTTATTATCACGTTTTAAATGGGGTTTATCTGCTGAATTGCAAAATCCTGATTTTGAAACCAGAGTTTCTATTTTAAAAAACAAACTATATCGTGATGGTGTTGAAATGCCCGATGATATTATTGAATTTGTCGCAAAAAACATTAAAACCAATGTAAGAGAATTGGAAGGTGCCATTATTTCTTTAATAGCCCAGTCTTCTTTTAATAAAAAGGAAATTACCCTTGATCTTGCCAGGCAAATTGTAGAAAAATTTGTAAAAAACACCAAACGCGAAGTTTCAATAGACTACATACAAAAAGTAGTGTCTGATTATTTCCAAATGGATATTGACACCTTACAGTCAAAAACAAGAAAACGCCATATTGTCCAAGCCAGACAACTAGCCATGTTTTTTGCTAAAAAATTCACAAAAGCTTCCTTAGCCAGTATTGGTTCTCAAATAGGCAAAAGAGACCATGCAACGGTACTACATGCCTGCAAAACAGTAGATAATTTATCTTCAACCGATAAACAATTCAGAAAATACGTTGAAGATATTAGTAAAAAACTATCTGTTTAAAATTACATTGTCATGGCTAAGATTTTAATGGTTTGCTTGGGAAACATCTGTCGTTCTCCATTAGCCGAAGGTATTTTAAAATCAAAACTTCCAGAAAGTCTATTCACGATTGATTCGGCTGGAACAGCTAACTACCATGTTGGAAATTCCCCAGATAAACGTTCTATTTCTGTAGCCAAAAAATATGGTATTGACATTTCAAATTTAAAAGGAAGGCAATTCAGCGTGAAAGATTTTGAATTGTTTGACATTATTTATGTCATGGATGAATCTAACTACAGAAATGTAATGAATCTGGCCAGAAATGAACAGGATAAAAATAAAGTAACATTTATTTTGAATGAGATTTATCCAAATCAAAACTATGATGTGCCAGATCCGTATTATGGTGGTGAGCAAGGTTTTGAAAATGTGTTCAAGATGATAGATGAAGCGTGTTCAATCATTGCGGATAAACTTAAACCTTAAAACACTCGAAAATATTTAGTATTTTTAATTTCTAACAAACCATTGAAACCTATTTTATGAATTCCAACAAAGGACATCTTTACCTTATACCAACCACTTTAGGTGATAATGAGCCATTGGAAGTCTTACCCATATCCGTCAAAAAAGTCATTGAACAAATCAATGTTTATATAGTTGAAAACGAAAAGACGGCTAGACACTTTATAAAAAAAATTAGTTCAGGAAAATCACAAAGTTCTTTAAAGTTATTTCTGCTTAATAAATATACAGATGCTTCTTTAATACCTGAATTTTTAGAACCCTGCATTCATGGTATTCAGGTTGGTTTACTTTCTGAAGCGGGTTGTCCTGGTATTGCAGATCCTGGTGCTGAAGTGGTTAAAATGGCACATCAAAAAAACATTAAAGTGGTGCCATTGGTTGGACCTTCTTCCATTCTACTAGCATTGATGAGTTCTGGTATGAACGGACAAAGTTTTGCTTTTAATGGTTATTTACCCATTGAAAAAGATGATAGAAAAAGAGAATTAAAACGATTGGAACGCTTTTCCTTTGAACACAACCAAACACAAATATTTATTGAAACGCCTTACCGAAACAATAAAATGCTGGAAGACCTATGCAACACTTTAGAACCAAATACCTTAATATGTGTAGCATGTGACATTACCCTTTCTACTGAATTTATTAAAACTCAAACCGCAAACGCTTGGAAAAAAAATATGGTAGATTTACATAAGAGACCTGCCATATTTATAATTCACAAAAATTAACCTAATTTTTAGCTGTTTACTGCTTTTGCATTTTTATTTGGTTTTACAAAAGAGGTGTCATACCCAGAAAATTTCTTCAAGTAGTACTCCATAGAAGTACCATAAGCATCTGAGAAATTTTCTAATCCATAACTTCTTAAATAATTTTTAACACTTCCAGGACCAGCTAAATGAGCTGCTGCTAAAATACCGGACTCTGTAATTAAAATACCATTTATTTTTTTACCAACAAATCGTTTAATGTCTCTTCTTAAAATCCATTTGTTACGTTCTGCATTGGCAATAAAAGCACGTTCTTGAAGCTCTGGGTTATTTAAAAATTCCTCTACATCGTAAATTCCAATGAGCTTTAAAGTTTCTTTACCAAATTGATATTTCCCTAAATAGCCTAGCGTATTTACAGAAGAATAATCGCCTCTGGACTCTTTAAAAGCAAGGGCTTCTTTAAATCCTACAAATGATTTTCCTAAATAGGGAGAAAAGGTCTTGTTTGAGTTAAATAATGCTAAATCACCTGCTTTGGTTTCAGCATCATGGCTTACCGTATAATTTAATACTAAGCCAGCTGTTGAGTATTTACTCGAATCTATCACTTTATTTGATGAAAGTGAAACATACAATAAAACTGATATTGTAAGTGATACTGTTAAATAACTTGCAATACTTTTTTTCATAATGTTTAAATTTCTTCAGCAATTTTAATTTTAAAAATGCCTGAAAATTTGAGCGTGCAAAATTAGACATTTTTTTAATAAATTCAAAATTAATCGTTTATGTGTATTTTTTAATAGTACAATAGATGAAATACACCTCCTTTTTTGCTAAATTCTAGGGTAGGAAACGGTACTTTTATGGTATTTAAAACACTCAAAATAGTTTTTAACAATGGTGAGTTTGTTTGAATACTTTTCAAATTTACATCAAAACTTAAATAGTACTGCCGATACCTTGCAGAATTTGTTAACAACTGATTGTCAATATCTTTTGTACCGCTTAACATGCCATTGGCACCATAACCAAAGGCTATATTGAGCCATTTAGGCATTTTACTATCTGTGAAAAAAGAGTGCAAGTTTAAACTTAACCAATAAGTTTGTCCATTATAGTCCTTTAATAATTGCTCTTGAAAGTTGTTACCCAGCTTATCTGGATTTTGAATAGCATAACCTGTTTGATGAAAAGAGTATTTTATGGAAATTCGTTGTTTATCCCAAAGTAACTCTTGTCCTACATGGAGGCCTGTGCCTAATCCATTGGCTAAAATATCGCCCCATGAAAAGCCCCATTCTTTTGAAAAACCATCAAACACTTCAACAGTAGTAAGAAACGCAAAGCTTAAAGCCGATCCATAGATTAACTGATTCTTTTTACCAACACCACTCCATTTTAAAACATCAGCTCCAAACCTACTAAGTTGATATGATGAAAAAACATGTCCAAATTTATCCATTTGCAACCATTCATTATTATCATTAATGGTATGAAATTTAGATTTTTCAAAATCATCATACCATAATTGATTTAACCCCAAAAGCGTTAAACCGGCAAGCGATGCTTCAGAAATAATGACCACATTTCTTCTAGACACATTTAAAGTATCACTTGGTTTTAGAAACGAATTGAGTTTACTTTGGGCAAATGTAGTGGAACCTATTAAAAAAAATAAAAATCCGTATTTGATTTGAAATCCCAAACCTATTGTCTTATACCTTGTAAAGATAAAAATCTTTGATATTCTCGAGCATTGACATTATGCTGCGACAAGGTTTTTGCAAACTTATGATACCCAAGTCTTTTAGCGTCAGCAGCAAAATAATAATAATAATGATTTTCATAATTCAAAACAGCGTCTATAGCCGATACATCTGGCATGGCAATGAGTCCTGGAGGCAATCCAGCGTATTTGTATGTGTTATAAGGTGAGTCTATGTCTTTGTGAATATTTAAAACCCGTCTTATAACTTTGTCTTTATACTGAGGTAATTGATAGGCCGCAAACTTAATGGTAGGATCTGCTTGCAATGGCATTCCAACTTTTAATCTGTTAATGTAAACACCTGCAATGGTAGGTTGCTCATCAGGTTTCTTTGACTCTTCGTAAACAATAGAAGCTAATGCAATGACTTGTGAAGGATTAAGGCCTAGAGACTCTGCCTTTTGCAAACGATTATCTGTCCAAAAGCGGTTATATTCTTTTAGCATTCTGTCTCTAAATTGCTCCGCTGAAGTATTCCAGAAAAACTCATAACTATTAGGGATGTACATGCCTAAAGCCGTATTTTTTTTAAAATTGGCTTTTCCTAAAAAACTTTCATCTAACATTGCGGTTACTAAAGATGAACTATCTGCTTCAATTTGCAACCCTATTCTACCTGCTAATTTCTCAATAGATTCTTGGTTGTTAAACGAAACTTTGATGGGCACATTATGACTTCGAATAGAATTAATAATATCGTTATTATTCATGTTCTTTTTTATAACATATCTGCCAGCTTTAACATGAGACACATATTTTTTTTGTTTGGCTAAAGCATCAAACTTATTGATGTCCTTTAATAAAGGCTTAAGTTGATTTCTTACCCCATCATAGGAAGCATTGGTTGGTATGTAAATATAAGCACTATCATTATTAAAGATTGTGTTGGGCTTAAACATAGCGTTGTACACAAAATAAGCAAAGTAAGCAGCTACCACCAGGCCTAATAAAGCAATGACTGTAAGGATTTTTTTGATATACATTTATTTATTTAATAACTGAAATAAGTATTCGTTTGTAAAATTGCCTTTCATATAATTCCAATCCTTCTTTAAACCAATTTTTTCAAATCCTTGACTGGTAAATAATTTAATACTAGCTTCATTATTCTCTGAAATATTACAATATAATTGATGCAATCCCAAATGCGTAAAACTATAGTTTATTAATAAACTCAGAGCTTCTCTACCTAAACCTAGTTGTCTGTTTTTTGATTCCTTTACTAAAATACCAACGCCTGCTCTCGAATTTTTAAAATCAAAATCAAACAAATCTATCATTCCTAAGGGTTCATCTAAATAACTTGAAATGACTAACCGCAGTTGCCTTACTTCAAAAATATCTTTGTGTGAATGTTCTAAATACTGCTTTATTAAAAACTTAGAATACGGCGTTATGGTGTTGCTAAGTTCCCAAAGCGATTCATCATTTTCAATGGTATGGATAAACTCTAAATCTTCAGGTTCTAAAGCTCGTAAATAGATGTTTTCCCCTTTTAATGTAATCATATAGTACCTTTAAAAACAAACTTTGCAGATCCGATTAACCAAACATTTTTATAAGAATTCCCTTCTTTTTTAAATGAGACTTTCAAATCTCCTCCTTTAGTTTGTAATGTTACTAGATTTTGGTTGGTTTCACCAAGATAATTCATTGCTAATGCAACTGCAGTCACGCCGGTTCCACAAGATAATGTTTCATCTTCAACACCACGCTCATAAGTTCTTACAGCAAAAGTTGCTTCCGATATTTTTTTTACAAAATTCACATTGCTACCAGCTTCATTATAAGGTTCTCCATACCTTATTTTAGAACCTTTTTTTCTAATATCAAAATCTTCAATGTGTTCTTCAAATTGAACATGATGTGGTGAACCGGTATTTAAAAATACATGGCCTTCATGTTTTTCTATGGCGTGAACATCTTGCATTTGTAGTTTAACCATATTATTTTCTACCTCGGCATGGTGAATTCCATCAACGGCTTCAAAAACCGCTTTATTAAAAACAATTCCTAAATATTTTGCAAACGCAACTAAACAACGTCCTCCATTACCACACATGGAACTTTCATTGCCATCCGCATTGTAATAAACCATTTTAAAATCTAAATCGATATGATTTTCTAGTAAAATAAGTCCATCAGCTCCTATACCAAAACGTCTGTCACACAAAAAAGCAATGTGTTTTGTATTGGTTTTATCAAATAATTCTTGACGATTATCAATCATCACAAAATCATTTCCTGTTCCTTGGTATTTATAAAATGTCTGTTGCATAGTAATGCACAAATATATAAATATAAACTGTTTTTTGGATTGTTAAATAGTCGTTAAAGTTGAAATCAACATTCAATAAATAATTAATTTTAATCGTTATTTAAAAAACTTAAACTGAAAAATTATGAAGAAGATTTTAACTTTAGTATGTGTTTCGGCATTAGGTGGCATTTTAACGTTGGGTGCATACAAACTATTTTTAGATGATAGCAACAATGCAATTTTAGCCCAAACAGAAACCAGTCCTGTATTTTTACCAACAACCAATGTTAGTGCTGTTAAGAGTATTTATAATGCACCCGATTTAACCTTAGCTGCCGAAAACAGCATTCATACCGTAGTGCATGTTAAAAACTTATCTGTAAGTTCTGGTCAAATGACTATTGAGGATTTATTTTATGGAAGACGTCCGCAACGAGCACAAATAGGTACTGGATCTGGAGTTATCATAACCGGCGATGGCTATATTATTACCAACAGCCATGTCATTGATAATTCTCAAGAACTTTCGGTTACCTTAAACAACAACAAAACCTATCCAGCAAAAATTATTGGTTCAGATTCTAAAACTGATATCGCCTTATTGAAAATTGAAGCTGATGAAGCATTACCATATGCCACTTTTGGCGATTCTGACCAAGCTAAAATTGGAGAATGGGTTTTAGCAGTAGGAAATCCGTTCAATTTAACTTCAACCGTTACTGCCGGAATTATTAGTGCAAAATCTAGAGATTTAACAGGAAGCAATACGCAGTCTTTTATACAAACAGATGCCGCTGTAAATCCAGGAAATTCTGGTGGTGCTTTAGTAAATAACAATGGGGAACTTATTGGAATTAATACTGCCATTTCATCGCAAACAGGATCTTACATAGGATATTCATTTGCAGTACCAAGTAATATTGCCAGAAAAGTAATAGAAGATATTATGGAATATGGTAATGTTCAAAACGGTATTTTAGGAATTACTGGCGGTGCTTTAAACAGTGGCATTGCTGAGAAAATAGGTGTTGAAGATACCGAAGGCGTTTTCATTGATAGTGTTGTTGAAGACTCTGGAGCAGAAAAAGCTGGCCTTAAAAATGGCGATATTATTAAAGAAATTGATAACATTAAAGTATCTAAATTTTCAGATTTAACGGGTCATTTAAGTTCAAAAAGACCAAACGATGTTGTTAATTTAACCATTATTAGAAATGGAACTCTAAAAACAATTCCAGTAACATTATATAAAAATAACACCATCACATTACCTTTAGTAGGTCAAGTAAAAAACGCAAAATCAGAAGATTTAAAGAAGTTAAAAGCTTCAAATGGTGTTAAAATTGTACAATTGGATAGCAAATATGAAAGCTATTGGAAAAATAATGGTGTTGAAGAAGGTTCCATCATTACAGCTATCAACGATATTGAAATAAAAAACATTGAGGATGCCCAAAACATTCTTAAAAAAAGATCTTCTTATGACCCATTAAGAATAGAGCTCATCAATACCAATGGCGAAAAAGAGCGCTACAATTTCAAATAATAACTGGTAAATAAATCTATTCATTTTAATCCCTTTAGGTATTTCTAAATGGTTTTTTTTTAGGTTTGATAACAAGAATGCTTACAGCCATCAAGTTAGTTGACTTGCAAAATATATTTCAAAAGTAAGACGCTTTACCTATTATTCGAAGAAAACATCCAAAGTAATAGACATGTCGTATATTAAGAAAGCCTCACTTGTTGAGGCTTTTTGTTGAAATTAAAGGTAATACTAAACATTATTTTTTAACTTCGTAAACATTAAACGTTTAACATAACCAAATTGTAACATGAATCACATGAAAACATTAGCTGCTATTGTGTTTTTTTATTTAATTGCTTTAAATTCATTTGCACAAACAACTCAAGAAGAAGAAACGCTTTCATTGGATAGTGGAACCATTAATAACCAATTTGAATATGTTATTAAAAAATCAAGTGGTTGGAAAGATGAACGCGGTCAACAATATAAGGTTACAAAGGTTAATTGGTTGTATGAATTAAAAGCTCATACGCTTGATTCGTTAAAAGCTGTTCGCAAAGATTTAATTGATACTCAAAACATCGTTACAGCACAAGCTAATGAAATATCTGAATTAAAAACCAACCTTAACAATACACAAAAAGAATTAGTTCAAACAAATACAGAAAAAAACAGCATGTCATTTTTTGGCCTACAAATGAGTAAAACGGGTTATAATGTGCTTATGTGGGCCATTATTGCCGCTCTATTAGCCTTGTTATTATTCTTTATCTATAAATTTAAAAACAGCAATAGCATAACTAAGGATGCAAAACAAGCACTTCATGAAATAGAAGAAGAGTTTGAAGAACACCGCAAAACAGCTTTAGAACGCGAACAAAAAGTAAGACGCCAATTGCAGGACGAAATCAACAAACAAAAAATATCAAAAAACAACAAGCAATAAGTTAATTACTGTTATCCATTTATTAATCCTTTTTTAGTGCCTGTTATCCTAAAAAACAAACAGCTTGAACTTTTTATAGATTTACCTCTAGAAAACTACCATTTTTCAAGATTTGATTGGACAGGAAAAATATCAAAAGTAACTTACAATAACATTGAAGTTACTAGCATTGAAAGAACTGACACTGACAAAATAAAATGTGTAGGACAAGGCTTTTATAATGAGTTTGGTATAGATTCAGCTATTGGTTTTAATGAAACCTCTCTTGGTAATTGGTTTCATAAAATTGGTATTGGTCTTTTGAAAAAAGAAGAAGATGTTTATGATTTTTCTAAGACTTGTAAAATAAAACCTTGTCTTTTTGAAGTAAATAAAAATACTGACCAAATAACAATCACTTGCATTTCTGAAAGTATTAATGGCTACAGTTATATTTTAACAAAAACCATTGAATTATTTGAAAGCAACTTTAAAATTACTTACAAATTACAAAATACGGGCACAAAAATAATTGAAACTGATGAGTATAATCATAATTTTATTGGCATTAATAATGAAGTCATAAACAGTGACTATATGTTATCATTTCCCTTTGAAATTAAACCACCCTATTTTATTGAAAGCATCAATAATGAGAAAAAGGTTGAAATAGAACCATATGCTTTTAAATTTAATAACACGCCTAAGAACCCTTTCTTTTTTAGTAATATATCTGGAAATGAAATGGTTGAAGCTACTTGGAACCTAATCAATCTAAAGCATAAAATTGGCATAAGCGAAACCGGTAGCTTTAAAACCAACAAAATAAATCTTTGGGGATGGACTCATGTTATTAGCCCGGAATTGTTTTATCATATTTACGTTACACCAAATAAAACCATTTTTTGGTCAAGAACTTATGAGTTTTATACCTTAACGTAAAACAGAACATAGCATGATACATGTTAACATTTCCTTTATCTTTGCTATCTATTTAAAACGATATGCGCATAGACATTATTACCGTTTTACCAGAACTGCTTAAAAGTCCGTTTGAAGCCTCTATCTTAAAACGTGCTATTGAGGCCAAATTAGTAGAAGTACACTTTCATAATTTACGTGATTATACAACCGATAATTACAAATCTGTTGATGACACTCAATTTGGTGGAGGCGCAGGCATGGTGATGATGATTGAACCTATAGATAAATGTATTAGTGCCTTAAAGGCTGAACGCCACTATGATGAAGTTATTTATATGACCCCAGATGGAGAAACCTTAAAACAAGGTATTGCTAACCATTTATCATTAAAAGAAAACATTATAATACTTTGCGGACATTATAAAGGTGTAGACCAACGTGTTCGCGACCATTTTATAACCAGAGAAATCTCCATTGGTGATTATGTGTTGTCTGGCGGCGAACTGGCTGCTGCAGTTCTTTGCGATGCAGTAATACGTTTAATACCAGGGGTTTTGGGTAATGAAACATCTGCCCTAACTGACTCTTTTCAAGATAATTTATTGGCGCCGCCTATTTACACCAAACCTAGAGACTATAAAGGCATGAAAGTCCCTGAGCTTTTGTTCAGCGGTAATTTCCCTAAAATTGAAAAATGGCGAGAAGAACAAGCTTATCAACGTACTAAAGAACGGCGACCAGATTTGTTGGATGAGTAATTGTTATGGATAAGCAACGAGATCCTTTGGTGCATACAAAAGAGATAGCGGAAAGCCAGATATTTCACAAGACAAAAGGGAACCTCCATAAAAATTAAAATTATTAATTGTAAATTATCAATTATTAATTATCTTTGCACCCAATTTCAGGTTAACCTCTGGCGAAAATCGTGAATGTTGTTCTGAATCAACTATTTAAATTTAAAGATATGGAATCTTTAGTGAAATTTGTACAAGACGAGTTTGTGGCAAAAAAGGATTTTCCAGAGTTTGGAGCTGGAGACACCATTACTGTTTACTACGAAATTCGAGAAGGCGAAAAAGTGCGTACTCAGTTTTTTAGAGGCGTAGTAATTCAAAGAAGAGGATCAGGATCTACTGAAACTTTTACTATTAGAAAAATGTCTGGAACTATTGGTGTTGAGCGAATCTTCCCAGTAAACTTACCAGCCTTACAAAAAATTGAAGTAAACAAAAGAGGTAAAGTACGTAGAGCACGTATTTTCTACTTTAGAGATCTTACAGGTAAAAAAGCAAGAATCAGAGAAAGAAGACACTAATAAGCGTTTTTTCTACTTTGACAAACCAATAAAAAGTCTTGAAATATTCAAGACTTTTTTTTATTAACAATTGTTGATAACTATGGTTTATAAAAAGTTGATATTTAACCCCTTACAAAATTTGTTTTTTTGAATTCTTAAATTATCTTAGCTGTAGATTTAATGCCAACGAAAGTTGATTCATTTTAAAAGTGAAAAGTATTAAGTTCTATATGAAGTAACGTTCTTTATAATTAATTGTTTTTTGAGATTTGGATGTGCCACGTGTAAGCGTGTGTGAGCAGAAAATCATGACACTGTAAAAAGTCCCAGATATGAAAGTAGCTGGCAACTAGTGCAGTTGAAAGCTTAAAAAAGTAACAGAATCGAAAGTGAATGTTGATGAATTAAGCAATGCTATAAGTTAACCCAACGTGAAAACGAAAGGAAGAGTTAAAGCATCAAAAAAAACAGTTAAAACTGAAACATTTTTGTAATAGGTCAATGCATATTGAAAATTACATCAAAAAATGTTTCATTGAAATAACAATACTTGAATTGAAAAGATTTAAATGAAAGTTTAAGTTGATTTAGCAGAAATGTTAAATAGATTATGTAAGGTTATTTCAAAGAAAGCCATGTCAAAGTAGATTAAGTTCTATAGTGATATGGCTTTTGTTTTTTTATAAAATAACAAAAATGTTATATCTAAGATTGGATCGGATCATGACCAATTGTTGTGTTTATGCAAAAATGGTAGTTAATCTATAAAGGAAGAATTCGGCATTCTTCACGCCTCTCAACTGTCTCTAAACGCTTTTATTTTGGCATTGAAAGATTCCCAGCAGAAGCATTGGTGCTTCTATTAATAAAATAGTTCAGGATGGACTTATAATTGAGTGTTATGGTGTTGTCTTAATCACAACAATGAAATAATTGTTAAAAACAAAAAACCCTCCATATCACTATGGAGGGTTTCCAAAAAAGGCAACGACCTACTCTCCCACAAATGCAGTACCATCGGCGCTAACGGGCTTAACTTCTCTGT
>Ga0210021_1000164_pt1 | contig 79990 bp, 74 predicted proteins | sample CryGeymeta201517_FD_183981 | JGI IMG/M metagenome (GOLD analysis project Ga0210021, IMG submission 183981) | Groundwater microbial communities from Crystal Geyser aquifers in Utah, USA - Crystal Geyser metaG 2015-17 (SPAdes) (version 2) | ecosystem: Environmental > Aquatic > Deep subsurface >... | reverse complement strand
GTGCGGTGCGTCCTCAAGCCAGCGGGCGCGACCGTCGTGGATCAAGGCGTCCTGGATGCGGGAAATATCGCGCCGCATCCTGACGGGTGCGAGACGCATGGCAAGGGCATGGCTCAGCGGCTTGTGGCGGAAATTATGCCGATGACGCCACCATGTCCCGGGCGGGTCGCCCAAGTTGAACAGGTAGAGCGGGCGCCCCAGAGTTTCCGCTTCGGCCAGCATCGACATGCTCTCGCCGGTGACGACAAAACGGTCTGCGAGCCCGAGAAAGCCGAGGTAGGGGTTTTCGACGGCACTGTCGTGATCGTGCCACCAATAGGCCTCTGCCGGCACATCGAGCGCCGCGCGAAACGCCTCCGTCGCGGCGCGCGGGGTGCGTGGGCTGTCTGTGACCAGAACAGCGCCGCCGGTCTGCGCCACCAGCCGGTTGACCCCTTGGGCCAGACGGCGGCCCTTGTCGGGGGTAAAGACGAACGGCCCACTATCGCCGCCAATCAGCACGGTTGTGAAGGGGCGCGGCAGATGCGCGAGCCGTGGCGCGAGCCGTTTTGCCGCAAGATCGACCTTTGCGCGGGTGATTTGGTGCATCGGCAACGGATTGAGAAAGACATTTGGAGCAGACGGCAAAAAATATTGCGGTGTGGTCACGATGAGGTCAAAGGTTGCGGGCGGTGCCCAGGGGCGCCCAACATGAACCAGACGCACCGCTCCGCCGGCCTGCCTGCGGATCCAGCGCGCAACCGGCTCGTTGCGGCGTCCTGCGCTGATTACCAGATCCGGCCATGGCGCAGCGAGCGGGCTCGAGGCACGACGGTCGATCCCCGCGAGGGTCGGACCAAACAGAAGATGCGGCAGGATCTCCCAGCTGCGCGCGCTGATGTTCTTTTGCTCGAAGGACCAGCCCAGAGCCTCTGCCAGAGCCAGCACTTGCGCATTGTCACCCGCCTTTCGGCCCAGAAGAACCCAGAGTTTCCCTTGCATCGTCAGGCCGGTTTGGTCCAAAGGAGCATCATCTTACGTTTGGGGGCCGATCAAGCCCTCTATTCCGCACTGTCGCGGAGGCTAACACGACGCCGCCACTTTGGGGATATCGACCAGATCGTCCCACCACACAAGCCTTGATGCCCTTACGTCCGGGGGCGACCTCTGACAACTCGGAAGACAGCATAGTCATGTTGAAGACGTCCTATAAAGAAATCCACGCTGTCGCCACGCGTCATCTGGCGCTCGCCACGCTGTTCTTCTTGCCCAAGAAAGAGAAGCTGGCGCTCGAGCGCCGCCTGAGGGGCAAAGAGGAATACCGCAAGTTGCAAGAGACGGACTGGGTGCTGATGTCCTGGGGCAAGAGCGGGCGGACTTGGTTTCGGGTCATGCTGTCACGCTTTTACCAACTGCATTTCGGACTGTCGACGGACCATATGCTGGAGTTCGACAATTACCATCGTATCGACTCGCGCGCGCCCAAAGTGCTGTTCACCCATAACAATTACATGCGTGACTACCTTCGCCAGTGGGACAGTCTGGAACATTTCCGCGGCAAGAAGGTCGTTCTCCTGGTGCGTGATCCGCGCGATGTGGCGGTGTCGCAATATTTCCAGTGGCAATATCGGATGCTGCCGCGAAAGAAGGAACTGAACTTCTACCCGCCACATGGCGCCAAGATCGATATCTTCGATTTCGTGTGCAATCCCGCCTGCGGTATTCCGCGCATTGTCGAGTATTTCAACGGCTGGGCCCGAGCGCGGCCGATGATGGGCGATGACCTGCTGGTGATCCGCTATGAGGACATGCGTGCGGATCCTGCGTCCACTCTTCAAACGGTTGTCGCGTTCACCGGCACGCCCGGCACGCCCGAGCATGTCGAGGCGGCACGGGAATATGCAGCCTATGAGAACATGAAAAAGCGCGAGGCCCAGAATGAAGGAATGCGCGCAAGCGGTCAGCGGGTGAAACCCGGCGACGAGAACAACCCCGATTCGTTCAAGGTCCGGCGTGGCAAGATTGGCGGGTATCGCGATTACTTCACGCCGGATCAGGTCAAGACCATCGACAAGATGATTGAGGACCGACTTGATCCGAGCCTTGGATATTCCGGCGTCTGAACGCGCAGGGGCAGGCTGACCTACCCCTGCCAGTTCTCTTGCGGCCTAGCGTGCGCCGCCGCGCAGACCCTGCGCCAGACGCAGAAGCCGCTTGCCCGTATGGGTGCCAATGCGAGACAAGCGCTGTGCTTGCAGCGCCACCGGATCGGAGCGCACCCAGTTGACCTGAACCATGCGGCGCTCGCCGTCAAAGCGTTTGTAGCCGTGAAAGCTGTTTGAACTGCGTTTGAACGCAAGCAGAGTGCCGCCCAAAGGTGTCACCTCGGCGGCATAATCCTCGATGTCATGCTTGCCGCGCAGCATTCGCAGCTTGCCGCCCTCCTGATGCCACTCGGGATTGAAATACAAAAGCACCGTCATCACCTTGCTCCAGTGATCGGTATGGATGTTGCCATCGCTCGGCTCGGACAACTTGCGCACCGTGATGGATTTTGTGGTGCGGCTCAGATCAATGCTGAACTTAGTCGAGATCAGACGTTCGAATTCCGGGCTGTCCAGATCCGCCAAAACCTGTGCGAAGGCTGGTCCGTATTTCAGGCTTTCCGGCTTGAAATTGGCCGGAATGTCGATCTGAGGGTAGTCGGCATTGACCCGCTCCAGCATCGCGTCCGGGATGACGTTCTTGGCAACCATGAAGCTGAAAGGCTGGGTTTCGAGGGGCGCTTTTTCAACCGCTTCAAAATTGAGAATCTGGGTGACTGTTGTTGTCATGAGTGCATCTCGCTTGCTGAGAGAAGAGTGGGTCAGGACTGCTCTGATAGATCAGATCCGGATTTGGGCTGTGGCGCATTCGCCTCTTTAGCATATCGTTGCATAAGCAGATAATCTGCCACCGAGTCAACGTCCACCGACGCATGGGCATAGGGCAGGATCACAACCCCGATTCGCAGGCCAACCTTGCGGGACAATAACGCAAGCGCGCCGCGCAGCGTCAGCCAGCCCAGTCGGTAGCGCAGGACGGCGCCGATCCCCAGGAGACTGATCACCACCAGAGGCTTTTTGCGATCGCGTTCAACGCGCCGCCAGAAATCGGCCATGCGGCGGCCGTCTTTGGTCAGAAAGGCGAAGAGGTTGCAGCCGCAATAATGCCCATCGCGAAAGCGCAAGACGGTCTTTTTCAGATCGGGATAGGTTGTCCTGACCAGATCATGCGGGGCCAGCCCGATCACCACGTCACATCCGCTCACGGCGCTATCGCGGCAGAAATGATCGACGATCTCGCTGGTGAGCAAAGGGTGATCAGCGGTTGTGATCAAGACCGGCTGTGCGCCGGGAATGCGGTTCAGCATCTGATACGCGCTGGTGCTGGGAGATGCGGCTGGTGCGGTCCACGTGGCGCGTCCGTCCGCAATCAACCCGGACAGCCCGGCATCTGTCCTGACACAAGTCTCGGCAGGGCCGCTGAGATGGATCGATGAGATCGAATCCGCCCCTTCCAACGCATTGATGACTCGCCGGATCATGCTTGTGCCGTCGATATCGAGCAGCGCCTTGCACTCGACGCCGGTGTGATCGCGCAACGCATCGTGCGCCGCCCTCTCGCCCGCAAGGATCACGGAAGCAAATTCGGTCACGGTCTCACTTTCCAAGCTGAGGTCATTTCTGGACACTTCACATTCAATCTAAAGGCGCTTCTGATAGACGCGATATCGTTTGTGGATCGTGCTGCCAATCTCTTCGATGATGTGTCGCATGCCATCATTATCCTCCAGGATCCAGCCCATCTCAACCTTATCAATCCCGCGCGCCACCATCGCCTTGCGGACCGCATCAATGACCAGAAAGGCCAATGTCGGGCCGAGGCGCGAATACTGGTGTTCCTTGCGCACTCCCATCAAGGCAACGCGCGCGCTGCGTGTGCCCTTCACCTTGATCCGCCAGAGCATCTTTGCCCAGCCGAGGGGTAGCAGCCGTCCCCGCAGATCGCCAATCAGTTCATTGATGTTCGGAAAGGCGGTGATGAAGGCCACTGGCTTTCCCTCGATCTCGGCAAACTGGATAAAATCATCGGGCAACAGCATTGTGAGGACCTTGGCGGTCTCTTCGAACTCTTCGTGCGTAAACGGAACAAAGCCCCAGTTATCCGACCATGCATCGTTGAAGATGTCGCGCATGGCTTCGAAATCCGCCATCTTGGCCTTGCGATTGAATGGCCGGATCGTCACCTTACGGCTGGCACGGGCAGCAAGCTTCGTCATGACCTCGGGGGCGACAAAATCCGGGCGGACCAAATAGGTCAGGAGATCCTTTAATCCCACAAAGCCCTGATTCTCAAATTGTTTTTGATAGTATCGCGGGGCATGACCCATCATGATGAAGGGTGGCGCATCGAAGTTCTCGACCAGAAGGCCGACTTCCTCGTTGATCGAGAGATTGTATGGTCCGCGCAGATAGACCGCTCCGCGTGCGCGCAGCCACGTCTCGACCGTCGCGAAGAGGGCAGAAAACACCTCCGCATCATTGACCGCCTCGAGCATCCCGAAATAGCCGATCTTGCCGTCCGGCGCCTCCGGTTGAAGGCGATCAAGCTGTGCCGTGATTCTCCCTACGGGCTTACCTTCGCGATAGGCCACCCATCGTGCGACCTCACAATGTGCAAAGAGCGGCGCGTTCTGAAACACGCGCTGTGCCTGTTCCAACAACAGCGGTTGCACCCATGCCGGATCATCGGCATAGATCCGCTCAGGCAGGTGCAGAAAGTCGCGTCTTTCTGCTCCTCGATGGGCCTCGGCCACATTGATCTCGCCGCGACCGGGGGCTTCGTTCGACATAAGATGCGTTTCCTTTGAGTTGATCAGGGACCACGCGCACCTTACTACCGGAGTGCGGGGGACAAAAGCTACCAGACGACACTGTGGTTCTGGAGCACATCTGCAAGACGGCACAACTCGTTCTGGCCGTGTTCCGCTATGTGGCGAAACGACGTTACGAAAACGCTTGAAGTTTCACGCTGCAACCCCGAATAACACCGAAAGCTATTTACGATGCTGTCCATAGGTAAGTCGAGTAACATTGGCCAAGTTCATCCTCGGAAACACGCTCCGTCACAAAGCCCTTGAAAGCCCGCTGGTAAGCCGCGCGCTCTGGTTTTTCGATCTGCTCTTGGTGGGGGCTATTCTCGGTCTGTTCAAGATCCTGCCGGTGGCTTGGGCCTCTGCCATGGGGGGGCGTCTTGGTCGAGTGTTCGGGAAAATTCTATACCGTCGCAATCAATATGTGCGTGCCAATCTGTCGCTCGCCCTGCCGGACAGATCACCGGGTGAAATCGATCGGCTGGCAAGCGATGTCTGGTCGAATGCTGGCGCGGTCATGGCAGAGTATCCGCATCTGAGAAAGATCGTTGACCCGAAGCGTGATTTTCTTGAAATCGAGATTATTGAGCAAATTCCTGCCTATAGCGACCCGAACAAATCGGCGGTCTTTATATCCGCGCATATCGCGAACTGGGAAGTGGCCGCCGCCGCGATCACACGTCTCGGTATTCGTCAACGCATCATGTATGCGCCACTGGCCAATCCCTGGCTCGACCAGATGATGCTGCATTTCCGCGCGGCTCTTGGCGGCGAACTCGTGTCGCGCGGTGACGGGCTGCGGGTGTTCCTGAACGCTCTCAACGAAAATCGTTCCGTCGCCATTGTTGCTGATCGGCGGATTGAGGGCGGCAAGCCGCTTGCGTTTTTCGGAGAGGAAAGGGAGTCTTCCGTCCTGCCAGGACGCCTTGCCTTGCGGTATCAGGTGCCACTGGTGCCGATCGAGGTCGAGCGCCTGCCCGGTGCGCGGTTTCGCATCCGTTTTCATGCGCCGCTTCGGCCACGTGACCCCGAGGCCGATCTCGACGCGCAAATCAATGACCTCGGGCTCCAGGTCAATGAAAAGTTCGAGAGCTGGATCAGGGCGCGACCGGGCCAATGGCTCTGTACCAGCAAAATCTGGCCGACCACTGTTCTCTTGAGCAAGACAGACGTATATAAGACGCCTAAGTAAGTCCCTGCACGAGAGAGTTCACCATGTCGAACCATCAACCCAGCCGGACACATCGTGTGGATGCCTCGGTGCGTCTCTTCAAGAACCCGCTGCTGGAAAAACTAAGCCACGTGCATCCCATCGTTCCCTTGCTGGTCTGGGGACCCGTCGCAGTCTGGCTTCTGGTGCGAGCGGTCAGTATGCACCAGATCGATCTGTTGGGGCTGGCTCTGATCGGGGTGGCAGGTCTTTTGACGTGGACGCTGGCAGAATACCTTTTGCACAGGTATCTCTTTCACTTTGAGCCCAAGACCGAGGCCGGAAAGCGCTTTATCTACCTGTTCCATGGCGTGCATCATGACACTCCGCAGGACAAGACCCGCCTCCTGATGCCACCAGCCGGGGCGTTGCCGATCATCACCGTGCTATGGCTTTTCTTCGATCTCATCTTGCCATACCCTTGGGCCGAGCCCTTCACCGGTTTTTTCATCATCGGGTATCTGATCTACGACTACATCCACTATGCAACGCATCACTTTCCGATGCGGCACCCGTGGCTGAAGTTCCTCAAACATTATCACATGCGGCATCATTTCTCCGATGAGAACGGACGTTATGGCGTGAGTTCGCCGCTGTGGGATTGGCTGTTCGGCACCTACCCGACCAAACCGGCAGGGACCGAGAAGCACTAGCGGCAAGGTCACATCTTCAGACTCGTGATGTCCGCCGGGACCGGGACCAGACCATGCCCAAGTATTACCTGCTTCCCAAAGACCAGATTGACCGCTTTCCCTGGATCCAGACGCCGGTGTGGCTGCTGGAGGCGGCAGTGTTCTATATGTTGCTGGGCCTTGTTCGGATGTTGCCGTTTCCGGTCGCCATTGCGCTCTTTACGCGTGTCATGGGCTTTTTCGGCTATCGCAACGGCAAGAAGCGGCGCGTCGTGCTGCGCAATCTGACATTCGTCTTGCCCGAGGCCACAGAGGCCGAGCGCGAGCGCGTGGCGCGGAGCATTTTTCGGGCAACAGGCTCTGCTGCGGTCGAGCTCTTCCTGCTCGGGCGGATCTGGCGTCGGCGAAAGAGGTTCCTCGAGTTTTCCCTGCACCCCGAAGCAGAGGAGGCGATCGCGCGCAAGGAACCAATCGTCTTTGCCACGGCGCATGTCGGGGCCTGGCAACTCTCTCCCCTGATCGGTCGGGAATATGGGATTTCGATCTCGGTGCTTTATGCCGCGGAGAGCAATCCATGGCTCAATCGTTTCTTTCTTGCACGCCGCCGGGCCTTTGGCGGGCCACTTGTGCCGAGCATCGGCGGCGGTCGTGAACTGATCCGCGAGTTGGCGGCTGGGCGCTCGGTCGGTGCGGCCTTTGATACCCGTATCGATCAGGGAGAGATGGTGTCCTTTTTTGGTGTGCCCACTCAGACCAGCACAATGCCCGCCATGCTGGCGCTGCGCGGCTACAAGCTGATCCCAACGCGGGTCGTGAGGCTGAAGAATTCTCGATACCGGATCGACGTCATGGCACCGCTCACCGCGGCCGATCCGACCGCCCCTCGCAAGGCGCAAGCCCTTGATCTGACGGTACAGATCAACCAGCTCTACGAGGACTGGATCCGGCAAGATCCCGGCCAATGGCTCTGTATGAAACGGCGCTGGCCCAAGGACCGTGCCAAAGTTCGGGCCGTTGATGTCTGAGTCCGGCGCATTTCCGCGCACCTGGATCGTGGATGCTTATCGTGCGGGCGAGCGAACACAATTGCGCGCGCTGGCCGAGGGGCTTGGTTTTCCTTTTGAGATCAAGACGTTGCGCTACCGAAAATACGAGATGCGCACCAATGTGTTGCGCGGTAGCGATCTGCACGGCATTGATCCTGCTCTCTCGGATGTGCTTGTGCCGCCTTGGCCAGACCTTGTGCTCTCCATGGGGATGCGCAACGAAGCGGTCTGTCGCTGGATCCGCAACCAGTCCGGGGGCCGGACGCGTCTTGTCTATCTTGGTCGGCTCTGGGCGGATCCCGAACAGTTTGATCTGGTGATCACAACGCCGCAATACCGTGTGCCGGAACGGTCCAACGTGTTGCGCAATGCGCTGCCACTACATGGCGTGAACCCTGAGCATCTGGTTGCAGCAGCGGCCCGCTGGAGTCCACGGCTCTCCCATTTGCCGCGCCCGTTCATTGTTGTGAACATAGGCGGAACAAGCGGGCCATACGCCTTTGGGAAACATGCCGCAAGACGGCTGGCGCGTGACGCAGTTGCGCTGGCGCGCTCAAGAAGAGCGAGCCTGCTGGTCAGTTCAAGCGCGCGCACACCGACCTCGGCCATCGATGCCTTCGCTGCAGAACACGAGGTGCCCATGGAACTTTATCGCTGGCAGCGCGGGGATCCCGAGAATCCCTATCTCGGGTTTCTCGCGCTTGCCGACGAGGTGATCGTTTCAGCCGACAGCATTTCGATGCTGTCTGAAGCCTGCGCTACAGGCAAGCCGGTTCACATGTTCGACACAGGCGCGGGCAAACTTGGTATGCGTCACGACATGCTTGCCGCGGCGGGCGAAACGGCAAAGGCAACGGACGGCTCGGCGCGAGGCAGAGATCGCCCGGACCTGTCGCTCGGCACGCTCGCCTACCGCGCGTTGATGCGTTGGGGGTGGAAGCATCTGACCCGGGATATCAGTCAGATCCATCTGGGGCTCCAGCGCGGTGGGCAGGCGGTCTGGCTCGGCGATCCGCTGCCCGCCAACCCGTCTGCGCCGCCACGCGACCTGAAGCGCGCCGTGGAGCGGATCCACCTTCTGATGGGTTTGAATCCTCCTTGCAGTGAAAGGTCGAACCATGCGGAAAGACCCATCAGGTCCTGATGCTGCCAGCGGGTTCGAGTCGATGAACCACATCTGCGGCCTGCGCAAGACCGCTGTTATGAGTGATGGCGAGGATGGTGAGTTGCTCTCTGAGGGCGCGCAGCGTTGAGATGATGGCCGCCTCGGTGTCGGGATCAAGCGCGCTCGTCGCTTCGTCAAGGATCAGAAGCTTTGGATCATTGATCAGTGCCCGGGCAATGGCGATGCGCTGCCGCTGGCCACCCGAAAGCCGCCCGCCCCGCTCACCGACAAGAGTATGGATGCCCTCAGGCAGATCTCTGACAAAGTCCCACGCCCCGGCCCGTTCAAGCACTTCCCTTGTCCGCGCCTCGGATATTCTTGGGTCGCCGAGGGTGACATTATACAAGATGCTGTCATGCAAAAGAACGGTTTCCTGCGGCACATACCCCACAATGCGCCGCCAGGCCTTGAGGTCGATCTCTTGCAACGGAACACCATCTATCCTGATCTCTCCACCATCTGGGTGTATCAGACCGATCACCAGGTCGATGATGGTGGTCTTGCCAGATCCTGATGGGCCAATGATCGTGGTGATTTGATGTGCCGGGATCTCCAGATCCAGGCCAGAAATGACCGAGTTTCCATCGTATAGGAAATCGACCTTGCGAAAGGATACCCCGGAGTTAAGCGTAGCGGCCAGATCCCCGCCGAGAGGTTCACTTTGACGCTCTGCAAGTTGACTTGTTTCCTTTAGCGACCAATAGGCGCTCTCGTTCTGAACGAGTTTCTGATACTGCTTCTGCACCTTGCCGAGGAACGAAAAGGCGCGGCCCAATGTGACCGCAAGAATGAGGACCATTGCAAAATCCATCGATAGCAGGCCCAACGCCAGATAGACACCGAGTGCGATCAGGCAGACAAACATCAGATCCTGGCCAGAAGCGAGCGCGGCACCCGCCATGACCTGACGTCGCTGCGCCTTTTTCAGGCGGATGGTCTCATGTTCGAGAAACTGATCGACCAGATCCTCACGGGCCATTGCCTTGAGGGGTTTGACTGATTGGAGCATGTCGGTCAGATGCGACATCAGCGATATCATCAGATGGGTCTGCTTCTTGCCGGCCTTGCGGGCCATTTGCACCAGAAAATGGGAAATCCAGATGATGATGGTGCCACCAATCAGGCTGACGAGGGTTGCCTTCCATGACACGGCCACAGCCACGCCGGCATAGACCAATGCCTGAATCAGGAAGGTGATCGCGTTGGCGCCTTGCATATAGGCATCTGCCGCGCGCTGGGCCTCTGTTGCCAACGTATTGGTCAGTTTTCCTGCGGGCTGATGCAGGAAGAAAGACCATCGACTGTGCATCATGTTGCGCAGCACCTCCAGCCTCAGGTCGGTTGCAACCTGCGCCGCCGTGTATCCCACCTGGCGCTGGGCGATGAGCAGGAGGATCGCCTTGAGGGTGGCCGCGACCACGATCAACACCAGCAATGCGCCTAGCGTGGAGGGAATCCCGAGCCAATCGAGAATACCAAGCACCATGAGTTCAAGCTCTCCGGGGGGGGCGGCGTTTGCTCCGCCATCGCCGGGATAGAGCGCGATCTTGAGCATGGGTAGCAACGCAGACACGCCCAGCCCTTCGGCAAGTCCCGACAGGAAGAGTGCCAGGATCATCAGGAAACTGGCCAGCGGATAGATACGGAACAGCTGGAGCATCAAACGCATGGCTGATTGTCCCTGCAATTGAGAACGGACGCTTAGTGATTTGGTGACGGGGGTATGGCCCTTCGTCCCGGTGACGTCAAACCGAATGCGGCGAGATCTTCGGCGTTTTCCGCGCTGCCTCTGGCATTGCGTGGGCCCGGTCTATGCCAAGAGTGATGCTTTGGCTCGTCTCCATGTGGTCCGCCGCACCCAGGCGTCGGACAGTGAGGGCGATCTTCCACCCATGGTTGGTAGGAGTGATCTCGTAAAGGTGATAGGCTGCCGATTCCAGATGCATTGCCGAGGCCGAGGGAACACCGATCACCGGGGCCGGTCCGTCGCGTGTCTGCAACACCTGGTGATGGCTTTTGTGGCTATGCCCGTGCAGGACCAGTTCAATCCCCTCGCGCTCAAGCAGAGCCCGCAAGTCAGCCCCGTCGCGCAGGCGCTTGCGGTGTCGGACAGTGCCGTCGATCGGCGGGTGATGGATCAGAAGCACCCGAAAGAGGTTCTCTTGACGGGTTTGGCGCAGGATTGGCACAAGCCGGTCAATCTGAGCGCGGCCGAGCGCTCCGACGGCAAGGCCCGGCGGCGAGGCGATAGCGCTCGACAGAGCGATCAGCGCAATCCCGCCACGGCGGCGCAGCGTCGGAAAGGAATGGACAACGTCGGTCTCGGCCGCGGCATCACCCTGCCAGTAGGGTTGCCAATGCGCGGCACCTTGTTCCCATGCGCCGGACACGAGGGCTTCGTGATTGCCAGGAATAACCGTCACGCGCTCCGGGCCGCCCAGACTGTCGAGCCACGCACGCGCCCTGCGATATTCCACGTCAAGCCCAAGATTGGTGAGATCGCCCGTCACCATGATATGATCTGGTGTTCGATCGAGCAGGTCTGCGACCAGTTTGTCCAGTGTTTCCGGGCGGTGAAGTCGGTATCGTCTGGAATGCCACGACAGCAAGCCCAGAAGGCGTTTGTTGAGCAACGCCAGAGGCGGTATGCCGGTCGGCAGAGGCAGGTGCGGATCGGACAAATGCGCCAGCACGGTGACTGTTTGACCGATCAGATCCTTTGGGGTCTCGTTTTTCATGATCACCGGTCAGGTTAGCGCGGGCTGGATCATGGGCGCGACCCTGAAACCTAGCCTGCGCTTTGCGATAGTGGCACGGCCGCGCCATCACGAACGGTATTGAACGCGGCAACGATGCTGTCGATCTGCGCAAAGCTGTGCCCGGCGCTCAGGCTGCACCGCAACAGCGACGCGCCTTCGGGTGCGGCGGGCGGCACGACGAGATTGACATAGACCCCTTCGTCCAGAAGTGCGTTCCACATCCGCGCCGCTTCTTCATGCGATGGCACCTGCACCGCGATCACCGGGCTTGGTGGTGATGCGAGGCGATAGCCCAAACCGGTCAGACCACGATGAAGCCGTTCGGCGTTGGCCCATAGCCGCACCTTGAGTTCCGGTCGGGACCGGATCGCCCGCAGGGCAGCATGGGCGGCGGCGATGCTGGCCGGGCTCGACGAGGCGGTGAAAATGTAGGGGCGGCTACCATATCGCAGCAGCTTCATTTCGGGATGGCGGCTCACGCAGAATCCGCCCATCGAGGCGAGGCTCTTGCTGAAGGTGCCGGTGATGAAATCGACCTGATCGAGAATCCCGGCCTCTTCGCACAGCCCAAGGCCCTTCTCACCATAAACGCCAAAGGAATGTGCCTCGTCTACCATCAACCACGCACCGAATTCCTTGGCCACGGCGCAGAGATCGGACAGCGGCGCGGTATCTCCCCACATGCTGTAGAGGCCTTCGGCGATGACCAGAGCACCTTTGGCATCCGGGCCAAGACGCCTGAGGCGCTTGCGCAGATCCTCTGGATCATTGTGCTGAAAGGCAAAGAAATCGGCGCCGCTGATCCGGCAACCGTCATAGATGCAGGCATGACTGTGGGCATCGAGCACGACCTTGTCCCCAGGCTTCAAGAGCCCCATCAAAAGCCCGAGATTGGTCTGATAGCCGGTGGAGAAGATCATCGCCGACGGAACGCCGTAGAATTCAGCGAATTCCGCCTCCAGCGCCGCATGACTCGAAAAACTGCCATTGGCCATGCGCGACCCGGTGGTGCCGCTGCCCTCGGCATGCATCGCGTCGCAGGCAGCGTTGAGAATCCCGGGATCGAAGGTGAGCCCGAGATAATTGTTGGTGCCAACAAGGATTGTAGGCCGGTTCCCGATCACCGCCTCGGTGGGAGAGAGGAAACGTTCCATGACGACACGGCTGGGATCGGCTGCAAGGCTGCCCAGAGAGTCACGAATATGTGCCAGTTCGGCAAAGCGGTCTGATATGCTCATGACCTGTTCTCCAAGAGGGACTTGATCTGGTCGGCGAGATCCTGAACCGTATGGACATTGGCCATCGCATTCAGCGGCATACCGACATCGAAATGGTCTTCTATTTCGACCAGAAGCTCCATCATGCTGACAGAATCCAAAGTCAGGTCTGCGGTGAGACTGGTTTGAGCCGTGAGTTTTTCGGCTTTGGATGGAAACCGTGCCAGGAATCTGAACAAGGTCGATAGAATTTCCTGTTCGATGTCTTGGGATTCATATGACATTGGATATCACTTCATTCTTTTTGCGACTTGCACCGTTGAGCAGGGACTGCAAGCCGTCATTCAGGGAATACATCGGTTGCCAGCCGGTGGCACGGTTGAGTTTTGTGTTGTCGCACACCCAGTCCGAGTGCCGCAATTCGTTGACCTTGCCCGGTGTAAGCATTGGCTGGTATCCGAAAAGACGTGATGCAACAAGGTTTGCCGATGCGACACCGCGCAGAAGATGTTCTGGAATTCTTATCCGCACCCCGCGACCGCGTGCTGTGACGCTTTCGACAATAGTGGCAATATCGTCCAGACTATAGCCGTTTTCCCGGCCATCATGCAGTTCATACACACCGCGAGCATCACTGTTGATGAGCGCGATGGTTGCATGAGCCAGGTCGCTGACATGCAACAATGACACCCGCCCGTCAGGCAGACCGAACACCGGCGTTATGCCGCGCGCCATGAGGCTGAAGAGTGGCAGTAACTCGCGGTCCCCCGGACCATAAATGGCAGTCGGACGCATCACCGCCCATGACAGGTCGCTGCCCTCGCATTCCGCGGCGAGTTGTTCCTCGCCCTTGCGCTTGCTGGCGGCGTAGGCTGAGAGGCCCGGCTCACGTGCAGCCAGCGACGACATCAGAATGAGGCGTGGCGAGATCCGCATGGTGCGCGCCAGACGCGCGACGCGCGATGCGCCCTCTGCATTGACCGGCAAGAAATCCGCCTCGCTCCGGCCGCGTACGAGACCCGCAACATGGACAATGGCCTTGCAGTCCGTCATCAGCCGCTTGAGGGCGTCCTCATCGGTAACATCTCCGGTGACGGTTTCCAGCGCGGGGTGATTGATACCCAGTCGAGTCCGATGCACCATTGCTCTGACCTGGTGCCCTGATCCTAGCAACTGTGCTACCAGCGTCCGTCCAACAAAGCCCGATGCTCCGGTGACCGCGACAGGTGCTGTCATGCAATATAACGGATCGGAATTGCATCAGGCTCTGCGTGTCTGCTCCGAAGGGGCTCCGGAACAACGCGCGAGGCCCCCGCTTCTGCCTGCCTGCGGTCGATAAAATCCAGACGCGCCCGTGCCCGTGCCAGCTTTCCAGACGAGGTCCGTGGCAACGTCCGGGTTGGTACAAGTTCGACAAAGCAGTCGATCCCGAACTCGGAACGCACAAGCGCGGTAATGTTGTTGATCAGTTGCGCGCGTTTGCCCTGGTCGTGTTCGCGGCATTGCACAACCATGACCGCCCTCTCCTGGTGCCCATCTTCGGACGGCACGGAGAACGCAGCGACGTCATTGTAATGCACGCCTGACTGGCTCTTGGCAACGTACTCCAAATCCTGCGGCCAGATGTTGCGGCCGTGGATGATCATCATGTCCTTCTTGCGACCGGTCAGAAACAGGCGGCCGCCTGCCAGATAGCCGATGTCGCCTGTATCAAGCCAGCCATCCGCGCTCAGAACCTCGCGTGTTGTCTGTTCATCCTGAAAATAAGCGCTCATCACGCTAGGTCCGCGCAGATGGATGGCGCCGGCATGACGCTCGGGCAGAGGATTGCCGCTCCCGTCGCGGATCGACACCTCAAAGCTCGGCAGCAACATGCCACAATCAACATAGCGGGTTACGTGGCGACCGGACCGCATCGAATCTTGCGGATCGACTGCCCGGGCTACCCCCGTATGCTGCATCCATTCCGAATCGACATGGTCGATCGAAATCGTCTCGTCCAATCCTGCGAAACTGATCGCGAGCGAGCACTCCGCCATGCCATAACAGGGCAGAAAAGCGGTAGGACTGAAACCCGCGGGGGCCATCGCCTCGGCAAAACGCTCCAAGGGTTCCGGGCTGATCATTTCGGCTCCGACACAGGCCACGCGCAGCGCGCTCAGGTTAAGTTTCTCGGCACTGTCCGGCCGCATCCGCATCACCGACAGTTCGTAGGCGAAGGGCGGTGCAGACGTTATGGTGGTCCGATTGGCCGACATCATCTCAAGCCATTTGCGGGGACGCATGGCAAAATCATGTGTGCCCAGGAAATCCACAGAGCGCTGTGTGGCCATCGGCATCATGACAAACGCCACAAGTCCCATGTCGTGATAGAACGGAAGCCACGACCCGAAGCGATCCTCGGCCGTCATCTTCAGGCCATTGATCGACATGTCATTGATGTTGGCCAACACGGTTTTTTGCTTGATCACGACGCCGCGCGGAAAACGTGTGCTCCCGGACGTGTACTGAATATAGGCGACGCTCTCCGGGTCCACCCCTGCAAGATCGCCTGTTGCTGGCTCAAGCCGATCAAAATCATCCGGGCCGCCAACCAGGCGCATGTCGCGCCCCTCCGCAGCCTCTTTGAGGAAATCCAGCCAGTCGATCGGGGCCATGGCAGCAGACGCCCGGCAATTTCGCAGCAACTGACGAAGTTGCGTGACATAGGCAGCATGTCCGCCGATGTTGATCGTCGCTGGCAACGGCACCGGGACAAGTCCTGCATATTGGCAAGCCCAGAAGAAGCGCAAGAAATGCGGCGATGTTTCAGCAACCAACGCTACACGACCGCCAGGTTCGATCCCCAGACCGGACAGTTTGCGTGCAAGTTCGAGCGCCTGAACGCGAAGGTCGCGATAGGTCGTCGCGGAAAAAAGCTCGCCTCGTGCATTGTAGAAATTCACACCTGTCTCGCCGCCCGCAGCATAGTCGAGCGCCTCACACAATGTCGAAAAATCTGCCCGCCTCAACGCGAGGTCATGCGAACTTCCAGTCGCCTGCATCACTGATTTCCTTGTCTCGATTCCGAAAAATATCGGTTGCTTATTTTGATCCACATCTGGTGTGCGGCATGGTCTTATAGATACAACGCCCCCTTTTATGTCAAGGTTTCCGCCCCCGCCGGGACCAGTGCGGCGGAGCAAACCAAGGTCGGGCAGCTGATTTTCGCAGCGCGTCGCGCCTGTGGCGCCCGCCGCTAGCCGAGGCTGAGAGTCAGCATCAAGGCCGCTTGCCGTTCATCCATTCTGGGGCAAGAAAGGATGTCAAAGCGTCGCTTCATGAACCAAGCTCCAGGTCGCATTACGTCGCTGCCCATGAGGCTCGCAGTTCTTGATCTCCGAAGCGGGAGGCACCGGGCCGTCAGGACGCAAGGCGCGCCGAGTGATTTCTTTTGAAAAATCATTCAAGATCAATAGCCTGAGAGAAGGCAATCCCGGCCCTTGCCCGCGGTCTGTTTGCGTCGAAACGGTCGTCTTTCCGTCGCGCCTTGCGCGATCTTTGCGTTCGACCATTTTTCAGGCTGGCCGGAAAGCGCAGATGTGTCGCCCCGTGAGACCTGATCCTGGCTTGCATCACAGCCATATCCGATGGTTGAAGTGGCCTCATGGACTGGGCTTCATCCTGATCTTCAAGCCGTGCTTGGGCCTCTCTCTGAGCATCGGCAACATCTTGCAGGTTCTGTCACAAATGGTTTCCAAGTCGTAACACAATCGCAACAAGTTTCAGGTCTCCCCATGCGGACCTATGGGAAAGAAGCATTTCCAAGCTGTGACCCGGGGCGTTTTGCGGGTCGGGAGAACGCGGAGGTCGTTGCCACTCCGGGGCGCAACCACCCATTTGACCTGAGGCTCCCGAAAGATGAAAAGCGCCCTCGGAATTACAGCTGAGAATCCAGAAGCTCTTTCGCGAGAAATTTGAAAAACCAATTTTTTCATGTAGTTCGTGAGAATGATATCACATTTATTCATCGGGCTATCGACGGTCGATCACGTTCCATCACGAACCTGCGATCCTGCCCTGCCGCCCACCGGATAGCAGGGCGCTTGTCACGGAACAAAACTGCTTTCTAAGGTTCCAGTCACTTGAACCAGAGCCAGCGTATCATTGGTGCAGCGACGCCATCCAAGATGCAAACTGGCCCCACAAAGGACAGGACAATGATCAAACATATCAGGACAGGTCTGGCGGGCCTTGCTCTTTGCGCCGGACTTTTGACAGGTGCCACAGCACAAGCCGGGTTTCAATACACCGAAGTGCAGCTACATTATGGCGACGGGTACATTCTGGGGCGCAATGGCCTTGATGAAACCGCGCGTACCACCCTCACACTCGAACATCTTTCGGTCGGCAGCGTCGGTGAACTGTTCTTCTTCGTCGATTTTTTCAGGGATGAGGACGGACCGTCGATCAATACGGAGAGCGATCAGTATGGCGAGATCTACGGCTTTCTGAGTGCCCGCAATCTCGGCCTCGCCTTTTCCGACAGTGGCTTCATACGCGACGCGGGCATCGAGATCGGGTTGAACCAGGGCACCGATTTCTCGGTTGCATTGCTTGGCCCGAGGGTCAATTTCAATGTTCCGGGGTTCAGTGTCCTGACCCTTGGTGTCTATGCCTATGACAATCTGGACGATCCCTTCGATCGCGACCTTGATACGACCTATCAGGCGACAATAGTCTGGGTGGTGCCGTTCCAGCTCGGACGGCAGAAGTTCTCGACCCAAGGTTTTGTCGATTTCATCGGCTCGCAGGGGTCAGGCGTGGACGATCAGATCCTCTTTTCGCCGCAGTTGCGTTGGGATATCGGCAATGCTTTTGGCGCAAAGGAGAATGTTTTCACGCTCGGTCTGGAATACAACCACTGGGAAAACAAGTTTGGCGTGAAAGGCGAAGACGAAGATTCACTCTCGGTCTTCCTGGCAGCCAAGTTCTGACACCCTTTCGCAAAAGGTTTGGGCGGCGGTCCTCGCCGCCTGCACCGCTGCGGTTCCGTCTAGGCGGATGGGTTCAAACCCTGCTAGCATCGACCGGATTCGGCTCTAGAACGCACGACCGGTGCCAGACAGGGACATGATGGCGAACGTCGAGCCCGGCGAAAACATGGGGGAAAGCGCGTGACAGAGGAATTGCTTGCCGTCCGCGGACTGACCAAGGCCTATCCCGGCGTTCTTGCCAATGATCGGGTTACCTTTGCCATCCATGAAGGTGAGGTCCATGCGCTTCTGGGCGAAAACGGTGCTGGCAAATCGACCCTCGTCAAGATGATCTATGGTCTCGTCAAACCCGACAGCGGCGAGATGACATTCCGAGGTGCGCCTTACGAACCTCCAGAGCCTCGCGCGGCCCGCAACGCGGGCGTGGCAATGGTGTTTCAGCACTTCTCACTCTTTGACGCAATGAGCGTGGCCGAGAACGTGGCGTTGGGCATGGAGAATCCGCCCGCCTTGCGCGACCTGGCCAGCCGAATCCGTGAGGTTTCGGAAACCTACGGCCTGCCGCTCGACCCACAGCGCACGGTCGGCGATCTCTCTGCGGGCGAACGTCAGCGGGTCGAGATCATCCGCTGCCTGCTTCAGGAGCCACGCCTTCTGATCATGGATGAACCAACTTCGGTGCTGACGCCGCAAGAGGTGGACATCCTCTTTCAAACGTTGCGGCGGCTTACCTCCGAGGGGGTGGCGATCCTTTATATCTCGCACAAGCTGGAGGAGATCCGCACACTGTGCGATCATGCAACAATCCTGCGGCAAGGCAAGAATGTCGGCTCTTGTGTGCCACGCGAGACATCGGCGCGCGAAATGGCCGAACTGATGGTGGGCGCGGCCTTTGCAAGCCCACGCCGTGCGGGCCGCGACATGGGGCCGGTGGCTCTTGATGTGACCGGACTCTCAGTGGCGGCTCCGGGGCATTTTGGCACTTCGCTCAGGAATATTCATTTCGCCGTTCGCCAAGGCGAGGTTCTGGGGTTGGGTGGCGTCGCGGGTAACGGACAGGATGAGCTGCTCGCGGCGCTTTCGGGCGAATTTCGGGTGGATGCCGAGGCGATCCGCCTGCACGGCAAGCCGATCGGGCTATTGGGTCCGGCAGAACGGCGAGCGATGGGCCTGCTGACCGCACCCGAAGAACGCCTCGGCCACGCGGCCGCCCCGGACATGAGCCTGACGGAAAATGCCATCCTTACCGCGGCGACGCGTGAAAAGCTGACGCGACATGGCTTTCTGAAATGGGGTGAGGCAGAGGATTTTACCCGCCGGATCATAACGAGATTCGACGTGCGCACCCCAGGGCCCGGGACCGCCGCTCGAGCGCTTTCCGGCGGCAATCTGCAGAAATTCGTGATTGGCCGCGAGGTCTTGCAACGCCCAGAGGTTCTGGTCGTCAATCAGCCGACATGGGGCGTCGATGCCGCCGCTGCTGCCGCGATCCGTCAGGCGCTTCTGGACCTTGCAGCGAATGGCACTGCGGTGATCTGCATCAGTCAGGATCTTGACGAGTTGATGGAGATCTCCGACCGCTTTGGCGCGCTCAACGAGGGGCGGTTATCCGAGGTCAGGGGCACCCGCAGCCTCAGTGTCGAAGAAATTGGCCTGATGATGGGCGGAGCGCATGGCATGGAGGTGGCACATGGCTGAGCCGTCGGATTTGGGTATTTTAACCAAGAAGAAATCGGAAGGCTTGCCATGCTGAGGCTCGAGAAGCGCCCGCAGCCTTCTCGGCTCTGGACCTGGCTGACGCCGGTGCTGGCTGTGCTCATTACCATGCTTGCGGGAGGGGCCCTCTTTGCGACACTGGGCAAGGATCCCCTGGAGGCCATTGCCACAATCTTCTGGCGGCCGCTGTTTGGTGAATTTGCATTTTACTACCGGCCACAACTTTTGCTCAAGGGCGCCCCCTTGGTGCTCATCGCGATCGGTCTCAGCCTCGGATTTCGGGCGGGTATCTGGAACATCGGTGCCGAGGGACAATATATCGTCGGCGCGCTGGCTGGGGCGGGTGTCGGGTTGGCCTTCTATCCGGCTGAAAGCTGGATGATCTTTCCGTTAATGGTTCTGGCTGGGGCGGTGGGTGGTTGGGCCTGGGCGATGATTCCCGCCGTGCTGAAACTGCGCTTTGGCACCAACGAAATTCTTGTCTCACTGATGCTGGTCTATGTCGCAGAGCAATTACTGGCGGCCATGGCGCTCGGGCTGATGAAGAACCCCGATGGGCATGGTTTCCCGGGTTCTCGCAATCTGCGCCAGTATGAGAGCGCCCATAATGGCGAATTGATCTCTGGAACGGGTATGCATTGGGGTGTTGTGGCGGCCTTCATTGCGGTGATCTTTGCCCATATCCTGCTCAACCGACATATTCTGGGGTATCACATTCGCCTGACTGGTCAGGCCCCGCGCGCGGCCCGCTTTGCCGGCGTGCGCCCGGCGCGGCTGGTGCTCTTTTGTCTCGGCACATCGGGCGCTTTGGCGGGATTGGCGGGGTTGTTCGAGGTCGCGGGACCGGCCGGGCAGGTCAGCATTGATTTCAACGTCGGCTATGGGTTCACCGCGATCATCGTGGCCTTTCTTGGCCGGTTGCATCCCGTGGGCATCCTTCTGGCTGGGCTCCTCATGGCGTTGACCTATATCGGTGGCGAAATCGCGCAATCCAACCTCGGCCTGCCTGCCGCGGCGATCCAGATCTTTCAGGGCATGCTGCTATTCTTCCTGCTGGCGGTCGATCTATTGACCAACTACCGGATCCGGATATCCAGCCGGGAGGTGGCATGATGCTTTTTGGCTCGATCGACCCGGCGCTTCTTCTGGCCTCGTTGATGGTCGCCTCGACGCCCATTCTGCTTGCGGCGCTCGGCGAGTTGGTGGTCGAGCGCGCGGGCGTGCTCAACCTTGGCGTCGAGGGGATGATGATCACCGGAGCCATCTGCGGCTTTGCCATGGCAGTCAATTCCGGCTCTCCCGCGTTGGGTTTTGTTGCGGCGGCGGCTGGTGGCGCGGGTCTGGCGCTGCTCTTTGCTCTTCTCACCCAGTTTGCGCTGGCCAATCAAGTGGCCAGCGGTCTGGCGCTCACGCTCTTTGGTCTGGGTCTGTCGGCGCTGCTTGGGCAGGGCTATGTGGGCCTCAAGCCACCCGCTACGATCAGGCTGAACATTCCCCTGCTGAGCGATATTCCGTTTCTGGGGAGGGTGCTTTTTTCCCATGATTTGATGGTCTATCTTGGGCTCGTTCTCGTTGCGTTGGTCTGGGCGGTTCTGAAATACTCTCGCGCGGGCCTCATCCTGCGGGCGGTGGGTGAAAATCATGAGGCGGCACACGCGCTTGGCTACAAGGTGGTGCGCATCCGGGTGCTGGCCATCCTCTTTGGAGGGGCCTGTGCCGGGCTGGGCGGTGCTTACATCAGCCTCATTCGTGTGCCGCAATGGACCGAAGGGATGACCGCCGGGGCAGGGTGGATCGCGCTCGCGCTCGTTGTTTTTGCGTCCTGGAAGGCGGGGCGGGTTCTGCTCGGAGCCTGGCTCTTTGGCGGGGTCACGGTGCTGCAACTCAATCTACAGGCCGCCGGACTTGCCATCCCGGTCGAGTATCTTTCGATGTCGCCCTACTTGATCACCATCCTCGTGCTGGTCATCATGGCGCGCGACAAATCCCGCGCGCCCGGCTCTCTGGGCCGCGTCTTTTACGCGACACAATGAACGATAACCACAGGGAGACCAGAACATGACCCTTTCAAGAGTGCTGACCACCGCCGCGCTTGCGCTTGGCCTCGCGACAACAGCCTTGGCGCAGGACAAGACCAAGGTCGGCTTCATTTATGTTGGCCCGATCGGAGATGGCGGATGGACCTTTGAGCATGACAAGGGTCGTCGCGCCGTCGAGGCGCATTTTGGCGATGCGGTCGAGACTGTCTATCGCGAAAGTGTGCCCGAGGGGGCAGATGCCGAGCGCGCCATCACCGAGATGGCTCTGCAGGGGGCAGATCTGATCTTTAGCACCTCCTTTGGCTATATGGAGCCAACGCTGGCGGTTGCCGCGAAGTTCCCGAACGTTAAATTCGAACACGCGACCGGCTACAAGACCGCCCCTAATGTCTCGACCTATTCGGCGCGATTTTATGAGGGGCGCGCGGTGCAGGGGCATATCGCCGGGCGGATGACCAAATCCAACATCATCGGCTATATCGCCTCGTTCCCGATCCCCGAGGTCATTCGCGGTATCAACTCGGCCTATATCCACGCCAAGAAGGTCAACCCGGATGTCGATTTCAAGATCGTCTGGGCCTATACTTGGTTTGATCCGGCCAAGGAGGCTGACGCCGCTACGGCGCTCATTGAACAGGGCGCGGACGTGATCCTGCAACACACCGATTCCACCGCACCGCAGGCGGCGGCGGAAAAGGCGGGTGGCGTGATCACCTTCGGTCAGGCGTCCGACATGTCGGAATATGCGCCGCTGCCGCGGGTCAGCTCGATCATCGACAACTGGGCACCTTACTATATCGCCCGCACGCAGGCGGTGATCGACGGCAGCTGGGAAAGTGTGCAGACTTGGGACGGGATCGGCGCGGGCATGGTGGGCATCGGCGAGATTTCCGAGGCTGTTCCGGCGGATATCCGTGACGAGGCGCTCGCGCTCAAGAACGCCATCGCCAAGGGCGCCCATCACCCCTTCACCGGACCGCTGAAGAAGCAGGACGGGTCCGACTGGCTGGCGGCGGGCGAGGTGGCCGATGACGGCACGCTGCTGGGGATGAATTTCTATGTCGAGGGGATCAGTGGACAGATCCCGAACTGAGTACTTTCGGACTCTGTCGGAAGGCCCCGCTTTGCGCGGGGCCTTTCCATGAGCGAGTCCTTGCAGACTCGCAAAAGAACAAAACGGGAATATAATGAGGGCTCGCTGCTCTAGCCCCGAGTCCCCCATGTGTTTTGCCGAACTCTGCGCCATGTCGAATTTCACCTTCCTCACCGGGGCCGCGCATCCCGAGGAGTATATCGAGCGCGGCGCAGCGCTTGGCCTTGCGGGCGTGGCGATCGCCGATGTGAACTCGGTGGCGGGGATCGTGCGCGCCCATGCGCAAGCGCGCGAGATCGCGCGGCAGGTGGCCGAGCGGCGGGCGCTGGAGGCAGGGCGTGGACTGATCGGGCCGCCCGCGCCCCGGCCCGTCGTGCCGGACTGGGCCTGCACGCCGCGCCTCATTCCCGCCGCGCGGCTGGTGCTGCGCGACGGGTTCACGCTCACCGCGTTGCCCCGCGACCGGGAGGGCTGGGCCAGCCTTTGTCGACTCATCACGCTGGGGCGGCGGCGTGCGCCCAAGGGGGACTGCGATCTGGGGCTCGGGGATGTGCTGGAGGGCGCGGCGGGGTTTGAGCTTCTCGTGCATCCGGGCAGCGCGCCCGGCTGGCAGGAACAGACAGCACGGCTGGCGGCGCGCCTTGGCCCCTGCGTGCATCTGCTGCTGGCGCCGCGCTATGACGGGCGCGATCCGATCCGCTTTGACCGGCTGGCGCGGCTGGCCGCGCGGCTGGGTCTGCCGACGCTGGCCGCCGCCTGCCCACTGATGCACCGCGCCCATCGCCGCCGTCTGGCCGATGTGCTGAGCGCGATCCGGCTGGGGGTGACGGTGGACAGCCTTGGGCGCAATGCCCTGCCCAATGCCGAGCGCCGCCTGCGCTCGGAGGCCGAGATGCGGCGGTTCTTCATGGGCTTTGAGGACGCGGTGGAGCGCGCCGCCGCCCTGGCCGCGCGGCTGACCTTCTCGCTCGACGAATTGCGCTACGAGTATCCGAGCGAAGTGGCTGATGGCGAGAGCCCCACTGACCGGCTACGCCGTCTGGCCGAGGACGGGCTGGTCTGGCGTTACCCGAACGGTGCGCCCGAACGGGTGCGGGGCATGATAGAGCATGAACTCGCGCTTATCGCCAAGCTGCGCTACGAGCCCTATTTTCTGACGGTGCATGATGTGGTGGCCTTTGCCCGCTCGCGCGGAATCCTCTGCCAAGGGCGGGGATCGGCGGCCAATTCGGTGGTCTGTTACTGTCTGGGCGTGACTTCGGTCAGTCCCGAGGTGGGCACGATGGTCTTTGAGCGGTTCGTGTCGGAGGCGCGCGACGAGCCGCCCGATATCGACGTGGATTTCGAGCACGAGCGGCGCGAGGAGGTAATCCAGTGGATCTACGAGCGCTATGGGCGGCACCGCGCGGGGCTCTGCGCCACGGTGATCCACTACCGGACCAAGCGGGCGATCCGCGAGGTGGGCCGCGCCATGGGGTTGAGCGAGGATCTGCTGGGGGCGATGACCTCGCAGATCTGGGGCCATGGCGGTGAGGGGCGGCTCGATGCGGCGCGTCTGGCCGAGATCGGGCTTGATCCGCGCGACCGCCGCCTTGCGCTCACGCTGGAACTGATCGCCGAGATCACCGGCTTTCCCCGGCATCTGAGCCAGCATGTCGGCGGCTTTGTCATCACCGAGGGGCGGCTGGACGAACTGGTGCCGATCGAGAACGCCACGATGGAGGAGCGCACGGTCATCTGCTGGGACAAGGACGACATCGACTGTCTGGGCATTCTCAAGGTCGATGTGCTGGCGCTTGGCATGTTGACCTGCATCCGCAAGGCGTTCGATCTGCTGGCCGCGTATCGCGGGCAGCGCCACACGCTCGCCTCCCTGCCGCCCGACGATCCGGCGGTCTACGCGATGCTCTGCCGCGCCGACAGTCTGGGTGTCTTTCAGGTGGAGAGCCGGGCGCAGATGAATTTTCTGCCGCGGATGCGCCCGCGCTGCTTTTACGATCTGGTCATTCAGGTGGCGATCATCCGTCCCGGGCCCATTCAGGGCGACATGGTCCATCCCTATATCCGCCGCCGCAACGGCGAAGAGGCGGTGAGCCTGCCCGCGGATGCGCTTGGAGGGGTTCTGGGCAAGACGCTGGGTGTGCCGCTTTTTCAGGAACAGGCGATGCAGATCGCCATCATCGGCGCGGGCTTCACGCCAGAGGAGGCAGACCGCCTGCGCCGGTCGCTGGCCACCTTCAAGAAACACGGCAATGTCAGCGAATTCCGAAGCCGCTTTCTGCGGGGCATGCAGGCCAACGGTCATGACATGGACTTTGCCGAGCGCTGTTTCAACCAGATCGAGGGCTTTGGCTCTTACGGCTTTCCCGAGAGCCACGCCGCCAGCTTTGCCTTTCTGGTCTATGCCTCCGCCTGGATCAAATGCCATCACCCGGCGATCTTTGCCTGTGCGCTCCTGAATTCCCAGCCGATGGGGTTCTATGCCCCCGCCCAGATCGTGCGCGACGCGCGCGCGCATGAGGTGGAGGTGCGCCCGGTCTGCGTCAACGCTTCCTACTGGGATAACACGGTGGAACCGGACGGGCGCGGCGGGCTGGCGCTGCGTCTGGGCTTTCGCCAGATCCGCGGGCTCGCGCGCGATGAGGCGGACTGGATCGCGGCGGCGCGCGGCAATGGCTATGCGGGGCCCGAGGAGATCTGGCGGCGGGCGGGCGTGGCCCCGGCGGCGCTGGCGCGACTGGCCGAGGCCGATGCCTTTGCCGCGACGGGGCTCACGCGGCGTGACGCGCTCTGGCAGGCGCGGGCGATTCTGGCTGAGGCGCCGCTGCCGCTCTTCTCGCGCGATCTCGACGGCGAGGGGATCGTGGAGCCGGCCGCGCATCTGCCCGCGATGACCCTGGGCGAGGAAATTGTCGAGGATTATGCCGCGCTGCGCCTGTCCCTGCGCGCGCATCCGCTGGCGCTTTTGCGGGACATCCTGACGCCGCCGGGCGCGTGAGCGCCTGTCACTGAACGGCGCGCAGGTGCCTCAGGCTGTGTTCGGCCATGAAATCCACGAATTTGCGGATCTTTGGATCCTGCAACTTGCGATGCGGGTAAAGGCAGCCGAACAGCGAGGGCGGCGGCGGCGTCTCGGGCAGGACCTCGACCAGCCGTCCGGCCGACAGATGATGGGCCACGTCGAATCTCGGCTTGTTCGCGATGCCATGGCCCGCCAGCGTCCATTCGGTGAGCACATCGGAATCATCGGCATCATACTTGCCCGCGACATCCAGCTTGCGCAGCCCGTCGCTGGTCTCCAGCAACCAGAAATATTCTGGCGACCGCGGATAGCGCAGGAGCAGGCAGTTGTGGTCGCCGCTCAACAGATCATCCGGTGTGCGCGGGGTGCCGTGGCGCTCCAGATAGGACGGTGCGGCGCAGAGCACACGGCGGCAGTGTTCGATCTTGCGCAGTTTCAGGTTTGAATCCTTGGGAAGACCAACGAAGAATGCCACATCCATGCGCTCGCCCAGAATGTCGACCGCCCGATCCGACAGCCGCATCTGAACCTGCACTTCGGGAAAGGCCTCGACGAATTTCGGCACCAGGGGGGCGATGACGCGCCGTCCCACGCCCAAGGGGGCGGTGACGCGAATGACACCGCGCGGCGCGGCGGAAAAACTGGCCACCGCGGCATCGGCGTCATCGACCGTATCGAGGATCTTGCGCGCCTCGTCGTAGAACAGTTGCCCGACCTCGGTCGACGTGAGCGACCGGGTGGTGCGGTTGAAGAGACGCACCCCCAGATGTTTTTCCAACTCCTTGATGCGTTTGCTGGCCACAGCCGGGGTCAGTCGCAGATCCCGCCCGCCCGACGTGATGCTGCCCAGTTCCACGACGCGCGTAAAGACCCGAAGGCTTTCGATATATTGCATGACGTGCTCCTCTCGCCGCCCGGCCCGCCGGTCCTTGCCGGTTTCAGTGAACACCGAGGGGGTTTAATTTTCAACGATCTGTTGAAAGTATTTTCCGAATGACGGCGTATCCAGAGATAGTCAAAACCTCTATTCTGGCCTTGCAATTGCATCCGCGCAGCTAGGAGGACTCATGGACCAGCGTGACACCATCCGGTTTCTTCTGAACGACCAAGAGATCACCCTGCGCGACGTGACCGCGACGCAGACCCTGCTTGATTTCCTGCGGCTCGAGCGGCGCCTGACCGGCACCAAGGAGGGCTGCGCCGAGGGTGATTGCGGGGCCTGCACCGTTCTTGTCGGACGTCTGAGGGATGGCAACCTGCACTATGAGAGCGTGAATGCCTGCATCCGGTTTCTCGCCTCTGTCGATGGCTGTCACGTGGTCACAATCGAGCATCTCGCCGGTTATGACGGCGCGCTGCACCCCGTTCAGCAGGCCATGGTGGATGAGCACGGCAGTCAATGCGGGTTCTGCACGCCCGGCATCGTCATGTCGCTTTATGCGCTCTGGATGGAGCACCCCAGCCCAAGCGAGACCGAGATCGAGACAGCGCTTCAGGGCAATCTGTGCCGCTGCACCGGCTATGCGCCGATCCTCCGCGCCGCTGCCGCGATCAGCCGCCATGGCACGCCCGCCTCGGATCATCTGGTGCAGGAGCGTGACCGAGTGGCCGCGCGTCTGGCCGCGCTGCGCGATGGGGCGCGGGTCGTGACCGGACCTGAGAACAACCGCGCGATCCTGCCCGCCGACGCCGATGATTTCGCCGCGATCCTGGCCGAGACACCGGGGGCGACCATCGTTGCCGGCGCCACGGATGTCGGCCTCTGGGTCACGAAATTCTTGCGCCCGATCGGGCCTACGATCTTTATCGGTCACCTTGACGGGTTGAAGCGTGTCGAGGTCGGCGATCATGACATTCGGATTGGTGCAGGCGTGACCTATTCGGAGTTTGGCCCCCTGATCGCCGCGCATTTTCCGTCCATGGCAGAGTACTGGAACCGCATCGCGGGCTGGCAGGTGCGCAACATGGGCACGATTGGCGGCAACATCGCCAATGGCTCTCCCATCGGTGACACGCCGCCGGTGCTGATCGCCCTTGGGGCAGAGATCACCCTGCGGCGCGGCGCGCACCGCCGTACGATGCCGCTGGAGGCGTTCTTTGTCGATTACGGCAAGCAGGACCGTGCAGAGGGCGAATTCGTCGAAGGCATTCGCATTCCCCGCCTTGCCCCGGGCCAAATCTGTGCCGCCTACAAGATTTCCAAGCGCAGGGACGAGGATATCTCGTCGGTCGCGGTCGGGATCAACGTCACCGTCGCAGAGGGGATGATCACGGATTGCCGCCTGGCCTTTGGCGGGATGGCGGCGATTCCGAAACGCGCGCGGGTGGCGGAGACGGCGCTCTTGGGCCAAGCTTGGGGCCGCGCGCCGTTCGAGGCCGCGATGCCCGCGTTGCTTCAGGATTTCAGCCCGCTGAGTGATTGGCGGGCCTCGTCCGGCTACCGGATGCAGGTGGCGCAGAACCTCTTGCTGCGCTTTTACATGGAGACGGCAGGCGGCGGCGACGGCACGCCCGTCCGGCTGCGCGCGTGAGGGGGCCAGCGATGAAGGATCAAACCGAAATTCGCGGCGCGGTGCACAGCACCCTCGCGCATGACAGCGCGGTCAAGCATGTCACGGGACGCGCCGAATACACCGACGACATCCCAGAGCCCGCAGGCACGCTGCACGCCTATCTGGGATGCGCGACGCAGACCCATGCCCGGATCCGCGCCATGGATCTGTCAGAGGTGCTGGCCGCGCCGGGGGTTGTGGGCGTGCTGACGGCCGATGACATTCCGGGCCAGAACGATATCAGCCCGACCGGGCGCCATGACGAGCCGGTATTTCCGACAGAGACGGTCGAATTCCACGGCCAGCCGCTCTTTGCCGTCGTCGCGGAGACCCGCGACGCCGCGCGCCGCGCGGCGGAACGGGCCCGCATCGACTATGAGGTTCTGCCGCATGCGCTCGACCCGATCGCCGCGCAGGAGGCAGGTTATCCGCATGTCACCGATCCGCTGACGCTCTCGCGCGGCGATGCGGACCAGGCGCTTGGCCTGGCGGAACACCGGATCACCCGCCGGATGGTTATTGGCGGGCAGGATCACATGTATCTCGAAGGCCAGATCGCCTTTGCCCTGCCGGGCGAGGATGACGACGTGATCCTGCATTGCTCGACCCAGCACCCAAGCGAGGCGCAGCACATGGTGGCGCATGTGTTGGGGGTGCCCTCGAACGCGGTCAGCGTGAATGTGCGCCGCATGGGCGGCGGATTCGGCGGCAAGGAAAGCCAGATGAACCTCTTTTGCGCCGTCGCTGCGCTGGCTGCGAAGAAATGGAACCGTCCGGTCAAGATCCGCCCGGACCGCGATCAGGATATGACCGCCACCGGCAAGCGGCACGATTTCGTGGTGGATTACGATGTGGGTTTCGACGCTGCGGGGCGTATCGAGGCGGTCAAGGGCAGTTTTGCCGCGCGCTGCGGGTTTTCGTCGGACCTCTCCGGTCCGGTGACCGACCGGGCGCTCTTTCACGCCGACAATGCCTATTTCTATCCGCATGTCCGGCTGGAAAGCCATCCGATGAAGACCAACACGGTGTCGAACACCGCCTTTCGCGGCTTTGGCGGGCCGCAGGGCGTGATCGTGGCCGAACGCATGATCGAAGAGATCGCCTATGCTCTGGGACGCGACACGCTCGAGATCCGAAAGGCCAATTTCTATGGGGCCGAGGGCCGCGATCTCACGCCCTATCACCAGAGGGTCGAGGATAACATCATCCTGCGCCTCGTCGAGGAACTGGAAGAAAGCGCCGAATACCAGAGCCGCCGCCGCGCCATTCTGGAGCAGAATGCGACGGGCGGCATCCTCCGGCGCGGCATCGCGCTCACGCCGGTGAAATTCGGCATTTCCTTTACCGCGACCTGGTACAATCAGGCCGGTGCCTTGTTGCATGTCTATAATGACGGTTCGATCCATCTCAATCATGGCGGCACCGAGATGGGGCAGGGGCTCAACACCAAGGTGGCGCAGGTCGTGGCCGAGGCGTTTCAGGTCGATATCGACCGGATCAAGATCACCCGCACGACCACGGAAAAGGTGCCCAACACCTCGGCCACCGCTGCCTCGAGCGGCTCTGACCTCAATGGGATGGCGGCCCTTGACGCCGCCGAACAGATCAAGGCGCGCCTTGTCGCCTTTGCCTCTGAGCGCTGGCAGGCTGAAGCGGCAGAGGTGCGGTTCCTGCCCAATCGCGTGCAGATCCGCGATGAGGTCATCGCGTTCGATGCGTTCATCCGCCTGGCCTATCTGGCGCGGGTGCATCTGTCGGTGGCCGGGTTCTACAAGACGCCGAAAATCCATTGGGACCGGGCGGCGGGCAAGGGACGGCCGTTCTACTATTTCGCCTATGGCGCAGCCTGTTCCGAAGTGGAAATCGACACGCTGACGGGCGAGTACCGGGTGCTGCGCGCGGACATCCTGCATGATGTCGGCCGCTCTCTCAATCCCGCCCTCGACCGGGGACAGGTCGAAGGGGCATTCGTTCAGGGCATGGGCTGGCTGACCACCGAAGAGCTGTGGTGGGACACCGCCGGGCGGCTCAGGACGCATGCGCCCTCGACCTACAAGATCCCGCTCGCCTCGGACCGGCCGCGCATTTTCAACGTGCGGCTTGCCGAATGGTCCGAGAACAAGGAGCGCACGATCAAGCGGTCCAAGGCCGTGGGTGAGCCGCCCTTCATGCTGGGAATCTCGGTGTTCGAGGCGCTGTCGATGGCGGTGTCAAGCGTGGCGGATTACCGGGAATGCCCGCGCCTTGACGCCCCGGCAACGCCGGAACGGGTGCTGATGGCGGTGGAACGGCTGAAACGGGGGGCCCGGTCATGATGGCATCCGAAACCCTGACGGCGTTTCTCGATCGCAACCCCGATGTGATCGCGGTCCGCCTGAACCGTGTCCAAGGTTCCTGCCCGCGAGAGGCGGGGGCGGAAATGCTTGTGGCGGCCGACGATTGTCTTGGCACCATCGGCGGCGGGCAACTGGAATACATGGTGATCGATGCGGCGCGCGCGATGCTGGCGCGGGAGGAGACCGCGCGCGACATGGACATACCACTTGGCCCCGAGATCGGCCAATGCTGTGGTGGGCGCGTCGGGGTTGCCCTGCGCAGACTGACCGCCGAAGGGCGGCGTGCCGCGCTCAAGGCGGCGGATCGCCGGGCGGCTCTTCTGCCGCATGTCTATGTTCTGGGTGCGGGCCATGTCGGGCGCGCGCTTGCGCGTCTGCTGGAATACCTGCCGGTGCGCACCATCGTCGTGGACAGCCGGGCCGAAGAATTGATGCTCTGCACGGAAGGGGTGGAATTGCGTCGCAGCGCCATGCCCGAAGCGGACATTGCGCAGGCCCCGGCGGGAAGCGCCTTTGTCGTGCTCACCCATGATCACGCGCTGGATTTCCTGCTGACCGCGCAGGCCTTGGCGCGGGGCGATGCCGCCTATGTCGGGATGATCGGATCGGCCACGAAGCGCGGGCGCTTTCGCGCGTGGTGCCGCAATCACTGTGACGGACAGCCGACCGATGCGCTCGTCTGCCCGATCGGGGCGAGCGCAAGCCGTGACAAGCGTCCGGAGGTGATTGCGGCCTTTGTCGCCGCCGAGGTGGTGGCGGCCCTGACCTGTGACGTGCATCAGACCACCCCGGTCCCGTTCATGACCGCGTAAAGACCACCCCGCCCGATCCGGTACCGGAGGAGAGACCGCCCGGGCGGCCCTGCAACACATGGAGGAGGCCTGCACATGCAGGAAAGATCATACAGCTACAAACTGTTCGCGCGGAATGATTTCAGCGCGTTCTGGGCCCTGTTCACAGACAACCTGATCAATCTGATCGTGCTGTCGGGCGTCTGCCAGTTCGTGTTCCAGATGCCCGCGGAAATCGTGTTCGGGCGCATCGTGCCCGGTGCTGCGGTGGCGATCCTTGCCGGGATCGTCGTCTATGCCTGGCTGGCCAGGCATGTGGCCGAACGGCAGGGCCATGACGTGACGGCGATGCCCTACGGCATCTCGACGCCGGTCATGTTCGTCTATCTCTTTGGCGTGATCGGTCCGATCTACTGGTCCACGCAGGATGCCCTGCTGGCCTGGCAGGTCGGGATCGGGGCGGGGTTCATGGGTGGCATCGTGGCCGGTCTCGGCGCGATCATCGGTCCGTTTCTCAAGCGCGTGACGCCGCGTGCCGGAATGCTGGGCACCCTGTGCGGGATCGCGCTCGTCTTTATCGGTGTCGTGCCGCTTGCCACGATTTTCGAGAACCCGTTCATCGGCTTTGCCTCGATGATCATCATTCTCTGGGGGCTGGTCGGCCGCTTCCGGTTGCCGTTCAACATTCCCGCCGGTCTCTTGGCGCTGGTCGTGGGAACGGTCGTGGCCTTTGCCATCGGCGAGGCCTCGATCAGCTTTGAGGGGGTCGGGTTCTACCCGCCGCTGCCTTACCTTGGCGATCTCGTTGCGGGGATCCAGCATCTCTTTGCCAATCCCGAACTGTTTCTGGTGCTGGTGCCGGTGCAGATCTACAATTTCATCGAAACCATGAACAATGTCGAAAGCGCCGAGGCGGCGGGGGATCACTATCCGGTCGCGCTCTGTCAGGTGACCGATGGCGTCGGCACGATGATCGGCGCGGTTTTCGGCTCGCCCTTTCCGACCACGGCCTATATCGGTCATCCCGCCTACAAGCGGATGGGGGCCCATGCAGGCTATGTGATCGGGGTCGGGATCGTCATTCCGCTCGCGGCCTTCCTGGGCTTGCTGGCCTTTCTCAACAACCTCATTCCGGTGGCTGCCGCCGCACCGGTCCTGGTCTTTGTCGCGCTCAGCCTCATCACCAACACCGCGCATGCGGTCAAGACCGAGCATATGGCCGCCGTCACGATTGCGATGATGCCGCATGTCTCGAATTTCCTGATGGTGAAATGGGGCTCGCTCATGGGCGCGCTTGGGGCGTCGGGGGTCGCGGGATTGCCGCAGCTCGGCGATCCGGCCCTGACCGCGGCCCTGCTCCAGCAAGGCGCCCATTTCGAGGGTCATCTGGCGCTCAGTCAGGGCGCGATCCTGACCGGGCTGATCTGGGGCGCCATCGTGGCCAGCATCATCGACGGAAGGTTTCGCAATGCCGGCGGATTTGCCTTCGCCGCCGCCGTGATGTCCCTTGTCGGCATCATCCACTCAGCCAGTCTGCAGTGGCCCACCTTCGATGGCATCAGCATGGGATATCTGATCTCTGCCGCGTTCCTGTTCATCTATCCGGCGTTCCACAAGGCGGGCAGTCTGGTGAGCAGCGATTTCCCGGTCGATGACATGGTGCCAGGTGAGACACGCTGAGGCGATCGACACATGACCGGGGGCGCGGTGCCGCCCCCGATCTCCATCATCGGAGAGTGAGGAATGACATCGAAACACCTACTGCTGCGCGGCCGCCTTCTGTCGTTCACCGCCGAACCCGAAGGGCCGGAGGATCGCGATTCCTATGTCTATGTCGAGGACGGCGCGCTTCTCTTGGCCGATGGCCGGATCCTGGCCGCGGGCGGGTTCGACGAGGTGAGGATGCGGGCACCCGAGGCCGAAGTGATCGACCATCGGCCGCATCTCATGATGGCCGGCTTCATCGACACGCATATCCACTTTCCACAGGTTCAGGTCATCGCGTCCTGGGGCGCGCAGCTTCTGGATTGGCTCAACACCTATACATTTCCCGAAGAGACCCGATTTGCCGACGCCTCTCACGCCGCGCGGATGGCAGAGCGGTTCCTGGATCAGATGATTGCGCATGGCACGACCACGGCGGTCGCCTATTGCTCTGTCCACAAGGCCTCGGCAGAGGCCTATTTCACAGCCGCCGCCAGGCGTGGGATGCGGATGATCGGCGGCAAGGTGCTGATGGATCGCAACGCACCCGAGGGGCTGCGCGATACCCCGCAGAGCGGCTATGACGACAGCAAGGCGCTGATTGCAGAGTGGCACGGCAAGGGCCGCGCGCTCTATGCGATCAGCCCGCGGTTCGCGATCACCTCGACCCCCGCACAGCTGGAGATGGCAGGCGCCTTGGTGGCCGAGCATCCCGATTGCTACATGCAGACGCATCTATCTGAAAACCATGATGAAATCGCCTATACCGCGCGGCTCTATCCCGACGCGCCAGATTACCTTGGGGTGTATGAGCGCTATGGCCTTCTGACCCCCAAGGCGCTCCTGGGGCATGCGCTCCATCTTGGGCCGCGCGAGATCGGTGTGCTGCGCGAGAGTGGGGCGAAGCCGGTCTTTTGTCCCACCTCGAACCTCTTTCTTGGTAGCGGGCTTTTCGACGACGCGGGCCTGCGCGGACAGGGGATCACAAATGCAATCGCGACCGATGTGGGCGGCGGAACCAGCTATTCGATGCTGCAAACCCTCGCCGAGGGCTACAAGATCCTTCAACTCCGGGGCCAGAGACTGCATCCGCTGCGCGCCTTTCACTGGATCACGCGGGGCAATGCCGTAGCGCTCGGGCTTGCGGATCGCATCGGCACGCTCGAGGCGGGGACAGAGGCTGACATCGTGGTTCTGAACGCCCACGCAACCGATGCGATGGCGCTCAGGATGGAGCGGGCGGAAACCCTGTCAGAGGAGCTTTTCGTGCTTCAGATGATGGGCGACGACCGCGCCATCGCCGAGGTCTATGTCGCCGGATGCGCTCAGAAATCCGGCACGGTCTCGATTCTGTAGGGCGTGTCGAACCAATGCTCCTCAAGATTGTCGCCCGCGCCGATTCGATCGACCACGGCGAATCGGCCGGGCGCTCCGATGGGGGCCAGAACCCCGTGCCAGACCCCGCGCAGAAGGTTGATGCTCTGCTCCGGTGCGGTGACAAAAGCCTTGAGGTTCACCGGCACGCCCGCCGCGTCATCGGCAACCACGACGAGAAACCGCACCGGGCTGAGCGGCAGGAAGGCCTGGCTGCCCTTGGGGTGACGTTCCACCATGTCGATCCCATGCGGCAGGTGCCGGGCCTGGGCATCAAAGAGGCTGATCCCGGCACGGCCATCCGCGAAATCAAGACGCGCTAGATCATGATAGCGCCCGCAGAGGCCCTGATTGATCATCTTCGTCGGCGCGCCCTGCGCCGCGATCACGTCGCCATAGGGCGCGAAGGCCTCGGCGGTGAGGGGTGCGACCGTCAGGCTCCTCTCGGTCATGACAGCATGTCCCTCAGGCGCAATTCGGCGATGCGCTCGACCTGACGGCAGGCCTCGCTGAATTCGGTTTCCGTCTCATGGCCAAGGCGGCGCACGAAGGCGGCGCGGATCTGCGCCTTGTCATGGTCGCGCACCGCGATGATGAAGGGAAAGCCATGTTTTGCCATATAGTCGGCGTTCAGGCGGTGCAGGTCCGCGCGCTCGGCGTCGCTCAGCAGGTCGAGCCCGGCCCCCGCCTGTTCGGCCGTGCTCTCGGCTGTCAGCTTGCCGGCGGTGGCCAGCTTGCCGGCAAGATCGGGATGAGCTCGCAGAACGCCCAGCCGTTCGCCGCGCGAGGCCGAGCGGAACACGCGGCAGAGCGCGCTGTGCACACCCGTCGCGCCATCATGGGCGGGGCCGAGTTCGAGATCATGGGCGCGTTCCGCGATCCATGGCGAATGTTCAAAGACGCCGCCGAACCGCGCGACAAAGCGCGCGCGATCCATCTCGCTGGGGCGTTCGCGGGGCGGGCAGGGATGCGTGGCGGCCCAGTGCCGGGCGATGTCGATGCGCCGCGCCAGCCAGACCCCCTCCTGCGCCTGAACGTGTGCGATGAACCGTCTGAGCCCCGCGATCTTGCCCGGCCGCCCGATGAGCCGACAATGCAGGCCGATGGTCATCATCTTCGCCGCGCCTGCCACGCCCTCGGCATAGAGCGTGTCAAAGGCATCGGTAAGATAGGATTCGAAATCGGCCCCCGTCACCCAACCGGGGGTCGCGGCAAAGCGCATGTCGTTGGCTTCGAGCGTATAGGGGATCATCAGCTGGTCGCGTCCGCCGATCCTGCGCCAATAGGGCAGGTCATCATCGTAGCAATCCGAGATGTAATCGAACCCGCTTTCTTCAGCGACAAGGCGCACGGTGTTGACGCTGCACCGGCCGGTATACCAGCCGCGGGGACGCTCGCCCACGACCTCGGCATGCAGGCGGATGGCCTCTGCGATGGATGCGCGTTCCTCGGCCTCCGGCATGTCCTTGTGCTCGATCCATTTCAGCCCGTGGCAGGCGATTTCCCAGCCCGCGGCCTGCATCGCGGCCAGCTGTTCCGGGCTGCGGGCAAGCGCCGTTGTCACCCCGTAGACGGTGAGGGGTATTCCCGCCCCGGTGAACAGGCGGTGCAGCCGCCAGAACCCGGCCCGCGCGCCGTAGTCGTAGACCGACTCCATGTTCCAGTGCCGCTGACCCGGCCAGGGGGCAGCGCCGGGAATATCCGACAGGAACGCCTCGGAGGCGGCATCGCCGTGCAGGACGCAATTCTCGCCGCCTTCCTCGTAGTTCAGTACGAATTGCAGGGCGATGCGGGCGCCGCCGGGCCAGTGCGGATCCGGGGTCTGCGCGCCGTAGCCGCGCGGGTCGCGGGGGTATCGTTTCATGACGGACCTCGCCAAATGTGACCTTCAAGACCACGTCGCCCGGCGCGGGCAGCGGATCTTGCCTTTAGATCAAGATTTCATTTGTTTATAAAAGAAATCAATTCGGGTGACTTTAAGAAATTCAAAGAAAGACTTGTTTGCGTGTCCTCTATTTTCACGCGTGGTAAAACCGGGCATGAACAAAGTAGGGCCGAGAGCCTGCCGCAATCGTTTCAAAGGATTCTCCCCGTGACCGGTTACCTGACCACCCATGTTCTGGACACCGCCAGGGGATGCCCGGCCAAGGGTCTGAAGATAGACCTTTACCGGCTCGACGGTCTGGAGCGCCTGCATCTGGGCACGCATGTGACCAATGACGACGGGCGCACCGACGCGCCAATCCTGCCGAAAGAGGCGTTTCGGGCAGGAATTTACGAACTCATGTTTCACGTCGGACCTTATCTGGATGCAACGGGAGCAGGGCCGGAAAGCCCGCGCTTTCTCGACATCGTGCCCCTGCGGTTCGGCATGTCCGCTGCCAGCCATTACCATGTGCCGCTCCTGCTGTCGCCCTTCGGCTACTCGACATATCGCGGTAGTTGAGGCGAATGCCGGCGTCGGCGATCATTCCGCCTGGCGTGGCAGTGATGCCTTGATATGATCGGTCATGAAGTCGATCAGAAGTCTGGCCTTTGGATCCTGACGACGCCTGTGCGCGTAAAGACAGGCCATCTGGATCGGCACCGGCTGTTCGGACTCCAGAACCCGGACCAATTGTCCACGCTGCAAATATTCGTGGACTTCAAAGATCGGTTTGAGCACGATCCCATGCCCTTGCAACGCCCATTGCGTCAGCACGTCACCGTGATCGGATTCGAACGGGCCAGAGACAGTAATGCGCTTGACCCCTTCGGGCGTTCTCAAGGGCCACTGAAACTCTGGTGCGCCGGCGTAGCGCAGGTTCAGACAATCGTGCGCGCCACTCGCGAGGTCGGCACTTGACGCGGGCATCCCTTTGCGCGCGATGTACTCTGGTGCGGCGCACAGGACGCGGTCGCAATCGGCTATCTTGCGGATGCGAAGTGATGAATCTTCGGGCACTCCCAGAAAGAACATCGCATTCAATCCCTCCGCGGCGAGGTCGAGTTTACGATCCGACAGGCGCAGCCGGATGGTGATCAGGGGATAGAGCGCGTGAAAGGCAGGGATTGCTCCGGCAATCAGGCGCTGTCCCAATCCGAGTGGCGCGGCAATATGGAGAGTGCCGCGCGGACTGTGCGTGACATTGGAGACATCCGCCTCAGCGTTTTCCATGGCCTCCAAAATCTTGCAAGCACCGCGATAAAACAGTGTGCCTTGTTCAGTGGGGTTGAGCATGCGCGTCGTGCGCTGGAACAACCTGACATTGAGATGTTCTTCGAGGGAAGCAATCCTCGCCGAGGCGACAGCCGCCGAGATGCGCTGATCACGCGCAGCGGCGGACATGTTGCCTAGTTCATAAACTCGGATGAAAGTCTTTAAATTCTCCAGATAGGCCATGTCTCGAGATTATTCGTTTTTAGTTGAAGCAGCTAGGTTTCTTTTCTCAATTCCTTACAATCACGGAAAGTGAGAAAAGGGTCATCAGACCATCGAACGGAGACCAAAATGCACGACCTTGCAATCATGTGGGACTGGGCGGCCTTTGCGGTGCGATGGCTGCATGTCGTCACCGCGATCGCCTGGATCGGTTCATCCTTTTACTTTGTCGCGCTCGATCTGGGTCTGCAGAAAGCCCCGCATTTGCCACCCGGAGCCCATGGTGAGGAGTGGCAGGTGCATGGTGGCGGCTTCTATCACATCCAGAAATACCTTGTTGCGCCCGAGAACATGCCCGACCGCCTGATATGGTTCAAATGGGAGAGTTACGCCACTTGGCTGTCAGGGGCGGCGCTTCTGATGATCGTCTACTGGGTCGGGGGTGAACTCTACCTGATCGACGCAGGCAAGGCCGACCTTGAACTCTGGCAGGGGATCGTGATCTCTGCGGCATCTCTTTGCATCGGCTGGCTGATCTATGATCGGCTGTGCAAATCCGGCCTCGGGGCGTGGCCCACCATGCTGATGCTGTTGCTCTTCGTCCTGCTGGTGGCGATGGGGTGGGGCTATAACCAGATCTTCACCGGGCGCGCAACGATGCTGCATCTGGGAGCCTTCACGGCCACGATCATGACGGCGAATGTGTTCTTCATCATCATACCCAATCAACGCATCGTTGTCGCCGATCTTCAGGCCGGTCGGGTGCCGGATGCAAAATATGGCCGGATCGCCAAGTTACGTTCGACCCATAACAACTATCTCACGCTGCCGGTGGTTTTCCTGATGCTGTCGAACCACTACCCGCTGGCCTTTGCGACCGAATACAACTGGATCATCGCCGCGCTGATCTTTCTCATGGGGGTCACGATCCGGCATTTCTTCAATACCATGCATGCGGGGGGTGGCCTGCCCTGGTGGACTTGGGCGGTCACGGCGCTTCTGTTCCTTGGCATCATGTGGCTGTCAACGACCGCGATGATGCGTGACAGTCCTGAAACATCGGACTCAACACCGCTGACCGCATCCCAACAGGTCTTTGCGCAGGCCGAGGGGTTTCAGGATGTCGCCAGTATCGTGCCCGGCCGCTGCGCGATGTGCCATGCCCGCGAACCGTTCTTCGAGGGCATCCGATGGGCCCCGAAGAACATCCTTCTGGAGACCGAGGCCGACATTGCCCGCGCCGCACGCCAGATCTACCTGCACGCTGGTGTGAGCCGTGCCATGCCGCCGGCCAATGTCAGTTTCATGGAGGATCCGGAGCGTGCCGTGATCGTGGCGTGGTATCACGGAGCAACCAGATAGGGTCAGAGCAATTCGCGCCCGTTGGCGTGACAGTCTATCTCGTCTCTCTGGACAGAGGGGCATGGCAGGGGCAGGTCACGAGGTGGTCGTTCACCATGCCTGCGGCCTGCATGAAGGCATAGACGATGGTCGGGCCGCAGAATTTGAAGCCTCGCTTCTTCAAATTCTTTGAAAGTTTTAGGGAAAGATCGGTCTGGACCGGCACCTCGGCGAGGCTCTGCCAGCGGTTCTGAATCGGGCGGTCATCGAGGTGCCCCCAGAGATAGGGGGCAAAGCCAATTTCGGCCTCAATGGTCTGCCATGCCCGTGCGTTGATGATCGTCGCTTCGATCTTTCCACGATGACGGATGATGCCCGGGTCACACAGCAGGCGGGCGACGTCATTCTCCTCCCAACGGGCAATCATATAAGGGTCAAACCCTTGAAATGCTTTGCGAAAATCATCCCGCTTGCGCAGGATGGTAATCCAGTTCAGCCCGGCCTGAAACCCCTCTAGGACAAGCATTTCCCAAAGCCTGCGGCTGTCATGTTCCGGCACCCCCCATTCGGTATCGTGGTAGGCCTCGTAAAGTGCATTCGACCCGACCCACCCACATCTTTCCATCAGTGTTCTTCCCGTCCAAATTCGATGCCGCAAATATGTTTTAAATCATACATTTAAGCAATCCTTAAGAGAGTTGATCCAGCCTGAGGTCTCGCCAGCCTGGAGGTGCACATGAGGCAGAATCGCAAATTGGCCCATATCCCGGCTGGGCAGGACAATCCGCTATCCGTCGCCGTCTCGATTCGGGATCGGTCGGTGATCGACATGGTAAAGCAGGCAGTGCACCACAAGCAGGTCATGCTCGCCTATCAGGCCGTCGTGCCAGCCGGTCAGCAAGACAAGCCTGCCTTCTATGAAGGTCTCATTCGTGTGCTCGATGAGACCGGGCGGGTGATTCCGGCGCGTGACTTCATTGATGCTGTCGAGGTCACGGAAACCGGGCGCATCATTGATTGCCTGGCACTTGAAAAGGGGTTGAAAACCCTGTCGGACTATCCCGATCTTCGCCTTGCGATCAACATGTCTGCCCGTTCGATCGGCTATGCACGCTGGACACGTATTCTCAAGCGCGGTCTTGCTCAGGATCCCACGATCGCGGAGCGGCTGATTCTCGAGATCACCGAAAGTTCGGCAATGCTTGTGCCTGAAATCGTGGTGGGTTTCATGAACGAATTGCAACGCCAGGGCATCAGCTTTGCACTGGATGATTTTGGCGCGGGCTACACGTCCTTCCGGTTTCTCAAGGACTTCTATTTTGACATCCTGAAGATCGACGGACAGTTCATCCGCGGGGTTGCGACCGATGCCGACAATCAGGTTCTGACCGGCGCGCTGATCACGATAGGTCGCCAGTTTGACATGATAACCGTTGCCGAGAGCGTCGAAAAACCGGAGGATGCAGCCTATCTCATGGCTCTGGGAATCGATTGCTTGCAAGGGTACTACTTTGGAGCACCCACAGTGCGTCCTCCTTGGCTCGATAGTACGCTTGACCGCGCCAGCGCTTGAATGTGACACTCCGCCCGTTGTCGCATCTTGGCGCATGAGATATGACGCTACGAAACGGCGAAGGAACAGATGGGATTCGCGTGATCCAAGCGTGTGCCATTCTGCTCTGCGTGTCGGCTAACCTGGTGGAGGACATAAATGACTAACGTAGTAATCGCATCCGCGGCGCGCACCGCTGTCGGGTCTTTTTGCGGCGCTTTTGCCAATACACCCGCGCATGATCTGGGCGCGGCGGTGCTCGAGGAGGTTGTCGCGCGCGCAGGTATCGACAAATCTGAAGTCTCCGAAACCATCCTTGGTCACGTCTTGACTGCCGCACAGGGTCAGAACCCGGCACGACAAGCGCACATCAAGGCGGGCCTCCCCATCGAATCGTCGGCGTGGACGGTCAATCAGGTCTGTGGATCCGGGTTGCGTGCTGTGGCGCTTGGCGCACAGCACATTCAGTTGGGCGATGCTGCCATCGTCTGTGCCGGCGGTCAGGAGAACATGACCCTTAGCCCCCATGCGGCGCAACTGCGCGCAGGCCACAAGATGGGCGATATGACCTACATCGACACGATGATTCGTGACGGTCTGTGGGATGCATTCAACGGCTATCACATGGGTCAGACAGCAGAGAACGTCGCAAACCAATGGCAGATCACGCGTGACATGCAGGACGCCTTCGCCGTGGCCAGCCAGAACAAGGCCGAAGCCGCGCAAAAGTCTGGCAAGTTTAATGACGAGGTGATCGCTTTTACCATCAAGACGCGTAAGGGAGATATCGTTGTCGACAAGGATGAATACATTCGTTTTGGCTCAACGATTGACGCGATGAGAAGCCTGCGCCCTGCATTTGCCAAGGACGGCTCAGTTACCGCCGGAAACGCCTCTGGATTGAATGACGGTGCTGCGGCCACACTTTTGATGAGTGCCGATGAGGCCGAGCGTCGTGGCATCGAGCCACTCGCACGCATTGCCTCTTATGCGACGGCAGGGGTTGATCCGTCGATCATGGGTGTGGGGCCGATCGCAGCAAGTCGCAAAGCGCTGGAAAAGGCAGGTTGGTCGGTCTCTGACCTCGATCTGGTCGAAGCGAACGAAGCCTTTGCTGCACAGGCCTGCGCGGTCAACAAGGACATGGGGTGGGATCCGTCGATTGTGAATGTGAACGGCGGGGCGATAGCCATTGGCCATCCGATCGGCGCTTCGGGCTGTCGGATCCTGAACACGCTGCTCTTTGAAATGAAACGGCGCAATGCCAAACGGGGCCTCGCCACGCTCTGCATCGGCGGCGGTATGGGGATTGCGCTCTGCGTCGAGCGTCCCTGAGTGTAGCCTTCAGGCTTTTGTAAATGATCACGAAAGGGTGCCATTGCGGGGCACCCTTTTTGATTGATGCCAAGTCTGGTCGTGCCGCAGAACTTTTTCGCGTAATAATGTTGCGCAATGCCTTTCAAATCAGTAACCAAGTTATCAACGCAGCAGCCAGATAGGAGGATACAATGGCAAGAATAGCGCTCGTCACCGGAGGATCGCGCGGCATTGGCGCCGCAATTTCCAAGGCGCTCAAGGGGCAAGGATATCATGTTGCCGCGACCTATGCAGGCAATGATGAGGCTGCGGCAGCATTCACCAAGGAAACCGGCATCAAGACCTATAAATGGAACGTTGCTGACTATGAAAGCTCCAAGGCGGGGATTGCACAGGTCGAAGCCGATCTTGGCCCGATCGACATCGTTGTTGCCAACGCCGGTATCACCCGCGACGCGCCGTTCCACAAGATGACGCCCGCGCAATGGAAAGAAGTCATCGACACCAATCTCACCGGCGTATTCAACACCGTTCACCCGGTGTGGCCCGGCATGAGAGAACGCGGCTTTGGACGGATCGTAATCATTTCCTCGATCAACGGCCAAAAAGGCCAGTTTGGTCAGGTCAACTATGCTGCGACCAAGGCAGGCGATCTTGGTATCGTCAAATCGCTGGCTCAGGAGGGCGCTGCGAAAGGCATTACTGCCAACGCAGTTTGTCCCGGCTACATCGCCACAGAGATGGTCATGGCGGTGCCTGAAAAGGTCCGCGAAATGATCATCGGCAATATTCCTGCGGGCCGCCTGGGCGAGCCCGAGGAAATCGCGCGCTGCGTGGTCTTTCTTGTTTCCGATGATGCGAGTTTTATCAACGGCTCCACCATCTCTGCGAACGGCGCACAGTTTTTCGTGTGATTGTAATTCAGGCGGGACCGGTCGCTTGGACCGGTTCCCGCTCATCCCGACGCAGTTTTCAGGCGTTGACCGACAGGCGTTCGATCTCTTCCTTGATTTTCAGTTTCTGCTTCTTGAGTTCCGCGATTTCCAGTGTGCTGGAACCGGGCGCGCGCTGCGCCTGTTCCACTTTTTCCGAGAGCGATTGATGTTTCCTCTTCAGTTCTTCAATGTGCGAACTCAAGCTCATGCGCCGTCTCCTCTCTATCTGGATGTGTCAAACCAACGTGGGAAGTGCAGCATATTTTTACAATACTGTCACGCCGCAGTTGCAAACTAGACGAGAGTTTTCTGATCAGGTTTTCATTAAATCAACGGGGCCAGATCAAAGCTGCCGGCTCTCTGAGCACAGAACCTGTGGCGTGCGTGTATTTTTCGATACCCTGACCATGCGCCGTTCCTGGATGCAGAACCCATCCGTCATGCAGGCGCATTGCCGCACGACCGCCCTTGCGTCCCCGGATCAGCACCAGCCTTGCAGAACGGCCGCGCCGGGGAATCAGGGGCAGAACCTCCAGTGATCCCAGATGAAACGCCATGGCCGCAAGCAAATCGGGTAATCGCTCGGCCTGCTGAATGATCGTTACCGTGCCCTTTGACCTCACCCGCCGCGCCGCCACCGTCACCCAGTCGGAGAGTGGAATCGCCTGTCCCGTCGCGCGCTCGCGCCCCGGATCACGAGCGGCGGTGCTGGTGCGCCGATCGAAATAGGGGGGGTTCGCGATCACATGGTCAAATTGTCTCTGGCGCAGCGCGGCAGGCATGTCTGACAGATCGGCGGTCACGACTTCGAGTGTGACGCTGTTCTCTGCGCCATTATGTCGCGCGAGATCGGCATAGGCGGGTTGCAGCTCTATCCCAGTCAGGCTCAGGCCGGCCACGCGCTTTGCCACACAGAGCCCGGCAATGCCGGATCCACAGCCAAGATCAAGCAGGCTGTCGCCCGCTTTCGCCTCAACACTCGCCGCCAGAAGCACCGGATCAATCCCGGCGCGATAACCCGACTTCGGTTGTGCGATCACCAGCCGTCCGCCCAGAAATGCGTCATGGCTCAACTCGTCCGCCGAGAACGGCTCAGTCCTCAAGAGAGAACCCATTGTCGCGCAGTGTCTCGCGGGCTGCGTCATAGTCAGAATCAGCAACCATCAACCGGCGCGGAAAAATTCCTATAGAGCCTTCGAGCATGCTCATGTTTACGTCCATTTCAAAGCAGTCTATACCCTCGCCCTGAAGCAGAGCCTGCGCAAAGGCGATGGCTGTTGGATCATTGCTGCGCAAAAGCTGTTTCATGGGAAAGACATAAGGGCACCGGGCGCTGATTGTCGAGCGGTGAGGTAGGACTGTGATGGGATTGGACGAGGCTGCGACCAAACCGCACGAGCAAATGGCTGCACATCTTGCCGCCAAGATGGAGGCGGTTAATACCCTCATCCGGGCGCGCATGGCGTCGCGGCATGCGCCACGCATTCCACAAGTGACGGCGCATCTGGTCGAGGCCGGCGGCAAGCGCCTGCGCCCAATGCTGACGCTCGCTACCGCCGATCTCTGCGGATACGATGGGGACTTCGACGTGCATCTCGCGGCGACGGTCGAATTCATTCATACCGCGACGCTGTTGCACGACGATGTGGTCGACGAGAGCGGACAACGCCGCGGGCGACCAACGGCCAACCTGCTATGGGACAACAAATCCAGCGTTCTGGTTGGTGATTATCTCTTTGCGCGTGCGTTTCAGTTGATGGTCGAAACCGGCTCGATAAGGGTACTCGATATTCTGGCCAATGCCTCGGCCACGATTGCCGAAGGCGAGGTGCTGCAACTCACCGCCGCGCAAGATCTGGCCACGACCGAAGAGATCTATCTGCAAGTGGTGCGCGGCAAGACCGCCGCGCTTTTCTCTGCGGCCACGCAGGTGGGCGGGGTAATCGCTGGCGCGCCAGAGACTCAGGTCAAGGCCCTTTTTGACTATGGTGACGCCTTGGGAATTGCCTTTCAGATCGTCGATGATCTTCTGGATTATCAAGGAGACGCGCGCGCCACCGGCAAGAATGTCGGGGACGATTTCCGCGAACGCAAGCTGACGCTTCCGGTGATTCGGGCGGTGGCGGTGGCAAATGCCAGTGAACGCGAATTCTGGTCGCGCACGATCGAACGAGGTGTTCAGCGCGAGGGTGATCTTGAGCACGCGCTTGGGCTACTCAAGGATCATGGCACGCTCGATCAGACAAGGGCAGAGGCGCTCGATTGGGTCGCGCGTGCCAAGGCAGCTCTTGGTCATCTGCCGAATCATCCGGTGCGGCGCATGCTGAGTGATCTCGCCGACTACGTGGTGGCTCGGGTCAACTGAGCCGCACTGCGCGGACCCACCAGCCAGGACAGTCCACCGCAAGGCGGTTGGCAGCCATCCAAGCCTTTTCGGCTGATTCATACAATCCGAAACAGGTCGCGCCTGATCCTGACATCCTTGCCATCTGACAGCCGGGGGTGGCACGCAATCGGGCGATAACCTGCGCTATCTCGGAGAGCTCGGCGATTGCGGGGGTCTCCAGATCGTTGCGCTGCTGCGTGAGCCAATGCATCAGGTCAGCGGCCTGTCCCCAGCGTGGCAGAGTCTTGGGCATCGGCGGATTGTCCGGTTGTGCCAGATGCCGGAACACCGCCGCAGTCGAAAGCGGCACACCGGGATTGATCAGGACTGCGTGGAGTGGCGGAACCCCTGAAACCTGAGAAAGATCCTCGCCGATACCGCGCATTCGCGTGGCGCGCGTCAACAGGCAGACCGGCACATCCGCGCCGAGTGTCAGGGTCTCCTTTGGCACGGGCCTTCCGCTCATCAGCGAAAGCGCCTTGAGCGTCGCCGCCGCATCGCTCGACCCGCCACCGAGTCCGGCCGCGGAGGGCAGGTGTTTCTCCAAGGTGATAGCTGCCGTGATGCCGATCAGATCGGCCGCGCGCTGCACCAGATTATCCGGCCCTGATGGCACCCCAGCCGCCATTGGGCCCGTCACTGTGAGCGATGAACACCGCGCAGGCCGCACCTTTACCCTATCCCCCAGATCCGCAAACATCACCAGAGAATCGAGCAGATGATACCCATCCTGCCGCCGACCGGTGACATGCAGTGTCAGATTGATCTTGGCCGGCGCAAACGCCTCAACCGCCGTCATTGACAACCTGAAGCGGAGCGGCACCTTCCTCCTTGAGAACCTCGTCTAGTCCTACGTCAAGCTTGCGGCGGACCCGATCAGGAGAGAGGTCAGGCGAGGGCTCGCTTTCGTTGAGTGAGAGCGCGCGCTTCCATTGGAACCGTGCTTCGACGCGGCGGCCCACTGCCCAGAACACATCTCCCAGATGATCGTTGACCACCGGATCCGTCGCCATCAATTCGGCAGCACGCTCCATATGATCCACCGCCTCGTCATAGCGGCCGAGCCGGTAGAGCACCCATCCCAAACTGTCCACGATATAGCCGCTCTCGGGCTCGGCCGCGACCGCGCGCTCGATCATCTGCAGCGCCTCATCCAGATTGATTTGCTTCTCTACCATGGTATAGCCAAGGTAATTGAGCACTTGCGGATGGTCTGGATTTAGCTCCAGCGCGCGGCGGAAACCAGCCTCGGCTTCGGGCCACATGTCCAGCCGCTCAAGACTGATCGCGCGGGCATAGATAACGAACCACTGATCTTCCGCGCGCGCCTTGTAAAGTGCGATCGCCTTGTCATAGGCCGCTACGGCGGCGGCAAAGTTCTCGGACCCACGATAGAGATCGCCCAAGGCGACATGAACCTGTGGCAGATCCGGGTTGGTCTGTGCCAGTTGTTCCAGAACCTCTGCGGCCGCGTCAGACTTGTCCCGGCGGCGGAGAATGTCACTGCGCCCCATTTCGGCCAGATAAAAGGAAGGATGCTCGCGCGGGACCCTTTTGTAGGCATCGGTCGAAAGATCATAGCGCCCCATCTGCTCGAGCAATTCGGCGACCATGAGAACGGCATCGATATGATCGGGTTTGATCATCTCTGCGACCCGCAAATAGAGCAGGATGAAATCGTCATTTGCCTCCTGCCGCAGAGCCTGACCAAGCGAATAGAATACCTCTGCGACACCGTCCGACGCACCCATGACGAGTTCGAAGGGCAGGCGTTCACCATTCGCGAGCGCAGCCCGCAAATGAACGATTTCGGGGTCTGGATTGCTGCCAAAGGTGTCGTCAATCACAGTGATCGCGCGCGCTTGCGCATCGAGCTGGCTGAGAACCTGAGCCCAGGCAATCACGCCGCGTCGGGTGCGCTGCAGCGGGCCATCCGCCTCGCCGCTAAACACCTTGTCGGCCCCTTCGAAATCGCCAACCGAGGCCAGGGCCAGGGCCTTGTGGTAAATCGCAAAGCTGCGCAGACCGCGCTCTTCCGCAACTGCGTCAAACCGGTCCAGCGCCGCGCTCATGTCACCCTTGCCGAGCAAGGCCCAGGCATCAAGCAACCCATCTGCTATATTTCCGACGCCGCGCTCACCCTCGATCCGCGAAAGCAACGCGTCCCAAGAGCCGTCGCGCGCCTCTTTCGCGATCAACGCTATGCGCGCCACCTGAGAGTCGAGACCATCTGCCTCCATCTTGCGCGCGACTGCTACCGCACGGTCGAGTTGCCCAAGTGCGAGATAGGCGATCGTCGCATCTTCCAGCATCACGGGATTGGAGGGATCCTTTGCCAATGCCTGCGCGTAATACTGCGCGGCGGCCGTAAAATCACCAGTATAGCGCGCCTGCCGGGCTGCCAGATAGGACCCAGATGGCTCTTGCGCCGTCACGGTCAGGGGCAGACCTTGCAAGAGGACTGCCAGTGCAAGGGCCGAAATGGTTCTGCTGTTCACGATGATCTGCCTTTTATCGTCGGGGATATGCACAAGTTAATATGACAGGTCCCCCAAGACAATGCGGCGCGATGTAATCGCCGCACCGCGCCCCGAAAATCACGTGATGGTTACATGTTCGGATAATTAGGCCCGTCGCCGCCCTGTGGCGTGACCCACGTGATGTTCTCGCTCGGGTCCTTGATGTCGCAGGTCTTGCAATGCACGCAGTTCTGGAAGTTGATGACAAAGCGCGGATCCTTGTCCGCCTCGCGCACCACCTCGTAGACGCCTGCCGGGCAATAGCGCTGCGCCGGTTCGTCATACTTCGGAAGGTTGACGGCAATCGGGATGCTGGCATCCCTGAGGTGAAGATGCGCCGGCTGGCTTTCCTCGTGATTGGTCATCGAGAAGCTGACATTGGTCAGCCGGTCAAAGCTCAGCTTGCCATCGGGCTTGGGATAGGCGATCGGCTTGTGCCTTGATGCGGGTTCGGTGGCTGCGGCGTCGGTCTTGCCATGTCCCATCGTGCCCAGCAGGCTGAAGCCGAAGGTGTTGGTCCACATGTCGAACCCGCCCAGGCCAAGCGAGGTCAAAAGGCCATATTTTGACCAGAGCGGTTTGACGTTGCGGACCCGTTTGAGATCCTTGCCGATGGCGCCCTCGCGCACCTCTTTTTCATAGGCGGTCAGCTCGTCGCTGGAACGCCCCGCGGCCAGTGCCGCATGTGCCGCTTCCGCCGCCGCCTTGCCCGAGAGCATGGCGTTGTGATTGCCTTTGATGCGCGGCACGTTGACCATGCCGACCGAACAGCCGAGCAGCGCCACGCCCGGGGCGACCATCTTGGGCATCGACTGATACCCGCCTTCCGAGATCGCCCGCGCCCCGTAGGCCACGCGCTTGCCCCCCTTCAGCAGATCGGCCACCATCGGGTGATGCTTGAACCTCTGGAATTCCATATAGGGAAAGAGATACGGGTTGGCATAGTTCAGATGCACCACGAACCCGACATAGACCTGATTGTTTTCAAGATGATAGATGAAGGATCCGCCGCCTGCATTCTTGCCAAGTGGCCAGCCCATCGTATGAGTGACAGCGCCCGGGCGGTGCTTGGCGGGGTCAACCTCCCAGATTTCCTTCATGCCGAGGCCGAATTTCTGCGGTTCCTTGCCCCTCGAGAGGTCGTATTTCGCGATGACCTCCTTGGCGAGGCTGCCACGGACACCCTCGGACAGGAACACGTATTTGCCCAGCAGTTCCATCCCCGGCTCGTAATGTGGTCCCGGCGTGCCGTCCGGGTTCTTGCCGAATTCACCGGCGACAACGCCTCTGACTTCGCCAGATTCGCCATAAACCATCTCCGAACAGGACATCCCGGGGAAAACTTCCACACCCAGAGCTTCGGCCTGCTCGGCCATCCAGCGGCAGACATTGCCCATCGAGACGATGTAATTGCCATGATTGTTCATCAGCGGCGGCATCGGCCAATTGGGAACGCGGATCCGACCCGCCTCGCCCAGCATGTAGAAATTGTCCTCTGTCACCGGCGTGTTGAGCGGCGCGCCGCGTTCTTTCCAGTCAGGGATCAGCGCATCGAGGCCGCAGGGATCGAGCACCGCCCCCGACAGGATATGCGCCCCCACCTCGGATCCCTTTTCAAGCACCACCACGGCGCAATCGGGATCGAGCTGTTTCAAGCGGATAGCGGCCGACAAACCTGCGGGTCCCGCTCCTACGATCACGACATCATACTCCATCGTCTCGCGCGTCACGTCGGTCATTGAATCATCCTCTTTCAGTACGCTGCGGACCCACACCGCCGGGCAATAAAGTTGCGACTGTGACTATCGTGCCCATACATCAAGCGTCAATTGAAACATGACGTTACACAGATTTGAAACCGGCATTTTGTCACGGATACGCGGCCAAAATCGCCGCCCGGTCGCATCCCCTATTGCAATCCGGCGTGGCCTTCGGGCAATCTGCCCCGCATTGACACACAACAATGACGGGGTCTGCATCACGCGGCCCCGATTCTCACACTGGACGAATGGCATGGAAAAAATTCCGATGACGGCTGGCGGTCACGCGGCGCTCGAAGTGGAATTGAAACACCTCAAGTCGGTCGAACGGCCCGCGATCATCCGTGCCATCGCCGAGGCCCGCGAACATGGCGATCTCAGCGAGAACGCCGAGTACCATTCCGCCAAGGAAAAGCAGTCCTTCATCGAGGGGCGCATCAAGGAAATCGAGGGTATCCTGAGCCTTGCCGAGGTGATCGATCCGCGCAAGCTCTCGGGTCCGATCAAATTCGGTGCGACCGTCACGCTGGTCGACGAGGAGACCGAGGATGAGCGGACCTACCAGATCGTCGGTGAACATGAGGCGAACATCGAAAAGGGTTTGCTCAACATTCGTTCGCCCATTGCGCGCGCCCTGATTGGCAAGGAGCCCGGCGACAGCGTGGAGGTGCGCACGCCCGGTGGCGAACGCTCTTACGAAGTGGTAAAGGTGGCCTACATCTGACAGGCCGTATGCCCATGCCCCTTCGCAAGATATCTGCCCGAGCCGCGCCTGTCACCATGAGCAAGGCCAGCGCGACCGTGATCACCGCAATCGAAATGATTGCCATGGTGCTATCGTTTCTGTGGCTGATCGCGGCGGCGGGGTTTTTTCTGGTGTTTGCTGCTGGTGGCGATGGCGGAGGAGCCTTGAACTTCGTGATCATGCTGCTGGCCGTGTTCATGCCAGTGGCATTGATTTGGGTTGGTGCCATCGCCGCGCGCGCCAGTCGCGTCATGCGAGAGGAAAGTCAGAGATTGCAAGCCGCGATCGATGCCATCCGGCAGGCCTATCTCACGCAAAGCCAGACCCGCGCGCCCGAAGCGGAGAGGTCGGTCAGCCAGAAACTTGACGAAATCGCCGCGGCCCAACGCAAGACCGAAACCGCTCTCGCAACATTTTCTTCGGTCCGTGTCGGTCAGCCAGAGCCGCGTCCGGTTTTGCTTCCGATGCCGCCGTCAGACGATGCCGGGTCGCAAGTGGTTTTGCCGCTTGGGACACCCGCCGAGGATTTGCAGCCCCCGCTGGAACGGGCTGATTTCATCCGAGCGGTCAATTTTCCCGAACATCCAGAGGACAAGGCGGGGTTTGCCGCCCTGCGCCGCGCGCTCAAGGATCGCTCGACCGCGCAACTCATTCGTGCCGCGCAGGATGTGCTGACGCTTTTGTCAGAGGACGGCATCTACATGGACGATCTGCATCCCGATATGGCTCGTCCGGAAATCTGGCGTCGTTTTGCCGCCGGCGAGCGCGGGCGCGCAATCGCCGCCCTCGGCGGTATACGTGACCGATCATCACTGGCGTTGACGGCGGCGCGGATGAAGCAGGACACGATCTTTCGCGATGCGGCACATCACTTCCTGCGGCTTTTCGACCGGATGTTCACACAATTCGCCGAAGCCGCGAACGATGAGGAAATCTCCGCTCTGTCTGAAACCCGCACAGTGCGCGCATTCATGTTGCTTGGCCGGGTTGCAGGGACATTTGATTGACCTGCGCGCAGGCGCGTCCCGCGTTGCCGCCTCTGACGCGGGAGTTCCATCCAAGGCCAAGGCGATACCGCATTGTTTCTCTCTTGCTCAATTGCTCCTGGATTGATGGTTGCGGGCATCCCACATCAGGCTTGTTGATCCCGCACAAAAACGGCGTCATGATGCGCGCCTGAGGAGAGATGACTCATGCGCAAGTTTCTTGTCGTCCTGGATGACAGCCGGGAATGCCTCAACGCCATGCGCTTTGCTGCCATGCGTGCCGCTCATACCGGGGCCGGGGTCGAAATCCTTGCCGTGATTCCACCAGAGGAATTCAACCACTGGATTGGCGTGGGCGATCTCATGCGCGAAGAGCAGCGCGAGCGGATCGAGGCGCATTTTGAGGCCTTTGCCAAATGGATGCGCGACAAGCAGGGAATCAATCCCGAACTGGTGATCCGTGAGGGTGAGCCCGCCGAAGAGATCATCGCGCAGGTGCTTGCCGATCCGGCCATTGGCGTGCTGGTGTTGGGTGCGGCGACCGGAAAGAAGGGTCCCGGCCCGCTGGTCACGCAGTTGACCAAGACCGCCGGAACGCTGCCCATCCCGATCACCATCGTCCCCGGCGATCTGAGCAAGGAACGGCTTGAAGCAATCACCTGATCGGGCAGGCGGGGGCAAACGACAAAATAGCGACCTCGGCAGTTCCAGTCAGAGGTGATTGCGCAGATTAGGACCACTTGTTTTGGTAGATCGCATGACGAAAGAGGCGATCCAAAATGACGAAGAGAAAGACGCATATTCGGAGTCATGGCGCGCAGGATCGCGCAGTGAACGAGAGTTTCGTTGACACTATGGGTGATATGGGGCTATATGGGGTGGTAAGGGGCGTATGGGCGCCGTTCTCAAACCAACAGAAGGAATAGAATCATGAGCATCGTTGAGGTCCGCGACCATGCCCTTTGGGCGAAACATATTCATGGGAATGAGCAACTGAAGACCAAGATCCTTGGCCTGTCACAAGGAAAAATCATCGAACTCATTGTCGATGGTTGCCGAGGAACGTGGGTGAAAATGGACGACGGTACAGATGGAAGACCAACACCGGGCCTCAAAGCCGTGGGAACCGCTCGGACGAAATGGCACGAGATGAATGAACAGCGCGGTTCTGTTGTATCGATTCAGGAAGCATAGTTGTCATCAGAGGTGCGAGTGGTCGCGGCTTCCAGCATTGGAAACAGCCGCGTAAGGCTGTCCTGACAGGCACGTGTCTGCCGACTTCCTGGCGGGGTAAGAAAACTGAAATCCAGCCCGCGCCATTGGGCAGGTTGATCAGGACGATCACCTCGGCCTTGTTCTTGGGCCATCTTCACCAATCGCCTCATAGATGGTCTGCGCAGCATTCCGGGCACCAAGATATATGGCATGACCAATCCAAACAGGATTGCAGAGCGCGTGACCACCGTATCCCTCCGGCACGACACGCACACGCCTCAAGCGATAGCAACCGCACTCGCCAGATCGGGCATTCATGTTTGGCACGGGCAAAATTACGCCTTCGAGCCGGCCCGCGCGTTGAACTTGCCATTGGAAGAGGGCGTCGTACGGATCGGATTGCCGCATTACAACACGGAAGTCGAGGTCGAGCATACTTTGGAAGGGATAGAGAAAGCCGTTACAATCGCTGGATAGAGAAGGCGAGGAGTTAACCTTAACACAAGGATGGAAAGACCATGACGTTATTGAAACGACTGATCGCTGCCACAGCTGCGATGTTGGCACTGGGGACTTCGTCCTCTGCTGAAACGCTGCGTGTGGGCATGGAATGCACCTATGCGCCCTTCAATTACAAAACCGACTCCGGAGAACTGGCGGGCTACGATGTGGACGTGGCCAAGGGTGTCGCCGAAATCATCGGCGCTGATCTGGAGTTCGTGTGCCAGCAGTGGGACGGAATGATTCCCGCCCTTTTGGCCAACAAGTTCGACCTGATCGTTGCGTCGATGTCGATCACCGAAAGCCGACTCGAAAAGATCGACTTTTCAAGTCCCTATCGCGATTCTGTTGGTCGGATCATCGGCAAGTCTGGTCAGGATCTGAAGCTGTTTGACGATGCGGGCGCACCAATTGCGGAACATTTCGCAGGATTGCGCATCGGCGTTGAACGGGCGTCGACCTATGAAAACTGGTTCAACGCGAAACTGCCCGATGCCGATATCGTGCTATATGATGGCAATGAGGAAATGTATCTTGATCTGGTCAATGGTCGTGTTGATGCGATCATCACCAATCCGATGAAAGCGCATTTGGCGTTCTTGTCGCAGGAACAAGGCGGCGGTTTCGAGTTCATCAGCCCGGCGATAAACGAAGTTGAGTATTTCGGCGTGGGCGTGGGTATCGGTCTCAGAAAGGGCGAACCCGAGCTAAAGGCGCGCCTGGACGCGGCGATCAAGCAGTTGATCAACGATGGCAAGCTGACCGAATATGCACTGCAATACTTCCCCTTTCCGATCCATAACGAAGAATGGGGTGATAACTGATCTTATCGCCAAAGGGGCGGCAAGCTGAACTGGCGGGCCGTCCCTTTTTTCAGACTCTGACATGGGCAAGGGGAACGAGCATTGGAGGCATTGTCAGGATGGTGGGACGACTATTTCTGGGGCTCCGTTGTCGTGCTTCAGGTTTTTCTTGCCTCGCTGGTTCTCATGGTGATTTTCGGCCTGATCGGGGCCGCTGCAAAATTATCGAGCAATCGCGTGGCTCAGAAAATTTCAGGGGCCTACACGGTCATCTTTCGTGGGACACCTGAAATCCTTGTTATTTTGCTGCTTTATTTCGGCTCGGCGATTACGTTAACGGCGATTGCGCAGGTCTTTGATCCTGAGATCAAGTTCGTCGATGTGCCGCCATTCTGGGCCGGCACCTTCGCAATTTCGTTGATTGTCGGGTCATACGCGACCGAAACATTTCGGGGCGCGTTTCTAGGAGTAAAGCCCGGTAGTATCGAGGCCGCCTATGCGTTGGGCATGTCGAGTGTTCAGGTGTTCTTCTACGTGCGCGTGCCGGAAATGTGGCGGCTTGCCTTGCCCGCCTTTGGCAATCACATGCTCTCGCTCGTCAAGGATACGGCGCTGATTTCGATAATCGGCCTCAACGAGACCCTTTTCGTGGCCAAGCAGGCCATCGCCACAACCGGCCAGCCCTTTACGATGTATATCGTCGTGGGGCTGATTTATTTGAGTGTTTCGACAGTCATCACACTGACGGTCATGGCGCTTGAGCATTATGGCAACCGCCATATGAGGATTGCGGCATGAGCTTTGATCTTTCGCTCATCCTCGATGCTCTGCCCAAGATGTTGATGGGAATCGGACTGACGTTTCAGTTGTTGATCTTGTCCGGGTTTCTGGGTTTGGTCCTTGCCATCCTCGTGATGCTAATGCGGATCAGCGGAACATGGTGGCTGTCATGGCCTGCTCAGGCCTATATCTATGTGCTTCGCGGTACGCCGATCCTTGTCCAGATTTTCATCGTGTACTACGGCTTCCCGCAACTGGAGTTCATTCGAGAGAGTTTTCTTTGGCCCGTGTTTCGGGATCCCTTTGGATGCGCAGTCGTGGCGCTGACGCTGAACACCGCAGCTTACGTGTCCGAGATATTGCGGGGTGGCGTCCTGGGGGTTGATCGAGGGGTGCTGGAGGCCGGCGAAGCGCTGGGCCTGTCCAAATCGCAACGCTTCATCTACCTGACCACTCCGATCGCCACGCGGCTCGCCTTGCCGGCTTATGGCAACGATATCATCAGCCTGCTGAAGTCAACCGCGCTGGCCAGTACCATTACCCTGATGGAGATGACGGGTATAGCGCGCACCATCGTGGCGCAAACCTACGCACCGTATGAAATTTTCGTATCGCTGGCGATTGTCTACATGATCCTGACGTTTCTTATTCAGAAGCTTCTGGCCCGGATCGAGCGCTTCCTGGGCCGCTACACCATTCGGGAGAGTTGACATGACAAACGCGCAGCCACTCATCCAGATGAAGTCCGTCGGAAAGCATTTCGGCGATTTTCAGGCGTTGAAGGACATCAACCTGAGCGTATCGAAGGGCGAGCGCATTGTGGTCTGCGGTCCGTCGGGGTCGGGGAAATCCACCATGATCCGTTGTATCAACCGGCTGGAAAGGCATGACGAGGGACAGATCTTCATCGGAGAGATCGAATTGACGGACGACCTCAAAGACCTCAACGCGGTGCGGCGGGAAGTCGGCATGGTGTTTCAGAGCTTCAATCTGTTCCCTCATATGACCATCGTGAAAAACTTGATGCTGGCGCAGCGCCTTGTCCGCAAGACTTCGAAGCAGGAGGCGCATGAAGTTGCGATGCATTACCTGGAACGTGCCAAGATTCCCGAACAGGCGAACAAGTATCCGATCCAGTTGTCGGGGGGGCAACAACAGCGGGTGGCGATCGCCCGTGCGTTGTGCATGAAGCCCGAAGTCATGCTGTTTGACGAGCCCACATCGGCGCTGGATCCTGAAATGATCCACGAGGTTCTGGATGTGATGGTCGATCTGGCCAAGGACGGCATGACCATGATCTGTGTTACCCATGAGATGGGATTTGCCCGTTCGGTCGCGGACCGGGTGATTTTCATGGATGGCGGTGAAATCCTGGAGCAGGCACCACCGGAAGAATTCTTTGGCAATCCGCAACGCGCCCGCACGAAACTCTTCCTCAGCCAGATATTGCAGCACTAAAGGGCACAAGTCCATGATGAGAGATCTTCCCGCACATGACGAGTTTCTGACCTTCGCCGAGAAATTGGCAGACAGGAGCCGCGCCATGTTGCTCGAGGCCCGGAAAGCCCCGCCGCAGGTCGAGATCAAGGCGGATGCCTCCTATGTGACCACCACGGACAAAGCGGTGGAAACAGCCCTACGCGAGATGATCATGCAGCGTTTCCCGGCGCACGGGATTCTGGGCGAAGAATTCGAGAGCCTGAATACCGATGCGGAATTCGTCTGGGTATTGGACCCGATTGACGGAACAGCGCCTTTCATCGCGGGCATTCCGGTTTACGGCACTCTGATCGGATTGGCATGGAACGGGCGGCCCTTTCTTGGGGTGATCGACCATCCGGCCACGGCGGATCGCTGGACCGGGGTTTCGGGACGGTTCGCCAGCCGCAACGGCACGCCCGTCCGGGTCCGGCTCTGTGACGAACTTGAAGACGCTTTCGTGACGTGCAGCAACGCGGATTTCATGACCCCGGCGGATCAGGCGCGTTTTGCGAGAATCCGTCAGCGCGCGCGCTATGTGCAATATGGTGGCTCCTGCTATGCCTATGGGGTACTGGCATCGGGGCGCACCGATCTGGCAATTGATGGCGGTCTTGGCCCCTTTGATGTCTATGCCTGCGCGGCGGTGATCGAAGGGGCAGGGGGGCATTTTACCGATTGGCAGGGAAATGCCCTGTCCTTTGACATGGCAGGCACGGTGATTGCCGCTGGCGACCCGAAACGGCTGTCCGAGGCCTTGTCGATCTTGCAGTTGTGAGGTGTCACTCAGGTGTCAAGGAGTATCTGCTTTACCCGGCAAGCCTGTTGTCGCGCTGCGCTCTAGGGCGACGCGACAGTGGACTTGCTGTGGTCCGCTTCGAAGCCTGTATTGCGGATTTCCAGAACTATTTCCGATGCCATGATGATGAGCGCGCTTGAGTTCTTGGCGAGTGGCCATCCAATCTGCTAGAAATCCGAATGACACGTTCGTGTATCGGCCAGTTCCTCCAGCATCCAGCTCAGAAAATCGCCGGTAGCTTTTCCGGTCTTGCCTTCCTTTGACCGCCGCCGAAGCCAATAGCCGCACCCTGTAGCCACCTCGCTCGCCCCCACCGCACGCAACCTGCCCTCACCGATCAGATGGGATGCGTTTACCTGGCTGACCAGCGCAAACGCCTCTTCTGCAAGCACCATGTCAACGGCCATATGTTCCGCCGTTACCGTTGGTCCGGCCAAGGGCAAGGTCAGCGGAACGTCAAGGCTCTTGGCCCATTGGTGCCAACTGAACTCGTCCCAGGCGGGGCCTTTGCCGTGCGAAACATGCAGAAGCCTTGCCTGCAAGACATCTGCCGGATGAACCTCGGCCCTCTGAAACAGTTCATGTCCGGCTCGGGCGATCGCCACGCATTTGTCCGCAAACAAGCTCGTCCAGTCGGCCCTGTCTGGTGGATCGACGGCGTGCAAAATGACAATGTCAGCCTGCTTGTGATCCAGAGGACTATGCGAGGGTTCAAGTGTAAGCTTGACCTCGGGATGGCGCGCCTGAAATCGGGACAGTCGCGGCGACAGCCATAGAACGGAAAACGAATAGGATCCGACGATGTGCAGCGATGTGTCTGTGTTCCCCGACAAGATCGCATCCGCCGCGCGAATCCGCTCAAAGGCGTTGCCAACCGCATCAAGAACGGTCTGACCCAAAGGGGTTGCAACGAAACGGCCCTGCTTTCGTTGAACCAGTTGTATTCCGCTTTGTGCTTCAAGATCACGCAGACGATGGCTGATGGCCGCCGGGGTGACACATAGCTCTCGGGATGCCGCCGAGAGTGATCCGGTGCGGATTACGGCCTCCAGCACGCGCAGTCCCGTCATCGAAGGTGCATTGCGCATCGGCTCTCCTCTTATACCTCAGGTAAAAGGTCCCGATCCGATTTGTCAATTTGGATTGCTGCCCGACCAGTGCAGGATCGGGAATCGAACCATCCCGGCGTGCCAGCGCCCCCGCGATTCTTTCACACCGTTGCCAAGGAGAGCTCATGATGACCAAAGCCACGACCGAGGACCGTCAGCGCCTATTCGCGTCTCTGACTAAATCCAACAATGCCGGAGATCTTGACCGGCGAGAGTTTCTGGCGCTTGCGAGTATTCTGGGCCTTTCGGCGGCTGTCGGCCCTCTCTGCCTGCCTGGCGCGGCGCGGGCGCAGACGCCAAAGCGTGGTGGTATCCTGCGGGTTGGCCAACAGATCCTGTCGATTAACGATCCGCGCGTGTTCGATTGGCCGCAGAAGTCGAACGTGGCCCGTCAGTTCTGCGAGCCGCTGGTGCGCTGGCAACCGGACGGCAGCTTCACCCCCTCGCTGCTCGAAAGCTGGGAGGTGTCGGATGACGCGAGGACATACACCCTGAGGGTTCGCCAAAACGCGACCTGGACCAATGGCGATATCTTCACGGCCGACGATGTGATCTTCAACATACGCCGCATGGCCGATGCGGCAGTCGAGGGCAATTCGATGGCGGCACGTCTGGTGGCACTGCGCAATGGTGAGGAAAAGACGGCAGCAGATGACGCGATCGTAAAGATCGATGATTTCACCGTGCAATTGAATCTGCGAATTGCGGACATCACCCTGATCCCCAGCTTTGGCGATTATCCGGCACTTTGTGTCCATCCCTCATTTCCTGAGGGTGGTGACCTTGCGAAAGCACCGATCGGCACGGGCGCATTCGAGCTTGTGTTCTTCGATGTCGGCGGGAAAGCCGTGCTCAAGCGGCGCGAGTCGGGAGAGTGGTGGGGTGGCGAGGCCTTTTTGGACGGGATCGAGTTCATCGACCTTGGCACGGATGAGGCTGTTTTCGCATCAGCCTTTGACGATGGCGAGATAGACATGAACGATGAAACCAGCGCTGATTTTGTGACGCTGCTGGATGCAACCGGGTTGGTGCGCGAAACCGCCTTGACGGCCACAACCATGGTGGCGCGGATGAATACACAAGCCGCGCCATTTAATGATCAGCGCGTGCGGAATGCGGTGCAGTTGGCGGTCGATAACGCAGTCGTGCTGGATTTGGGGGTGGCTGGCCTAGGTTCGGTCGGAGAGAATCATCATGTGGCTCCCGTCCATCCCGAATATGCACAAATCCCAAAGATAAGCCCCGATCCCGCCAAGGCACGCGCGCTGATGGCCGAAGCCGGGCATTCAGATACGGAACTGGACCTGATCTCGCTTGATCAGGGGTGGTTGGCGACAACATCGGATGCGATCGCAGGGCAGTTGCGCGATGCCGGTATAAGGGTAAAACGGACAGTTCTGCCTGGCTCAACCTTCTGGAATGACTGGACGAAATATCCATTCTCGACGACATCGTGGGGTGCCCGCCCTTTGGGGGTACAAATCTATGCACTGGCATATCGTTCGGGAGAAGCATGGAACGAAAGTGCGCACTCAAACCCTGACTTCGATGCGAAGCTGGAAGAGGCTCTTGGGATTTTCGATCCCGACCAGCGCCGACCGTTGATGGCCGAGATGCAGAGAATGCTGCAGGAGTCTGGCGTGATTATTCAGCCGTACTGGAACGAGTTGATCATGCACAGGGTTTCCGCGGTTCAGGGGTATCAGCGTCATCCCCTGCGTGAAATGCATCTTGAGGCTGTGTGGCTTGATCGCTGAGGGGTCCCCCGGATATCACCCGGGGGGAACAAACCCACCTATCGGCAGACGAGGAAGCCCCATTGAAGATCAGATCGATCCGAGCCACGCCGGTCAACATACCACTGCGCGCACCCTATCGTTTCAGCTATGGCGCGACCGGATCGTTGACCAAGACAATCATCGAACTCAAGACCGAGGACGACGTTTGCGGGCTCGGCGAATGCGCGGACGGAGACCGCGCGGCGGATGTGATTAAGATGGCCGACCGGCTGATCGGTCAGGACATACGCGACATAGGTCCGTTAAGGCGGGCCTGCGTGCCGGGTATGTCCTATACGCCATGGGACACCATGCCCGCCTACACCCGCGTCTTTGCCGGGATCGAGATGGCGATGTGGGATGCTCGCGGAAAAACCGAAGGCCAGCCGTTGTATCGCCTCCTCGGTGGGGCTGCTCGGCATGAGATCGCGTTGACCGAATACTTCAGTTATCGCCTTCCGTGCGGCGACGAGCCGGGAGAGTCCAGCCCTGCTGACATAGCCCGCTTTTGTGTCCGTATGGTCGAGGATTACGACGCCCGTATCTTTGAGGGCAAGGTAGGGACCGTCGATCTGACCGAAGAATTACAGATGGTGGCCGAGGTGCGCGCGGCGATTGAGCAGCGACCTTTGCAATTGGATGCCAACGGAATTTGGACCCTGCCCACCGCGCGCTATGCCCTGCGCAAGTTGATGCCTCTCGACATTTCATGGTTTGAGGAACCTTGCGAGCACTATGAAGAAATGGCCGCCTTGCGCCAGCATTACGACTGCCCGTTCTCGACCCATACTGTCGATCTCCCATCGGCGGTTCGCTTGGGCTGCCCCGACGCGATCGTAACCAATATCAACGAATTAGGTGGGATTCGCGGAACGATGGACTTTGTCGCCTCTTGCGAGCTGATGGGAGTAGGCTTCCGCTTTCACTCGGGTGAGACTGGGGTCGCCACTGCGGCCTATCTGCAACTTTCGGCGGCGCTTGAACATCTGCGCGGAGCCAGTCAGACCCTGTTGCGCTGGTACGCCGATGATGTGATCGAGGGCGGCCCGTTTGTGCCAAGATCCGGGGTCGTGCATGTGCCCCAAGGCCCCGGCCTTGGGGTCACGCTGGACCCCGTGGCCTTGCAGCGCTGCCATGAGCGGTATCTGACAGAAGGGCGCTTCCCGGCGGGGGCTGCCGCCCCGCCGGGATCGACCTATGGCAGCTCTTTTCGCAAGATTTGACCCAGGAGGTTCGAATGCAGCTGACACTGGACGCCGTTGAAACGCTTGCCAACCAGTGTCTGACTGTCAGCGGTGCTGCGCCCCTGCAGGCGGCGGCGGTTGCCCGGTCCATCCGCGATGCCGAGGCCGAAGGCACGCGCGGGATCGGGCTGGGCTATCTGCCGTGGTATTGCGGGCATCTGAAAGCGGGCAAGATCGTGGGTCATGCCGTGCCTGCCGTGCAGATACCCCGCCCCGGCGTGATACATGTTGATGCCGCCGATGGGTTTGCCCACGCCGCCTATGAGGCCGGTGAATCGGCACTGATGGCTGCTGCGCACCATCAGGGTATTGCCATGATGGGTATCGCCAATGCTTCTGCTTGCGGGGTTCTGGGCTATTTCACCGGACGGCTGGCACGTGAAGGGCTGGTGGCGCTGATGTTTGCCAATGCCTCTTCGACCATGGCTCCCTGGGGCGGACGGCAGCCGTTCTTTGGCACCAACCCCTGGTCCATGGGTGCCCCCAGAGCGGGCGAGCCGCTGATCGTGGATTCCTCGTCCTCGGCCACGGCGTATGTCAACTTGGTCCAGGCCGCCGAAACCGGAGAGTCGATCCCACCGCACTGGGCGCTCGACTCCAACGGTCACCCGACTACCGATCCGCAAGCCGCACTTGACGGCAGTATTGCGCCCGCAGGCGGCCACAAGGGCAGTGCGCTGGCCCTTATGGTTGAGGTTCTCGCCGCAGGCTTGACCGGGGCGCATTTCTCGCACGAGGCGACATCCTTGGGCGATGACCTGGGCGGACCACCGCGCCTTGGCCAGACATTGATTGCTGTTCATCCGGGCAGCGCGGACATTGCCCGTCGCATCGAAAGCCTGCTGTCCGATATGGCTTCACAGCCCGGTGTACGTGTTCCCGGAGACCGTCGCCATGCCAACCGTCGCCACATCAGCGTCGCGGGCGTGGTGGTCAGTGACCCCTTGCTTAGCCAGCTGCGGGCCATTGGTGGCAGGCTATGAGCGCTCTGACTGCCGCTCTTGCGATGTATCAACGCACCGAATTGCGCCCATGGCCGCAACAGGTCCAATGTCTGGCAGTTTCCAGGCGCCACCGGTGGTAAGGTGGATGATGACGACGATTTCAGATCACATCCAACAGTCAAGACGCTGAAGCTGATCGAGGAAGCTCTGCTGGACGTGACTGGCGTCAGCGACATCGTTCTGGATCCATTCCTAGAGCGTCTCAGCCTTTCTCTGAATCGAAAGGAGATTCCCAAGTTGTGCTTGGTGTGATTCAGAATCCATACTGGTGAAGGAGGCCAGCATGGATGACAAAACCGTATTCGGACGACCTTCGGGAGCGTGTTGTCGCAGCGATGCAATCCGGGGCGAGTTGCCGTAGCGTTGCTGCGCGGTTTGGGGTCGCGCCGTCGAGCGTGGTGAAATGGACGCAGCGCGCGGCGCAGACCGGGTCGGTGAGCCCGGCGCAGATGGATGGGTATCGGCAACCCGTTCTTGAACCGCACCGGGTCTGGCTGCTGGATCAGGTGCAGTCCCGTCCGCACATCACGCTGGCGATGCTGCAAGAGATGCTGGCCGGGCGCGGGATCGCGGTGAGCCACGACACCGTCTGGCGGTTCCTGCGCGGCTGTGGGTTCAGTTTCAAAAAAAGACAATGGTTGCCGACGAGCGTGAACGCCCCGATGTGAAACGTCGTCGCGACAGGTGGCAACGCCATCAGGGACGTATTGATCCGACACGACTGGTCTTCATCGACGAGACATGGGTGAAGACAAACATGGCCCCGCTGCGGGGCTGCGGGATCGGCAAAGCATCATGTTCGGGTGGCGCAGGGCGGCGATGAAGGTGGAAGTGTTCCAATGTCCGAAGGGAGCCGCTCCGGGCAGGCGGTCGCCTTTGGGCGCCCACAGGCGCGTGGACGCTGACGTCCTCCGTGACGTCCTCAAGGCTGTGAGAGAAGGCCGATCCATCGAAGTCTTCTATCAGTCCATGAGCTCCAAGAGACCTGCCCCGGAGTGGAGACCAGTTACACCCCATGCTTTCGGCAATGACGGACTGCGCTGGCACGCTCGTGCATTTTGTCACGTCGATCACAAGTTCAAGGACTTCATCCTGTCGCGATGCATAAAAACCCGGAAGCATGGATTGCCGGGCGCATCCGCGAACGATGACATGCTTTGGCATGATCGATTTGCAGTCGCGCTCGCGCCGAATCCGGCTCTAAGCGAGAGCCAGCAGTCGATTATCGCTCAAGACTACGAGATGAAGAACGGGCGCGCCGAAGTAATGGTTCGCAAGGCGCTGCTCTATTATTTTCAGAAGCGCCTCCGTTTGGACATCGCCGACAAGCTGGACAACCCGCACGAAATCCCGGTCGTGGTTGCAAATCGCGCTGCCATCGACGCCGCGCTTGCGGAGGCGATGGCATGAAGTCGGTCAATTTCGAGATCCTTCTTGACGGGTGGCCCGAACTTGCGGGCCTTGGCGGTTTCGCGGAGGCCTGTGCGCACGCAGATCCGGCGAGCGCGCTCGTCAAGCTTCGGCTCTTCGGCGAGAATCTGACGAAGGACATACATGCTAGGCGAAGCATGGGGCCGTAGTCAGTCCGGATGCTCGGGCCAAACGCGGAGGAAGCGTTCGCATACGAGTTGGGTTGCGAGCGGATCAGAGAGCAGTCGATCAGCGTAATGCGACAGCATGCGCTCACGCCAGGTCGCAAGTGTGCCATCCCATTCGCCGTAGTCGCGCGCGAAGGCCTCGTCCACATCCCCGAACTGCTGGGTCAAGACCCATTTGGTCTCTACGATGCAGACCGGACTGCCGTTGCCGTCGAGGACAAGACTCAGGTCTCCCGGCCTCGGTGGGCGTTGGCTCGGTCCCTTGAAGTCTGACGGCAAGGCCGAAGTCGCGGTCTTTTTCCGCGACAGGATCAATCGGGCTCCGGTATCCGCTGATGCTGCGTCATCTCCAATGACCATTGTATCGTAAATGCGGGGCGACGGCTCCCCTCGCGCCACTTGGGCGGCTGCGTAGTCTGCCCAGAAGCTTCGCGCGCCAGTTGTCAGTTTCGACTCCAGGTTCATCCGAGCTTCTCCATTTCTGGCCACCGGTCCAATGCTGCGCAGCAGGACCGTTTTCGGAAAGTCGCATCACAAGATCAAGGTCTGCCGTCTTTTCCGACAATCTGGCGAAACGCTCATCCTGAGCCGCGAATTGTCCTTCTCTGGTCTGATGGCACATTCGGACCCATTCTGTCCGGTCAGAACCTCGTCTCAGGTCAGTGCAGTGTGTCATCCCGGCGACGCGGTCAGGGTCCGACGGTCGGTATCGAGAACCCAGCGGTCGAACGCCAGCCTGTGCCCTGCCAGACTGCCTCCCGCCATTTCCGTCCGGTCGGACCGGCGCAGGATCGCCTTGATCCGGGCCAGCAACTCGCGCGGGTTGAACGGTTTCGGCAGGTAGTCGTCCGCGCCGACCTTCAGCCCGACGATGCGGTCGGTGTCGTCGCCCAGAGCGGTCAGCATCAGGATCGGAATATCGCCTTGTGCTCGGAGGCGCCGGCAGACCGACAGGCCGTCCTCGCCCGGCATCATCACGTCGAGCACGATCAGATCGAACCGACCCGCCTTCAGCGCGGCGTCCATCGCCACGGCATCGGCAGCGCTTGTTGCGCGCATGCTGTTCCTTTCGAGATACTTCGCCAGCGCGTCGCGGATCTCGCGGTGGTCATCGACGATCAGGATATGCGGCGGCTGGGTCATATTTTGGGATCCTGATGCTGACCCTAGCTGAACCTGCGGGTTTTGCGGGCGGAAGTTTGTCGCAAACCATCCCCTGCGCCGGTTCTTGCAACAATTTGATACAAAAGGCCGGACCGGCTGACAAACCTGTGAGACACCTGCGCCCCAGATTGACCGCATCGCAGATCAATACAGGAGAGAAGATCATGAAACGGTCAGGTGGTGATCCCCGTGCCTCCTTCTCGACGGCATAGAGTTGCGCGATCCGGCCGATGGCTTCTTCCGCGATGGGCGAGCCTTGCGATCGGTGGATGTCGACGAACTTGCGCCGGACATGGGCCATGCAGGCGACCTCGCGGATGGCGCCGGAGCGATAGAGATCCTCAAAGCCTGCATAGCCGTCGGCATGCATCCAGCCGCGGAACCGGGCGAGGTGGTCCTTGGGGTGCTGGCCCTTGCGGTCCCCCGAGAACCGATACCAGGCTGCCGGTGGCGCGATGCCGCCCCAGGGGCGTTCGTCGCGGGCATAGGTCCAGAGCCGGGCGGTCTGGGTCTTGCCGGTGCCGGGCGCCAGCATGCTGATCGGCGTATCATCGGCGAAGATCGCCTCGGCCGACAGGACATGGCGGCCGATGGCATCGGCCAGCGGCTCCAGAAGGGCCGTTGTCTTGCCGACCCAATCGGCCAAGGTCGATCTGTCGAGGTCGAGCCCTTCGCGGTCGAAGATCTGGCTCTGCCTGTAAAGCGGCAGATGATCGGCATATTTGCCGACCAGCACATGGGCCAAGAGACCCGGCCCGGGGCGACCGCGCTCGATGGGCCGCGAGGGCAGCGGGGCCTGCACGAACCGTTCGCAGCAGGCGCAGGTCAAGCGGGGCCGGACGATGCGGTTCACGATGAAGCGGCCGGGGACATATTCCAGTTCCTCGGTGACATCCTCGCCGATCCGGCGCAGGCGCCCGCCGCAATCGGCACAGGCATCGGCACCGGGCGTCAGTTCGACTTCCATCCTTGGGATATGGTCCGGGATCGGGCGGCGCTTCGGTTTGTCCGTCTCCTCGATGTCGGGCAGCTTCATCCGTGCCGTCATCGCCGCCGCCGCGATCTCGTTCGCCATTGGGCTTGAACCAATGGCGCCTCAATGGCTCACTCTCGAGCGCCAACTGAAGCTGCTCGGCCGTCTCGGACGAGGCCCCGAACCGGTGCGCCCGGTGCCCGGCAAGCTGATGGCGCAGCTTCTCGATCAGGATCGCCTGCGCCTTGACCTCGGCCAGAAGCCGTGCGGTGAAGCGGCGCAGCTCCTCGGGGTCTTCCGGCAGGGTCAGGGTCTGATTGAGCATACAGGAAGTTTATCCCACTGTATTCGTTATGGGAATCTTTGATTGTCGTATGAGCGGATTATCCCGCAGCCAGAGGACGCCACGTCCGCTGCGGTGCCCGCCAGTCGATCCCCTCCAGCAGCATCGCCAACTGCGCGGGCGACAGCGCCACCTTGCCCTCCTTGGCCGAGGGCCAGACGAACCGCCCCTTCTCCAGCCGCTTCGTGAACATGCAGGCGCCTTGCCCGTCCCACCAGATCACCTTCACGAGGTCACCCCGGCGACCACGGAAGACGAAGAGATGCCCGGCAAACGGGTCTTGCTGCAGCACGGCCTCGGCCTGCGCCGCGAGCGCCGCAAAGCCCTTGCGCATGTCGGTGACGCCCGCCGCCAGCCAGACCCGCGTATTGGCCGGGACCGGGATCAAACCGACAGACCCCGGATCAGCCGCGCCAGCGCCTCGGGATCATATGGGTCGCTGATCCGCATCCGGTGCCCACCCGCAAGTTCGATCTCGATGTAACCGTCACCGACAGGCACTGCCATCGGCGCCTTCGCCTCAGGCCGCTCGCAGCCCTTCAGAAGTTCGTCCAGCAGTTCCTTGGATATTGTCATCGTCCTTGCTCCTCTCAGGAAGCATGGACCAAATCCCAGTTACACAGAAGATCAGACACTCTCCCGCCCTTGGGAGCCTTGCGCATGACACCCCAGACCTTGCCCGGCCCCGCGAACGCCGCCTCACGCTCTGCGCTGACATAGCCCTTGTCGGCCCAGACCGAGGTTTCCTCGCCGTGCAGCAATGCCTCCCAGACCTGACTGTCGTGCAGTTTCGCCGTCAAGGTCTCCAGGCTGTGGGTCACGCCGCTCTCGGCATCGACGCCGATGTGCGCCTTCATGCCGAAATACCAGTCGTTGCCATTCCTGGTGGACGACATCTCAGGGTCGCGCGCACCGGCCTTGTTCTTGGTCGAGGACGGCGCGTCGATGATCGTCGCATCAACCAGCGTCCCCGAGCACAGCGTGATGCCCCTGTCGGCCAGATGCGCGTTCACGTCCGCAAAGATCGCTTCAGTCAGCCCATGCCGCTCCAGCAGATGCCGGAAGTTGAGGATGGTGGTCTCATCCGGGATCCGGTCGTCACCGAGTTCGATCCCGGCAAAGCGGCGCATTGCCTCACTGTCGTAGAGGGTTCTGCGCTACAATCGATCCCCCGGATCGATTTCTGGCCCGGCTCATATCTCCAGCGGCATCCGCGGGCGACCGCCCTTCGGCCCGGCTTTCGGATAATGCCGCGCGATCAGCCCCAGCAGCCGACCCCACGGCACCACAGCATCCATCTCGGCCAGGAACTGCTCGCGCCGCGTGACCTTCTTCTTCATCGCATCGCGAAGACCGGGAAAGGCGGGTTGCTTTGGCATCAACGAGGGCTCCTTGCGGGGACGCCCAATCCTACCAGATCACACCGCAAACGGCAGGTTTTTCAGACGTTCCTTAACAAGTTTCTCAGGGACGTGCGGCGATGTCACGTCTCGCGGAACGTCCACAACAATGCCGCAGGGCGCAATCGATAAGAAGTCGGGCCTGGTTAGTGTGCACCGTCGACCTGAGGCCCGAATGAAACTGAAGCTCGCCATCGATCCTGACATCGTCACCCTGAGGCGATTGGTGACAGAGCGTGATGCAGACCTTCACTTTCCGGTCCAATTTCTTCGCAAGAGGCGAGAGTAGGCAACGCCGTCAAGGCCCTCAACGGAGTGAGGTGCCAAGGCGGCGCGCTGCTTGAGGTCGTCCAGAGACAAGGTTCCTGCCTCCGGCAACACACCGAGATCATAGAGAAACCCTGGCAGACGCCCTGACAGAATGATCCGAGGATCAAAGGAGACGCGATCTGACAGGTTGCGTACCAGCCGAAAGGGCAAAGTCGTGCAATTTGTCCAAAGGGTATGATACCATTGCGGTGTGGTTGCGAGCGTGTTGCCATACTCAAGAAATGCAACAAAGAGCTGCTCACGCTGCTCCGCGCCCATCTCGATGGGATAGAGTGACACGGTCTCACCGCGTGCGTCCGTTCGCAAATGAACAATGTCGCGCTCATCCGCCGCAATCAGCACCAGTTCATAGCGCTTGAAGAACCCGCCAAGCGCAGAAAAATCCTCTCCGACTTCTTTTCGGATTTCGCCGGAAAACACGATGTGCTGGCCGTCAGAGAAGCCAAAGCTCACAAGCGTGTGCGCAATGTCGGCACTATCCCAGACTGACATGATCATATCGACAGACATGATTGCGCCTAGGTCCACGTCAATATCATACCAGGCCTCATGGGCCTCAGTCGGGCTTGACCAGCGGAAATCACGGACATTGCGGACGCGGATCAAACCGCCAGTTGTGAATTCGGACGTCACACCGCGGGACACCTCCGGTGCCCAGTCCCGATCCTCGCGCGGGGTTATCGTTGTCCACCACAGACCCCAGATCACCAGGGCGGCAGACATCATGCCCCACAGTCGGCCCCACTGCCCACGGCCGACGAACATGCAAAGCGCGACCGACCAAATCAGGAGGAGCACATAGAAAAGATACACAAGCGGGGTGTTGATCTGAAAATGCAGACTCAGGCCGATCCAGACCAGACATGCAGATACCGCAAGGATCTGAAGGCAGCGCCAGACAATCTTTGCAGATTTTCCGATCACCCTTATTCAGCCGCCACCCGGCGCACCGCAAGCATCTCCTTGAGATAGTGCCCGGTATAGCTGCGCGGCTCCTTGGCGACCTCTTCAGGCCTCCCGACAGCAATGATCTCGCCGCCGCCATCACCGCCCTCGGGGCCGATGTCGATGATCCAGTCGGCGGTCTTGATGACATCGAGATTGTGCTCGATCACCACCACCGAATTGCCCTGATCGACCAGTTCGTGCAGCACCTCGAGAAGCTTCTTCACATCCTCGAAATGCAACCCCGTCGTCGGCTCATCAAGGATATAGAGCGTGCGGCCCGTGGCCCGTTTGCTCAGTTCCTTGCTGAGCTTCACCCGCTGCGCCTCGCCGCCCGAGAGCGTCGTCGCCTGCTGACCGACCTTGATATAGCCCAGCCCCACGCGCACCAGCGCATCCATCTTCTCGCGGATCGCAGGGACCGCGGTGAAAAAGGCCTGTGCATCCTCGACCGTCATGTCGAGCACATCAGCGATGCTCTTGCCCTTGAAGCGTATCTCCAGCGTCTCTCGGTTGTAGCGCGCGCCCTTGCAGGTCTCGCAGGTGACATAGACATCGGGCAGGAAATGCATCTCGATCTTGATGAGACCGTCCCCCTGACAGGCCTCGCAGCGGCCACCCTTGACGTTGAACGAAAACCGCCCCGGCTTGTAGCCGCGCGCCTTGGCCTCGGGCAGGCCGGCGAACCACTCGCGGATCGGCGTGAAGGCCCCGGTATAGGTCGCGGGGTTCGAGCGCGGCGTGCGCCCGATGGGGCGTTGGTCGATGTCGATCACCTTGTCGAGATGCTCAAGCCCCTTGATCGTCTCGCAGGGGGCGGGCGTCTGGCGCGCACCGTTGAGGCGCATCGAGGCGGTCTTGAACAGCGTCTCGATGGTCAGGGTCGATTTGCCCCCTCCAGACACGCCGGTCACGCAGACAAACATGCCAAGCGGAAACTCTGCCGTCACCTCTCGCAAGTTGTTGCCGGTGGCCTTGACCACGGTCAGTTTCTTCTTGTTGCCCTTCCGCCGCTGCACCGGAACGGGGATTTCGCGCTGCCCTGAGAGATACTGTCCGGTGAGCGACGCGGGATCAGCGGTCACCGCCTCGGGCGTGCCGTGGCTCACCACGCGGCCCCCATGCACCCCGGCACCGGGGCCGATGTCAAAGACATAATCGGCGGTGCGGATGGCCTCCTCGTCATGTTCCACCACGATCACCGTATTACCCTGATCGCGCAGGTTGCGCAGCGTCTGCAAGAGCCGGCCGTTGTCACGCTGATGCAGACCGATCGAGGGCTCATCAAGCACGTAAAGCACACCCGTCAACCCCGAGCCGATCTGGCTCGCCAACCTGATCCGTTGGCTTTCTCCCCCCGAGAGCGTGCCCGCATTGCGGCTGAGCGTGAGGTAGTCCAATCCAACATTGTTGAGAAACCCCAGTCGCTCGCGGATCTCCTTGAGGATCGCTCGGGCGATCTCGTTTTTCTGCTTGCCAAGGCTCTCTGGCACCGTCTCGCACCAGTCGAATGCCTCGCGGATCGACATCTGCACCACTTGGCCCACATGCAACCCGGCGATCTTGACCGCCAGCGCCTCTGGCCGGAGCCGATATCCGCCGCAGGTCCCGCAGGGCCGGTTGTTCTGGTAGCGCTCGAACTCTTCGCGGATCCAGGCGCTATCAGTTTCGCGGTAGCGCCGCTCCATGTTTGGAATGACCCCCTCGAAAACACGACTGACCTGATAGACACGACCGCCCTCGTCATAGCGAAACTGGATCTCCTCCTCGCCCGACCCATGAAGAAAGACCTGCTGCACCTGCGCAGGCAAGTCCTTCCACGCCGCGTTGCGGTCAAATCCATAATGCTTGGCAATCGCATTGATCGTCTGGGTGAAATAAGGCGATTTGCCCTTGCGCCAGGGTGCAATCGCGCCATCGCTGACCTTGAGCGCTTCATCGGGCACCACCAGCCGCTCGTCAAAGAAAAGCTCTGCCCCTAGCCCGTCACAGTCCGGGCAGGCTCCGAATGGCGCATTGAAGGAAAACAGCCGCGGCTCGATCTCCGCAATGGTGAATCCGCTCACCGGACAGGCGAACTTCTCGGAGAAGGTGACGCGCTGCGGTTCACCGTGCTGCGGTGCGGTCTCCAGCACCGCGATCCCGTCTGCCAGATCGAGCGCAGTCCGTAAACTGTCTGCCAGCCGCGTCTCCAATCCCGCCCTGACCACCAGCCGGTCAACAACCACGTCTATGTCATGGCGCAATTTCTTGTCGAGTGCCGGTGGCTCGTCGATTTCGTGGAAAATGCCATCGACCTTGACCCGCTGAAACCCCTGCTTCCGAAGGTCGAGAAATTCCTTTCGATACTCACCCTTGCGGTCCCTCACGATCGGCGCGAGCAGATAGGCACGCGTGCCCTCTTCCATCGCCATCACCCGGTCCACCATATCCTGAACCTGCTGCGCCTCGATCGGCAGCCCGGTGGCCGGCGAATAAGGCGTTCCGACGCGGGCAAAGAGCAGCCGCAGGTAATCATAGATTTCCGTGACCGTGCCAACCGTCGAGCGTGGGTTCTTGCTCGTTGTCTTCTGCTCGATCGAGATCGCTGGGGACAGGCCACTGATGTGATCGACATCGGGCTTTTGCATCATGTCGAGAAACTGCCGCGCATAGGCCGACAGCGATTCGACATAGCGCCGTTGTCCCTCTGCATAGATCGTATCAAAAGCGAGCGAAGACTTGCCCGAGCCGGAAAGTCCGGTGATCACAACCAGTTGGTTGCGTGGAATATCCACATCTATGTTTTTGAGGTTATGCTCGCGTGCGCCGCGCACCTCGATATGCGTGAGTTCGGCCATTCTGACCCCCGGGATCCACCTCCCTCACACATAGGCGAGACGCGTGCCGCTTCCAAGACAATTCTGGGAACAGAGGGGGAACACGCCTATTTCTGCGCCAAGGCCCATGCACAGATCGGAAAATCCGGCTCATCGCGCAGATCGTCGGTTTCAGGGTCGTAGACCGGCGGCCAGACTCCCGCCAGATTCCGTCTCGCGGCATGGCGGTTGCCCCATTGCGCGACCTCGATCCGCGCCTCATCGAACCCGGCCTCGATCAGCAGGTTTTTCAGCCCTCGGGCGCTCCAGCGCGAGCAATCCACCGGATCGCCATGAAACGGGATGTAGAACGGCACGGCCAGCCAGAAATACCCGCACGGCCGCAGCATTTCCAGAACATTCCGGGTGGCGGCATAGGGCCGGTCGAGATGTTCCCAGACCTGATTGGCCAGCACGATGTCAAACTGGAGCACCTGCCCCGTGCTGTCGTGATAGGGCCCCGAACAGATGTCATGCTCGGGGTAGCGAAAGCGCGTGTAGCTCTTGAACGTGAACCGGCGGCCGAACTTGCCAGAGATTTCGGCAGCCTCCATTCCGGCCAGATCCAGAGCCGACAGCCAGCGGCGCGAGGTCTTCTGCATGATGATCCGGTTGATGCTCGCCACACGCGTCCCTCTCTCCCCAGACCCAAACCCGGCCGCAAAGCCTGCCCGCACCATCGTTTCTTCTTGGTGCAAATACCCCGGGGCAGTCGCGCCTCGCGCGACGGGGGCAGCGCCCCCGCGCCCTCTCACATATGGATCACCCGGCCATAGGCGTCGAGCACGCTTTCATGCATCATCTCGCTCAGCGTCGGATGCGGAAACACCGTGTTCATCAAATCCTCTTCGGTGGTCTCAAGCTGCCGGCCCACCACGTAACCCTGAATGAGTTCGGTCACTTCTGCGCCCACCATATGCGCCCCCAGAAGCTCTCCCGTGGCGGCGTCGAAGACGGTCTTGATCAGGCCCTCGGGCTCGCCAAGGGCAATCGCCTTGCCATTGCCGATGAAGGGAAACCGTCCAACCTTGACGGCGTAACCGGCCTCTTTCGCCTTGGCCTCGGTCAACCCGACGCTGGCGATTTGTGGATGGCAATAGGTGCAGCCGGCGATGTTCTCGGGCTTGACGGGATGCGGATGGCCGCCCGCGATATGTTCGGCCACCATCACGCCCTCATGGCTCGCCTTGTGCGCCAGCCACGGGCCGTTGGTGGCGTCGCCGATCACATAGAGGCCGTCGACACCGCTGCGGCAAAACTCGTCAGTAACCACGAAACTGCGATCAATTTTGACGCCTAACGCCTCAAGGCCCAGGCCTTCTGTATTGGCCACGATCCCCACCGCAGAAATCACCGTGTCGAAGTCGTGCGTCTCGATCTTTCCACCAGACTCGATATGCGCGGTGACGGTGCCCTTGCCCCGATCCAGTTGCTTGACCATGGCTTTCTCCATGATCGTCATGCCCTGTTTGACAAAGGCCTTCTTGGCGAAAGCGGAGATTTCGGCATCTTCGACCGGAAGGATGCGATCGAGCACCTCGACCACAGTCGTCTTGGCCCCCAACGTGTTGTAGAAACTGGCGAATTCAATCCCGATCGCGCCCGAGCCAATGACCAGCAGCTTGTTTGGCATACGCGGCGGTTGCAACGCGTGCCTGTAGGTCCAGACCAGATCACCATCCGCCTCAAGTCCCGGCAATTGCCGCGCCCGCGCGCCGGTGGCCAGAACGATGTTCCTGGCGCTCAGGTCCTCGGTGCCCTTGTCGGTCTTGACCCTGACCTTGCCCTTGGCGGGCAGCGTCGCCTCGCCCATGATCACCGTGACCTTGTTCTTCTTCATCAGATGGCCGACGCCGGAATTGAGCTGCTTGGCCACGTTGCGCGAGCGTTTGACTACCGCGTCGAGATCGAACCCGATGCCTGCGGCCGTCAGACCGAATTCCTTGGCCCGGTGCATCAGGTGAAACACTTCCGAGGAGCGCAGCAGCGCTTTGGTCGGGATACAGCCCCAGTTAAGACAGATGCCCCCCATGTGCTCGCGTTCGACGATGGCAACTTTGAGGCCCAACTGGGCGCCCCGGATTGCAGCAACATAGCCACCGGGTCCCGCGCCGATCACGATCATGTCATAAGTATTCGACGCCATTGGCCCCTCCGGATTGAAATTTAGTTTGCCATTAAACTATTTTTCGAGAGACCGCAACGCGGCAGGCTTGCAACGCTTGAAAACCATCAGACGCCACGCCGCAACCGCAAAACGTTCGGCGTTTTCTGGCGGGTCTACGCTCAAGCGGCGGCGGACAGTTGCCGCAGGGTGGCACCGTAACCGCCCTGCGCCTCATATGCGCGTTCCAACGCTGTAGATTGGCGGTCGAGCGCTGCATTTCTGTGCGGGAATCGTCCAAATTGCCGGATCACCTCGCGATGAGCGCGGGCATGAACCATGTTCTCGGGACCATGCAGAGGCATGCGTTCACAAATCAGTCGCACGCAACGTTCCTGATCACAGAGATTTTCGGAATGCATCAGGGGGAGATAGAAAAACTGGCGCGCCGGTTCATCGATCCGCATATCCCAACCCCGATTGATCGCCACTTTCGCCGCAGCAAGCGCCAACCGATCGGTAGAAAACGCGCGCGCCTCGTTGCGAAACATGTTTCTCGGAAACTGATCGGTCAGGATCACATAGGCCAGCGTCCCGCTGGCATAAGTGAGCCAGAGCGCGTATGCGCCATCTCTGGCATTCGTCCACGCCGCTTCGAAATTGTCCCGGACCTTCTGATCAAGGGCGATGGTGGGATCGTACCAACCCTTCGATCCTACCTCGTCGAGCCAGAAATCCAACACCTCTTCGGGCGAAACCATCCAACGCCTCTCAATACCTTGTGATAACTGTGAAACTCTACCGCAACTCTGCATGTCCGTCACAATAACATATTGCTACAAGGACGTCATATACTCTTTGTATCATCCGCGCTTTGCCTCCTGTGAGGATTCGATGGCAAATTCTTGTGCAAATTCAACGGCCATAGGCGACGCTGATGGAGAGACCGGCATGTATCGGTCGGTATCGCGCACGGAAGGTGCGGCGCGCTGTGTCATCCGGTAAAGCGCATAGAGGACCATCGCGAACATCAGAACTGCAATATAGAGAAAAAAGCCGCCCGGCCCGATCTGGCTCATCATCCAGCCCACCATAAGCGGTCCGGCAATCGCCCCGAGACCATTGATAAAGACCATCCCTCCCGCCGCCGCGGCCATGTCGTCATGTTCGAGAAAATCGTTGGTATAGGCTATCAGCAAGGAATAGAGCGGGTTTGAGGATCCGCCCACGAGAAATGCCGCCGTCAGCAGCATCCAGTAGTTATCGCCAAAGAGCATCCCGATCATGGCGCCCCCCCCGGTCACCAGAGACACACCCGCAATGAGCTTGCGTCTATCCATCCGGTCAGACAGCCAACCGAGCGGGTATTGCACCAGCATGGCGGCCACATAGAAGGACGCCACAAAAGCCGAGATCTGCCCCACGCTCAGCCCCGCCTCGGCACCGTATACGGCAGACATGCCGAATTGCGCCGCGAAGACGCCCCCCGTAAGAAGCATCCCGACACAGCCCAGGGGCGAAATCTTCATGATCTGCTTCAGCGTCAGTGGCTTTGTGCTCCCAAATGCGGGGGTCGGGCTGACCGACAGAAGAATCGGAGCAAAGGCAAGTGACACCAGAACGGACGGGATCACGAACAGCACATAACCCGAAGGATCGGCCAGCACCATCAGACCCTGCGCCGAAACGATGCCGATCATCTGCACGATCATGTAAAGCGACAACGCCTTGCCGCGCGTCTCGTTGGTGGCGGCATTGTTCAGCCAACTTTCGGCGGTGACATACACGCCCGAAAAGCAGAATCCGATCAGCACCCTTCCCACCGCCCAAGCCCACGGCTCCGCGATGGTGGGATAGAGGATCAGAACGGCCGAAATCATCGAGCCCAAGGCAGCAAAGACGCGCACGTGACCCACCCGTCGGATCATCTCGGGGGCCATCCGCGACCCAAAAAGAAAGCCCACGAAATAAGACGACATGACCACCGACATCTCATAGGTGGAGAAGCCCTCAAGCGCGCCGCGGATGCCCAGCAAGGTGCCCTGCATGCCGTTACCGACCTGCAAGAGCATCATCCCCAGCAACAGGGCCCATGCCCCCGACAACACCTGAAACATCATGCCTCTCCTTCACGAACTGCTCGCAGCGTGACAGATAGCGACCGTCCTGCTAGGCCAAAGGCGACTCAACGGGGTTCATCGGCGTCCCGCATCGCTGACCCCGGTTCCGGGATCAACAGCGACGCATCTCCATAGGAGAAGAACCGATAGCCCTCAGCCACCGCATGTCGATAGATCCCGGCGATCTCCGCCTGCCCCATCAGCGCCGCGACCAACATCATCAGGGTCGATTTCGGCAGATGGAAATTGGTCATCAGCGCATCCGTGACCCGGAATGAAAATCCGGGATAGATGAAAATGTCGGTCTCGCCTTGCCAGGCCTCCACCGCGCCGGTCGCGCGCGCCGCCGTCTCGATGAGACGCAGTGCCGTGGTGCCGACCGGGATGATCCGTCCGCCGGCCGCGCGCGTGGCCGCGATCTCGGCCGCAGCCTTGGCGCTCACCTCGCCCCGTTCCGCGTGCATCCGGTGCGAGGTGACATCCTCGACCTTGACCGGCAGGAACGTGCCCGCCCCCACATGCAGCGTGACATAGCTAAACGTCACGCCCCGTGTCGCCAGATCCGCAAGCAGCACCTCGTCAAAATGCAAGGATGCCGTCGGGGCGGCGACAGCCCCCGGAACCCGCGCCCAGACGGTCTGATAATCCTGATTGTCTTGGGCATCCGCCGCCCGGCGTGACGCGATGTAAGGTGGCAGGGGCATCGCGCCCACCTCTGCCAGCGCCGCGTCAAAAGCCGCGTCCGTGCAGTTGAAGTGCAACCGCCCCTGCCCCTCCTCCTTGGCCTCCAGAACCGCGGACAGTGTGGATGAAAACTCGACCCTTTCGCCGAACGCCAGTTTTTTCAGTGGCTTGATCAGTGCATTCCATGTGCCATTCACGCCCGGCTCCAGAAGCGTGACCTCGATCCGCGCCGCCGTGGTCCCCTGCGCGCCTTGTCGGTGCCGCAGCCCGCTCAGCCGTGCCGGGATGACCTTTGTGTCGTTCAGGACGAGTCGGTCGCCGGGGCGCAACCAGTGTCCCAAATCCGTCACCAGCGCATCGGTCATCCGAGCACCCTCTGCCACCAGGAGGCGCGCTGCACGCCTTGGTTTCGCAGGCCGTGTTGCGATCAGTGCCTCGGGCAAATCAAAATCGAAATCGCTGAGCTTCATCGGTCCGGTCCTTGCCGCAGCGTCAGGTCCGCTTCTTCCTGCACCAAATCCGGTTGGCCCGAAACCGCCGCCGGAAGCCCGCCCTGCACCGTCGGCGCGGGCCTTCGAAACATCTCGCGCAGAAATCCGGGGGTCATCGCAGAGAGCGGATTAACCCCTACGACCGGATCAGATGTCGGCCCCTTGAGCGTATAGCTAAACCCGATCAATCCCTCTCCTGGGCGCGTAAAGACGCCACCAATCGCATTGAGCACATAAACCGGCGAAACGACTCCCTGCATGTCAAGGATCTTGTTTGCCGCCGTGTAATAGCCATCCATCGAAATCCCGACAGAGGCTCCCACCGCGCTGCCCTCGAGCAGGATCAGACGGTCTGGCGTGAGCCTAAAGCGGGCATCAACCTTGCCAAAATGCAGACCATTGCCAGAGAGCTGCTCAAGCAACCCGACAACACTGATCGTGTTGAGGAGGGCTGCGAGCGCGGGCGCTTCCTTGACTCGGATCTGATCGATCGCCAGAACACCGTCAAAACTTCCCGGTTCCGGCGCAGGGGTCAGGACCAGGTCCAGCGCGCCGTCGCGCGCCTTTTTTAGTAGTCCCGCAGCCGCCAGAACACCGCCCGCATCCTCTGCCTTGATCCGAAACGCGCTTCGCCCGTCCATCGGCATCACCAGTCCGGTAACAGGGCTCACGCCGTTCAGCTTACCCGAGAACGTGCCGCTCATGCCGCCAGTTGTCTCAAGCGATGCCTGAAACTCGGTTAATGCGATGCCATCCGAGATCTGCAACCGCTCCAGCCTCAATACGATGGGCCCACCCCCGCTGCGCGCACTGACATCACTCTCCAGCGAGATTTGTCGAAGATCGATCGTCCCACCGTTCAGTTCGATCCTCGGCGTCAAGGTTCCCCCGCGCCCGATCAGCACGACCGGTGCATTCAGCCACTCACCAATGGTCACGTTGCTGAACTCTGCCCGCTCAAATGCGCCCTTGGCATCAAGCCGCACACGACCCTGGGCCGTCAGGCCTGCACCACCAAGTCGGATACTCTCGATCTGAGGTGGCTCGCCAAGGGTTCCTGCGACATCCAGTCGTCCCGTTTCAGCCTCTCTCAGCGCCCAGTTCATCTGCGGAATACGCAAGCCCAATCCCGCCAGATCGGACGTCAGCGCGAATTGTGCGGGCTGCCCCTTGGCAAATCCGATCTCGATATTCGCCACACCCGCACCCGACAGGGCCCCTGATGGAAGGCCGATGTCGAACTCGTCCACAAATCGCTCGGAGATCTCGATTTCGCCCCGCACGCGGCTCTCGCCCTTGGGGTTGCGCCCTAAAGTCATGTCCCATCTGGCAGAGACCGGAACAGCCCCGACCCGCGCCTTGCCACCGATCTCAAGATGGGATTTGCTCGACTTGACGGTCAAGAGATCCGACGCCAGCACTCGGCCTTTGATCAGCGTCTCGCTGCGCACATTGCGAAGCTCTCCGCTCACGTCAAAGGCCACCTCGTCAGGCAGCAACCGTTCTGTAAGCATGAAATCGAGCGAACCCTCAAGTCGGGCCCGTCCATCAGCGAGTGTGACTGGCTGTCCGGCCTTTTCCATGAATCGAAACGGTGGGGAATCGAGCAGGGACAAGGCGGCCGTGATCGTACTTTCAGTATTCAGATGGGCGCGCGCCGGACTTTCCTTGAGTCGCACGTCGGGGATGATGAAACTCGTCCCCGCGATGTCGATCCGCCCGCCCTGTGCCGCGATCACTTCACCTCGGTCAGCATGGACCACAAACCAGTTGTCAAAGATCGAGGCATGGCCCGATGCCTTGATGATCGGCGGCACATTCTTGACATAGATGGCTTCCAGATTTTTGTAGTCGAACTCGAGTGCAAAGTCGGGACGCTCATCGGGCCGGGCGCGAAGGGCAAACTGGATATTGCTGAGATCGGCATGGCGCACATTGTCGGTGATCCATTTGCGCACCTTGGGCTTGAGCACCTTGGGCCAGAGAGTCAGAATTCGGTCGGGCGCCATTTCATCCAGAGCGCCATCCAGCGCCAGATCCCATCCGTCGCTCTGCCCGCGCACCTCGCCACTCACGATCAACTGCTGGCCCTGATCGCGCAATCTGATTTCACCGATTGAGAGCACGAATGGATCCGGTTGCAGGCGCAGATCCATGCTGACCCCTTCAAAGGTTACGGGCGCGCTGTAGACGCCCGCCGGATTCGTCACGATTTCACCGATGCGGAGTTGCGCCTGCAATTCCCGGGGCCATCCTGCGTCCATTCCTACCAGGCGCGCCTTTCCTTCGGCCTGCGCGCTGCCCCATGAACTATCCACGGACAGTTCACTGAAGACGATTTCCTGCGCCACCGGATCGTAGGTGAAATAGCTGCGTGCCGAATTGAAGCTGATCGGGTCGGTCGCCGGGGTCGGCTGAATCACGCCCGCCCCGATCTGCAACGTGGCGCTTAGCGGCCCCAATACCCCCTCGGCATCGACAGTGGCGCGCAAAGCCCCAGAGATTGGCGCATCAAGCGCCGCAAGCCAGGTCAATGCCGGCAACTGCCCGGACATGTCGCCCGCCGGCATGTCGTCGAACTTCAGGCTGAGCTCGGTCGCTGGACTCCCGATCAGACCGCCATAACTGACTTCGAGCGTGGTGGCATAATCGCGCGCGCCCAGAACTGTCACGTTGCCGCGCAGATCAAGCCGCTGCCCGTCGCGCGTGAGCCGGATTTGGCCACCATCGGCCGTCCAGGCCCGACCCGCGCGGGCATCCTCGTAGCGCAGACTCAGGTTCTTCACCGTCACCTCTCGCAAGGCGGTGAACTCCGGTCGGGAAAAAATCGTCTCGATCTG
>Ga0210021_1000161_pt1 | contig 80593 bp, 81 predicted proteins | sample CryGeymeta201517_FD_183981 | JGI IMG/M metagenome (GOLD analysis project Ga0210021, IMG submission 183981) | Groundwater microbial communities from Crystal Geyser aquifers in Utah, USA - Crystal Geyser metaG 2015-17 (SPAdes) (version 2) | ecosystem: Environmental > Aquatic > Deep subsurface >... | reverse complement strand
ATGCCTCGCTTCGCTCGTCCTAATATCTCGCTCGCCGTCTGTTCGACTCTCCTAGTTGCGAATTAATAACTAAAAAACTCTAACATTCGTTAGAGCTTTTTAGTTAGTAGTCCCTAGGGGAGTCGAACCCCTGTTGCCAGGATGAAAGCCTGGCGTCCTAACCGTTAGACGAAGGGACCAAAAACAAAATAAAATTAGAAAAAAATAAAAATCTAAACACTTAGATTCAAATTTATTTTATAGATAAAGCACTATTATGTCAAGAAAAATAGTTTGTCTTTTTCTTAAAATCACTTACAATGATAGATATGTATATACTTGCAATAGAAAGTAGTTGCGATGAAACAGCCGCCTCGGTTATTAAGGGTAATCCCGCAACCGGACGTCTATTGGTTTTGTCTAATGTAATATCTTCACAAATAGAAATACATAAAAAATATGGCGGCGTGGTGCCGGAAATTGCGGCGCGAGAACACGTCTTAAATGTCTTACCGGTAATCAATGAGGCTTTGGCCAAAGCCAAAATTAAAGCCAAACAATTAGATTACTTAGCTGTTACTAAAGGCCCCGGCCTCATCACCTCTCTAATAACCGGCCTGGAAACAGTCCGCGCTTTATCATTCGCCTGGGAAAAACCAATTATAGAAGTAAACCATTTAAACGGACACATGTACTCTAACTTTATTAAACCCGCCTCCCCGATTAAATTCCCAGCCTTATCTCTGATTGTCTCAGGCGGACATACTATGTTAATTATTTTAAATAAAGATCATAAAATAAAAATCATTGGTGATACTCGTGATGATGCAGCCGGAGAAGCTTACGATAAAGCCGCTAAAATGATGGGCCTAGACTATCCGGGCGGACCGGCCATTGCTAAATATGCGGCAGAATATAAGAAAAGTAAAAAAATTAGCACAATTACCCTACCTAGACCGATGTTAAATTCCGCAGATTTTGATTTTTCCTTTTCCGGGTTAAAGACCGCTCTATTATATCAACTACAAAAAGATAAAAATTGGCGGAAAAGAATTTCAGAATATTGCTATGCCTACCAAGAAGCAATTATTGATATTTTAAGCTATAAAACCATAAAAGCTGCCAAACAATATAGTATAAAAACCATAATGATGGCCGGAGGTGTTAGTGCCAATCTAGAATTACGTCAAAAATTAGCTAAAAACATTAAAAAAGAACTACCAAATACTAACTTTCTGGTTCCCGACCACGAATATACGACCGATAACGCTGCCATGATCTCGGCTGCTGCTTTTTATAAGATAAAGAAGTCTAAAGCAATATCTTTCCGTAACTTAAAAGTGAACTCTAGTTTACAACTTAAATAATATAAGATAGAATTGCTAGTGTTAGTTAAATATGGCTCGATGGCGAAGTGGTAACGCTGCGGTCTGCAAAACCGCGATGCGTGGGTTCGATTCCCACTCGAGCCTCAAGATTAAAACTTCCGTAAGGTTGTTTTTTTGTAAAAATCTGTGGATAACCTGTGTTTTGTGTGTATAAAAATAAATTTTAAGTCTAAACTAACCTGGACTTAAAATAAAAAATATCCAATATTTTCACTAATATAAAAGAAAAACATAATTATTGGCTAATTTAAGTCCAAGCTAATTGACCCCTATATGTAAAAGTGCTATAATATCTATAGGTTCATTAACTAGCTTTTGACTCATTGCCTGCGCTAACAAGGTAAGATTTAAAAATTGAGCAAACTACTCGTGCTAATATTTATAAATAATCAAATAAAATTATTTAAAATTAGCAAAAATAATTAAAAAAAATTAAGTTTGCTAGAAGCTGGTAAGAATAGCACTTTAAGTTAGCAAAGAGCTAAGTATCCCTGATTAATAACGCAAAATGCTTGTCATTATTAGGGATGAGGCTCAGACGGTGCCCATAAATCATTACTATCATTTTATGATAAATCGGCCCATCTGGGCCTCGTTTTGTTTTTGGGCTATTTTGTAATTTTTAAAAAATGTAATATTAGCCAAATTTTATAAATTGTTTGTCAAAGGGAATAATTACCGCTATAATCGGAATAATTATTATGTCCTGTTTAAAAGGAAAATTTTAATTATATGTCGCTATCAATAGCTATCGTTGGTCTGCCAAATGTGGGGAAATCCACTCTGTTTAATATTCTCACAAAAAAAAGTGTAGAAGCGGCTAATTATCCCTTTTGCACCATCGATCCAAACATTGGGATTGTTAAGGTTCCGGATTTCCGTCTAGATAGATTAGCGGCTGTCTCAAAGCCGGCGAAAATTATTAATACCACTATTGAATTCGTAGATATTGCCGGATTAGTGGCCGGAGCTCACAAAGGAGAAGGCTTGGGTAATAAGTTTTTGTCTCATATTAGGGAGTGTGATGCTATTTGTGAGGTAGTAAGGGATTTTAAAGATGAAAATGTTATTCATGTCCAGGGGCGAGTTGATCCTTCTGGCGATAAAGAAACTATTAACTTAGAACTAATCTTTGCCGACCTGGCAACCGTGGAAAAAAGTTTAGAAAAAAACAAGCGAGATGCTAAAAGCGGGGATAAGGAAATTATACATAATACTCAAATATTAGAGAAAATATATGAAGCTTTAGCGGCTGGGAAAGCGGTGCGAGAGCTCAGTTTTTCCGAGGATGACCAAATTTTTGTAAAAACCCTGAATTTATTAAGTATAAAACCCATTATTTACTTATTAAATATTGATGAAAACCATAGTGACGATGTTCTGTCCGGAACGAATGACCTAGTTATAAAGGTTAATGTTCAATTAGAGCAAGAAATTGCTAGTTTACCGGAAGAAGAACAGGCGGAATATATTAAAGAATTAGGTTTAGAGCAAAGCGGTCTGGATAAACTTATTCAAAGTGCTTACAAAATATTGGGTTTGGAAACATTTTTCACAACCGGAGCGGATGAAACTCGGGCTTGGACCATAAAGAAGGGCGCCAAAGCCCCCCAAGCGGCCGGAGAAATACATACCGACTTCATTAAAGGTTTTATACGAGCGGAAGTCATTAACTGGGAGAAATTTGTGGAATGCGGTAGCGAAACTAAAGCAAAAGAACTCGGTCTAATTAGAACCGAGGGGAAGGAATATATCTTTCAAGATGGAGATGTTGCCAACTTCCTAGTCAATAAATAAACAGCTACTAAAAAAGACTGCCATCCAGTCTTTTTTTATTGAGATTAAAATTTTTAAAGTTTTTCCAGAACTATTACCTCCCTATAAACTTTCTGGGAAGGACGGCCATAGACAATAGTATCGCGATTAGTTTGTTTAACAAACTCACTGCCCGCTAAATCCTGACTCACCATATTTAAAATTTTAAAACCATCATAATCCGGATTCAAGGGATGCTCGCCATAAAACATTGGCCACACCATAACAACCCGCCCCCCCGGTAACAAGACTTTAAGAAATTCTGCTATAGCAGCCGAATATAACTCTTCCAAATTTTTTATTACCGATCCAAAAGAAATCCGACCGCGCTGCGGGCCTAAATAAGGTTCAGTAATTATCGCATCAACCGATTCCGCTTTGATAAATTTGGATAAATCCAAAACATTTTTCACAAACAATTTCAATTTAAAATCATTCACTTTATATAATTCTTTAGTCCAGCTAATATTTTTTCTGGTATTATCTATAGCATTAAAAGCCACGTCAGAAGCAAACATGTTTTTATAACCCATCAATATTGCCTCACTTAAAATAGTGCCTGAGCCACAAAAAGGGTCCATAATTACAGCGTTTTCCGGTACTTGTGCCAAGTTTATCATTATCTGCGCTAACTTAGGTGGTAACATACCAGAGTGATCATCACGAGCCGGACGACCATAGTCACGCAAAGATAAATCTTTAAAAGCTTGTACGGCTAATGTTTCCGCAATAATAATATTCTCATCATCGCTTGCTAAAATAATCTCTATCCCGCGTTTCAATAATTTATTTTGTGTAATAACCACACTAGATAAAGTTTTTTCACGACTAGTGACAAAGCGAGAACTAATTTTTTTCTCACTAAAATATTTTTTTAACTTTAGTCCTAAATCTTGTTTATTAAAACCGCGACGACCATAATCTGACAAGCCAAAATTAAATTTTCCTTCCGCGGCCTGTTCTTTTCTCTTTAAAGCTAGGATATTAATAGCGGACTGTAGTTCGGCGCCATTGCCAGCTTTTATTTCCGCTTCTACACGCCCAATTTTAATAATACCACCTAAACGTAAAATTAGTTCAGTGATATTAAGTTCTTGCTCGCTCTCCGCTACTAAAAAATCAACCGCTAATAAACGGAGATTTTTAAGATTCAGAACAGCGCCTAGTTCAGCGACCGATAAAGCGGCATTAGTTCCTAAAACAAAGAAATATTTCATGCTTCTATCATATATTAATATATGAACAACAGCAACTCCCGAACAAAATTCACCCTTGCAATTTTTAAGGCTTCGTGATAAATTAAATTCATAAATTAATATTTAATATATCTTTCCCATATCGTGGCTTCGGCCAAGATAATTCTGCTAATACTAGGGCAGAATTAAAGGTATTCTTATGACCCAAGTCAAACGGAATACTTGGGATTTTATTTAAAAAGGGGCTTTTAACAAATTATTTAGAAATATTTTAAATAATTTTTAACTGCCATCTTATATAATAACTATGTCAAAAACTAAGTCAGTAGCAGCTAAACACTACGAAATCTTATTCATCCTCCCTAACAAGTTTACGGACGATGAAGCTAAAAAAGTCACCGAACAGGTAGAAGAAAAAATCGTGGCCGTCAGCGGAAAGATTACCCATCGTGAATACTGGGGTAAAAAGCGCTTAGCCTATAAAATCAAAGGCAATGCTTTTGGTTATTATGCTCTCTTGGAATTTGACCTAGAAGGGATTTACTTGGCCAAAATCAACCAAGAATTACGTTTATTCACAGAAGTTCTACGCCATCAAATAGTAGTAAAGAAACCTAAGACTGAAGAACAGTTGGCAAAAGAACAGAAAATTCGCGTTAAAATTGCTTCTAAGAAGGCCGCGGAAGTAAGACAGGAACAGGAAGAAAAAAATAAAAGTGCGGAAACTTCTTCTCCGTCCGATAAAAAAGAAGACAAGAGAACTAAGTTAAAGGATTTGGACGATAAACTGGATGATATTTTGAGTGCCAGCGATTTAATTAAATAATTAATTCGGCTCATATTGAGCTTAGCCAAAATATATGAATTTAAATAAAGCTATGATCATCGGTAATTTGACCCGTGATCCTGAATTAAGAAATACCCCCTCCGGCCAGAGCGTTGTATCTTTCTCCGTTGCCACTAATTTAATCTGGACCGACCAAAGTGGCCAACAGCAGAAAAAAACTGAATTCCATAATATTGTCGCTTGGCGTAAGCTAGCCGACATCTGCGCTAAATATTTAAAGAAGGGTGCTAAAGTTTACATTGAAGGTCGCCTACAGACCACGGACTGGACTGGACAAGATAGCGTAAAACGCTATCGGACAGAAATCGTAGCCGATAACATGATTATGTTAGACGGTCGTGGTGGCAGTCCCCTGGGTGGCGGAAACTATGATAATGGAAAAACCAATAATTCCGAAGAAGCTGTTATAGAAGTTCCGGAAGAACCAAGCGGAGACGAAGAAATCCGAGTTGAAAATATTCCCTTCTAAAATACCAAAATAAATTATAAAATTATGAAAACCAAACAAGTAAAAAAATGTTATTTCTGTGCCAATAACTTGGAAGTAGACTATAAAGATACTCGCACTCTACGTAAGTTTGTGAACTTCTTTATGAAAATTCTACCAGGCTCTCGTACTGGCGTTTGCGCTTGGCACCAAAGAAAATTATCTGAGGCCATTAAGCGTTCTCGCGTTATGGCTCTCTTGGCTGCTACTCACAAATAATTAGCACTTATGTTAAATTTTAATGAAATAAAAACCGGACGTGTCATTAAAGTAAGCGATCAGCCATTTATTATTATCAAGACCGATCATCATAAAATGGGTCGCGGTGGAGCCGTCTTAAAAATAAAATGTCGCAATCTTATCAATGGTAGTATTTTAGAACAAACCTACCAAGGGGCGGAAAAAGCGGAAGAAGCTGCTACGGAAACCAAGAAAGCTAATTTCATGTATAAGGATAAGGATGAAGCTTATTTCATGGATAACGCCAGCTATGAACAATTCGGTCTAGCCATTGAAGATATTGGTGATTCTGCCAGATTTCTTAAAGAAGGCGTAGACGTTGATGTTCTGTATTTTGAAGATCGCCCGGTATCTGTTAGCCTGCCCATTAAAATGGACTTTAAAGTTACGAGTGCTCCTCCCGGAGTGAAAGGAAATTCCGCTGGTAATGTTAACAAAACGGTAGAAATAGAAACTGGCGCACAAATTAGTGTTCCTATGTTTATTAACGAAGGGGATATAATTCGCATTAACACCGATACGGGTGAATATGTAGAAAGAGCTAACTAAAAAAACATAAAAAGTCACCGCCGACTAAGACGGTGATTTTTTATTTCTCCGAAAGCGCCTTTCTTTGTCTGTTTAAGATGCTAATGATATAATAATAATAAGTAAAAACTACTTAATATGCTAATAGCTATCGCTATTTTTACAGTTTTATTCTTTATACTCACCCTCCGCAAGCCGGACTGGGCCTTATTATTATTGATTGCTTCTTTGCCCGCTTACTTGATTAGATTTAATATTCAAGGTCTACCGTTGACGCTTCTGGAAGTAATGATTTTAATCAGTTTCGCGACTTGGGTGTTGAGAGATGCTCTGCCGCACATTAAGACTTGGATAAAAAATAAAGAGCTGAGAGAATCCTATCCTTTTGCTTGGGAAATAATTGCTCTACTTATAATTTCTTGGATTGCCGTGGGAGTATCCGGTTGGAGTATGGGAGCTTGGGGTATTTGGAAAGCATATTTTTTTGAACCGCTATTAGTCTTTATTCTCATCTTTAATATTTTTAAACATAAAAAGGATTTACTAAAAATTTTCTGGGCTTTTTTAATTTCTGCTTTGGCAGTAGCTCTGTTTGCTGTTTGGCAACAAGTTACTGGGCTCTATATAGATAATCCTTTTTGGGCGGCAGAAGCCACACGTCGGGTAGTATCTTTTTTTGGATTTCCTAACGCCATTGGCCTCTACTTAGCACCTTTAACAATGGTGCTTGCCGGCTGGTTAGTTTTTATACATCTATCTAAACCCAGGGAAGGCACTTTCCAACAAATCATAATTGCTGTAACAATTATCTTATCGCTCCTGGCCATTTATTTTGCTCATTCCGAAGGTGCCTTAGTCGGAATTATTGCCGGCCTGATAATGTTTGGTCTCTTGTCCGGAAAATGGCAACGTATTATAACTATTGTCGTACTGGTCGCGGCCATTAGCGGACTATTAAGCTTTGCCCCACGAGCGGAAAAAATAATTGATAAACTAACTCTAAGCGATTTATCCGGAGAAATTCGCCAACAACAATGGAAAGAAACTTTCACCATGCTTAATGACAGTCATCTTATCCTAGGGGCTGGCTTAGATAATTATAAAAATAGTATTAAACCATACCACCAAGAAGGAATATTTTTTAATAGCGATAAAATCGCAAATTTTGATGCCGTTACTTGGGCTAGTTCCACACTACAAGTTAAATATTGGCAGCCAACAGAAATTTATCTTTATCCTCATAATATTTTTTTGAATTTCTGGAGTGAATTAGGTTTAGCCGGTCTCCTGTTATTTGTTTGGCTGATAGGAAAATATTTATGGATGTCGCTACGACTAAGCGTAGCTTTAGGACGCGCGCGTAGTCCGGAAAAATATATAAGTTTAGGACTACTAGCGGCGATGACTGCTATCTTAGTACAAGGTTTAGTTGATGTGCCTTATTTTAAAAATGATTTATCTGTTATGTTTTGGATTCTACTGGCTATAATTGGAGCCTTAGATTTATCCTGCCGACATGACCGGGAATTAAAAAATTAAATGAAAATTATCTTACAAAAAATGATTGCCGCTAGTGGTTATTGCTCGCGACGTCAGGCAGAAAAAATGATTCGGGAAGGAAGAGTTAAGGTTAATGGCGTCACGGCAACGGTCGGCGATCAAGCCGATGATCAGAAAGATAAAGTTACCGTCAGAGGACAACTAATTAGCGCGGCCGCTTCTAAAATTTATATTAAACTAAACAAACCCCTGGGCTATACCTGCACTAACAAACGTTTTGCGGGAGAAAAAAATATCTTTGACTTAATAGACTCACCGGAAAGACTATTCACAGTCGGACGCCTAGACAAGGGTAGCCGCGGTCTTATTCTTTTAACTAACGACGGTGACCTAACACAACGCTTGGCACATCCCAGCTTTCAACATGACAAAGTTTATGAAGTTATCACTAGAGGGGAAATAAGCAATGCGAATACTGTTTGCGGGCGATTAACTAAAGGGATTAATATCGGTGAGGGGGATGGTGTCGCTAGAGCTAAAGCCGCACAATATTTACAAAATGATTGTTTTATAATAACCTTAAACGAAGGTAAGAAAAGACAAATTCGTCGTATGTTCAAAATAATGAATCTACAAGTCATGGACTTAAGAAGGATTAGCCTGGCCAGTCTGGAACTTGGTGATTTGTCCGAAGGACATTGGGCTTATCTGACGCCAGAAGAGATTAATGATTTAAAAATATGAATAACAAAAAATTAATGGTGAATGCGAGCTTAAACACACTCGGTGTTTTAGTTTATATTTATCTAGTATCTCTCATTCTCAATAATGGTGACCGTATTTTTGGTAAATTGGCCAGTCAAATCATAGGCCCGATGTTTTTCCTATTACTCTTCGTCTTTTCCGCTTTGATAACCAGCTGGTTGATATTAGGTAAACCGATATTGCTGTATTTGGAAGGGCTAAAAAAAGAAAGTATCAGATTATTATTTTATAACGGCTTAGGTTTATTTGTTCTGATGGTTATCGGATTTATAATGTTGATGCTGACAAAATAAAAAAGAAGTTGGAGAGGTGGCTGAGTGGTTGAAAGTACCGCTCTCGAAAAGCGGCAAGGGTGCAAGCCCTTCGAGGGTTCGAATCCCTCCCTCTCCGCACTGAGTTAAAATCGCTTTTATTTTCAATTTTAGAGAGGACATTATATGGCTCTTTGAAAGAAATATTAGCGATTTTTTTGTTGGCAACGCTAGCGTTCCAAAGTACATCAATTAGAGTATTTCGCTGTTCATCAGGTTTTTGCAATAAAAACGCTTTTTGTATTATTTTAGGCTCTAAAAACGCATTTCTTATCCGTTCCAAAGTAATATTATCTTGGCTCTGTTTTTTAGTTTCTAACTCCTGTAAGTCTTTATTGATAAGCACTATCTCATTTTCTATTACCTGATTCTTGGCCTTATAGTCGCCCTCTAAAACAACTTTATCCAGGTAGCCGTCTATCAGAACTTTCTTGCGTTCATCAAGCGTTTTGAGCCTATTTTGAAGACCGAGGATAGCCTCTTCTAGATATGACAAGACATTCCCGCTTTCTCTTTGCTTAGCCCGATAGACAAGATTAACAACTTTCTCGTCAAAGATTAAATTATCAAATACGCCGTTTAATTCAGTTGAGAGATTTTCCTCTTTGATATAGGCCTTATGCTCTTCGCAGACATTCTTGCCGTTAGTACAATAATAATATGTTAGCCGTCCTTTTTTCTTGGTGGCTGTTAGTAGACAGCCACACTTGGCACACCTTAACATACCCCGAAAAGCGAAAGGAATATTTTGTTTTTTGATATGGGATTTTTTAGTTAGCATTTCTTGCACTTCGTCAAATAGTTTTTTGGAGATTAACGGCTCATGAGTGCCTAAATATTTTTCATCATCTCTTTCCATTATCCCGCAGTAGAAAGATTCTGATAACATTTTATGAATTTTACTCTTATGATATTTATTATGAGCCCGACTACGGAAGCCCTCTTTAAATAATGTATCAGAGATTTCTTTAACGCTATATTTACCCGTCTTATACATCTCAAATATTTTAATGATATATTTTCCTCTCGCTTTATCAATAATAATTTTACTATCCTTGTTTAAATATCCGAGCGGAGCCAGATTCGGCCAACCGCCTTTTTCCAGTTTAGCTCTAATTCCTCTTTTAACATTTTTACTCAAGTCCAAAATATATTGGTTAGCCATTCCGCTTTCCACATTAAATAAAAGAGCATTGTCGCCTGGTAGATATTGTCTTTCCATAGTTTGAATTATTTTTAATTCATTTTGTTGCAATAGCCATTGAATAGTTGCCGAGTCTATCGGGTTTCTAGATAGTCGGTCAATCTTCCAACAGATAACTCCTTGAATTTTACCTCGCTTGATCAAATTGATAAGTTCGGAAAATTGCGGACGGTTATCTGGTTTCTTGGCCGATTTACTTTCTCTAAATTTGTAGTCAATGCTCAAATTTAAAGAATCGGCTAACTTTAACATTTCTTTCTCTTGTGAATCTAGAGAAAGAATTTGCCTGCTACTGTCTTCGGTAGACTTTCGGCAGTATAAGGCATATTTAATTGTTTGTTCGTTTTTGTCGTTCATATAATTATTATTTAATAATCAAAAAGGGCAGTCCTGATTGACCCAACATAACAAACTAGCCCAAAGGTTAATTTATCGTTTGGCAGAACTGCCCATTTCGAGCGACAAAAGGTATTTGTTAAAAAAATACCTTGGGCGTATCTGCTTGTTATGTTAGGTCAATACTTTTAATTTACTACTAATACGATTAAAAATCAATATCGTCCAAAGAATGGCCAGTTAATATCTCGGCGATGTTCTCGTCTAACTCTGGATAGTTTGAAAGGTCATACTGCTGATAATTAAACCAACGCATAAAATTTACTGGCTTGCCAATTGTGTCATTAATATCGCTCTGGTTGTATTCCGATTCGCCGTCATACTTATAGACTAAAGACTGCGAGGGCAGTTTTGATTCCACGAGCGAAACGACCTCAACAAAAGAATTCTCTTGCGGTTTTAGCAACCCTTTACTGGCGATATATTTCTTTTGCCGAGGGCAGTTATTTTCAAAAACCGATTTTTGAATATATTTAATAAAATAGAAAATAATCTTTTGCAGTTGCGCCTGGTTTTTAATCTTCGTAAAATTTCTGTCTTTTCCGCCGACCATTATCCGACCTTGTCCCCATATCTTATACATTTTTCTATAAACATCTTTGATATAGGGCAGATTAAAAAATATCATATGATAATGAATCGCTCCTCGTTTCTGCAGTTCAAAGACGGCCAGATATTTTAAATTACTTTGTTTCAAGTCTTTGCCCTCAATACCATTTGTTTCATAATTAAGTCGTCTGATAAATTTAGTAAATTCATAATTAGCTTTTTTAAGGTCTGTAATATTCTCGGCGAATGTCAGAGTTAGGGTAATCGGCAAATAGGGTTTACCCTTTTCTTTAAACCAGAGAAAGCAATTAGCCATAATCAATCGCTTAATCATTCGCTTGGCTCGGCGAGCAGAAGACTTGAGAATTTCTTCTTGACTAGCCTTAGGCTTGGGGAATTTTTTAGCCTCTTCAATCTCTTCCTCGGTTTTGATATGCCTAATTCTTCGCTCTAGGTGAATATCCCGACCAAACTGATATATCTCAAGTAATGAGCCTGATTTGACCAGTTTACGATTGGATAGGTATTTATTATCTTGTTGTTTCATATGTGTTTATTATTATCTAGTTCTAATTAGAAGTTCTCTTAACAAGGATAACTTTTTCTTTTCGGCTCCCCCTACGGGGGAACCGCCGAAAAGAAAAAAAGAGTTATTCCTTATTAAAGAGAGAGTTATATAAATTAACTAAGGAGGTAAGAAAAGAATCAGCCTCATCAGGAGTTATTGCTCGCCCATATAGTTTGCTAAAATATTCTTGGGTATCAGATATCAGTTGGTCGTCATATTTAGTCATGACTCAAGCATACAAAAAAGACCTTGCGCTATCTTGCTAGCAAGGCCTTTTAAAAGTTTTAATTATTTTTACAGGTGTATTTGATTAATTTTGCACCAACCAGTCTGGCCAGTGGCATAGATTATGAATTTATCCTTATAGTTATCCACCGCTTTGGCGACTTTGGCGTTTAATTGGTCGCAAGCACGGCGCAATATTTGCCAGTCTTTGGTTTTGTCATATTCTTCCATACCCAGATAATTTTTGGCGATGTCCTTAAAATATATTTCTTCTGTCCTATCCTCCTGGTTAAATATTGCCTCTAAGATATAGTGGTCGTTTGGCTTTTCTCCTTTTAGTCTGATATTAATTTCTTCGCCCATAAAGTGTAAAATGCTTTTATCCTTATCAAACCACGGCTCTTTTTTAGTTATTTTTGTGTTAGTCAGTTCCTCGCAGTCAATATTGTCTAGAATATATTTGGCCGTTGTGAGTAGACTGGCACTGGCAAACAGGGCAAAGGGCTGACTAGCCAGTTCTTCGCCGACCCTAACTCGAAGAGTGGAAACAGGTAAGTCTTTTAAAATATTTAGCTTATCTTCTATCGGCTCATTATTTTGCAATTGTTCTTTGATTCTAGCCATGGCTTGATAAAGCAAGACCAAGTTAGTTAAGGCTAAAGGCATAATCTGTTCCATGCTAGCGTGTTCTTGGTTTTTTTGCTGTTCCAGTCCGAGGGCGATAGTATCTTTATGCATAGGAATTTCGGAAACATTCTTAAATTCCATTATTTTATGGACATTTGGAACTTCAAGATTTTGGTTTAGAGCGGAGGCCTCGAGCAAAGCAATTTGCTTATCGGCGTAGTCAAAGCCCTCTTGCAGAAGATTGGCGGTATATGGTTCTTTCTTTAAAAAATCAATGTATTCAAAAATTACGTCAAAGCCCTTAATCGTGCCTGAATTTTCTTTATACTTATTTAGCAGAATTTGAATTTTTTGTTTGATTTTATCGGGAGTCATAATTATATTTTGGCACAAAAGAGGGCTAAGGACAATTAGGCTAATTTTGTTGATTTTTTGGGATTTTTGTGTTAATTTAAGATTATATAATTTATTATTAAATTTATGGATTTAATAGAAAAAATATCAAAAATAGGTTGGAATTTGCAAAAACAGGAGTATAAAAATATTTTTTCCGACAAAGAATGGCTTCCTGACCATCCAACACAAAACGCTATAAAATTTTCTGATAATATAGATAATAGGCAAGTTTCCGTTTATGCTTATTTTCTTACTGACAATCAAGATGCGCTAGGTAAAATTGCCATATCTTTTGAAGATATACAGACCGATGTACAGCGTAAATATATTTTTGAAAACTTAATCAGATTTTTAACTGAAAAATATGGTAATCCTAAATATTCATCGACGATGTCAAGATTGAGTACTCCTCCAGAATATCGTATTTCAGAATCTATGAGATGGGCAACGGAAGATACGGTCGTAGAAGCTAGTTTAGCATTATCTGAACATGGCGCCATTAACCCAGCGTTAATAGTTTTTTTCTACAGTAAGAAAAATGACCCTCTCATGAAACAGTTTCCTAATTATGCTGATAAAAACGATGCAGACAATGAAACTTTTAGCCATTTTGCTTTTCGTTCAGAATTAGGAGGGCGACTTAATCAGACTAGCAAGGAACAAAATAACCATTATCACGAAAGCTCTTTTGAGCAATTATGGTCATTAATTAAACTATCAAATAGCAAAATTTTAGAGATTGATTGGGAAGAGAAAAATTTAGATAAAATAAAAAGACAATTAATTGAGTTAGGGTTTATACTCAAAAATTCAGACAGTCAAAATCTTACGGGGTTTAGTTTTAGATTTGATTCTGGTGATATTATCGATGGAAGCGTTGCGTTTGCAGTAGATAGGATGCATTATAGTTTTTATTTTGTATTTAAAAAAGCTGATAACTTAATTAATTGGTTAAAGAAAAAATACGGAGAATCTTTAAATCTCAGAGAGGATTTGTCGAAAGAATATCGATACGACTGGACGGATGGCGATATTTTAATTGAGGCTGAGATGAGTAAAATGGCTAACTCTGTGAGCATCGCGTTTCAAAAATGGCCAGAGTATACAAAATTAGTAAGAGGGGAAATGAAAGCTGATGATTTTTTTAAAAAATTATAATAAATTAAATTTTAAAAGTATGGGTGTTCTATTTTTTCTTTTGTTTTTTGTTTCTCTTATTTCTTTAATTGTAGGTTTAATAAAACCGACCACTTTTTCTCGCTTTATAAAAGGTGAAATTACAAGAAAAAGAATATGGTTGATTTTTGGAATTAGCACCTTTGTATTTTTTATTTTAACTGGCACGCTTGCCGATAAAACCGCAACAAAAGAAGAAGAAAATACAATAAATCAAAATGCGACAACTAATAACGAAATATCTCAACCGATTGTTGCCAATGATCAAAAAGGGGAACAGCAACCAGTTGTAGAAAATAATGAAATCCAAAAAGAAGACAAAAATGAGAATTCCGCTCCCGTTATAGATAGCCCAGTCCCCGTTCCTGCGCTCGAGCCTGCACCTACCCCTGCGCCATCTCAAACCACACAAGTAGATAATCAAAATGTTTCACCAGTATCAAGCGAGACGGTTAGCCAAAAAAATGCCGTTAGACAAGCGAAAGCCTATTTAGGATATTCAGCATTTTCCCGCGACGGACTAGTTGCCCAATTAGAATATGAAAAGTTTTCGCACGCAGACGCAGTTTATGGTGCGGATAATTCAGGTGCTAATTGGAATGAACAAGCAGCCAAAAGTGCCAAAAACTATATGGAATATTCAGCTTTTTCTCGAGGTAGTTTAATTGAACAGTTGAAGCATGAAAAATTTACACAAGCACAAGCAGAATATGGAGCTAATGCTGTCGGTTTATAATGGCAAAAAAGATGTTTAACTTATTTAAATCACAAAAAAAGATTGGCGGTGAAATTGCCTACCATAATTTAACTGAATGGTGGCTGGAAACATTTAATGAACAAGAACAGGATTATATTGTAAAGACATTTCAGCCTTTGGGTGGTTCTGGCGATGTTTTAATAAAAGGCGAGATTCAATATAGTAGTGGCAGTGCAGTTTCTCTATTGGCTAATTTAGCAGGGTGGTTTAAGAATGTTAAAGATAGAGAAATTGGCTATAAATTATTAGATAAAGCCGAAAAACTAATTACTGATAATACAGAGATATTGGATATTCATTTCTTTTATCATAATAAAATAGAATTTTATTATCGTTTTAGAGAAATAGACCAAGAATCCTTAAATACTGCGATTGAGGCCTGTAAAAAGCAAATTGAACTTTCCCCTAGTGCTGCCCTAGCTTTTAAAAAAGAATACAAAAATGAAAATTTGCCAGTGCATACTGGCTATGAGCAACTGGCTATAATTTTGGAAAAACAAGGAGAATATGACGAGGCAATAGATTTATGCAAACAAGCTCAAAATCAAGCATGGAATGGAGAATGGGATAAACGAATTGAGAGGTGTTTAAAAAAGAAGGCTAAACTATGATAGAATCTTTAGCCCAGCATATACAGGATATTGATACTTATAAATTCGTTAATCCTCAAGACTTTCCCGAGCAAAGAGGCGTATATTTAATATTCCAAAATAATACCATTATATATATTGGCGAAAGTCAAAATTTATATAAGAGAATAAATTTACAACATATTTCTAGTAGAAATAATTTTAAAAATAGTGCTTTTAGGCGTTCTTTGTGTCAAAGAGATAATAAAAAACCAGGCGTCGAATTGAAAAATTGGATTTTGAATAATTGCAGGTTTAAATGTATTGAAATAGAAGATAGGGACTTATGCTGTTTAGTTGAAAAAGCCTTGATATATAAATTTAGACAGAAAAATAATCTCTTAAATAAATAATCATTAATTTTTCTGATTTTGAGAGTTGTTAATTATATTTCCTAATATTAGGAAGTATTATTTATATTATATGTAGTGTATAATATAGAATATATTAATGCTATTGTTATTTTGGCATTGTAAAAATATGGGCAATGTTATCGACGAAGAAAAAATAAAAATTAAATTTGAAGGGCAAACTCATCAAATAGACGTTAATACTTTGGCGAGTTCTTTGATGGTGTTCTCGGAAACCTTAAAAGAAATCAATACAGAATTAAAAACCAGTAAAAATGTTGAAGTAAAAATCGAAGCATTGGCTCCTGGTAGCTTTGAAGTACAGACTATTGTTTCCGCAATTAATGATAGCGGTCTATTAAGTGCGATATCCACTGTGGGCGGCACAGCAGGGACAATAGCGCTTATTTATACAGGAGTAGTTAAATTAAGGTCTTTTCTTAAGAATAAGGATAATAAAAAAATTGAAGATGTAAAGCAGGATAAAAATAAAACGACCATAAAAACCGATAATGGAAATACTTATATTTGCGATAATGTTATTTATAATACTTATAATAATAGTCAGGTTATTAATGATAGTATTTCAGATCAGTTTAGAATTTTAGAAGAAGACCCTGCTATAGACGGGCTGACATTATCTACAGAAAAAGAATCGTTTTCTATATCAAAAGATGATTTTAGTTCGTTAGCTCAGAAAGTAGAAATACCAGGTGAAAACAAGAGGAAGGAAATAAAAAATTCACAGACAGTGTATGTGGTTAAGCCTGTGCTTGAAAAAAGTCCGACAAGACGATGGGAATTTATATGGAGCGGAAATCGTGTAAGTGCCAATATTGCGGATATGACATTTTTAGAAAAAATGGAAAAAGGGGAGTATAGATTTGGCACTGGAGACAAAATGATAGTTGATTTACAGATAAATCAGCTATTAAGTCCAATATATAACGCATGGCTGAACGAAAGCTATCAGATAACACTAGTTCATGAGCATATTCCACAAACAGGCCCTGCCAAAAAAATGAGTTTATTTGATTAAAACCGTTCCAAGTGCGTCCCACCCTCTCCGCGTACAAAATAAAAATACCCAAATGGGTATTTTTATTTTGTATTGGGACAAGGGGGTTCGAACAGGATTGAAGAGAGCTAGATATTTGTCAGCAGACAAATATCGCAGCGAACGATCGATAAGTATCCGGGGGATACTTATCGCAATCCCTGGACAACGAATGAGCTCGCGACGGCGAGCGAATGAGGCGGAAATCCCTCCCTCTCCGCAGATTTAAATAGCCCTAAATAGGGCTATTTTTGATAGGGAATTGATTACTGCGGAACAAAAATGATATAATTTTCATAGATTAAATAACAAAAATATGGATATTGAATCAACGAGTCAGCCAGCTAATGAGACAAGTCGCAAGAAAATAGGCAGCCCATGTTTTATTTGGTTTTTGATAATAACTTTTATAATTGTTTTAATAGTGCTTGGCATTTCCTACTTTTCTGAGCGTTGTAGGCTTCCTGATGGCCCATGCGATTTAAGATATAACTCAAGTTTATATAAGTAACAAAGTAATTATTATATATTAAGAGAAAATCGTTCCAACTACGTCCCACCCTCTCCGCAAACTAAAATGGCCCCACCTGCGTGGGGTCGTTTTAGTTTATGTTGAGGCTAGAGATGAAGTCGAAAGCCTGAGCCCATATGTGCGAAGTGCGTGAGCGAGGCCGGGTCGTGGCAATGGAAAAGCTGTCAAAGAAGTGTTATAATATTGCTATGTGGCCGTTCATATCCGAACAGCCCGCCCAAAAATATAAGATGCAAATACATAAAAATGATTTATGAAAAAATGCCCATTTTGTCATAATGTGTGTGCCGATAATGTGTCACAATGCGGAACTTGTCATGCCGACTTATCTGGAATCCGTAATATCACGATAACAAGCAAACGAGTAATCATAGCGTTTCTAAATTTGTTGTGGGTAGCTTATTATATATTAATGGTTATGTTTATCGGCTGGAATCCACCCCCATATTCTACGCTAGTCATGATAGCGGTCGCTATTATTTCTGTTTATACTATCTGGCTATCTTTTAAGAAACAGTCAATATTAGTTGTTTTTGTTCCGATTCTTTCTTACCTGGCTTATATTTCTTTAATGGCAAGTCTTGGACTATACGGATTATAATAGTTCGAATAGCGTCCCGTACTCTCCGCTAATAAAATAAACCTGCCCTGCGGCAGGTTTATTTTATTATTGTTTGAGTAAGAGAGGGATTCGAAAGCCGGAGCCCATGTGCACGAAGTGCACGGGCGAGGCCGGGTCGGGGCGCTTGCTTTTCTCAAGCCGAAGGCGCCGAGAAAAGCTTAGCGACCGTGACCGAATCCCTCTCTCTCCGCAGAGTGGGACGAAGTAGGCTCAAAAGCTCATTTCGTCCTTTTGTTATGGGGGTATTTCTCAGTTCGAACCTTGCTATTTCGTCGTTAAGGAGTGTTTGCGATTTTTGTATCGGCATTAACCATTTATAAGCTAACATTTCAAGTTTTTTATATTCCAAAGTCCAGTTCGAGCCGGGATGATAGACTATAATATAAAATGGCCAAGAAAATGAACTTGAGATATGATTTGACATATCTCAAGGAAAAGCATAAACTTGAGATATAAATATTTATATCTCAAGATATGTCGCAATTTACAGCTGGTAAATATATCCAGCAATATCAATATAAAAGTTTTAGCCCCAGCCCGATTAATCGAGAGTTTGTTTGGGCTGATAAGAAAATCAATTTATTACTAGAAGAGGCTACTAGGTATTTAGGAGAATTAAATGCTTATTCCGACTTAGTCCCGGATGTTAATTTTTTTATCAAAATGCACGCCGTGAAAGAGGCGACTATTTCCAGCCGTATTGAGGGCACTAAAACAGGAATTGATGAGGCGGTATTACCAAAAGAGGAAGTCGATCCTGAAAAAAAAGATGATTGGCAAGAAGTGCAAAGCTATATAAATGCCATGGATTCTGCTATTTTAGAATTAAATAAATTACCGTTATCGATGAGGGTTATTAAAAATACCCACAAAATATTATTATCCGGTGTTCGCGGCAAGCATAAGAATCCGGGCGAAATAAGAAATAGCCAGAATTGGATAGGAGGCTCAAGTTTAGCTGACGCTTTTTTTATTCCGCCGCATAATGATGAGCTACCCGATCTTTTAAGCGATTGGGAAAAATTTTGGCATAATAAAAATTTAGAAATTCCCCAACTTATTAAAATTGCCATCGCTCATTATCAATTTGAAACAATTCACCCCTTTTTAGATGGCAATGGTCGTTTAGGGAGATTGATAATCATCTTACAATTAATTGAGCAGAAAATTTTAAATCAGCCAACATTATATTTGTCAGCCTTTTTTGAAAAGAACAAAGGCTCGTATTATGATTCCTTAACTATTGTAAGGCAGTCCAACAACCTAGAACAATGGATTAAATTTTTCTTAACCGGCGTGGTGGAAACCGCTAGGGGGAGTCAAGAAACATTTAAACAAATTATCAAATTGCGGCGTGAGTACGAAATTAGAATATTGGGCTTAGGCAAGAAAGCTAAACTAGCTAATGCAGTTCTATTATTCCTATTTTCTCAGCCGGCGGTAAATTCTAAGATTATCATGAATAAGTTTAAAATAACTTTTAACACCGCCAATAGTCTGCTAAATGATTTAGAGTCTTTGAAAATTTTACAGGAAGTGACAGGATTTTCTCGAAATAGGCTATTCATCGCTAAGGCCTACCTAAATCTATTTAAGAAATAATCTAAACATATAAATAGAGGAATCAAGCACATAGAAATTGCCGTTTCCGATTTGCAAAGATCTTTGAATTTCTATGATCCGCTGTTTGAAATAGTCGGATGGAGAAAGGTGGATAAAAATGGATATGTTTGTGGCAATATTAAGATTTATCTGAAACAATGGGATTTCCCGAGCGGTAATACCCTAGGAATCCGCCATATTTGCTTATGGGCCGAAAACAGGGCGGTAGTTGATCAGACGGGCGATTATGTAAAGCACGCTGGAGTTAAGATGATTCGCGGTCCGCTTGTCGTTGAGGAATATTCTCCTGATTATTATACGGTTGATTTTTATGATCCTGATGGGTTTATGCTAGAGGTAGCTCACACCCCCAATTAATATTATTTATTTGGCATTTTTACAAATTTCAGTTCGGATATGGTCCCTGACTCTCCGCGTACAAAATAGAAATACCCATTTGGGTATTTTTATTTTGTATTGGGGCAAGGGGGTTCGAACAGGATTGAAGAAAGCCAGATATTTGTCAGCAGACAAATATCGCAGCGAACGATCGATAAGTATCCGGAGGATACTTATCGCAATCCCCGGACAACGAATGAGCTCGCGACGGCGAGCGAATGAGGCGGAAATCCCACCCTCTCCGCTAATAAAATAAATCTGCCCTGTGGCAGGTTTATTTTATTATGGATTAAGTAAAGCGAATTTAGGTCGAAAAAGTTTTGCGCTCCTTGATTTAAAGTTTACTTAGGCAAAGTCTGTGAGCCGCATACTCGGTGTTGTGCGATGTAAAAAATATTTTTTATTTCACACAATGGGTGTGTAACACCGCCCATTGTGTAAAATAAGCGAAGCGAAATTTTGCACAACGTCAGGGATAAAAGAAATTTTGCGGAGTGAAACGGAGCAAAATTTGGGAAACCGAAGTGCAACGAGGTTTCCTGTTAATGCCTGGGCGTCCCGAGCGAAGCGAGAGTGCAACGTGGTCGAGGAGCATTAGCGACGAGAAGTTGGCGTAGGACGGGTTTCATAAAATCTTTTAAGAACATCATCTAATTTATTCCAATTTTCACCAACAACAACAGGTTTCAAAGCAATTAGTTCTTCTCTATAACTTACTTGCTGTGGGATATCATTCAATAAAAAAATCGGGATTTTCCTATAAAATGCCAAGCCCATTTCCAAAAAAGAATTTCCACCAATATATCCTGCAATTCCATTTTTATCATAATTTGCAACATAAACAGCATGAGATTGGTCAATTTTTTGGAAATGTTCATTGATTAAATCGTATTGAATTTTTGCTAATGAATCTTCACCTAAATGGTGAAAAACTTTCATGCTTGGCAATAGAACTTCGTGCCCTATCTCTTCGAGAGATTTTTTTATATCCCACAGCTTCTCAAAAAATTTTGCACTTGAACATAAGGTAATTTTCATAATTATATTGGAATAAGTATTAGTTTATATATTTAATCCGCTCGAAGCCAATTACGCCTAACTCATTTTTATGCGAAATTTGTTACGTATAAAAATATAATATTGTATCAAATGTGAATCTTTGATATCATCATTACAAACAAAATTCACTTTAACTGTTTTAATAATACCATGGGAAAATTCCTAAATCAAACTGAAAATTTATTAAAATTAAGAAATTATAGCCCTAAAACTGTAAAATTATATTTGCTGTATATCAACCAATATCTAGTTTTTTCTCAAAAAGAAAACATTAAAAACAAAAAAGAAGCAATTGAAAAGTTTTTATTAAAAAAAGTTGAAAATAAAAACTCTCCCCAAACTATAAATCTTACTTTAAATTCTATAAAATTCTTCTACAAAGAAGTTTTAAAAGATAATGAAAAGATTGATCTAAAATTTTCCGAAAGAAGCAAAAAATTACTAATAGTCTTGACTAGAAATGAGATAAAAAATATTAAAAGCCCATTCTAAACTGTTGCGATATTTTTTTGATAAAGCTCAACTGTATTTCAGATTAAAATTTAAGCAGAACTGTTGACCACGCATGTGAAGCGCATGTGGCGGTAGTAATTCTACTTATATTTAGCCAATATACATCGCATTAATTAAATTATATGGATTTCAACAAATACCAAGAAGAGTCTAAAAAAACTGCGATGTATCCTAACCAAGGAAATAATTATATATATCCTATTTTAGGTTTAACCGGCGAAGCAGGAGAAGTGGCAGAAAAGATTAAAAAGATTATTAGAGATAAGGGTGGCCAGGTCAGCAACGAAGACAGACTCGAGTTAAGTAAAGAGTTAGGTGATGTGATGTGGTATGTTGCTCAATTAGCTACAGAATTTAATTTAAAAATGTCAGATATCGCTCAGGGTAACCTAGATAAGTTACGATCACGTTTAGAGCGAGGAGTTCTAGCGGGAAATGGCGATAATAGATAATTAAATATTAAGAAGTAAAACGCCTCCATAGTTCAACGGATAGAACGTGAGATTCCGGATCTTAAGATGAGGGTTCGATTCCCCCTGGAGGCACATCATTGATTTGAAAAACAACTTACTATTTGAACCGTACCCCATAAAGCAGACACTTTCGTGTCTACTTTATGGGGTACGGTTTACCAATTGAGATGCTTTAATGGCAATATTTTTAAATTCTTCTTTCATATTATTGTTTTATAGTATCAAAGTTTAACCTTTCTAACTCATTTTTTATTTCATCATCGCTAAGTTCTTCAATAAAATAAATAGTTTGCAAATCTTCCTGTTTATCTAACTTCGCTATTTCCCAGTTGTTTAAAATATTTTCCTTGCTAATGGTTTTCCCAATTTCTTTTTGCTTTACCAGACTCAAAACTTCGTTTATATCAATTTGTAATTTTTTTAGAATCATCACAAAATCATAATAATCACGATATCTCGCACGATCACTCATTGCCCGAATTTTCTCCGCCGTAATTTCTCTAATATCCATCACTCGTACTTTTGTTTTAACTCCGAATATATTCTCATAATCCTTCTCAATTGGTGGTAAAATGACATTCTGTAAAAAATCAACTTCTACCTTTAATGAATTAGCCTGACCGAGAGGACCCGCATATTTTAACTTCTCTATTTTTACTGTCGCGCCGGAAACGTAATCTTTTTTTATCTCTAAAAAATCATAATTAGAAAAAATATTTTTAATTTCATCTAACTCAATTTTATTTGCATTACTAGAAAAATCTAAATCTTCAGAAAATCTTAATTGTGGAAGATAAACATGATGAAGGGCTGTCCCCCCTTTAAAAATTAATTTATTTTTTAATACAGAATCAAATATTATTTTTGAAACAACCGCTAAAAAATAATCCTTTTCCGCAATCGCCAAAGGGTATTTAAAGCTTTATCTATTAAGTATAGTTAATTGATTCTTTGAAATTAATTGAATGTTTGTGGACATAAAAATATAACAATTATTTTTTTACAAATTGTTTGTCAGTATAAATTCTCCACTTAGCATTAAATACATCACTCTTTAATGTCATAAAGCTACAATTTTTATTATTCTTAATTTTTTTATGTAATTCACTCGAATCAATGTCTGCTAAATCTAAAACTACCCCGAGAGCTCTTCTTGTAGTTATTGAACATTTTTCACTGACTTGAATAAGCTTTTTTATATCAAAATCTTTTTTATAATTTTTAAGTTTTTCAATAACCAAGTCAATATCATGTATTTTTCTTCTATAGGTTAAAAAATCTAAAATTACTTTTTCTTTTAAGGCTACTCTAACAAGTCTTCCATCAATATTATATTCTTTAAAATCAGAAAATAATCCTTTCTTAGAATTAATATATTTAAATGTCCAGTCAGAAAATTTCTTTATATATGTTCTTTTTTTACCGACAGAAGAAATGACTCTTAAATATTGATCAAACAAACCATAATACTGCAAAGCCCCTTCAAAGGATATATAAGAATTATTATCTATAATTTGAGCAATAGTTAATTGGCTTAACTCGACGCTACCTCGTCCGGAAATATCAGAAATTACAAAAACACCTCTTTTAATCCTAATTAACCAGCCCTTCCTAACTAAATTTGAAATAAAGTTTTTTATTTGCTGTTCCCCTCTTTTATTGCCTAACTTTTCTCTAATCATAGCAAAATCAACCACATTTCCGTGTTCTGTAATTAATTTTTCTATTATATCCAGTTCTTTACCGGTCAATGTTGTAGTGTATGTTTTGTCCATAAGGTAATACAATTTATAGTACTTTCTATACAAAGTATACACTAAATTGTATAAAAATGTCAAAAATATACAAAAATTACAATATGTCTAAATACAAAGGCAAATGATCGGCAGCTACGTCTGAGAGAACTTTAAAATCGTTAACCTTAATATCTGGAGATAAAATTATATAATCAGCAAAACTTTCTCCTGGTTTACCATAGCGTCTATAGAGATGGGATCTAGTTGATTCTATTTTATAAACCTCAATTAAATCAATCATTCCTTCTTTTATAATCTTCAAACTTTCTGTATCTGGAGCTAAGTTAAAATCGCCACAAAGGATTTTTTCTCCCTGAATCTTATCTAAAAACTTTTTAACATTAACTGATTGCGATATTCTATCATCAGAGTCAGTTTTTCCTTTACCATTCCATAATCCATGCAAATTACAAATTGTATATTTTTTATTATTTATATCTATCTCAACATATTGCATATTTCTGCCCATAGTAACAGCCCCCTGTACTTCTCCCTCAAACACACAAGCGTTCTTATGCCTGTAAACAAAAACATCTCCCTGCTTATCAACTTTTAGATCTTTCTTACTAAACATGGCTAAACCAAAAGAACTATCAAAATCAACCTGTCCCTGAAGATCAACTTTATCCTGGGTTACGGAAAAATATCCATTATGATTTGGCAGAGCTCGAGAAAATTCTTCAAAAATATTCATGCGACATTTATTACTCCATATAACGTCAGACTTAGTTGTCATTACCTCCTGAAAACAAAAAACATCAATCTTGCCAGCATGTTTTTTAACAAGCTCTATTAGTGGCTCATAAATCTGGCCGCACCAAATATTTAAGGATATTATTTTCATATATCTATATTTTAACAAAAAATAGCCCTGAAGGCGATTTTTTTATTAGCGGAATGGACGGGTCTCACTACCCGGGCTCGGCGGTGCACAAGTGCACATCGCCTCGCCTTTCTCGCCCCGCCCTTTTCAACATTAACAAAATAGACTTGCCTCAAGGCAAGTCTATTTTATTAGCGGAATGGACGGGTCTCGAACCCGCGACCTTCTGCGTGACAGGCAGACGCTCTAACCAACTGAGCTACCACTCCTTATCCTATGTAATGGTCTAAAAAAATGACCATTGTCACTACAGTCACAAAAAAATCATAGCAAAAAGCTTTATCGTTGTCAAAGGTTTTTTGCCTAACCATACTTGTCAAAAGGCAGATAATCAGTTATAATTTTATTGAATAAAGCTAAAGGGTCTTTTTTAATTTTAACTAGTATGACTAAAGGATTAGATACTAAAGTAATTAAGAATATAGAGAATCAGCTCATAGCTGAAAAAGTTCGTATTACTGCTGATTTAGCTAATTTATCACATAAAGATCCTCATGAAGCTGATAATATGACGACTAAATTCCCAGAATATGGGAATAAGGCTGATGAGAATGCTCAAGAGATAAGCGACTACTCCGCCAATGTGGTTACGGAAGGTCTTTTAGAAAAGAGCTTAAATGATATTAACAAGGCTCTAGAAAGAGTTAAAACTCCTGATTATGGTATTTGTAAATATTGTGGTAACCCAATTGCTGAAAAACGTTTAATAGCTAGACCAACCGCGAACTCCTGTATTAATTGCAAAAAAGAATTGCAAAATAATGAATAAGATCAGCACTAAAAATTATTTTACCAATATAACTATTGCTTTAGCAGTAGTTATATTTTTTATTGCCGACCGCTATTTAAAACTAGAAGCTTTAAATGGATCTACCTTACCATTGATTGGCAATATCTTTGATTTTTATTTTGTCGCCAATTACTACATGGCCTTTTCCTTGCCGCTCAATGGTATTATCTTAAATACTATAGTCTGCGTGCTAATAATCGCCTTGTCCGTCCATGCTTCTCATTTGCGTTTAAAAAAAAATTACTCCCTGACAGAAATAACTTTAATTTTGTTTATTATCGCCGGTGCTATCAGTAATTTATTTGATCGTCTGATGTACGGTTATGTAGTAGACTATTTAAATTTACAATATTTTACCATCTTTAATCTAGCTGACATTGTAATTAGTTCAGCCGCTATTTTCTTAATTTTCTACAATCTTAAGAAGAAATAATTTCCCGATATTTTTCCGATAAAAATTTTATCCTGATTTGTTTGGCTCCTTGTGGCCAAATTTTTTTTACTTTTTCTGCCCATTCAATAGCTGTCACCGTCTCTTTAGAATCAAAAAATTCCTGGATACCAAGAGACTCTAAATCGTCAGCGGAATTTAAACGATAAGCATCGACATGACAAAATTCTTTCACTACCTGGGCGTGATAAATTTTTAAGATATTAAAAGTAGGGCTATTAACAATTCCTTTCACTCCCAAACCTTTAGCTAGTCCTTGCAGTAGCTTAGTTTTACCGACCCCCAAATCTCCAAATAAAAGAAAAACTTCACCGCCCTGACATTTCTTGCCTAAGCTTTCTCCCCAAGCAAAAGTCTCGTCCTCATTAACGCTAATTATTTTATTACAACAGACTAAACCTCTACTCATATTATTTTTGTTCTATCTTATTTAAAGTTTCTTCTATCTCCTCTAAATTCTCTAAGTGAACTAAACCTTGCCGATAATCAGTCGCATTAGGTAGACCTTTAACATACCATAATAACTGTTTTCTCATTTCTAATAACCCCTGTTTACCCTTGATTTTAAAGGCTAAACGAGCATGTTCTAAGGCAATGGCTCTTTTTTCTGACCAAGTTTTTTCTTCGTATTTTCCGGTCGCCAAATAATCTTTAATCTGACTAAAAATCCAAGGCTGGCCATAGACGCCATGTCCAATTCCCACTCCGTCCGCACCAGTAATTTCTAAAACATCTTTAGCGATTTCCGGAGTATAGATACCGCCATTAGCTAGAACGATTCCGGAAAAATTTTCTTTTACTTTTTTAATATATTCATAATCTACTTTCTCAATCCAAGGTGCTTCAAAAGAACGGCCATGAACCATCACGGCTGCCACCGGCAAATCTTTAACCTTTTCCAATAATTCTAAACTAGTATGGACATCAGTTTTATCTTTTGATTTAATTTGCGTTCTAGTTTTAAAAGATACCGGAATACCATCCGCGCCCTCAATAGTAGCTTGAATAATTTGGTAAGAGCGTTCTTGATCACGAAGCAAGGCAACGCCACTACCGTCGCCGGCGATTTTCTTGGCCGGACAACCGAGATTAATATCAATACCAGCCGGACCTAATTCTTTGATAATTCTCGCGGCTTGATAAAAAGCTTCCGGATCATTCCCGCCTAATTGAATTACTACCGGTTGTTCCATTTCTGAAATAGCCGCCAGCTTTAAAGTTTTAGGATTACGACGCGATAAACCTTGCACCATTACCATCTCAGTATAAACCACATCAGCGCCATGTTTATGGCAGATGCTGCGAAAAGGTAAATCAGTCACTCCACACATCGGTGCCAGAGCTACAATTGGTTTAGGTAATTGTTGCCAAAAATTATTCATACCTTAATTCTAGCGTAAAATAACAATATATAAAAACACAAGGATTTTCGCATCTCGCTTCCAACCTGTTCTAATCCTTGTTTGCCCCTTTCTAAATAAAAATGGCTCACTACGTGAGTCATTTTTATTTAGTGGGCGCACAAGGATTCGAACCCTGGACCCCTTCGGTGTAAACGAAGTGCTCTAACCAGCTGAGCTATGCGCCCGTTAATTTCTGTGCGCCGACAAAAGGATGTGCGCGAGAGAGGACTTGAACCTCCACGCCTTGCGGCACCGGAACCTCAATCCGGCCTGGCTACCAAATTACAGCACTCGCGCTCCACAGAAAATTTTTACTTAACGACTGTTTCTTTTAATTTTTTCTTATAACCGGAACGCAAAAAATAAAGCTTGGCTCTTTTTACCTTAGCCTGTTTCTTTATTTCAATCTTAGTAATAGTAGGCAAATTGAGAGGGAAAATTTTTTCTACACCAATACCCTCAGAAATCTTACGTACTGTAATAGTAGCGCCAATTTCTTTACCGTGCTTATGGGCAATAATAATACCCTCAAAGTATTGAACTCTTTCTTTTTCTTCACCTTTAGAATTCAATTCTTTAATTTTCTGATAAACCCTAACCGTCATGCCGGGTTTCAGTTCTAATTTAGTCTCAACCATATTCTTAAAAAATTATATAAACGAGACATTTAGCCTCGTTTTAAGCCCTTCTTAATAAGGGAAATCTTGTCTAATATTATAATTAATTTTTCTTATTGTCAAGATACTCCTTCACCCGGGCGTAAACCGCCTGAAAAACCTCTTCCGGGCCTAATTTTGTTGTGTCTAAATAAAAATCAAAATTCTTCGGGTCATAAACATCTATACCATAATATTTACGATAACGAATCTTATCACTAGCAATACGAGCCTTATTACTGGCTAAAACATCTTGCCAAGTATTAAGCCCCTCGTCTTCGTTTCTATTATTTTTTTGTTGTAAGTTAGCAAAAATACGCTTAGCACCTTCTTCCAGACTAACGTCCAAATAAATTTTTAAAGACTGGGGGATAAAATGCCAGGAAGTTCGTCCTTCTATAACAAAGTTATCTTCTATTTTGCCTAACTCGCTCTGATATTCGTCTACCTCCTTATCGGTAGCTATATCAGTTTCTCCCAGTTTATTATATTCTGCTAAAGTCAGGCCTTGTTTTTTTGCCGCCTCCCGTCGCAAGCCTCCTATATAATAACGTGGCCACTTCAATTTACTAGCCAACATCTGGGCAATAGTGCTTTTACCTGAACCTAAAGCGCCGCTAAAAGAAATAATCATATATCTTACCTTTTTACTTTTTTGCTAATATTGTCTATTATATAATTATCATTATACAAAAATATAACAGGAAAATCTATTATGTATCTGGAAAAATTGGAATTACAGGGTTTTAAGTCTTTCGCTAATAAAAACAAGCTCATTTTTTCCGGCCTACTGGACGGCCAAAAAAGAGGTTTAACCGCTATTGTCGGACCTAACGGTTCCGGTAAATCTAACGTGGCTGATGCGGTGCGCTGGGCTCTAGGCGAACAAAGCTTAAAAACTCTCCGTGGTAAAAAAAGTGAAGATGTTATTTTTTCCGGTTCGGATAAAAAAAATCAACTGGGCTTTGCCGAGGTATCTTTATTTTTAAATAATAGTGAAGCAAGTAAAAATAAAAAAATAGTTGAGGATGGCGCTAAACTGGAAATTGCTGAAGAAAGTGATTTGGATGTTATCATTTCAACTTATGCAGAAATAGTAATTACGCGTCGTCTATATCGTAATGGCGATAGTGAATATCTTCTTAACGGTAGTCGCGTTCGTCTCTCTGATATTCAAATGCTTTTAGCTAAGGCCAACTTCGGACAAAAAACTTACAGTGTGATTGGTCAGGGCATGGTGGAAAATTTCTTAAGCTCCTCCGCCGCCGAGCGTAAAGATTTCTTTGATGAAGCAACTGGTGTCAAACAATTTCAAATTAAACGTGACTCCGCTCTTAATAAGTTAGAAAGTGGTTATGAAAATCTACAACAGGTAGATATGTTGCTGGCGGAAATAAAACCTCGCTTAAAAAGTCTGACAAGACAAGTGGAGCGTCTCAATAAACGCAGCCAGCTGGAAACTGAATTAAAAACTAATCAGCTCGCTTACTATCATAAAATCTGGCAAGAAATAAATTCTCAATTGAATAATTATAATACTCATTACCTGGAACGAGAAAAAATAAAAATTGAAAGAGATAAAAAATTTGATAAATTAAATGAAGAGTTAGATAAGATTAAAATCACTGATCATGGTCGCGCCGCCGGAGCAATTCAACCACAACTGCAAGAACTCTATAACATTAAAAATCAACTTCATAAACAAGCCGCCAAAATCCAAGCAGAACTGGAAAATCATTTGGAAGTACAAGGAAAATTTGATATGTCTTGGCTAAACGCCAAACAGTCGGAATTAAAAATAGATTTGGAAAAAATAGAAAAAGAATTATCTTCCTTGGGTGGCGGACTGAGTGCCGGCGAACGAGATTTAGAGGAAAAATTACGTTTAATTAATCTTGATTTAAGCGTCGCTAACGAAAAATTAAAAGTTGCCAGTCAAGAAATTTCTAATAGTCCCAAGCGCGAACAAACACGAACTGAAATCAATAAAATAATTACCGACTTTCTATTAGAGCTGGAAAATATCAGCGAGCTGGAAGATTTAGGTGTTATTAAAACCAGACTACAATCCGCTCAACAAGAATTCCGTTCCGCCATGGAAAATTTTCTCACTACCGAAAATACGGAAAAATTACAGATCGTAAAAGAAATACAAACCCAAATTATTACTTTAAATGAAAAAAGACAGGCTGTCTTCGCCTCTTTAAGTGAAGAGCGTTCCCGTCAATCAGCCATAACAGAACGACAAAAATTATGGGAAGCTAAAAAAATGGAACTACAGCGTGACTTAGCGGATATTGATAATAAAATTGATAAACAAAGCGCCCCGCAAGATGTGCAAAAAATTCAAACAGAAAAAAATAATATTGAGCAGAAATTAATAGCCCTTAACGAAGACATTAAAAAGCTGGAAGCCGACCAAAGCGAGCTAAACAGTGCGAAAGAACAAGAGAAGTCATTAATTTTTGACTATCAGCGTCAACTGCAATCTCTCCAATCAGAAATTAATCTATTAACGACAGAAATGAACGATTTAAAAATCAGTGCAACTCGTCAAGAAACAAAACTGGAAGATTTAGAGACCAATATCCGCAGCGATGCTCTGAGTTTAAGTGAAATTAAAAACCATGAAACAACGGAAGAGATTGATGCGGAACAAAGCGCTAAAAAGATTTCCTATTTAAAAAATCAACTAGACCAGATCGGCGGTATTGACCAAGAAGCGGAAAAAGAATATCACGAGACTAAAGAACGTTTTGATTTCTTAAGCGGCCAAGTAGCTGACCTAGACCAAACCATCAAATCTTTAGAGGAAATAATTTATGAGCTTGATAACAACATTAAAAATCGTTTTGATTCGGAATTTAAAATAATTTCTGAAAAGTTTAACACTTATTTCCAAATCCTGTTCAGTGGTGGTTCGGCTAAAATTTCCAAATTAATGACTGAGGATTTAGTAAGAGAAGAGGAGGAAAAAAATAACGGCACAACGGAAAAAACCATAGAAGTCTTAACTCCGGAAGAAAACTCCATCAAAAAAGAGATGGATGAAAGATTCAAAAAAATAAAATTCCTGAAAAAACATAATGCCGTCGGTTTAGCCGGTGTTGAAATTCAAGCCACTCCCCCCGGGAAAAAAATTCAAGCAGTCACAATGTTGTCTGGCGGTGAACGAGCTTTAACCGCCATTGCTCTTATCTGCGCCATCATCAGTGCCAACCCTTCGCCTTTTGTGGTCTTAGATGAAGTGGACGCCGCTCTAGACGAAGCCAACTCTCAGCGCCTAGCTAAAATTTTAGATGACTTATCCAATCAAACTCAATTTATTGTCATTACCCATAATCGCGCTTGTATGCGCCAGGCCAGTATTTTATACGGAGTCACCATGGAAGATGACGGTGTCAGTAAATTATTAAGCGTCAATTTAGACGAGTTAAAAAAATAAAAAATCTTATCACAAAAAATTTAATTTAATTTCAGCTCTAACTGTTTATAATAAAAGTCGCTCATCCGAGCGACTTTTATTTATGAATTCCTAAAATATTATTAAAATATTACCGGAACAATCTTATGGCAAGTAAAATATGGTCAGCGGGTTTAAGAGGCGTGGAGGCAACTCTCGTTGCAGTTGAAGCTGATGCCGGCGGTGGTGATTTCGGTCAAATTAAAATTGTTGGTTTACCTGACACGGCGGTCTCCGAAGCGCGAGAAAGAGTTAAAAGCGCACTACGACATTCTCATTTAAAAGTTCCTCGTCGTAAAATTACCGTTAATCTCGCTCCCGCCGATTTACAAAAACATGGACCGGCTTATGACTTACCGATTGCAGTAAGCATTTTAGCTTTAAATAATAATTTTACAATTAATTTATCTAACGCTTTATTTATCGGCGAATTATCTTTAGACGGCCTGGTCCGACCAGTCAGCGGCGTTTTAGTGATAGCTGCAGCAGCGCAAGAAGCAGGAATAACTAATTTATTCGTACCAACAAAAAATGCCGCGGAAGCGAAACTTATTAAAACCCTCAGTGTTTATCCGGTTAACGATTTACCGCAACTACTAAGACACCTACAAAATCATGAAGCAATCACAGCCCTAGACTTTCAATCTTTAGCCGGACCGACATCAGCCCGACCAGTTACTTTTGATTTATCTGATATTAAAGGTCAGGCTAAGGCCAAGCGAGGTTTAATGATTGCCGCCGCCGGTGGACATAATATTATTTTCTCTGGTCCGCCTGGCTCCGGAAAAACCATGCTAGCTAAAAGCATGCCAAATTTATTACCAGATTTAAATGAATTGGAACAATTGGAATTAACCAAAATTTATAGCATTGCCAAAAAAACAAGCCTAAACGACGGGGTAATAACAGACAGACCTTTTCGCTCACCTCATCACAGCGCCTCAGCTCAAGCTATTATTGGCGGTGGTGCCTGGCCACAACCGGGAGAAATATCCTTGGCTCATCGTGGTGTCTTATTTCTTGATGAATTTCCAGAATTTTCTCGAGTAGTTTTAGAAAATCTACGCCAACCCCTAGAAGACGGCTTTGTGAATATTAGCCGTAGTGCCGGTCACTGGCAATTTCCCTCTAAATTTATTTTACTAGCCGCCATGAATCCTTGCCCTTGCGGCTACTTAGGCGACCAAGACAGAATTTGCCGTTGTTCACCGATACAAATTAATCATTATCGCGCCCGCCTTTCCGGGCCAATAATAGATAGAATTGATATACATATTGCCATGCCCCGCTTAAATTGGAAAAAATTACAAATAGAGCCCGACCAAGAAATTAACAACAATATTAATCAGTCCCCTGAGCTAAATTCCGAAGAAGCCAAACAAATAATTAACTCCGCACGATTTCTACAAAATAAGAGATTCAAAAATGTGGCATATCTGACTAACGCGGAAATGGGCGTCCAGGCTATTAAAGACTTTTGTGTTTTAGATAAGGCCGGACAGAAATTATTACTTCTAGCGGGAGAAAAAATGAAATTATCAGCTCGTGTCTATTTTCGTATTTTAAAATTGGCCCGTAGTATTGCCGATTTAGCAGGAGAAAAACACATCCTGACATCACACTTAGCCGAAGCTCTACAATACCGCCCCCGATTGGAATAATCACCACACTTTTGCTATAATAAAGGGGAAATAAATATTCATAAATTCCTTTAATTATGTCTAAAAAAATTACGGTCTTATTTCTTCTGACCGTCTTCCTTATTACTTCCGGTTTTGGTTGTAAAGGCGTGGACCAAGAGACGCAACAAGCCATGCAACCTATCACTCTAACTTTTTGGAGCGTCTATGATGATGCTGACGCTTTTCAAGACATTATTACAAAATATAAAGCTATTCATCCTTATATAACTATTGAGTATAGGAAATTTCGCTATGAAGAATATGAGACAGAAATTCTTAATGCTATGGCCGAAGATCGCGGGCCAGATGTATTTTCCATACATAATACCTGGTTGAAAAAATATCAGTCAAAACTGGCTTTTCTCCCAGCCACCATTACTCTGCCTTATCCGGTAGTCCAGGGTACAATTCAAAAAACAGTGGTGCAACAAATGCGCACAATAAACAGCTTATCTTTAACGGAATTAAAAAATAATTTTGTCGATGTCGTGGCTAATGATGTTGTGCTTGAGGATGGCAATATTTATGGCCTACCCTTGTCGGTTGATACCCTCTCCATGTACTACAACCGAGATTTATTAAACAACGCCGGTATCAGTTTAGTGCCAGCCTATTGGAATAAAGAATTTTTACAAGATGTTAAAAAATTAACCAGACAAAACGAAGAAAAAGAAATTATTCAATCTGGAGTAGCCTTAGGTGGTAGTGATAACATTAATCGCTTCAGTGATATTTTATCCGTGCTAATGATGCAAAATGGTGCAGTTATGATGAGCGACAATAAGCATGTTACTTTTAACGCTATTCCCAGTTCCATGAAGGATAGTGGTTATAATCCCGGCTTAGAGGCGCTGCATTTCTATACCGATTTTGCCAATCCCACGAAAGAGTCATACGCTTGGAATAGTACTTTAGCTAATTCTTTAGAGATGTTCATTAGTGGCAACCTGGCTATTATGTTCAGTTATTCTTATGATTTAAATACTATCAAAACTCAGGCACCAAAATTAAATTTCGGAGTAGCTAAATTACCGCAAATTGAAGGCACGCCACCAACAAATATAAATTTTGCTAATTATTGGATAGAAAGTGTTTCTAAAAAGAGCGCTCATCAAAATGAGGCTTGGGACTTTATTCAGTTTATGACTAAAGCTGAGCAGGTTAAAAGTTATTTGGACATAACTAAAAAACCAACAGCCCTGCGTTCCTTGGTCGGCGAACAAAGAAATGATAACCAAATCGGAGTCTTCGCCGATCAAGTTCTAACCGCCAGAAGTTGGTACAAAGGCATTAACGCCCCGGCAGCAGAAAATGCTATTCAAGAAATGGTTAATGCCACTCTCATTAGTGCTAACGATAAAATACAAAATATTATTGATACGACAGCAGCTAAGGTCCAGCAGACTATTAATTAAATTCATTAAAGCTAGAATTTATTCTATGTTGAAAAAAAATATTTTATTTATAACACTACTGTTAAGCTTCACTGTTTTAATTGCAGCTCCGGCTTACGGACAAACCTCAACACCTATTTTACCGTCTGCTACCGGAAATACTAGCGCGGCAACTTGTAAAAATCCCGCCACCGGCGGCTACGATGCTACTTACTGTGGCGACTACGCCTTAGATGACTTCGTTCGCCTCGCTATTAATGTTTCTAAGTGGATTTTAGGAATTGTCGGATCCCTCTCTTTAGTGATGTTTATTTATGGCGGCTTTATGTTCCTAATTTCCGCCGGATCAGCAGATACTGTTGGGCAAGCTAAAAAAATACTTATCGCCGCTGTTATTGGTCTAATAATAGTCTTCTCCAGCTACCTGATTATACAATTTGTTTTGGCGTCTATTGGTCTAAAATGGGACGGAACTAAAAAAGTACCGGAAACTGCACCTCAAACCGTCAGTCTCATTATTCCGACCGGCACTCAAAACACCAATCTCTTACACCTATAGCCCACTTCAGTTTATTTATAAAAGAAACAAGTATTTAGTATTTTGTCCCATGACTAATTTTATTCCCAAAAAATTACCTTTGGATGAAACTTTGGGAGAAAGGCTTCGTCAAGCGCGAAGTTTAAAAAAGTTAAAAATTGAAGAAGTCGCCAAAATTTTACAAATCCGACCAGAATACATCAGCGCTTTAGAAGAGGAAAACTGGGACAAACTTCCAGCCGGTCTATATGGTAAAAATTTTTTAAAACAATATGCCAGATTTCTCAAGCTAAATACCGCCGAACTGTTAAAACAAGCAGCCACTACCGAATCTACAAGCGATCCTTTCTCACAAAAAATTGTCGCAAAAAATAAGTTCATTGTTTTCCCTAAAATTGTCAAAAATGCTATTATCATTATCACCGTTCTGGCTTGTCTCCTGTATTTAGTGACTTACTTCAAAAAAATAGTTTTGCCGCCAGAATTAATAATTACCGCGCCATCCCAAAATCTGCTTATTCATGATAATATAATTACTGTAAGTGGCCAGACTGAGGCCGGAGCAGAGGTCCGTATTAACAACGAAATTACTCTAAACAACGACAATGGTGTGTTCTCTAAAACCATCAATCTAAAAAAGGGCTTAAATAACATAATCATCAGCGCTCAAAAAAAGTACAGTCAGAGTCAAACAATCACTAGACAAATATTAGTTGAATAAATATGCCTGAAATAAATAAAACCACCCTATTCAATATCAATGATATTTTACGACGTTTAGGGACAGAAGAAAGACAACATGTAGCGGAATTAGGTTGCGGTAATTTCGGATTCTTTGTCTTTCCTTTGGCTCGCTTAGTCGGGCGACAGGGCAAAGTTTATGCGGTGGATATTTTACAATCAACTTTAGTGGAAATCAAACGAGAAGCAACAAAAAATAACTTACCACAAATTCATACTATTTGGAGTAATCTGGAGATTTTTAAAGCGACAAAAATAGAAACTAATAGTCTGGACGGAGCTCTGCTTGTTAATATCCTCCATCAATCAGAACACAAAATAGAAATTCTACGTGAAGCAATCCGTCTTCTTAAAAGAGGGGGACGCTTAATGATCGTAGAATGGAAAAATAGCGATTTACCTTTTGGTCCAGCCCTAGAAAAACGCGTCCGCCTAGAATCATTAAAAAATGCCGTAACCAAAATCGGCTTACAAGTTCAAGAAGAGTTTGAGGCCGGTCCTTATCATTACGGTTTAATTTTAACTAAATTATAAATATGAATCATCTTTTTACGCTCAGTTACTGGTTTGACTTACAGCCAGAATCTCTCACTCCTTTGGGACAACAAATTTTTATTGGCTTTCTAGTCCTATTAGTAATTCTGGCCGTTATATCATTTGCTATAAAAATCAGAAAAGGAATATACCGCGGATTTTTTAAACGTCTATATGCCTTCAGTTTAACAAACATCGCCGTCGGCTTATTGATCTTCTTTCTTAATTACGAAAGTGTGCCTTTCTTGGCAGCTCGTTTTTGGATTGCGATTTGGTTCCTGGCGATGTTAGCTCGCTTAATATTTATGTTCATAACTCTTAGAATTACCAGTGTTCATAAAAAAGAACGGGAACAAGAGGAAGAAAGAAAAAAATATCTACCATAATCATCTAAGAAATTAAAAGCCAAAATAAAAACCCTTCTCACGGAGGGTTTTTAAATAATAATATGACGGAGCGTCAAAATCTAGGCCAACGCGGCGAAATGCTAGCAAAAAAATATTTGCAAAAAAATAATTATAAAATCATCGCTACTAATTATAGAATTAAGCGACAAGAGATAGATATCATCGCCAAATATAAAGCAAAAATTATTTTTGTGGAGGTAAAAACTCGCGTTATTTCTGTCGCCAGTCAAGAAGAAAATCCTCTCACGGCGCGGCAGACTAATAACTTAAAACTGGCCGCTCTAAGCTACTGCCACGAAAATAAAATTTCTCTAGAGACCGTTCAGCTGGATCTAATTATTATCCTAGCGGACACAAAAAAGAATCTAGCCGAACTAAAACATTATCGTGATATTTTTTAAGGATTTCTTCCATAAACTACCGCTGCTTGATCACTATGTAAGATCTGCCAGTTACTCGATGACTGCAAGTAATCACGTAAATAATTATGAGCTACTAATTCTTCGTCAGTAATCATAAATAAAAACTTTTCCCAAGGCTTAGCCGTTAAATTTTTATCTTGAGCCGGCAGAAGCACTAAAGCGATATCATATTGATTTAACTTATCTCCAATCTGACCATCCTTTTTAAAAAATTCGTAATACTCTTCCAAGTAGGTGTGCCCAGCTAGGGGCACCTGGGGCAAGCGACCATCAATAAACGTTTTCCTCTCTGGCCAAGTCCAAATCAAATAACCACCCCAGGCATAATGATTAAAAAGGCGAGCGTCATCATATTCCCGATGATTTTTCAGAAATTCTACAGACTCATAAGGATAATCTTTGCAGAATGACTGGAAAGGCCTATTACTAAAATTGGTTTGTGTAATTTGAAAGGTTGTCACTAGTAATAAACAAGTTAATAAATAGACAGAGAGCCACGCGTTATAAGACAACGGTTTTTTATTTGGTATCACCGGCCACACTAAAGCCTGAATCTCCAACATAAACCAAAACGTGGCGACAAACATCAGAGGAAAATGACGACGAGACTGAAAACTTAAAAAAACAAAGAATAGCAATAAAAATAAATTCCAGATATTAATAGACAAAATTTTTCGACGACGGACATAATAAATGTACAGCGACAGGGACAACACAACAAAGGCTAAATAGGCCAACTGCCAATAAGTGAAGGGAAAGGAAAATTGCGACAGCCATTCTTGAATATGACTGCGATAGAAATCATTTTGATAGTCTTTAAGGAAAGAATAAAGTTTGACATGATAAGGGGTTAAGAGCGTCGCCCCTATTGATAAAACTGATGCTCCGCAAAAAAATAAAATATGACGATTAGATAGGACTTCAAAGAAATTCAAGCGAGAAAAAAGGGGGAAACGCCGTATAATTCTTTCAAAAATTTTAATTCCCATCCAAGCGGCTAGTAATCCTAAGCCTAAAAGAAAACTGGCGTGAAGAGAGGCCCATAAATAAAACAAAGGCGGTAAAAATAATAATAAACGCCAATCTAAACGCCTGCTGTAATTATTAATAATCAACAACAATAAAACTACAAACAAAATTCCCAGCTCCTGTATTCTTACCCCTAAATGCGGTAGTGAGGCCACCACGCCCCAGGTCTCTAAAACTAAAATAAAGCCTAGCGCTACAGAGGGATATCGGCGACGCGCCTCTCTATTTAATAATATGAGGAGTAAAACCATTACAGCGGCAAAAAAAACCGATAAAGCTAAATATCCAAAATTATTATAAATTTGATAAACAATAAAATTACTTAACCATTCGTGGTCAACCCAATGACCGCTAAAAACATAGTTATAATTATTAATATCCGGCACAAGTCGCGACTGAGCAATTTCCTCGCCGACTTTAAGATGCCAACCTAAATCCGGGTCTAAATAATTAAAAGAATTCCTTAAAAGAAGGAAAAAAATAAAAATATAAAAGAAGATAAGAATGACTTTAGACCATTTGCCATACTTGGCTGATATAACCATAAAATAAGCTTTATACCCTTTTCTAAGCTTATTTTATCATAGCCATATTTATTTGTCTTGTTCAAAATAATGTGCTAACATTAAAGGTGTAAAATTAAAAAATAATAAAAACTAGAAAGGCGGTGAAAATATGAATAAAATTTCCAAACACATAGTATCTTTAGTTATTTTATCTTTCTTGGTATTGCCAGTTTTTGCTTTGAATGTCCATGCTCAAGTTGATGCTTCTGATCCATATGGTATTGATACGGTCAACACTGGTTTAGCAGGTTCATTATCTCAAGCTAATCCAACAGATGTTGTCGTTCGCATTATTAATGTCGCCTTAGGTTTCTTGGGCCTTATTGCGGTCGCCATCATCTTACTGGGCGGTTTCAAATGGATGACTGCCGGTGGTAACGAGGAAAAGACTGAAGAAGCTAAAAAATTATTGGGCGCCGGTGTTATTGGCTTAGTTATTATCCTATCTTCTTGGGCTATTGCCACCTACGTCATCAACACTTTAACTACAAACGTTATTAAATAACAACTAATCTAGTAATTCTCATTAACAAAATAATGGGAATTACTGCTCTGAATAGGACAATTTCCTTTTTAGAGCAGTAATCAATGACTCAATTAATATGAAAAAGAAAATATTAGTTATAGCCGGTTTATTTGTAGTGCTATTTTCTTCCTTGGCCTGGGGAGTACACGCGCAAAATGTTGATGACGCTATTCAAGGACTGGATAATAGTGCCGGTCGTGTTAATGCTTTTAATACTCAGGTTAAAGAACAATTCGATACTAATTTCTTAAGCACTAAGGCCGGGCAAATAATCGGACTAATTTTATCGTTCATTGGAGTTCTCTTTCTAGGTCTTATGATTTATGCCGGTATATTATGGATGACTTCCAGCGGCAATGAACAGACTGTGGCAACCGCCAAAGACCTAATTATTAATGCAGTCATCGGCATAATTATAGTTTTTGCCGCTTACGCTCTAACTTCATTCTTAGGACGCGAATTATTATTAAAATAATGAATACGCGATATTGGAAAAATATAATCAGCTCATTTCTCCTGATTTTTTTCTTATTCGGCGGAGCAATCGCCTTAGCTCAAGCCGAGGGTACTTATAATTTCCAGGAACAAAGCGGTTTAAGCACTAGTGGCAATACAGCTGGTTACGACGTTCTTCAAACAACCTCAGTGGAAGATCTCATTGGTCAAGTAATTTTTCTTGGTCTCAGTTTTATTGGCATCGCCTTCTTTGCCTTTATGTTATACGGAGGCTTAACCTGGATGACGGCTCGAGACAACGAAGAAAAAGTGAAGAAAGCTATGGACATAGTAATAGCCTCCATCCTTGGTATCATCGTCACTCTAGCCGCTTATGGCATAAGTTATTTCTTAATACAATATTTTGCCAGCTCCAACGCAATTGTTTCTTAAGCAGAACAAACCATTTATTGTTTTAATATGAAATTAACAGGAAAATTACTTTTAGTCATAATTGTTTTCTCCCTCTTTATTTTTAATTCCGCTTCAGCTGCTCTTATTAACAGCGGTAGCGAAACTGCTACAAATTTTAATACTTTCTTAGAGACCGGAGGGAAAATAGCCTACAATATTACTGCCACGCCGGAAAGTATTATGACAACGGTAGTACGTATTCTTTTGTCCGTACTGGGTATAATTTTCTTAATTATAATTCTCATCGCTGGCAGTGCTTGGATGCGAGCTAATGGTAATGAAGAAAAAATACAAAAAGCTAAAGATACTCTTAAGAACACACTGATTGGCCTAGTTCTTGTTTTAATTGCCTACGCCTTAAGCGCCGATTTAGGACAAATTCTAGCCACCATCTTTCTCAAAGCTAACTAAAAATATATGATAAAAACTATTAAAACTTTAGCTCTATCCCTCGTCCTTAGTATTTTATTAATTCTACCCGCGATAGCAGCGGAAAAACCTGACACTTCATTACTAGGAAGATTAAAGGCTGTGGGTGGTGGCGGTGGTTACCAAACCGATCAGGCCATAGCTTCTACGCCAATCATAATAGGTATGATTATCGGAGCTTTCTTTGGCTTTTTAGGTATCACTTTTATAGTTCTGATGGTTATTGCTGGTTTTAACTGGATGACCGCTAGAGGTAACGATGAACAAATTCAAAAATCTAAAGATTCTATTCGTTCCGCTCTTATAGGTTTAGTTGTTTCTTTGTCGGGCTGGACGATATGGAACTTTATATTTAATAACGTGATAGCCAAATAATAATATGAATAAAAATCATATAATTTCTTTTTTTCTCTTAACAATATTCGCCATATTTTCCATACAGGTAACCTCTGCTCAAATTTTAAATCAAGATGCTCAGGATACCTTACAAACAATGACTGACGCTACAGCGGGAGCCGCTAACTTTGGCAGCACGACAGTCGGACAAGTAGTGGGTGGTATTATAGCGATAGCTCTGAGTTTAGTGTCTATAATCTTTATTATTTTAATGGTGACCGCCGGTTTCCGCTGGATGACTGCACAGGGTAATGAAGAAATTATTTCTTCTTCCAAAGATTCTATTCGCGGCGCTATCATCGGCTTAATTGTAACTATGTCAGCTTACGCCATAACTTATTTTGTTCTCAAGTACGCTCCCTTCAGCGGCGGTACGGGAGGAGCACAAGTCAGTTTACTGCTTAGCATATAAAACTAATTTAAAAATTTGCAAAAAGAAAAGGAGTATAAAAAAATACTCCTTTTTTGTAGAAAAAATTTTTATTTCTTCTACTAATTTTTAACGAGAAACTCTAACTGATTCAAAACATAATTCTCCTTTATAACTATGCCTTGAACCATCAACATTTAATTCTTTTGAACCTAGCGGTCTATTACCGTCCAAACAACTAGCATAATATCTACCTGGTAATAAATATACACTATCCTTTGTCCGAGGGCTTAAGGTAACTGAAATATCATCACCACCGTCTAAACCTTTAATGACAAACGACACGGTAAGATAATAATCGTTAATTAATAGGACTTTATAACCGTTTCTACTAACCACAGCGTCGGAACTAATAGCAACGCCATTAATGTAGTCACTAACTTTACTGAGCACCATCTCTTGACGACGAACCTGAAAAGAATTTTTTCTTTGATCACGTTCATGGGAAGAAATTTCTGTTGGGACCTCATCATCCGTGGTATAGGCATAAATAATATTATTCCTATTCTCTCTTAGGGCTTCTAACCTTTCCTGTTTCGCAGAAATTTTTTTATTTAAAACGGCTTTTTCTTGAAAAGAGATTGTAGAGTCTTTTATCTCAGTCTCTAAATCAAAGATTTCATTTTGGATCAGAGAGATTTCTCTCTCCAAAACCTTAACTTGATTATCGGCTTGACGACTGCCAAACTTTGGTACTGTAACACAACCAACAAACAAAACTGATAAAACAAACACTACTGCTAACATAGACATGGTTTTCATACCAGCCTCCTTATTATTTATGATTAAATTAATTTAATTTTTTTGTATTCTATTGTGAAAGAACTTACTGTTCTTTTGTTAGAAAATCCTTTTTTATCGTGTAAATATAGTATCATAATTATCAAAATATGTCAATATTATTATCCCCAGCTTATACTTGACTAAATCTAAAAGAAGTGCTAAATTAGTTAGTTAAGAAAATCCCTGCTTTTATTATTATCTAATATGATAAGCTAGGGATTTTTTGATTTAGCGAATATTAGCCAATATGAAAATAATACAAATAATTAAGGACGAAGTACTACCGCTTGATAATCGGAAAAACTTAGTTTTACTGATTATTATTGCCTGTATCTTTCAATTTGTCCTATTTTACGCCCCAGCCTTAGCCGATCAGGCTGTTAATGCGGCCCAAGCCGAAACGATTAGCCCAACAGCGATGCTTGCCGACGGATCAGACTTTATTATCGGCGAGCAAATGGTTAAGAGACAGGAAATGGATAACGAGGCCGCTAAATTTCAGCCAGTTGCATTAGCTCTTATCAGCATCTCTACCTCTAGCCCGATGGTTAGCACTACAAGCCCCACTATAGCCAGTTCTACACAGAACATGACTGAAGCTAGCCCGGACGCTAATACCCCCACTTCCACCCTTAAAGTTGTCAGAAGTAGTTCCCATGTCATAACCGCTTATAATTCGGAAGTAGGGCAGACCGATGATTCTCCCTGTATTACTGCTAACGGCTTCAATGTCTGCAAACACGGAGAAGAGGATACCATTGCCGCTAATTTTCTAAAATTTGGCACTAAAGTACAAATTCCCGAACTATTTGGTGATCGCATTTTCATAGTTCGTGATCGCATGAACAGAAAATATCCCAACCGTATTGACGTTTGGATGCTAGAAAGACAAGATGCTCTTAAATTTGGTTTTAAGGTAGCCACTATTAAAGTAGTGGAATAAAAATTTCAATTAGATAATTTTCAAAGAAAAAATACTCGGATAAGCCGAGTATTTTTATTTATAAAAATAGATAACTCAATAATATTTCTATCTAGAATAAGAAGCTTAACAAACCACGACTTCTTTTAATGTCTTTTTCTTTCTTGGCGATAGCCATGGTGGTGGCAACGATCGTATCCGGATTCAAAGAAATACTATCTATACCTTCCTCCACTAAAAACTCGGCAAAGTCCGGAAAGTCACTTGGCCCTTGTCCGCAAATTCCTACTTTACGATGATTTTTCTTAGCTACTTTTATCAATTGACTGATTAAAATTTTAACCGCTTCATTTTTTTCATTAGAAACACCGGCGACGTCCAAGGTTCCGGTCGCATCACGATCTATTCCTAAAGTAAGCTGAGTTAGATCATTAGAGCCGATGGAGAACCCGTCAAAAATTTGACAAAACTTTTCTGCCAAAATAATATTAGCGGGAATTTCCGCCATTACATAAATCTCTAATCCATTCTGACCTCTTTTAAGACCATACTGAGCCATAATTTCTTGAACCTTTTTACCTTCCTCCACAGTCCGACAGAACGGAACCATTACCTTTAAATTAGTCAGGCCCATTTCATCGCGAACTTTTTTAATTGCCTGACACTCTAAAGCAAAGGCGGGGATAAAAGATGGGGTGTAATAACGACTAGCGCCACGCCAACCAATCATTGGATTAGATTCCACCGGTTCATATTCGCGACCACCAATCAAATTCGCATATTCATTGGTTTTAAAATCACTCAAACGAACGATTACATCTTTCGGATAATAAGCGGCGGAAATCATAGCTACTCCTTGTGCCAAACGATCAACAAAGTACTGCGCTTTATTTTTGTAACCCTCGGTTAACAGACTAATCTCTTTTTTGACAACCGGGTCTTTCAATTTACTAAAATTCAAAAGAGCTAAAGGATGAATTTTAATGTAGTTGTTAATAATAAATTCCAAACGAGCTAAACCTACGCCTTCACTAGGAATAAAAGAGTGAGTAAAGGCCAAATCCGGTTCACCCAAATTCATCATAATCTTAGTCTTTGGTTTTTTCAGATTTTTAATATCAGTCTGTTCTATTCTAAAAGGTAATTTGCCTTCATAGACAAAACCTTCTTCACCGGAAGCGCAATCCACCGTTATCGCGCGACCGCTTTTTACTAAAGACGAAACATTCTCTGTTCCCACTACACAAGGAATACCTAGTTCCCGCGAAACAATCGCGGCATGACAAGTTCTCCCGCCTTTGTCGGTAACAATTGCGGCGGCAATCTTCATAATCGGTTCCCAATCCGGGTCAGTCATATCCGTCACCAAGACTTGTCCGGGTTTAAATTTATGAATATCTTTAACATCCATCATGCGATTAGCAATACCAGCACCAATACGACTGCCAACGCTTTGACCGGCAGTAATAACTTTCCCTTTTTTTAATAAATGATATTTTTCCAAAACATTAGCATCTTTACGACTCTGTACTGTTTCCGGACGAGCTTGAATAATATAAATTTCATTAGTGCGACCATCCACGGCAAATTCAATATCCATCGGACGTTTATAGTGTTCCTCAATAATTACGCCCCAACGAGCTAGTTGCAAAACCTGGCGATCGGTAAGAGACGGCTTACCCTGTTCAGACGCAGGAATAGGCACATTTTTAATGGGCTTAGATCCATGAAGATTATAAATCATCTTCATGTTCTTTTTACTTAAAGAGCGGGAAATAATAGCTTTAGTCGGTTTAAAAACATAGAACTCATCCGGAGTCACTCGGCCTAATACTATGTTTTCACCCAAACCAAAAATAGAATTAATTAATACGGTATTACGAAAACCGGACTCAGTATCAATCGTAAACATCACGCCGGAAGAACCAAGGTCAGAACGAATCATCTTTTGCACACCAACTGAAAGGGCAATAGCAAAATGATCAAATTTTTTATCAACCCGATAAGAAATAGCCCGATTGGTGAACAACGAAGCAATGCATTTACGAACGGCAATGAGTAAATCTTTTTCGCCGGTAATATTTAAAAAAGTTTCTTGTTGACCCGCAAAAGAAGCATCCGGCAAATCTTCCGCCGTCGCACTGGACCGGACCGCCACATCCAAATTTTTAGTTTTATACTGAGCTGATAATTCACGATACGCTTTAAGAATTGCCGCCTGAAAATCTTTTGGCATCTCAGTGGTAATAATTAACTTACGAATGGCAGCGCCACGACGCATCAGACCACGAACATCTTTTGTATCTAAGCCCTGTAAAATATCTTCTATTTTTTTCTTTAAACCGGTTGAATCTAAAAAATAACGATAAGCATCGGCTGTCGTAGCAAAACCGTTGGGTATCCTTAAGCCTTTTTTAGTTAAATGACCATACATTTCTCCGAGCGAAGCGTTCTTACCTCCCACTAAAGGAACATCTTTAATAGATAGCTCCTTAAAAAAATGAACGAATTTATTTTTTAACATAATTATTTATATCTTCTTTTTAATATTTTTATTATATCATAAACTTTACTTTATAAACATAATTGTTTAATATAAATTCAGGCGGACGTGGCGAAACTGGTAGACGCACTTGGTTTAGGACCAAGCGGGGTAACCCTTGAGAGTTCAAGTCTCTCCGTCCGCACCACAAACAAACAATCTCAACCTTGTCATAAAGACAATTATGATAAATTTCCTCCATGTTTTTGAGCCGACAGCCATCCTTGTATCTTTTTGACCCATTAGTATTCATTGGTACGGTCTAACAATTGTACTTGGTATTCTGGCGGCCCTAGCTCTAACCTTTTTTCTGGCCAAATACTATGGTATATCTCGCGATATAGTGTTTGACTTATCTTTTTGGTTAATTATTGTTGGGTTAATCGGTGCCCGGATATATGATGTTCTTCTACAAATACCTTATTACACCAATCACCCCCTACAGGCCCTAGAGATTTGGAAAGGTGGATTAGCCATTCATGGCGCTATTATTGCCGGACTTTTCATTGTTTGGCAGTTTTCTCGGCGTTTAAAAATAAGCATTTGGAAATTAAGCGCCTTAATCGTCCCTGGTCTAGCTTTAGGTCAAGCAATTGGTCGTTGGGGTAATTACTTTAATCAAGAAATATTTGGTTTACCGACTCAACAAGCCTGGGGAATTCCAATCTCCCTTATCAACAGGCCTCTTAATTATATAAACAGTAGTTATTTCCATCCTACCTTTTTATATGAAAGCTTGGCTTGTCTTCTAATTAGCATCAGCTTAATTGCTTTTAATGTTTATCTAATAAAAAAAGGGAAACTGGATAAATCCTACACTTGGTTAACGGCCCTGTATATGATATTATATTCTATATTGCGCTTTGGTCTGGAGTTTATTCGCTTAGACCAAACACCATCTATCCTGGGCCTACGTTTTCCACAAATAGCCAGTTTAATTATCATTATCGCCTCTCTTTTACTACTATTTTTTAACTACCATGCCAACTTCCAGAGCCCTCGTTCGGAAAAATCATAAAAGGTTGTTGATACTTTACATCATGGGCTTTATTTTAGCCCTAGCGTCAGCCCTGCCGGCCTACGTACAATCTAATTTTCTCAGTCAATTTGTTAGCCTGTCAACGGTTAGTCTCTTTTTTATAATTAGCAATTTTCTAACGATAATTGCTATTTTCTTTTTTCCGGAATTAATTAAAAAACTATCCAATATTTTCTTAACTAAAATTACTTTGATATCTTTTTTTGTATCAGCTTTATGGTTATCTTTAGCAACCGATCCTCTCAACGCTTTATTGGCTATTATATTGTTTTCCGTTTCAGTCAACCTTATTTGGATAAACATGGATTTTCTGGTAGAAAGTTTCTCCGATAATGCAACTACTGGGCGTACTCGCACTGTTTATTTTACTTTTATGAACGCCGGCTGGATAATCGCCCCTGCTTTTTCCAGCTATTTAATTGCCAGCGGCGGTTACAAACTAACTTTTATAGCTTCCGCTTTCTTCTTAATACCTTTCTTCTTTATTCTTTTAACCCAAGAAAAACAGTTACGCAATAAAACCAGATATTCTTCTGAAAAGATAAAAAGCGTTATTCATAAAATTTGGCATAATAAAAATCTACGAGGCATATTTTCTATCGCCATGCTTTTACAATTATTTTATAGTTCAGCGGTAATTTATATCCCAATCTATTTACACCAAACCCTAGGTATCGACTGGAATGATTTAGGCTTAATGTTTTCTATTATGCTTTTACCCTTTGTTATTTTTGAAATACCAGCCGGAATTATCGCCGACAAGTATATTGGAGAGAAAGAAATACTTACTGTCGGCTTTACAATTTTGACAATAGTCCTATTTTTCTTCTATTATATAAAGGTGCCGACAGTTTGGGTCTGGACCCTGGTTTTGTTCGCCAGCCGTAGCGGCGCTGCTCTAATAGAGGCTATGCGAGAAACATATTTCTTTAAAATTGTAGACGTTGAAGATGTTGATTATATTAATCTCTTTCGTCTGACAAGTCCTTTGGCCTATATTATTGGTCCTGGCTTAGCTATTCTAACTTTAAAATTTCTCCCCCTGAATAATTTATTCTTAGTACTAGCAATAACTATGTTATCAAGTTTTTATTTTATTGCCTCGCTAAAAGATACAAAATAACAAAATTTAAATCGCGGGTATCGTATAGTGGTTATTACCTAAGGTTTCCAACCTTATGAGAGGGGTCCGATTCCCCTTACCCGCTCCATTATGACTTATCTCTTTTTTATTCAAGGAGAGGGCCGTGGCCATCTAACACAGGCTTTAACCCTTCAGGAAAAGTTACTTAGTCGCGGACATCAGGTCTTAGCTTTTGTGGTGGGAAACGATCATGATGTCGCACTACCATCTTTCTTCACAGAACAAATAACAAGCCCAATCTTGACTATTGCTAGTCCGGGTTTTGTGGTTGATAAAGAGGGACGAGGCATAAAAATAATCTCTAGTGCCTTGATAGCAATAAAAAATTTGCCTCGTTACTGGCGCTCCATACAAACAATTAAAAAAACAATAGAGCAATATCAACCCGACGTCTTAGTGAGTTTTTATGAACCCCTGGCTGGACAATATTATCGAATATACAAAGATTCTAGACCCTTATTTTGTTTAGGGCATCAATATTTTATTGATAGTCCGTCTTTTAAATTTCCTCTCAGTAGTAAATTACCACGGCTTGCTTTTCAATTCTATAATCGTTTAACCGCGCCTAGTCACAGTCAAAAGATAGCTCTATCGTTTACAAAAGAAAATGATAATCCGAAAAAAAATTTCTGGGTCTGCCCACCTTTAATTCGCCGAGAAATAAAACAACAAAAACCTTCTGACAACAATTTTCTTTTAATCTATTTACTTAATGCCGGATACAGCCGCGATATTATTAACTGGAGCACTAAACACCCTGATATAAAAATTGAAGCTTTTTGGAATAACCCGGAGCAAGAAGTTTCTTATTTTGGTTCTAATTTAATTTTTCATCATCTCAGCGGAAGTAAATTTATTAGCAAGCTTAGCGACTGCCACGCTTATACGTCAACAGCCGGTTTTGATTCTATCGCCGAAGCCGCTTATCTACAAAAACAAATCATGATGGTGCCCACTAAAAATCATTTTGAACAAAAATGTAACGCGGTGGATGCTACTCGAGCTAAAATTGCCATTACTTCTGATAATTTTAATCTTTCTTTGATTACACAAAAATCAACCCGCTCTTCATCCGGTCTAACGACCTTTAAAGAATGGGTTGATAATTATGATAACAAAATAGTAAATATCTTGGAAAACAAAAATAAATATTTTACTTAAAAATTTCTTCAGCAATTCTCCAATAACCAGGATTGCCGTATTTTTTTTGCCAATACCACCATTCCGCCCCCCAAGTATAAGTACGACTAAAATTCAAATCAATAGCATATTGCAAATTAGCCTGGAACTGACGCAAACTCATCGTTTTATTAATTTCATCAGTACTTAAATGAATCATTTTTCCTTGCGGAACCCAGGGCTCGGCCTGTAATTCCATGATCATTATTTTATCTGCTGGCAAACCAGTCAACTTAGCCTTTAGTTTATACATTGATTTGGAAAAAGGATAACGAATATAACCAAACCAGGAATTATAAACCACTCGGTATAAAGACACTCCAAAAATATCACCTATTTTTATTTCACGTTGCCATAAACTCATTTCACCTGACCCGGTAATAATAACCGGACGACTATCCAAAGATCGGACCCAATTAAACTCTTGTTTAAGAAAATCTTGATCTAAAGGTGGACAAACGCCAAAATTATCAAAGAAAGGCTCATTTTCCACTTGCCAATACTCAACACTGTCTTCATCTCGATAACGTTCTACAATAGTCCGAATAGTTTTTAGCATTAAGACCTTGGCAGCAATTTCACTTTTTTGATTTAACCAAGACGGGCTATGGCATTCCGGCCAACGCGGTATCCGACGGCCAACGCTAATCACAAACTTAATATTATGCTTAGATCCTTCGCTAATAATGTAATCATACTTAGTAAAATCATAAACATCTTCCGTCGCTTCAATTTCATCCCAATATACCGGTATACGAATATATTTGACCCCCAGCTCATTAATAATAGCGTCATAAGTCTCTTTCCAGTCTAAATCAAGTTCATCAGCAAATTTAGTAGAAAAGGTAATACCAAAAGAATCTGCCTGAGACGATAAATCTCTTTCTACCGGATAATGATTAGCAAATTTTAATACATAAATAATAGACACAAGACAAATCAGTACTAAAATAAAAACCCAACGACAAGTACTCAGACACTTCAAACGTGCTAACAACGAAGTGTGTCCTAATTGTTTAATTTTTTCCAACATAAATATTTTACAGTCGTAATATTTCGACTAAACTTAAAAAGCAATTAAATATAAACCAAGCGCGATAATAAAAATAGCCACCCCTTTACGCAACATAATATTCCAAGAAAATGTCTCTTTTAATAGCTTAGGCGCCAAGACAGCTAAAATTGTGCTCAAAATTAAAATGAAAGCATATTGAGTTCCTTGCAAAGCATTAACTAAAACTACCGAGCCCAAAAAGATGGCATAATTTTGTAGAATAAAACCGAGAGAACCTAAACTTTGGCTAAGTAATACTAAAAATTTATTTTTAGAAGAACGTGTGGGAGAAAAAATAGATCTAATTTCTTTTCGGTTATCAGTTTTGATCAGAAACAATAAAACAAAAATAGCTGCCCCTAGGCGAGTCCAAATAAAAGCACTCAAAAAAGGCTGACCAATGTAAGATTGTTTGGTGCCTAAAAAATATAAAGAGTAGGCTAGAGCAGAAACAACGGCGATTACCATTCCCCCAGAACCAAAGCTTGGACTAAATTTTAATTTACGCAACACGCGACTCAAATAACTGCGATGTTGGGGCAGAAAAGCAATAATAAATACACCGATTAAAATAGCCAAAATTCCTGACCACTGACCACGACTAAACTGTTCTTTAAAAAACAGTAGAGAAAAAATTAAAGAAAAAACTGGTGTCAGCCCTCCTACTAAAACTAAAATTCTGGCCGCTTCGCCGCGACGTAAGGCTTCATATAAAGACCAAAGAGCTATAGCAAAAATAGCGCCGTTAAGCAAATTAAAAGCAAATAAAATCCAACCCGGCCAGACTAAAAACCAAGGGGCTAAAACAAAAAGAGACAAGCCTAAAATACAAGCAACAAAAGCATACGACTTACTACTAGGCAAAACACGATCAACTAAAAACTTATCCAATAGATTAACAATGGCCAGAATTAAATAGGCCGTTAGCCCGACACTCAACCAAGACATAAATTATTTTTTATCGTTAATTAATTGATTGATTTTATAAGCACCCATCTGTTCAGCGTTTAAAAATCCATCCATAGCCGCCCGAGCTAAACGTCCGGAAGCCAATAAATCCGGTAGCCATTCCGCTACATACTCTGGCGGCGGACTATCAACGCCAGTACCAATATCTAGTAACCAATTACGATTAAAATCTTCTTGGCTACCGACCGGAGTGGACATTATAATCGGCAGGCCGAGTGCTGAATAAAAAGATAATTCGGAAGGTTTCGTCCATAAAATATCCGTATCGTGCAAACAATTATTAAACTGAGAAAAGTAATTAATTTTATCCGGGCTATAAATAATATTTACACCGCCACCAAGCGCCAGTCCTGCTCGTAAAATTGCAGCCGTAAAATATTCCTTTACTTCCACCCTGTTCCCCGCCACTAAATTAACACGAATATTATTCTTTTTTATTTCCAGCGCTAATTTTCTAATAATTAGCTCTCCAATTTCTTTTTGTGCTCCCGCCCCACCTACAGCATAAGTAATAACCAAAGGCGGCACAAAATTTTCCGGCTTATTCTGAACCTCACTATCCAAAAGAGATTGATAATGATCCCGATATTTTTTACTAGGGTCAAGCTCTATTACTCGCCTAGCTAAATCTTTTTTTAAAATTTCTTGATTAACACCAATATTTTCTTTAGGCAAAGGAAATCCCGTAATAATAATATTTTCTTCTTTCACGCCATACATCAAAAACCTTTCCTTCACTTTTTGACTGGGTACTAAAAATTTTGTTCGACTAAGGGCTGGATGTAAAGGCGCCCAAGACCGAGAGGCATCCGTATCGCAAATTATACAATATATATCACCACTATAATTATAATATTCCGCAATATAAGCAGCGACAAAAAAGGTAGTTACAAAAGGTAGCTGGCTGTCCTTCATTGTTTCTATCAGATGCTTCCCTAGTCCTTTTTTAATAAATCTATAAAAATATTTTTGTTGAATTATAGGTTGGGATAAATCACGAAAAGGATAGCGAGCAGGAATTTTTTGAAAAAAATCCATCACAGCAAAAATCAAAGTTCCTATTAAGGGAAGTTTTTTTAAACGTGAAATATGTTCGTAAGAGCGTAAGCTTTTTACCCAATATTCTCTTTCCCAGTCCGGAATTCCCGCATAATTATTAATAGTAATAATTTCGTCACCACCTAAATCGAGTAAGGGGTAGGCAGCTCGTTGATGCCCGTAACCCATATCGGCAGCTACTAAATTAATTTTTTTTTCTGACATATAATTTTATTCTAGTTCTGGCTAAATTATAACAGATTTAAATAATTATTAATAATAAAATATTACAAAAATTAATTTTATAATAAAAAAATTTATTAAGAACATTTTTAAAATAAATAAATACATTTTCTTTTTAATAAACAAGCTGTTAAACAAGAAACTCTAGCTATAATATAAAATTATGAAGTACAAATAATATTTATTTAATATTAGCCAAATAAATAATAAGTCCACTGTATTGTGGACTTAAAAACTTCTTACCAAAAAATGTTCCTCAAAGAACATTTGTATTTATTTAGATATATTAATAATAGCTTGAAGAGCCACAGGTAATTCCAAGGTGCCAGCTCTTCCACTAAAGTGACTCTTCCCTCTTTCTATTATTATTTTTGAGCCAAAATTATTTTTAAAATCATCATGATTGTCAAAAGTCACAAAAGGATTGTTATCAGAAAATATGGCTATACTTTTCTCCAAATGAGATTTAACCTTCAATAAATCAATTGGTGCTTGCAACCAATGTTTAGCAATACCTTGAGTCTCTTTATCATTACCCAGCCCAGTTAGGCTCTTAAAGAAACCAGTAACAAAACCAGCAGCACTAACAACCACTCCCGGATCTAAAGTTTATAAATATCTAGCTATAAGTTCACAGCCCATACTATGGCCCACAAAATAAGTGTGTTTATCTAGATTAATCACTAATTTACTTAAAGTAGGGAGCCAATTATATATTCTCGGTTTATCTGATTCCGGCATTTATGGGACAAAAACTTCAAAATTACGATACTCTAATTCTTTTTTGAGCCAAGGAAACTAGCCTTCTTCGGGATGGCCGCCCCAACCATGAATAATATAAACTCTTTTATGCATATATTTTATATTTATACATAAATTATATCACTTTATTTACAAAAAATAAAAAATAAAACAAAAATAGGCCTCGGCAGTGCACAAGTGCACATCGCCTCCGGCTTTCAAGTCCCTTAAATACTAATCGTAACTAAAAAAGCCTCACGCAGGTGAGACTTTTTTAGTTAGTGGACCATAAGGGACTTGGTCACGGTCGCTAAGTCTCGCTTGACTGCTTTGCAGCCAGCGCTCACTAAGCGCCCCGACCCGGCCTCGGCAGTGCACAAGTGCACATCGCCTCCGGCTTTCAAGTCCCTTAAATACTAATCGTAACTAAAAAAGCCTCACGCAGGTGAGACTTTTTTAGTTAGTGGACCATAAGGGACTTGAACCCTTGACCTCTTCCATGCCATGGAAGCGCTCTAGCCAACTGAGCTAATGGCCCATTATATTTAAATTGTTCTTCAAGGAACAATTTGAATTTTATAGCGAAAACTAAACAAAAACTACTATATATGATACTAGATTATAAATAAAAGTCAAGGGCTATGAATAATATAAAATAGTCTTTTTGTCAACTAATTGACAAAAAATAATAATTATGTTCTAGCGACATTAAATCTTGTGTCCTCGCCAGGAATTGAACCTGGATCTAGAACTTAGGAGATTCTCGTTCTATCCGTTGAACTACGAGGACAAGAGATGATACTACAATAAACTAATTCTATATTAATGTGTATATTTTTACAATAAAGCTAATAAATAATAATAAAAAATATCATTTAGTTTCTTTGACAAACGTGTCATATTAAACTAAAATTAACTAAGAATCGTTTTTAATTTTATTTAAAATTAATTATATGTTTAATAAGGCAAATCGTTTAGAAAAATTTAAAGATGCTGAAACTGTAATTGGTGCCTCCATTAAAGTTAAAGGAAATTTTCAAGGGCAGGGAAATATAATTATTGAAGGAGTCCTGGAGGGTTCTCTAAAAACTGATTCTAATATTTTTGTTGGCGACCAAGCTAAAATCACCGCCAACATTGAAGCCAGCGATGTAATAATTACCGGAGAAGTGCGTGGCAACATTAAGGCTAAAAATTATTTAGCAATTGGCGATACAGCTAAAATATTTGGCGACGTACAATACGGAGAAATCTCAGTAGAACGTGGAGCAATTATTAATGGCCAACTCTCAAGCATCAATGAAGACAATAAACATACAGAAAAAATAAAAACGGAAGACAAGGCTACTATCTCAAGTAAATAAACGAGATAAATTATGCACGTTTACGTTTACGATGATTTTTTAAATAGAGGAAAATATCAAAAAATAATTAACCGTTTAGAAATTCGGCTGACTGATTTAGGCTTGAACGGAAAAATTATTAGATTGGCTGGCATTAAAAATATTAGAGGAGTTATTCAAAATGAAATAAAACTGGGCGCTAAAACTGTTATCGCTGTGGGTAATAATCAAACAGTGAATAAAATAATCGGAGCAATAATTGATACAGAAATATACGGAGACTTCCAAAAGAAAACTCTATTAGGCGTCATTCCTATTGGTGATGATAATTCTATTGCTGTTTCTTTGGGGATAAAAGATATGGAAGAAGCTTGCCAGATTTTACTAGCCAGACGTTTAGAAAAAATTGATTTAGGCATTATTAATCAACATTATTTCTTAAATCAAATTAGTATCCAAAGTCTTGATACTATTTTAAAAATTGATGATTATTCTTTAGAAATAGGCGCCCGCGGGGAACTGCGTATAATTAATTTGCTTAGTGACCCTAGCACCAAGATCCAATCAAATCCTCATGATGGATATTTAGATGTTTATATTAAAACTAAAAGAAATAGCGAGACACATCTTCGAGCCAAAAAAATAAAAATTACTAATCCGGATAATAAAATAATTATTGATGGCGTTGTGGAGATTGAAACTCCAGCCGAAGTAACAGTCAAAAGAGATCAGGTTAACTTAATTGTTGGAAAGGGTAGAATGTTCGAATAAAAAAATATTAATACCTAATTTTCCCAAAACAAAAAGACCGACTTAAACGGGTAGGCAAGAAAATTTCTTTTAGGCACTTTCGAGCGTGCAGCCGGAAAAATCCTAACAAGAAAATCCCCATGCTTGTCGTGCCTGACCCGTTTAAAACGGCCTTTTATATTCTTTAAGAGAACTATTAAATATAGCACATTAGATAAGAGCTGTCAAGAACTTTATCCACACCTTAAACACAAGCGAAAAGTCTGAATAATGTCAGACTTTTTTATTAAATATTAAGTAAAATTAGACTTTAATAACTACCGGCAAAACCATCGGTCGTCGCTTAGTTGCTTTAAACAAAAACTGTCCTATATCGTTTCTAATTTTATTCTTTATATAATCATCATCGGCCGGAGACATCGGATTTTTATCTTTCACAATCTGTTTTACTTTCATCCGAGTCTTTTCAATTAGATCGCGATTCTCTTTCATGTGTACAAAGCCGCGAGAAATTAAATCAGGATTACCAATAATCGCTCCAGTTTTCGTATCAATCGTAGCAATAACCACAATCATTCCATCTTCCGACATCATGCGACGATCACGCAAAACGACTTCAGAAACATCACCAACACCCAAACCATCTACCATGACATAATCAGTATTAACTTTTTCCTTCAACACCAAGGGTTTACGATTTTTTTGAAACTTAATAATATTGCCATTATCCAAAACAAATACTTGATCTTCACGAAAACCTTCACGCAAAGCTAATTTTCTCGTTTCCGCTAACATAAAATGATGAGCGTAAACCGGCAAAAAATAATCCGGCTTAATCTGGCCAAGTATTTTTTTAATATCATCGGCCGTGGCATGTCCACCAGAATGAATGTCCATGATACTGCTATGAATAACATTATCACTTAAACGATAAAGACGATCTTTCACCTTCTGAATAGAACGTTCATTTCCAGGAATAACCGAAGAGGAAAAAATAATAATATCAGCTTTTTTAATAGTAACGTAGCGATGATTACCGGTAACAATACGAGAGAAGACGGCGTTGGGTTCGCCCTGAGCGCCAGTACAAATAAGAACAATATTATCTTCCGGATATTTATTAATATCCTCTACCGGAATTAAAGTATGCTTATGAGCCGGTATATAACCCAATTCTTGGGCGATGCGAACATTCATTTTCATACTGTAACCATCCAGAGCTACTTTCTTGCCAATCTTCTCGCAATAGGCAAGCAAATGAGTAATACGTTCTAACTGTGAGGCAAAGGTACCAATAATAACTCGACTTTTAGCTCCACCAATAACTTTCTCTAAATTAGCCAAACTTGTTTTAACCGGTATTCTATCCTTAGTATAATGAATGCCTAGGCTCTCTAACATCAAGATTCTCGGTGACGGTAATTTAGATAAAAGGGTATAATCTACTACTTGTTCACTTAAAGGATCATCTTCAAGCAGCCAGTCTCCAGGATGAATAACAGTTCCATGCGGAGTTTGTAAAATAACTCCCATAGCATCAATAATAGAATGTTCTACTGCGAAAAAGCTTAGCTGGAATTTACCTAGAGATATTTTCTGATTAATAGAATCAATATTTATAATCTTCAGATTTTTTGTAGTACCACGCTTATAATCTTCCTGGCGATGCTTAACCATCGCTAAAGTTAACTTTCTTCCAATGATGGGTGGGTTATTTAACTGTTCTAAGAGAATAGGAGCGGCGCCAATATGATCCAAATGACCATGACTAAAAATTACCCCACGAATATTTTTTTCTTTACCGCGCAAAGAAGCGACGTTGGGAATAATATAATCAATGCCAGGCATATCTTCATCGGCAAATTGCAAGCCCATATCCAAAATTACAATATCATCATCATATTCAAAAACGGTACAATTACGTCCCACCTCCTCCTGTCCGCCTAAAGGATAGATTTTCAGGCTAGATTCTCCTGTCGGCACTTTTACCGGCGCAGTAACAGGATGGGCATGATTAGTAATTCTATTGCGTCCAACAAAAACCTGACGGCTAGAACGTGTTTGATTTATAGGCTTTCTATACCTATTAGTAGTCCTAGCGGTTGAAGGTATAGTCGCGGCGCTTGCAGTGTGACTTGCAGTGTGACTTGAAGTATGACTCGAAGATGTATTCTTCGGAGCCGAATTGGCGCGTACGCCGTAAGAACCGGCCCTAGCGGCTGATACATTTTGTTTTAAATTCATAGCTTAATAAGATGGGGCGGACCCCTTAAATAAATGAGTCTTGGCGACAAAAATCTATTATATAGATTAAGTCCTTACCAAGTTAATTTTTTAGAAGTGTGTATATACCAAGAATTGGCATTATCAAAACGATCAGCAGGATTAACAATAGCGGTACCATTAAAACCCTGGAGAGTTTTTACTTGTATGTAGGTATAAGTTGGGGAATACAAGAAAATTGCCGGTAAATTTTCACTAACGATTTTCTGAAATTGTTTATATTTTTCACTACGTTCATCGTTATTAGCATTACTACGAGCATCCGCTAATAACTTATCAGCGTCGCTATTACTAAAAGCAGCTAAATTAAGTCCACTACCGCCAATCTGACTAGAATGCCAAAATACATAAACATCCGGGTCACCGCCTACTGACTGGCCATATAGTAAAACTTCAAAGTCACGATCTTTAACAACTGTCGCCGCTTGTTCGCTGGCTAACATCTTAAGTGTAACCTTAACCCCAGTTTGCTCCCAATAATTTTTAATATTTTCCGCCAAATCTCTATTATTACCAACATCTACAACCGTTAAAGTTAATTCTAAGGGTTTGTCTTTTATAATAGTAGACGCAGCTTCCGGCTCATATTCATATTTAATAAGATCTTGATTATAAGCAAAACTATTAGACCAAATCGGTCCATCCGCCCTAACCGCTGCCCCCGCTAAAGTATCATTTAAAATTTCATCTCTATTCAAAGACTTAACTAAAGCCAAGCGCACATCTTTGTCGGCCAATGTTTTATTTTTTTCAGTGTTGAAAAATAAAGAAATTATACGTGGCTGTAATAATTCGTGAAATTCCAAGGAATTTTTTGTCAAAACGTCACTATGATTATTAAACGGCAAATAACTTAAACCCATCACTTGTTTATCGTTTAAAGCCGCTACCGCCTCGTTTGTACTAGTATAAAATTTAAAAGTAATAGTTTTTAAATAGGGGACACCGTCATAGTAGTCTTGATTAGCCCCTAAAATATAGTCACGCAAATCGCCCTGGCTACTATGAACTAAAGATTTAAATTTAAATGGTCCCGAGCCAATGGGTTTTAAATTTAAATCAGACAAAGGCGCTGCCGCCGGACTGATATTTTCCCACAGACTCTTGGGTAAAATACCAAACATTAATAGTTCCGGGAAAGGAGCATAAGGCTCAGTTAATTTAAAACGAATAGTATAATCGTCAACTTTTTCAGCCGTTAGCTCATTAAGAGAAGCACGTAAAGGTGAGCGATAATTCGGATTCTTAATCAAATTAAAAGTAAATAAAATATCATCAACAGTTAACTCTCCGCCATTATGCCATTTAACGCCCTGCTTAATAGTTAATAAATATTCCTTATTGTCCTCACTTGCCTCCATGTTATCAACTAAATCATAACTCAAATGACCGTTGTTATCATATTTAAAAAGACGAGAATAAATCAGGCGACTGATATCGCTATCAACGTCACGATTAACGGCATAAAGGGGGTTAAGAGTTTGGGGATATCCTACAATACCCTCAATATAATCACCGCCACTAGCCGGTAAATATTGTAAATGATCTTTAGTAAAAATAATTCCCAAATAAATTGCATTAACTATAATAACTAAAAAACAAATTTTAATAATTAAAAACTCTTTGGGATTTAAAAATTTTTTTAAATGACTAAACTGCTGACCATTAGGAATCTTACGAGGCGATAAAGAATAAACTAATTTTTTATCAACTTCATCCGAGGCGCTTAAAGCCTTGCCCGACAAGCCCAAACTGAGCCAGAGATGTCTGACCCATTCTAATATAGATTTAATTTTAGTTTTAAGTGAATCCACAATTAATCTTAGACTCTTCTTAGACTAACCAACGAGAAAAATACTCAAAGATAAAATAATGAAAATAACGGCGAGAGTTACAGTCGCCACAAATAATTTTTTCTCCACACCACGCTTAGTTAAATATACTCCACCGCTACCACCGAAAGCATCACCCAAACCAGCACCGCGATTCTGCATAAGAATAGCAATCATTAGTAACACGGCAACGATAACTTGAGCAATTTTAATTTCGGAAGTCATATATCAAAACTATTTCTTAAGCTGGGTGATAAGAGACACTAAAGTCTCTTTATTATTTACGGCTAAATCCGCCAGAATCTTTCTATCAACATCAACATTATTCTTTTTCAAAACATCAATGAAGCGAGAATAAGAAAGACCTTGCTCGCGCACAAAAGCATTAATCTTAATCTGCCATAAACCACGCATCACTCTCTTTTTCTTACGACGATCAACAAAAGCGTGAGCACCGGCTTTAGTGCGAGCAGTTTTAGCTAAACGAATTAAATTTTTTCGTCCCCACTTGTAACCTTTAACGTCCTTTAAAAGCTTCTTTCGTTTTTTAACATGGGACATTCCGCGTTTTACTCTTGGCATATGATAAGGTCAGACTCACCTAACAGTGAGATAATTTAATTATAAGGGGTAAGACTTTTGATAGTTTTGACCAAAGCGCCGGTTACTTGAATATCTAGACGTTTCTGACGAGTAGTATTTCCTGATTCACGAGCATTAAAATGATCCTGTCCGGCTTTACGAGCCATCAGTTTTCCTTTACCAGTCCGCTTAAAACGTTTTACCGTTGCCTTGTGAGTCTTAATTTTTGGCATAATTTTTCCGATTAAAAAAACAGGATGATACCTGATTTAACAGTTATTGAATAGGATTTACTTCTTATTGAACAGTATAATTGTAAATCTTCCGCCCTGATTTGTCAAGGGTTGTTCAGCTTCCACACTAAGCTCCGGATTAGCTTGTAATTTAGAGACAAAACCTCTAACTAACGCTGCTGCTTTTTGCGGATACTGTCTTTCTCTACCACGTAATATTAATTCTACTTTTACTTTATTATCTTTAGCTAAAAATTTTTCCGCCGCCGAAACGCGTAAGCTTAAATCATGTTCACTAATACGAAAGGAAAGACGAATACTTTTAGTCTCAGTTTTTTTCTGTTGCGTCTTTTGACGATGAGCTTGCTTCTCGCGCTCATATTTTAACTGTCCCAAATTAACAATTTTAACAACCGGGGGATTAGCCTTAGGATTAACTTCCACTAAATCCAATTCTGCTTCTTCGGCCAGCTTTAAAGCGGCTTCTGTTGTCATCTGGCCTAAAGCTTCATTGTCCTCATCAATAACAAAAACTTCCAGGGCTTTAATCTGAGTGTTAGCTTTAAAAATAGGAACTTCCTTTCTCTCAATTCTGTGAAATTTAATACGCATACTTTATTTATATCCTAAAAATATAGGGAAGTCAAACAAACAGCGCCCTGCCAATACTACAAAAAAATACTGGCACCAACCCTTGACAAGCATATTTAATTAATATAAAATAACTTTATTAAAAATAAAATAGAATAGTGGTAAAAACAAGATATGTTTTATATCTTTGTTTTTTTCTGTCTGTTTCGGACATTAACAATTTTAAATAAACAATCATGGTGATGGTTTAAGTATTTTGGTGCTAATCGGCATCAATTCAAAACAAAATTTTATCCGTTTTAAAACGGAAAGCAGAAATAGAGTCAATCAACTTTTAGAGAGTTTGATCCTGGCTCAGGATGAACGCTGGCGGCGTGTCTAAGGCATGCAAGTCGAATGCGGTAGCAATACTGCATGGCAAACGGGAGAGTAACACATTGGCAATTTGCCCTCAAGACGAGAATAACCCTGCGAAAGCGGGAGTAATACTCGATAGTATTAAAGAACATAAGTTCTTTAATTAAAGCTCCGGCGCTTGAGGAGAAGCCTATGGCCCATCAGCTTGTTGGTGAGGTAACGGCCCACCAAGGCAACGACGGGTATGGGGTGCGAGAGCATGACCCCACTCACTGGGACTGAGACACTGCCCAGACTCCTACGGGAGGCTGCAGTCAAGAATCTTCCTCAATGGGCGAAAGCCTGAAGGAGCGACGCCGCGTGTATGAAGAAGCCCTTCGGGGTGTAAAATACTTTTATCTGGGACGAAATCATGACGGTACCAGATGAATAAGGGGCTGCTAACCTCGTGCCAGCAGCAGCGGTAATACGAGGGCCCCAAGCGTTATCCGGATTTATTGGGCGTAAAGCGTCCGTAGGTGGTTTATCGCATCTCCTGTTAAATCTCAAGGCTCAACCTTGAGTCAGCGGGAGAGATGGACAAACTCGAGGCTGGAAGAGGCAAACGGAATTGCTGGTGTAGGGGTTAAATCCATTAAGATCAGCAAGAACATCAAATGCGAAGGCAGTTTGCTAGGACAGTCCTGACACTCAGTGGACGAAAGCGTGGGGAGCGAATGGGATTAGATACCCCAGTAGTCCACGCCGTAAACGATGGATACTAAGCTTTGGCAGTATCGACCCTGCCAGAGCTGTCATTTTAAGTTAACACGTTAAGTATCCCGCCTGGGGAGTACGGCCGCAAGGCTAAAACTCAAAGGAATAGACGGGGACCCGCACAAGCGGTGGAGCATGTGGTTTAATTCGACGGTAAGCGAGGAACCTCACCAAGGCTTGACATCTAGCTGCAAGGTCTGGAAACAGACTCGCCTTCGAGGGTGCTAGACAGATGCTGCATGGTTGTCGTCAGCTCGTGTCGTGAGATGTACCGTTAAGTCGGGAAACGAGCGCAACCCTAATCCTATGTTTTATATGTCATGGGAGACTGCCCGTTTTAAATGGGAGGAAGGCGGGATGACGTCAAATCAGCATGGTTCTTACGCCTTGGGCAACACACGTGCTACAATGGAAGATACAGAGGGAAGCCAAACCGCAAGGTGGAGCCAATCCCTTAAAATCTTTCTCAGTTCGGATTGGAGGCTGCAATTCGCCTCCATGAAGCTGGAATCGCTAGTAATCGTGAATCAGAATGTCACGGTGAATACGTTCTCGGGTCTTGTACTCACCGCCCGTCACGTCAAGGGAGTTGGTAGTACCCGAAGGCTCACATTAGTGGGACGAAGGTAAGACTGGCGACAGGGACGAAGTCGTAACAAGGCATCCGTAGCGGAAGCTGTGGATGGATCACCTCCTTTCTAGGGAGAATAATTCTTCTTTCCACGTGGAAGAAGAATTAGTCGCCTCTGACTTAGATGTCGGAGTGGTTACCGCGAGGTAACAAGAATTGGTGCCGATTAGACTCAAAATTAAACCTGATTGTATAAAAAAACCGCTAATAATAGCGGTTTTTTATTTAACAAGTTAACAAGAGTGTTATCTAACCCCAATAAGTTTTCTCACCCTTTCTAATTTTTCTTTAGCTATCTTTTCCGCTTTCCGCCCTCCATCTGCTAAAATCTGCTCAACCTCTTGATCAGAAATCTTCTGATATTTGTCCTGAAAATTTTCTAAAAACTTAACCACTACTTCCGCTAAATCTTTTTTAAATTCTCCATAACCCTTATCACGATAATCCTTTTCTAATCTTTTAATTTCTCGACCAGCTAATAATGCATAAATAGTTAGAAGATTGGCGATAGCCGGTTTTTTTTCTTGATTATAAACTACTTCCGACCCCGAATCGGTTACTGCCCGCATTATTTTTTTCCGAGCTACTTCCGGATCATCTAGTAAGGCAATATAATTATTACTATTTTTATCACTCTTACTCATCTTCTTACTTGGATCAAGTAAAGACATAATACGCGCCCCTTCTTTGCGTACTAATTCTTGTGGCAAGATAAAAGTGTCGCCGAACTGATTATTAAAACGACGCGCAATATCTCTAGTTAATTCAACATGTTGTTTTTGATCTTCACCGACCGGAACGATATCAGTATCATATAATAATATGTCGGCCGCCATTAATACTGGATAATCAAATAAACCGACACTTACCGCTTCTTGATCTTGACCGGCTTTATCTTTAAACTGGGTCATTCTTTTTAAATCCGAAATATAGGTGCCATAGCAATTAAAAATCCAAGCTAACTCTACATGAGCCGGAACGGTTGATTGCTGAAAAATAATAGATTTCTTGGCGTCAATTCCCGCCGCTAAATAAATTTTAGTAGTCTCAAGAATACGACGATGTAATGTTTCCGGGTCTTGCTTAACGGTAATAGCATGATAGTCAACTACGGAAAAAATACAGTTATAAGTCTGCTGCGCTTCTACCCACTGAGAAATAGCTCCCAAATAATGACCAATGTGCATTTCACCACTAGGCTGGATACCGGAAAATATAGTTTTAAGATTAGACATAAGTTTAATTTAACTAATAATATTGTAAATGAAGCTGGTGTTTTTAGCAAATAAAAATTATTTTAGTCTATTTAGACATTAGGAAGACATTAATGTTGTAAAAAGCCAATAAATTACCGCTTGAAAAAATAGGGTTTTGTGTTAATATGTGAGCAGGGGTCAGAGTCCCTTTTTTGTTCTGTACTGTATCTTACGGGGTGTAGTATAACGGTAGTACGCATGCATGGGGTGCATGTAGCCCGGGTTCAATTCCCGGCACCCCGACGAGTTAATGAGGAGGGGTGAAGCAGGCCAATTGCTTGGCCTGCGTTAGGAATTGAAAGCCGGAGCGATGTGCGGAGCGAAGCGAACGCACCGCGAGGCCGGGTCGGGGCGCTTAGCGAGCGTAGCTTGCGAAGCAAGCAAGCGAGACTTAGCGACCGTGACCAATTCCCGGCACCCCGACTCAATAAAAAGGGCTTGTAGCTCATCTGGTAGAGCGCTGCATTCGCATTGCAGAGGTAAGGGGTTCGAGTCCCCTCAAGTCCACAAATTTAAGTAGCCCAGAATGGGCTAGTTAAATTTATATATTGGGACTCGAACAAGCGGCGAGCGAGATATGAGGAGGAGCGGAAGCGACGACGAATAATCGAGCGACGATAAACGCGACTAAAGGAGCGTTTAGCGGCCGGTCTGGACAAGAGAGCTTTTCGCAAGAAAAGCGAACGCGGAAGTCCCCTCAAGTCCACAAATTTAAGTAGCCCAGAATGGGCTAGTTAAAGAGATAATTTAAACGGGCTGTGGTATAACGGCATTACGCACGCTTCGGGTGCGTGTAATCCCGGTTCAATTCCGGGCAGCCCGACATTTATGATTGATTTTAAAAAACAATTAGAAGAAGCTGATCGTCTGGAAGGCAGGGAGCCGGATATTGCTGAAGAGCTTATTGCTGTCACCGGCGGGAAAAAAACCAAACGTTTCTTAACCTACACCATCGCGGTAGTTGTTGTTATCCTGGTTTTTTCCAGTAAAATTTTAATTTCCGGACAAAGTGGTTCAACTTGGTGGCCACAGGGAGAAATGTTTATTAATAGTTTACGTCATCTAGTTCCTAGCGCCGATAAAAAAATTAAAGGAGAAGAGAATGACCGTATTAACATTTTACTATTAGGTATGGGAGGCGAAGGACATGAAGGATCTTCCTTAACTGACACCATCATGCTGGCCAGTTTTCAACCATCATCCAAACAAACATCTCTAATTTCTTTACCACGCGACTTAGTGGCGCCAATAAGTAACTGGCAAAAAATTAATAGCATCAATGCCTACGCTGAACAAAAAGAAGCAGGCAGTGGAGGGACGGCGACTGCCGCTGCTATGAGTGAACTTCTGCAAGTACCAATAGAATACTACGTCCGCATAGACTTCAGCGGCTTTGCTACAATTATTGATGAGCTAGGTGGTATCACTGTTAACGTAGAAAACACCTTAGATGATTATAGCTATCCAATACTAGGCCAAGAAGATAATCCCGACTACTACGCTCGTTTTGAACACTTACATATTGAAAAAGGAAGACAAAACATGAACGGCTCTTTGGCTTTAAAGTATGCTCGTAGTCGACATGCTGCCGGGATTGAGGGGTCTGACTTCGCCCGAGCTAGACGTCAACAATTAGTCTTAGAAGCCGTTAAAGAAAAGCTATTATCTAGTAATATTTTACTCAATCCAATAATAGTTACTAAATTGATTAGCGAATTAAATAAGAACATTTCTACCAACCTTAATGTTTGGGAAATCCTGAGACTTTGGGATTTATTTAAAGATATTGATCGTTCCGCCATAATTAATAAAGTTTTAAGCGACGCTCCTGATAATTTATTAGTTTCTGGGCGGGGTGAGGGTGGAGCTTATATTCTCACGCCACGCTCTGGAAATTTTGCAGAAATTCGTAATTTGGTGCAAAATATATTTACAGACAATGTGGTAATATCTGCTACTCAGTCACTCATCCCTATTAATGATAGCGCTAAAGTATTAGTTCTAAATGGAACTTGGATTACCGGTTTAGCCGGGAAAACGGCAGTCATGTTAGAACAATATAAATTCAATATTTTAAATACAGGTAACGCTCCGGAAAGAAATTATTCGCAAACAACTGTCTACGATTTAAGCGCCGGGACTAAAACTGAATCTTTGTCTGTCTTAAAACAGTCTACTGATGCTTATCAATCATTTCAACTACCAACTTGGCTCACAAATTATCAAACAGCCAGTTCCAGTCCCGACTTTATTCTGGTAGTCGGTACCGACGCTAATAAAGCCGAATAGCCCGACGAACAGTAATAACTAATTTTATGTCTCATCGTCCAGAAAAAAAATTACCCTTAGTCGTAATAACCGGACGCACCAATGTCGGTAAGTCAACATTTTTTAATGCTCTTGTAGAAAAAAGACAGGCTTTGATTTCTAATGTTGCCGGCACAACTCGCGATAGTAATCTCGGCCTAGTAGAATGGGGAGGGAATACTTTTGATTTAGTTGATACGGCGGGAATTATTAATAATAAAGAATTAAAAAAAGTTAGCCAGGAAGAAAATGATATTGATATTCAATCACAAAAACAAGCACAAGAATATCTGGATCAAGCGGACTTAATTTTATTTTTAGTAGATACTAAAGCGGGACTACTGCCGGAAGACCAGACACTCGCTAATCAATTAAAAAATAAAAAGAAATACGCCAATAAAACATTTCTTATCGCCAATAAAACTGATAGTTTTCGCTTAGCCCCGGAAACGGCAGAATTCAATCGTCTTAACCTGGGTGAACCCTATATTATTTCTGCAGCTAACGGCCTGGGGACGGGTGATTTACTAGACGCCATAATTAAAAGATTAAAAGATGACAAAAAATTAAAGACAAGTAAAAAGAAAGAGATTGCGACAGAACAAGCAGACGCTGTTCGGGTGGCAATTATTGGTAAACCGAATGTCGGCAAATCATCTTTACTAAACGCTATTCTCGGCTATGAACGCGTTATCGTCAGCCCCGTGCCACACACTACACGTGAACCACAAAATACAAAAATTACTTATAAGAACCAAACTATCAAATTAGTAGATACGGCGGGAATTGCGCGACATAGCCGTAATTCCATAGGTATGGAAAAACATGGCATCTTAAAATCATTAAAATCTTTAGATCAAGCTGATATTGCTTTATTAGTACTAGATATCAGCGAAGATTTAACACACCAAGACGCCAAGCTGGTGCAAGAAATTATAGAACGTGGAAAAAGTTTGGTTTTTATTCTTAATAAATGGGATAAAGTAGAACTACGAGATACAAAAAAATGGAAGAGCATTTTATATGATAAAATGTCTTTCGCGCTCTGGGCTCCGATCCAATTTATTTCCGCTAAAACCGGAGAAAAGGTTAATAAAATTTTGGATTTGATTTTAACCATCTCCGAACAAAGAAAATTATCCTTAAGCGAATCACAGTGTGAAAAATTTATGAAAGCGGTTGTTAAAATCCATAAACCTGCCAAAGGCAAGGGAACAAAGGCGCCGCGCATTTATGAATTTAATCAAATATCCTCAAACCCACCGGCTTTTACTGTTCGTATTGGAGCTCACGATGATTTACATTTTTCCTATGTTCGTTTTATGGAGAATCGTCTACGCGAAAGACACGGTTTCATCGGGACACCTATCAGAGTTAAAGTGAGTAAAGAAAAAAAATCTCATACCACTTATAATTACTAGTATGAAGATAATCGTGGGCCTGGGTAATCCCGGGGAACAATATAAAAATACTCGTCACAATGCCGGCTGGTTAGCTTTGGATTTTCATTTGGGTGAAGTAAAATGGTCGGAAAACAAAAAATTTCAAGCCCTAACCTATAAAGACGGGGATTATTTGTTTGTAAAACCACTTAGTTTCATGAATAATTCCGGTCAAAGCGTGCAAAAAATTTTAAACTACTACAAATTATTACCAAAAAGTCTCGGTCTTCTTAATAAAAAAGATTCTGACTTAAATGATGTCCTTGTTGTTATTCAGGACGACTTAGACTTGGACCTTGGAACTTATAAAATTGCGACCGATTCCGGTAGCGCCGGACATCGCGGTATTCAGTCTATTATTAATCATCTCAAAACAAAAAAATTCACTCGTCTGCGCCTAGGTGTTAAAAATGATTTACTAAGAACGCATATTCCCCCCGAACAATTTGTTCTTAAAGCTTTTGGTGGCGATGAACGAATAAAACTGAAAGAATTACTAACAACGCTAGACATCAAAAATCTAAACTAAACATAAAATCCTCCTAAAAAATTTAGGGGGATTTTTTAATAATTTAAAAATATGATTAATTCTATCAACTCAAAAGAACGTGACGCTTATTTGTCTTTTAATAATTTTCAAAAAATCGGTCCGATGGGTCTGCGTAAACTGGAAAACTATTTTTCTGATTTAGCTACGGCCTGGCAAGCAAAAATCACAGATCTCATCAAAACCGGTTTACCCTTAAATGTAATTGAAGAATTTATTGTCTGGAGAAAAAGTTTTTCTTTAGAAAAATCCAAAGAAGAATTAACAGCTAAAAATATTAAATTCATAAGCATAAAAGATAATAACTATCCGCCGCTTCTTAAAGAAATATCCGCCGCCCCGCCTCTACTTTATTATCAGGGGGCGCTACACACGACAACCGACACTAAAAGATTGGCAGTTGTCGGCTCTCGCCAACATAGTGCCTACGCTGAAAAAATAATCACCGAACTATTACCCAACATAATAAAACAAAATATAGAAATAGTTAGCGGTCTGGCCTTAGGGGTGGACAGCTTGGCCCATCAAACCACCTTAAAATCTCAGGGCATAACTCTAGCCGTGCTTGGTTCCGGACTAAATAATATTTATCCCCGAGAAAATCTCAAACTAGCAGAGAATATTATAAATTCCGGGGGTGTTATAATTAGTGAATTTCCTCCTGACACACCTCCTTACAAAACTAACTTCCCACGCCGTAATCGTTTAATTAGCGGCTTAACGGAAGCAACCTTAGTAATAGAAGCTAAAAGAAAATCTGGAGCTTTAATTACCGCTACCTATGCTCTTGAACAAAATCGTGAAGTTTTAGCTGTTCCGGGGTCAATCTTTTCTGAATTTTCCGCCGGACCCAATCATTTAATTAAGGAAGGAGCAAGGCCTGTGAGCGAACTTAGCGACATTTTACAAGTATTCAACATTGAAAACCAAAATGACAATAATAAAAAATTAACCACAAAAAAAGAGCTACCGGATTTAAATGATTCATCAGAAAAAATCATATATCAGCTAATTAAACAGGCGACGGAACGCACGGAAAAAATTAGCGCCGACGAAATAAATAAAATCTCTAAGCTTGACACCACAATAATAAATAGTAAACTAAGTATATTAGAGCTTAGGGAAATTATCATTAATGATGGATTCGGTTATAGTTTAAAATAAATATATGGATTTAATTATTGTAGAATCACCCACCAAAGCTAAAACTATCAGTAAATTTCTAGGTAAAAATTACCAAGTAGAGTCTTCTTTCGGACATATTCGCGATTTACCAAAAAGTACTATGGGGGTAGATATTGAAAATAACTTCACGCCTAGCTACGTTATTCCCAGCAAGGCTAAAAAAACCGTCTCAACTCTCAAAGCGGCTGCTAAAAAATCGGATAATGTTATTCTCGCCTCTGACGAAGACCGTGAGGGAGAGGCTATTGCTTGGCATTTAGCTCAAGCCTTAGGCTTAAAAGCTAATGAGACTAAGCGTATCGTCTTTCATGAAATCACCAAAGATGCTATTTTAGCTTCTCTAGAAAAACCACGAAAAATTGATAATAACATGGTGGACGCTCAACAAGCGCGTCGTATTTTAGATCGCTTAGTTGGTTACGAATTATCTCCTTTCCTTTGGAAAAAAGTCGCGAAAGGTTTATCGGCCGGTCGTGTTCAGAGTGTTGCTACTCGTTTAATTGTAGAAAGGGAACGAGAAATTACAGCTTTTAATAAAGAGGAGTATTGGAGTCTAACGGCTGATTTTATCGGCGATACAGACAAGGATAAGTTTAGTGCCGATTTATATAAAATTCGCAATAAGACTTTTAATAAGTTAGAAATAAAAAAAGACGACGCCGCTAAATTAAAAAAAATCTTAAAAAAGGCGGAGTATACAATTGAAAAGATTGAACAAAAACAAGTAAGCAAAAATGCTTCGGCGCCATTTACCACTTCCACTCTCCAGCAAGCGGCTAATCGTCATCTTGGTTTTAGTGCTAAACAAACCATGACTCTGGCTCAGAAGTTATACGAAGAGGGACACATTACTTATATGCGTACCGACTCCCTCAATCTTTCTCCAAAGTTTATTGCCGATTCTACTGAATGGTTGAACAAAAATCTCGGCAAAGAGTATGTAACTGAGGGTGGACGATTCTTTAAAAATAAAAGTAAAAACGCACAAGAGGCTCATGAGGCCATTAGACCGACTGAGGCTCTTAATACGCCTGATATGCTAGCCGCCAAGCTAGAGAAGGGGCAAGAGAGATTATATCGTCTTATCTGGCAAAGAGCCGTGGCGAGCCAAATGCCGGCCGCTAAACTGGCTTCCACGACCATTGATGTTAAAACCACGGTTGATGATGAAGCTTACATTTTCCGAGCCAGCGGACAAATGTTAGTTTTTCCTGGTTACTTAAAAGTTTGGCCAGAAAAAACCAAGGAACAGGAACTACCTCAATTAAAAGAAAAACAAGTTGTAAAAATCTTAGATTTACAAACGGAAGAACATTTCACTAACCCACCAGCACGTTATTCTGATGCCGGATTAGTTAAAGAACTAGAAAAACATGACATTGGGCGACCTTCTACTTATGCTCCAACTATCAATACTATTATCGTCCGTAATTATGTAGAAAGAGATGAAAATAAAAAATTAAAACCGACCCCGATTGCCTTTGTGGTTATTGATTTATTGATAAAACATTTCAGTAATATCGTTGACTATGCCTTTACTGCTAAAATGGAGGATAATTTAGATGCTATCGCTACCGGCGACAAGGAATGGCAACCGGTTATCAGTGAATTTTACGGAGACTTTCATACAAATTTACAAAATAAATACGAAGAAATTAATAAAAAAGATATTATGCCTGAAGAAAAATCCACAGAAATCTGTGACAAGTGTGGCGCGCCAATGATTATTAAAACCGGACGCTTCGGTAAATTCCTGGCCTGCTCAGCTTATCCAGACTGTAAAAATATTAAAAAATACGTCGGCGAAGGCGGAGCCGAAGAAAAAAAACCTGACGCCGGAACTATAGAATTAGAAAAAAAATATGCCGGTGAAGTCTGTGATAAATGTGGCACAACCATGAAAGTTCGCATAGGAAAATACGGGCCATTCTTAGCTTGTTCAGCTTATCCTAAATGTAAGAACATTAAAAATATTGATAATCCGGAAGACGCTAAGGCAGTTGCTTGTCCTATTTGTCAAAAAGGAAAAATCGTTAAAAAATTCAGTCGTCGTGGTCCCTTTTACGCTTGCAGTAATTACCCTGATTGCAAAAACGCTTACTCCGGCGCTCCTACCGGTGAAAAATGTCCCGATTGCGGTGGTTTATTAATAGACATTAAAGACAGTGGAGTAAAATGTAGCAACCGTGATTGTCGCTATAAAAAATAAATCCCAACGCTTGTCGTGTTAGGACGAAAAAAATACTTCCCAGGTCGGGAAGTATTTTTTATTATACTCTTTAATATTTATTTTTTCTTCTTGGTGCCGGGATTCTTTTTCTCTCGTTTCTCTTGCACAAATTCCATAGCTTTTTTAGCAATCTCACCCAAGATCATAAAATAAGCACTACTATTCTTTAATTTTTCTCTGGCAATTTCAATAATTTCTTCCGCCTTGCTTACTCCGTCATCAACTCTTTTAATAACTTTATGGATCTTATGTATACCAGACACCAGATAATATAAACCAAGACAAATAAAAACGGTTAGAACTACCACACAGACAGCTAAAGTTATATCTAAAATATCACCGGGAGTATTGAACATAATATTATTTTTTAATTAAAAGTCGCGTAATTTAGCACCAAGATTTTCCGCCAAATATTCTAACAACTTGTTTTGTAAATTATCAACTTCATTTGAGGTCAAAGTTTTGTCTTCTGATTGATAAACTAAATGCCAAGCTAAACTTTTTTTACCCGACTCTAATTTATCACCGCTATAAACATCAAACAATTCTACCGATTTAATAAGCGCATCAAAATCTTTAATAGCTTTTCTAACCTTATTATACAAAATTTCCTCCGAAACCACAATCGCCAGATCGCGCGTCAAAGGCGGATACTTTAAAACTCCAGAAAATTTAAGATTCGGTTGGGCTAAAACTAGATCAAATAAAAGATCAAAATTAATTTCAGCTAGTGCAATGGGCTTTTTTAAATTTACAGCAGCGGTCGCAGCGGGACTCACCATTGTTACTAAACCAATATCATGACCCATAGTTATAATCTTGGCGCTAATGCCAGCCGTCGCCCAACCCGGAATATTATCTACCTCAATAAATTCTACTTCCGTGTTAAAACCAAGCAAACTTTGCAACAACATATTAACTACTCCTTTTAAGCGACCAAGTAAATTATCATTTTCATCGGCTAAAACAAAGGCCAGTCGCTTCTCTTGATATGGTAAGGATTCTTCGCCACCCGTTTCTTTCGGTAAATTACCGGCACTATCAAAGAAAACACTACCAATTTCAAAGAAGGCTAAGCTATCGGCCTTGGCTTGATTGCTTTTAATATTAGCGACTAAGCCGGGGATTAAAGACTGACGAAGATGAGTGTGAATTTCCGACAAAGGATTAACAACTTTCAAATAATGAGAAAAGTCTACATGCAATTTAGTTAATTGATCAACGCCAACAAAAGAATAATTATAAGTTTCCATCAAAGACGCACGCAGGGATAAGATATTTTTTATTTTTCTTTCCAAAATTAATCTTTGATTGCTCTCCGGTGTCCGTAAAATCTCTAGGGGCAAACGCGATACAACATTATCGTATCCATAGAAACGTAGAATTTCCTCCGCCAAGTCTTCTTTAATATTCACGTCTTTAGTGGCGCGCCAAGAGGGAACTGTGACGGATAATATATCAATTGAATCTTTTTTAGTTGTCACTTCCGTAACAGTAAAACCTAACTTTTTTAAAATATTAATAACTTCATCTCGAGGAATTGGCTGACCAATTTTTTTCTCCAACCAGAATAAATCTAAATCAATAACCAGGACTTCATTTTCCGCCCCTTTAATATCAATCAAGTTGCCACCAATTTTAAATTCCGGACAAAGCTTTTTTAAGAGAGTAAGAAAACGACGAATGGCAATTTCCGTTAACGCCGGGTCTAAAGATTTTTCAAAACGCAAAGAAGATTCTGATCTTAAACCTAATCTTTGTGAAGTACGACGGACAGACGCCGCTTGAAAATTAGCCGCTTCCAACACTATACTGGTTGTTTCCGAGGATACACCGCTCTCCTGTCCGCCCATGATGCCGGCAATAGCGACCGCCTCTTTATCAACAGCAATAACTAAGTCATCAGTATTTAAAGTTCTTTCTTGACCGTCCAGAGTTTCTATAATTTCATTGACGCGAGCCGGCCTGACTGTGATTTTTTTTACTTTATCGGCGTCAAAAGCGTGCATGGGCTGCCCGATTTCCAACATAATATAGTTTGTCAAATCAACAATATTATTAACCGGTCTCTGTTGAGCGGCAATTAATCTCTCTTTCAACCAGGCTGGTGATTCTTTAACAACAATATTTTCTATTTTAAGAGCTTGATAACGAGGACATAATTTTTGATCTTCAACTTTAACCGACAAGGACTTATCTTTACTTATTGATAAATCAAATTTATTTAAAAATTTATCATAAGGCTTTAAGTCTATATCAAAAATAACGCTCAATTCACGTGCTAAACCATAATGACAAAGTAAGTCAGGGCGATTTGATAAAGACTTATTATCAACCTCTAAAATTACATCAGCAGTTTTTAAATATTTAGCAAAAGGCATTCCTACTTTGGTGCCAACAGATAAAACCATAATCCCTTCATGATTCTGTCCCAAACCCAGCTCATCCTCAGCGCACAACATACCGTTAGATTGTTCACCTCTAATCTCCGTCGCTTTAATCTCCGTGCCATCCGGTAGTACTGCTCCCGATAAAGCTACCGGTACTAATTGTCCAACTGCCACATTAGGAGCACCACAGACGATGTTTAATTTTTCTGATTGAACGTCTACCACGGTTAAGCGCAAACGATCGGCATTGGGATGCGGATTAACCTCTAAAACCTTACCGACCACGACTTTATCAAATCGCTCGGCCTGATTAACAAAAGCTTCCACCTCTACGGTGTGCTGAGTTAATTCCGTCGCTATTATTTCTGCTGAAATTTTAGCCGGTATTTTAATAAATTCTTTTAACCAATTAAGAGATATATACATAAGTAATAGATTAAATTCCCCTTAGAATTGTTCTAAAAATTTTAAATCACCGCTCTGGAAAAAGCGGACGTCATTAATACCATATTTAAGCATGGCTAAACGAGTCAGTCCAAAACCAAAAGCCAATCCGGAATAAACTTCTGGATCTAGACCGCCGGCCTCTAAAACTGAGGGATGAACTAAGCCAGCGCCGACGATTTCCAGCCAACCAGTATTTTTACAAACCCGGCAGCCTTTTCCCTGACAAAGAAAACAAGTATATTCACCATTGTTACCCGGTTCAACAAAAGGAAAAAATTTAGGACGCATTCTTAGTTTTGTGGCCGGACCGAATAATTTTTGTCCGACTATTTCTAGAAAACTTTTTAAGTTAGCAAAATTAATATCTTTAGCCACCACTAAGCCTTCCATCTGATAGAAAGTATGCTCATGTCTGGCATCAGTTGCCTCGTTACGAAAACAACGTCCCGGAACAATAAGTTTTAGAGGAGCCCCATATTTTTGCATGGCTCTGATTTGCATCGGTGAGGTCTGTGTCCTGAGCAACAAATCATATTCACCATCTTTATTTTTTTTATCAATATAAAAAGTATCTTGCATGTCTCTAGCCGGATGAGAGGCCGGAACATTCAAGGCGGTAAAATTATAATAATCACTTTCTAATTCCGGTCCATCCAAAATCATAAACCCTAAAGAAGTAAATAAATCTTCTAACTCATTCTGTATTAAGGTGATGGGATGTAAATGACCAAAAGCCATTTTAGCACCAGGCAAAGTAACGTCAATCGGTATATTTTTTGTCTGTCTAGCGGAAAATAATTTTAAAGCTTCCTGAAACTTATCTTGCAATTCTTGTTTTATTTCATTAGCCATAGTTCCGGCCGCCTGTCGACTGTCAACACTTAAATCTTTAAGACTACGTAATAATACTCCTAACTCTCCTTTACGTGAAAGATATTTTAATTCCAACTCACGGAGAGTTATTTCATCTTTAACTTCAGTTAATTGACGTAAAAATTCATCACGCAATTGGCTTAATTTATTTTTCATATTTTTTTAAACTGACAATAACAATTTAACTTTTGGGATTATAGCTTTTTTTAAAACTGCCCAAGAATAATTCGGCGATGGTAAAAATTACAATCAATAAGGCAAGATTCAAGCCATTAAACAAGTTCTGAGACTTTAAAATCAAAAGGGAAATAATAAACAGGGACAATAAAAACGATTGGCGAAAAGCAGTACGCACTAAATTAAAAGCTAAGTCTTTTTTACGCACAATAAAACGTAAAAAAAATCCCAGCAAGGCAATGCTCCCACTCAAAGCAGCAAAAAGAGATGCGTAAAATAAAAGGAAGCCCAGCCAATTAGTCGTAAGCGGATCAACTAAAGTGGCAATAAAGAAAAAGATACCCCAACAAATGGCAGATAGCGTGAGCATCACCACCAAATAATTTTTTAAAGTCATAATGTTAAACAATACTATTTAAAGCTGTTAAAATTTTAGCCAATTCTGTGGTATAAATCGACAATTTTTCTTTTTCGGCGGTAACAATAACCGCCGGAGCTCGATCCACAAAATCTTTATTTGCCAGTTTTGCTGTTTGATTAGCTATTAATTTTTCCAAATTAACTTTTTCTTTTTCCAAACGAACTTGCTCTTGATTATTATCAATTGCTCCACTCAAATAAAGCTCTATCTCGGCGACCGGAATAACTACAGCTTGTGCTGGCGCTTCTCCCGACTCCTTAATTTCAACCTCGCTTAAACCGGTACGTAAATTTTTTATCAGCTCTTCTTGCCCTAATAAGGATGCCGTCAAACCGTGGCCATAAATTAAAGCCGGTAATTTCTTGTTCGGTGCGATTTTATTAACACTACGAGCATTTCTAATAGCCACGACTAGTTCCTGCAACAATTTAATTTTTTCCGTAGCACTTTTAATTCCTGCCGGATCTTGTTTTGCCTTATCAGCGGAAGAAATCTCCGGCCATTTTTCTACGATTAATAACGACTCATTAAAACTGTCCCAGATGACTTCCGTAACATAAGGAATAAAGGGATGCCAAAGAATTAACAGCTTGCGAAGCAAATATAATAAAATTTCTTCCTTATCTTTTTCTATCTTAGCGATTTCTAAATACCAGTCAGCCAATTTATTCCAAGTAAAATCATACAAATCATCGGCCGCCAAAGAGAATTCCAATTTATCTAAATGATTAACAGTTCTCGCCATTAAATCAGTCATCTCGCTCATAATCCAACGGTCGGCATCAGTCTTAATCACGGGAATAGATTCCACGACATCGTCAGCAGCTTCTTTATTGATAAGATTTTTTTCTTCCGCTAACTGTAAAATAAAACGAGAAATGTTCCAAAGTTTATTAATAAAGTTTCTTTTAGTTTCTACTTTCTCTTCATTAAAACGCGCATCGCCACCGGGAGTGGAACCCATAAGAATAGAAAGACGAGTAGCGTCAGCGCCAAATTTTTCTATTACATCTAGAGGGTTAACACCGTTACCTTTAGATTTAGACATCTTCTTGCCATCCTTATCTAAAATCATGCCGTGTAAATAAACCCGCTGAAAAGGAATTTCATTCAAAGCGAAAATAGACATCATAATCATGCGCGATACCCAAAGCGTTAAAATTTCATAACCAGTTTCTAAAATTTGTGTCGGATGAAATTTAGCTAAATCACCAGTTTTTTTACCGTCAACAAAAGTATCCGGCCAACCCAAAGTAGAGAAAGTCCACATTCCGGAAGAAAACCAAGTATCTAAAGTATCAGGGTCCTGAACCCAGCCATCCTCAGTCGGCACTTCCTCGCCGACATAAATTTCTTCCCCACGATACCAAACCGGAATCTGATGTCCAAACCAAATTTGTCGCGAAATACACCAGTCATGCAGTTTAGTCATCCAGTCTGTATAACGCTTATGAAAACGTTCCGGTAAAAATTCTATGCCATTTTCTTCAGCGGCCGCTAAAGCTCTTTCCTTTAAAGATTTGTCACCGAGCCGTTCTAATTTTTTATCAACTGCAATAAACCACTGACGAGAGGGAAGCGGTTCAATAATCGTGCCGCAACGATAACAAACAGCGGCATTATGAACATAAGTGTCGTCAATATGATCAATCAAGCCCATTTCATCTAAATCTCTCACTATTGCTTCACGCGCTGAAGCTGTGCTCAGGCCGGCATAACGACCACAATTAGCCATCATCTTACCATCCTCATCAATAATTTTTTTACCGACTAAATTATGTCGGGCGGCAATTTCATTGTCTGTAAAACTATGAGCCGGAGTAACTTTAACCGCCCCGGAACCAAAAGACATATCTACCGACTCATCAGCCACAACCTTAACTGTAAACTTACCTAAAACGCCCATAATTTCTAATTCTTGTCCGACTAATTTTTTATAACGCTTATCATCGGGATGAACCGCCACGGCCGAATCTCCCAGTTTAGTTTCCGGACGAGTGGTAGCTAAAACAAAAGGTCCATATTTTAACCAATATAATTTCGCTTTTTCTTCACGATAATCAACTTCATCATCAGCTAGAGTAGAATGACAACGAGGACACCAATTAACTATTCTTTCTCCTCTATAAATAGCTCCTTCGTCGTACATATCCTTAAACATCCGTTTCACCGCTTTTTGACGAGTCTCATCTAAAGTAAAGGCTAGTCGCGACCAATCTAAAGAAGCCCCCATTTTTCGGGTTTGATTTAAAATTTCACTTTGGGTCACTTTTAAAAACTTCCACACCTCTTCCAAAAACTTTTCTCGGCCTAAATCCTGGCGAGTTTGTCCCTTTTCTTTCAATAATCTCTTTTCCACCACATTCTGGGTAGCAATTGCAGCATGATCAGTCCCGGGCAGCCACAAAGTCCTAAAACCGCGCAAACGATGATAACGAATAAGAAGATCTTCAATCGCTAACATAGCGGCGTGACCCATGTGAAGTTTATCGGTAATATTAGGAGGGGGAAGTACTATTGTGTAAGAAGGGGCCTCGGCCGACAGATTTAAATTATCTGGGTTGAAAAAACCCGAATCTTCCCATTTTTTATAAATTTTATCCTCGTTCTCACTAGGATTATAAGTTTTATTTAATTCTGATTTCATGATTTAAAATTACCAAAAAAACAGGCTTAAGTCAATAAAAAATTGCTTGACTTAGGGCAAAAATAGCTATATATTAAAGGGTTGGTCGACATATATAAGCTTTTAATGCCCTACTACAACAGAAATCAAATTTACATGCTAGGTTTAGAACAACAAATTTTTCGCCAACTGGAAAAAGCTAAAAATACCCTAATTGTCTTCCCGTCGGACGGAAATGGAGATGTTATGGCTTCAGCCCTTGGCTTTTTTTTGTTCTTAAAGAAAGCTGGCAAAGAGGTAACCTTAGCCAGCCCAGAAAAAGACACTAAACTAAGCGCTTTATCCTTTTTGCCCGGCTACGACTCCATTCAAAATATTTTAAATAATTTAAGACGTTTTATTGTTTCTCTCAATATCAGCGAAGCAAAAGTCAGCCAAATAAAATACGCTGTGGATGGCAATCAATTAAATTTTATTATTTCTCCGGCCAGTGGCTGGTTCCAGTCTAAAGATGTTACATCTCAAGCGGGCGAATTTAAATATGATTTAATTATTGTTTTAGGTGCCACCGACTTAGAGTCTTTAGGAAAACTATATGATGATAATGTAGAATTTTTTTATAAAACTACCATTATCAATATTGACAATCGTCCAAGCAATGAAGAATTTGGCCAAATAAATTTTGTTGATCTAAACGCCGCCGCCATCGGAGAAATTATTTTCTATTTACTAAAAAATTGGCAAGAAAATAATATCACGGAAGAATCCGCGACTTGCTTGTTAGCCGGTATTATTCAGGCCACTAAAAATTTTAAAACCCCTAATCTAAATCCGCGCACCCTGCTCAGTGCCTCCGAATTAATTACTCGTGGTGCCGAACGAGAAAAAATAATTAACCATTTATATCGTTCTCGCAATATTAATTCCTTAAAACTATGGGGAAATCTGTTAAATGGTTTACAGGCAGAAAAAAATAATGAATTGCTCTGGTCCGAATTAAAAATTAAAGATTTAACATCAAATAAAGAGAATGATATTTCTGATGGCTTAGATGGTATCGTTGATGAATTAATTGTTGGCCTGCCTAACGCTAAATTAATGGTTATCTTCTACGAAAAATCTCCTCAGGAAACAAAAGTTATTTTATACTCTTTAAGAAATATCAACGCTCTTGACTGCTTGAAAGATTATGAACCACGAGGCTTAGCTCAAAGAGCCGAAGCTATAATCAATAAAAATCTGGAGACAAGTATTAATTTAATTTTAGATAGTCTGCGTAAGACACTTGATAAAATAAATTCCTAATGGTATAAAATAAAAGTTAGAAAGCTAAGGGCATATAGCTCAGTTGGTTAGAGCACCGCTCTTATAAGGCGGGAGTCGATGGTTCGAGTCCATCTATGCCCACCCGGAAGATAAAGGGGCTCGTAGCTCAGTTGGTTAGAGCGCTACGTTGACATCGTAGAGGTCACTGGTTCGAATCCAGTCGGGCCCACATTATAAAAGACTCCCAATTAGGGGGTCTTTTATTATATAAGGATTAAGCACTATCTCGCGGAAATAGCTTGATTTTATTGGATAAATTAACAAACCATTGACATTTCATTAAAAATATGCTATTATTTCAACATTAAAATAGCTCATTTACAAACAAGGTTAAATTTGGTTAATTACCAAGTTCGTCTGAATCTAGGTGAATTTAGTAATTAATCAAATTATTATTAACTTTCAAAAGGAAAAATCATGAAAGCAAAAAGAAGAAAAAAAATGTGGGATGTAATAATATCTTGGTTAATTGGAATAAATCCAGGCGAAACAAAAGCTAAACAATTCGAAGGAGGTCTGATATTTCAGAACTCCTTTTTTATTTCCCCAAAAACCATAAAATCAACTCACGCTTTAGCCCCAATAGTTTTACTTTTTGCTAAATTCTTGCTAAATTATAGATGAATATTAACTCTATGCTTTTTCAAAATAAGGATAAAAATCAAGCTCCACTATTAGATGAATCTGAATCTCAACTAGCAGAATGGATGGATGCAGCC